>Ga0153917_1000710_pt1 | contig 18520 bp, 18 predicted proteins | sample TSFL001MetaG_FD_104695 | JGI IMG/M metagenome (GOLD analysis project Ga0153917, IMG submission 104695) | Attine ant fungus gardens microbial communities from Florida, USA - TSFL001 MetaG | ecosystem: Host-associated > Fungi > Mycelium > Unclassified | place: USA: Florida, Paynes Creek Historic... | reverse complement strand
CTGTTTTGTCTGCTGCAGCTGCGTGCGTTTCAGTGCGTCGATCGCCGCTGGGTCTGGCAGCGCATCGACCCGCTGCCGCCGCTGCCGCAAACGCCGCAGGCGGGCATCAGCGGACTGAAGCAGGGGTTGCGCAGCTGTCCGTGCTGCACCGCGATTCTGCCGGCCGCGCAGAAAACCTGTCCGCGCTGCGGCGTGAGCGCTGCGCCGCGCAGGCAGCACAGCCTGCAGTGGACGCTGGCGCTGCTGATCACCTCGGTGATGCTGTATATCCCGTCGAATATTATGCCGATCATGGTGACCGAAACGCTCGGCTCGCAGTATCCGTCCAACATTATGGCCGGCGTCATTTTGCTGTGGAGCGATGGCTCCTGGCCGGTCGCGCTGGTGATTTTTATCGCCAGTATTATGGTGCCTTCGCTGAAGATGGTGGCGATTGGCTGGCTGTGCTGGCACGCCAGCGGTCGCGGCCGGCGCGACAGCGAGAAGATGCACCTGATTTATGAGGTGGTGGAGTTTGTTGGCCGCTGGTCAATGATTGATGTGTTTGTGATCGCTGTGCTTTCTGCGCTGGTGCGCATGGGCCAGCTGATGAGTGTTTACCCTGCGCCAGGCGCGCTATTGTTTGCGCTGGTGGTGATCCTGACTATGTTCGCCGCCATGACGTTTGATCCGCGCCTGATTTGGGATCGCCTACAGGAAACTGAACGTAAGGAGCCGCGTCTTGACGGACAACCAACACGGCATTGCTAACGTCGACCAGATTAAACGCTGGTCGCCGGTGTGGATCGTACCTATCGTCACGCTGTTAATCGGCGGATGGATTCTGTTTTATCACTTCAGCCATCAGGGACCGCAGGTCACGCTGATCACCGAAAACGCCGAAGGCATTGTTGCCGGTAAAACCACCATTAAAAGCCGCAGCGTCGACGTGGGCACCGTCGAAAGCGCGGTGCTGACGGACGATCTGCACCATGTGGAGATCACCGCGCGCCTGAATGCCGGCATGGAAAAACTGCTACATAAAGACAGCGTGTTTTGGGTGGTGAAGCCGCAGATTGGCCGGGAAGGGGTGACGGGCCTCGGTACGCTGCTCTCCGGCGCCTACATTGAACTGCAGCCCGGCGCCAAAGGGGATAAGCCAGAGCACTATCAGCTGCTCGATGCGCCGCCGCTGGCCCCGCCGGATGCCAAAGGTATTCGCGTCATCCTCGACAGCAAAAAAGCCGGCCAGCTTAATCCGGGCGATCCGGTGCTGTTCCGCGGCTATCGCGTCGGCACGGTGGAAACCAGCACCTTTGATACAGACAAGCGCATGATGACCTATCAGCTGTTCATCGCCGCGCCTTACGATCGGCTGATTACCACCAATGTGCGCTTCTGGAAAGACAGCGGCATTGCGGTGGATATGTCCGCTTCCGGCATGCGCGTCGAAATGGGCTCGCTGACGACCCTGTTTAGCGGTGGTGTGAGCTTTGACGTGCCGGACGGATGGGAACTCGGCGAGCTGGCCAAAAACCAGGACGATTACCATCTGTATGATGACCAGCGCAGCATTCAGGATTCGCTGTACACCAAACACACTGATTTCCTGATGTTCTTCAGCGACTCGATTCGTGGTCTGCAGGTCGGCGCTCCGGTAGAGTTCCGCGGCATTCGTCTTGGTACCGTGGCTCAGGTGCCTTACATGATCCCGGGCGTAAATCAGGCGCTGAACACTGATTACCGCGTGCCGGTGCTGATCCGCATCGAGCCGGACCGCTTTATCAGCCGTCTGGGTGGCGACTTCAATCTTGAACAGCATCTGCAGGATGGTAAGAAACGCGGCCTGCGCGCCACGCTGAAAACCGGCAACCTGCTGTCCGGTGCGCTGTTTGTCGATCTCGACTTCTATGATAATGCACCGGCTTACAAAGGACCGAACGAAGTGGCGGGGCTGGAAGTGATTCCGACCGTGAGCGGCGGCCTGAGCCAGATTCAGCAGAAACTGATGGCGGCGCTGGATAAGATCAACGCGCTGCCGCTCAACCCGATGATCAACCAGGCCACCGGCACGCTGAAAGAGAGCCAGCGCACCCTGCAGCAGCTGCAGAAAACGCTGGATAATCTCAATCAGATCACCGCCAACCCGGCGATGAAAACGCTGCCGGCCGATATGCAGCAAACCCTGCGCGAGCTTAATCGCAGCATGAAGGGGCTGCAGCCGGGATCGCCAGCCTATAACAAACTGGTGGGAGATATGCAGCGCCTTGACCAGGTGCTGCGCGAATTGCAGCCGGTGCTGAAAACGCTCAACAGCAAGAGCAACGCGCTGGTATTTGAAGCCAAACCGGGTCAGGATCCGCAGCCAAAGAGGGCGAAACAGTGAAAAAAGGGCTGATTATCGGTGCTGTGCTGCTGCTGGCGGGCTGCAGCAGCACCATCGACACCACTTATTACCAGCTGCCTGCGGGCAGCAATATGGCGCGCGTCAGCAGTGACGCCTCCGCCAGCCAGCCGATGATTTGGGTTGAACAGGTGAGCGTGCCGGATTATCTCGCCGGCAACGGGCTGGTTTATCAAACCAGCGACGTGAAGTACGTGATTGCCGCCAATAATCTGTGGGCCAGTCCGCTCGACCAGCAGCTGCAGCAGACACTGGTGAGTAACCTCGGCCAGGCGTTGCCCGGCCGGCTGGTGGCCAGTCAGCCGCTGGGTGACACGCACGATACGCTCAGCGTGCACGTCACCGGCTTCCATGGCCGCTATGACGGCAAGGTGGTCGTAAGCGGTGAATGGCTGTTACAACATCAAGGCCGGCTTATCAAACATGGCTTTAATCTGACGCTGCCGCAGACCGAAGATGGCTACGATGCGCTGGTGCGCACGCTGGCGCTCGGCTGGCAGCAAACGGCACAGCAAATCGCTAACAGCGTGGTGACGCTAAATTAGGATTTGTTCGATGCTTATGCTAAGTCCCTGATTTGCCGTTATGTGACGGCGCGCAAATCAGGGACTTTTTTATTGCGGAATCAGCCAGATATGGCGGCGGCACTGAGGGATTTGTGTCGATTTCACGGCAGATTGATGACATTGGCGTGAATTTTGCGCATTGACCTTTCACCCACCACAGGTTAGAACATTACTGTGGTTGAACATTAATTCACCACTCTTTCTTTCCACCAGATTCCACCAGACCTGAAATGAGGGAAACGAGGTATGAAGAGACAGAAGAGAGACCGCCTGGAACGAGCACATTCACGAGGCTATCAGGCAGGCATTACCGGCCGCTCAAAAGAGATATGCCCTTATCAAATGATCGATGCCCGGTCTCACTGGTTGGGAGGTTGGCGACAAGCCATGGAGGACAGGTCGGCGGTGGCTTAGGCACCGTCGGATGTCTGTAAACAGGAAAAAAACCTCCGCTGCGTGCGGAGGTTTTTGTTGGCGGGTCAGAACGCTGAAGTGTCTTTAAACAGGCCCACTTTCAGGTCAGTCGCGGTGTAAATCAGGTTACCGTCGACGAACACTTCGCCATCGGCCACGCCCATCACCAGCTTGCGGTTGATGACGCGTTTGAAGTGAATTTTGTAAGTAACCAGCTTCGCCGTCGGCAGAACCTGGCCGGTGAATTTCACTTCACCCACACCCAGCGCACGGCCTTTACCTTCCGCACCCAGCCAGCCGAGATAGAAGCCAACCAGCTGCCACATAGCATCCAGACCCAGACAGCCTGGCATCACCGGATCGCCTTTAAAGTGGCAATCAAAGAACCACAGGTCAGGGCGGATATCCAGTTCGGCTTCCACATAACCTTTATCGAATTTGCCGCCGTCTTCGGTCATTTTGACCACGCGGTCCATCATCAACATGTTGTCAGACGGAAGCGGTGGGCCATTCTCGCCAAACAGTTCGCCGCGACCAGAGGCAATCAGGTCTTCTTTGCTATAGGATTCGCGTTTATCTACCATGTTCTCAATATGCCTTCTTTTAGTGAAGCCCGAATATTAGCGAACAGTTGTACGCTGGGCAATGTAATCAGCTGTGGTTGAACCAGTTGAGCCAGCGTAATGGCCAGGGCCGCGGTCGGTTTTCCTGCTGATTGAGCTGAGTAATGCGCTCCTGAATGGTGCTCAGCAGCGAGTCGCCGCTTTCGCTCTGCCAGGCAATACCGGTTAACAGCGGCAGCGCTTCGTCAATGCGCTCAATCGCCCAGATATGGAACTGGCCCTGCTGCACCGCTTCTACCACGTCGTCGCTGAGGCTGAGATGGCGCACGTTGCTGGCAGGCAGAATCACGCCCTGTTTGCCGGTCAGTTCACGCGACTGGCAGATGTGGAAGAAGCCTTCGATTTTCTCATTCAGACCACCCACCGGCTGCACGTTACCAAACTGGTCCACCGAACCGGTAACGGCAATCTGCTGGTTCAGCGGCTGGTTTGCCAGCGCGCTGATCAGTACACACAGCTCGGCCAGCGAGGCGCTGTCACCGTCGACTTCGGAGTAAGACTGCTCAAACACCAGCGATGCCGAGAAGGGCAGCTGCTGTTCCAGCTCCAGCTCCGAAATCAGATATGCCTGCATGATCATCATGCCTTTGGCGTGGATGTTGCCGCCAAGCTCCGCTTTGCGCTCCACGTCGGTAAATTCGCCATCGCCCGGGTGCACAACACAGGTGATGCGTGATGGCTCGCCCCACGGACGTGGATGACCAGGGAATTCAATCACCGACAGGCCGTTGATCTGACCAACCACTTCGCCTTCCGTTTCGATCATGATCTGATTTAACAGGATCTCATCGCGCATCCGGTCGGCAAGGAAACTCTCGCGCCACTGGCGTGCTTCCAGCGCCTCTTTCAGCGCCTCGCCATTCAGCGTCTCACCGTGCAGCGCGGCTTCCTGCAGCTGACGGCGCAGCCAGCGCGGGCACAGCGGCAGCGTGTCCTGATCGCCGGTCAGACGCACCGCTTCCTGGATCAGCAGCGGCCAGAAATCAGCTTCGGGTGGCGTCAGGCCGGCCAGCTCCGCCTGGCATAGCGTCCAGCGGCACCAGTTGGCCATGTCATCATCATCGACCAGCTGGAGATTCTCTTCGAACTCGCTGTAGAGCGCCATTTCGTGCACTTCAACGTCCAGTTCCTGGAAGCTGGCGAGCGCCTCGCGATCGCCACATAAAATCAGACGCAGCTGCAGCGGCAGCGGGGGAATGGTCACCGGCAGGGGACGACGCTCATCCGGTGAGTACCAGTCGAAGCGACCCAGCTCGATCACTTTGCGCAGGCGTAGCCACAGCAGCGGCTGCGCCAGCAGGGTATTGATCGACAGAATCAGCGTGCCACCGTTAGCCTGATGCAGCAGACCGGGCTCCAGCTGTACGCGATCTTTATACTGACGCACGCAGCCAAACAGCTGCTCGGACTCAATCCAGTCGGCGTAATGCACGCCGCCGGTGCTGGTAAAGGGACGGCCGGCGTCGACAGGCGGTTGCAGGCTGACGTTGTCGCCCATCACATGGTAATCACCGCCGTACAGCGCGTCCTCGTCAGGCTGAAAGCGCTGCGCCGCCTCGGCAATCCACGCCAGATAATCACTGTTTTCCTGGCTTCGTAACAGCAGCAGCGGAAAGCCCAGCGTTTGATGATGTAAATGCGCCAGCGCATTCAGCAGACGCGGCTGAACCGCGGCAAGCGTATCGCTATCTTCCAGAGAGACGGTTGAGAAAAGTGATTGGTAGCGTGAGCTATCCGGCTGCAGGGCTTGCCACGTAAGTTGAGTGCTGGTCAAAATATTCGCATTAGTCTGGTTCAGGAAAAGCGCGATTATACAGGATTCAACCCGGTTAAGCACGGCGCACTTCCGGCCTGAACTGTGATGGCCGCAACATGTTTTTCCTTGCTGCATCCGGGAAAAAAGCTGTTATTCTTAGTTTGTTACGTGATCACGATGAGATTCCGATGAAATACCAGCAACTCGAAAATCTTGAAAGTGGATGGAAGTGGAAATACCTGGTGAAAAAGCATCGGGAAGGTGAGCTGATCACCCGGCATATTGAGCTGAGCGCTGCGCAGGCGGCGGTAGAGACGTTGCTGGCGATGGAGAATAACCCGGTTGAGGTCGGTGACTGGATCGCAAAGCATATCCATCCGGAGCTGGAAAACCGTCTGAAGCAGACCATACGCGCGCGGCGCAAACGCCATTTCAACGCAGAGCATCAGCACACGCGGAAAAAATCGATCGATCTGGAGTATCTGGTGTGGCAGCGTCTGGCCGGTCTGGCGCAGCGTCGTAACAGCACCCTGTCAGAGACCATTGTTCAGCTGATCGAAGATGCGGAACGCAAAGAGAAGTATGCCAGTCAGATGTCAACGCTGAAGCAGGATCTGCAGGCGATTCTGGGTAAAGGCGGCGCGGATAACGAATAGCAAAAAATTGCGTGTGATAAAAAGCCAAAAAAAACCCCGCCGAAGCGGGGTTTTTTATTGCGCGATAACTTAAGCCTGTGGCTGAGTTACAACGTCTTTGATACCTTTCACGTCGATTTCAACGCGACGGTCTGGCGCCAGGCAGTCGATCAGGGCATTGCGGCCTTTCACGCTGTCACAGGTGTTGCCAGTAACTGGGTTAGATTCACCCATGCCACGTGCAGAGATCTTGTTAGCCGGGATACCTTTAGATACCAGGTAGTCGACAACAGACTGAGCACGTTTCTCAGACAGTTTCTGGTTGTACTGGTCTGAACCGATGCGGTCGGTGAAGCCCAGAACCACAACAGAACCGTCTTTCGGATCCATTGAGCTCAGCTGGCTGTACAGCTGATCCAGAGCCTGCTGGCCTTCTGGCTTCAGGGTAGATTTGTTGAAGGTGAACAGCACGTCAGACTTCAGGGTGAAACGCTTGGTTTCAACAACCGGAGCCGGAGCTGGCGCTGGAGCAACAACTGGTGCAGCAGCTTCGTCCTGACCGAAACGGTAAGAAACGCCGACGCTCAGCATGCTGTTGTCTGGACGCGCACCAACGGTACCTGCGTCACCGATGTTGTTAACCCACTGGTAGTCCAGGCGAGTCGCCCAGTTTTTGGTCAGTGCGTATTCAACACCAACAGCAGCCAGCGGAGAAACGCCGGTGTCGTGGTTGCTGATGCGGCCGTTGTCTGGGTTGGTCTGAGTTGAATCAGCACGCCATACCATGCCGCCCAGACGGGTGTACACGTCCAGATCGTCAGCAATTGGGTAGCTCAGTTTAGCTGCCAGCTGAACGCCCTGTGCTTTGAATGCGCCATTGGTCACGTTGCCTTTGTTCGGCATACGGCCCAGCCAGTCGTAGCCCAGCTCGAAGCCCAGGTATGGGTTAGCCTGGTAGCCCAGGAAAGCACCTGCGCCCAGCTGAGATTCGTGAGTTGGACCGTCGTTGTTTTCGTAACCGTTACCGTAGTAACCAGTATCGTGATACTGAGACCAGCCCAGTTTAGCACCGGTATACCAGGTGTCATCTTTAGGAGCGGCCTGCGCTACGGTAGCGAAGCCAGCCAGTGCCACTGCAATTGCGATAGCTGTCTTTTTCATTTTGCGCCTCGTTATCATCCAAATAGGCAATGAGCAAAAAGGTTGCTCTTGGTTGTAATCCTTCGCCGGGTCTAAACGCTCGCTTATGACTCTACCGAAAAAACGGAGGTTATTGAGCACCCTGGCGAGGTAAAGTCTACAACGAGATTGGAAACTTACAAGTATGATGTGACGTCAGCGGATAAAAAAACAGGGATTTATACACACATTTTAACAAATGACATGGCAAAATTTTCGCTACCAGAAAAGAAAAATGCGGCTAAGCCATTGTCATAGCTGGCGGGAAAAGAATCAGTGGCTTAGCCGCAACTTTGTGAAAAAATAGCGTGAGAAAAATCTTAGTTTTACTTAATGAAACAAATCAGAGGGAATTTTTGCGCTGTTTGGCTGTCTGGACAGAGCAAGATCCCGCCCCTGAGGACGCATAATCAATCCCAGCGCTTCGCCTTCGGCGGCTGCCTGCTCAAGTTCCAGGCGCTCTTCATTGCTCAATTCATAAGGAATCCAGGCGAGTACCACGCTGTAGTTGCCGGTGCGCAACGCTTTCACCATGCTCTCAACCGTGCTTAAACGCTCGGATTCCGTAATATGCATACTCTTTTCCAGCGGTAATCCTGACTGCTGCATCCAGCTGCGGTTCAGTTTGTGCGCTGGCGTCAGCCACAGCTGCCAGCGTGACTGCGTGCTCAGCTGCTTGAGGACCGGCAGTAACAGCAGCGGCATGATGCCGGGCTGCTCGCTATAACGCAGTTCAGTAATACCACCCAGAGAAGGTTGCGTTAAGCCCGTCGCAGCGAAACGGTGAGCACGATCAGCAGGGCCAGAGTATTGAGTACGCATATTTTAATCACTCAGTAATGAACTGTATGAATATACAGTAATGAGTTCCTGGATAAAGATCAACCTCAATTTCTGAAAATGCCTCGCAAATTCCGCACAAGAACCGCGCGTTGCCGCTTTTATTCATTGAACAGCTAAATCGTTTTTTCTATCTTCTAACCAGATGAATCTCTGAGCTTTTTATAGGAAATTTCCCGCGCAAGGAATGAGGAAAAGGGGACGTTATGAAGAAAAATAATCCGGTGGTTGAGCAGTCCAAAGCCCAGTTAGCGGCATTGGGAAAAATTGAATCGCGCACCCAGTTTGGTGGTTACGCGCTGGCGGTCGAAAAGGTGGTGTTTGCTTACATCAATGAGGATGCGCTCTATCTGCGCGCCAGCGAGGCGCTACAGCACTATGCCGCACAGCGCCCGCTGGAACCGTTGATATACCGCAAGCGCGGCATGCCGGTGACGCTCAGCTACTACAAAGTGGATAAACAGCTCTGGCAGGACGCCGATCAGCTGCTGCGCTTATCGGCCAGTTCGCTGTCTGCGGCGCGCGCCGAGGCGGCGAACAGACTTGTCTTGCTCAGGCTGAAAGATCTGCCCAATCTCAGCCTGCGCATGGAGCTGATGCTGCACAAAGTCGGGATCAATTCTGTTCGCTTACTGTATGAAATGGGCTCGCGTCAGAGCTGGCTGAAGTTGCGGGCGGTGAATAAAGATATCGGCCTGAAAACGCTGCTGGCGCTGGAAGGCGCCATTTCCGGCCATCACCAGGCCGCTTTGCCGGCGGCGGTACGTGAAGAGTTAAGCGCCTGGTATCAGGAAACGCTCCGCCAGCACGCCGCGGCGGAGAGCCTGTTGCCTTAAGCGGCAGCGAGGGTGCGGCGCAGACGGGCAATTTCCGGCAGCAGCGCAACCAGCAGCCCCAGCTGCTGCAACACCAGCGGTGCCTGCGCCTCCTCACTGGTTTTCAGCGCGCTCAGGCGCTGCATCAGTGCCTGCTGCATCGTTTCCGCCTGCGCTTCGCTGACGCGTTCGATCTGCAGCACATCCTCGACGAAGCATACCGCGTCATCTAAAAGCGTCAGCAGTTCGCCCTGCGTCAGCTGCTCCCGGTGCGCGCCCAGCGCCGAGATGTAGCTGAGGAACGAGTGGTTGAGGCACATCAGACGGAACGCATTCTCGCGCAGCGGCGGCTGTTGCTTCAGTTCGCCGCTGATATTGGACACCACGGACGCCAGTTCTGCATCGGCGTTGTGCGCGTCACGACGCGCCACGCGGTAGGCGAGACGGTTATCTTTACCCTGATGATACTGTTCCAGGATGGCATCAAGATAACGACAGTTGGCATTCAGCGTGCGATCGGCAACCGTCGTCAGCTGACGGAAACGCCAGTCAGGCCAGACAAACGCCACCGCCAGCCAGGCCAGGCCACAGCCGAGCAAGGTATCCACCACGCGCGGCAGGGCGACATCAAAGCCTTCACCCAGCAGATTGAAGCACAGCAGCACCAGCAGGGTGATGAACAGCGTCGCCTGCGCGTACTGAATCTGGCGGAAGGCAAAAAACAGCACGCCGCTCAGCACAATCAAAACCAACTGGCCCTCGATAGAGGGCACCAGCCACAGCACCGGCAGGCCAATCGCAATACCGGCCAGGGTTCCGCCAATGCGCAGCGCCAGCCGCCGCCGTGTGGCGTTGTAGTTAGGCTGGCAGACAAACAGGCTGGTCAGCAGGATCCAGTAGCCGCGATGCAGGCCGGTAAGCTGAATGAAGGCGTACCCCACGCACAGCACCAGCGACATGCGCACCGCGTGCCGGAATAACGCCGAGGTCGGACTCAGATGGCGACTGAGGCGCAGACGGATATCCGCCCAGCCACTCAAGCCTTCGCGCGACAGATGGTGATCGCTCTGCGTCAGCGGTTCTGCCAGCCGCTGCTCTGATTCGATCGACGCCAGCTGCGCATCAATGGCGCGCAAGTTGCGCAGCAACCAGAACAGCGGACGAATGTGCTTCGCCTGCGGATCGTTATGTTGCAGGCGCTGCAGGGCGGTCTCCAGCCGTTCAAAGCTGCGCGCAAAATGGCTATCGTGGTGCCACGGCTGGCGCAGCACGATATTCTCTGCCAGCTGGCGACAGGCCTGCGCCTGCATGTTCAGCAGTCGCTGAAAGCGAAACAGCACCTCGTTGTAACGCCAGTCATCGCGTAGCAGGTGATATTGCAGATGCGACGAGCTGGCGCGCTCGTGAATATCCTGCGCCACAAAATAGTAATGCAGACTGCGCCGCGTGCTGCGCGAGCCGCGGTCGCCGCGTAAACGGCTCTGAATGGTGGTTTTCGTCAGATTGAGCTGCGCCACCAGCTGACTATTGACCATCGCGGTGGCGATCAGCGCCGCGTCATCCTGCTCACCGCCGTCGGGATCAAACAGATTGGCCTTGGCTTCCAGATAGCGCGCCAGCTGGGAAAAGCTGGCGGCCAGCTGCTCCTGCACCGGGCGCACCGGAAACATCAGGTGGCCGATAAAGGTCAGCAGGTTGTACCACAGCGCGCCAATCAGCAGCAGCGCCGGCTGCATCCACCACTGCGGAAACAGGCCAATGCCCAGCATGGTGTACACCGCGATCAGCAGGGCACCAAACGCAATGGTGGCGTAGCGCTGCCCCAGCGCGCCCAGCAGGATAAATCCCCAGCTGGAGAGCGCAAGGCCGATAGCAAACAGCCACGGGTGCGGAAACAGCAGCTCGACCGAGACCGAGGCGATGCAGAAGCACACCAGCGTGATGAGCAGGTTGCGCACGCGGCCGGTCCAGCGATCGTCAAGATCGGCCAGCGCCGCCGCCACGACGCCGAGCGTCAGCGGAATGGTCCACTCAATCTGCTGCAGCCACCAGGGAACGGCGGCACAGCCGGCCAGCGCGAAGAAGATGCGCAGCAGGTAGCGCAGGCTGCTGTTGAACAGATAACGGCGCCAGCCGGGCAAAGCGTCAGGCATCATCTTCAGCCTCAGTAGCGGCGCCGCGCGTTGGCTTCACGCGCCGCCTGCGCTTCTTCCACTGACACCACGCGACGACCTACCGGCCACAGCGCGATAGCGGCGATTTTGAAGTGGGCAATGCCGGTCGGAATACCGATGATGCTCAGACACTGCAGGATGCCGGTCGAGATGTGCATCAGGCACAGCCACCAGCCAAAGAAAATCAGCCAGAACAGGTTGAGGAAGGTACCACCGGCGTTCAGCACGTGGCTTTTGCTCTCCGGGCGCAGCACGTCAACGTGAACCGCTTCGTTGCCAAACGGCAGCAGGGACAGTTTGGTGATCTCCCAGCAGGAGCGGGTCAGCGGCAGGGTAAAGATCAGCACGATGCTGATCAGCGTGGCCAGCAGCCAGCCGAAGGTGGTGATAAAGCCGCCAAGAACAAAATTCAGAATATTAAGCACGGTGCGCATAACGCGATTTTCCTTTTGCAATCCGCAATATGTGTCGCCCAGTTTAGCGTGTTTTAAGGCTGGAGCGCTAAGGGTCTGACAGGTAAACTGCGCGATAATTGAATTCCACATGACGGTGCGGAGATGGAACTAAAAGCAACATCCATGGGTAAACGGCTGGCACAGCATCCCTATAACCGGGTGCGATTGCTGGCTGCCGGTGTGGAAGTCAGCGGCGATCGTCACGAATACCTGATCCCGTTCAATCAGCTGATCGGTATCACCTGCAAACGCGGCCTGGTGTGGGGCGAGCTGGAGTTCTTATTACCGGAAGAGAAAGTGGTGCGGTTGCACGGCACCGAGTGGCAGGAAACCCAGCGTTTTTATCATTACCTTCAGCAGGCGTGGCAGCAGTGGAGCCTCGAAATGAGCGAAATCAGCGCGCAGGTGCTGAGCGCGCTGCAGCAGGAGATCGTCGCGTTTACCGGCCAGGATCGCTGGCTGAAGCGCAGCGAGCTGGCCGCGGTGAAAGAGACCATCACGCGCCAGTTTTCCGCCTTACCGCTGCCGCTGGCAAGGCTGGAGGAGTTTGATAACTGCCGCACGCTGTGGCGCTTTTGCCAGCAGTGGCTTGAGCAGGGCGAGAGCGCGATTCGGCAGCGCAACCGTGAGTGGAGCGCGCGGGTGATCAGCGATAATCACGCCTTCTTCTCCACCGTCGAAACCACGCCGCTCAATCCATCGCAGTGTGAGGCGGTGGTCAACGGTGAAGACGCGCTGCTGGTGCTGGCTGGCGCGGGCAGCGGTAAAACCTCGGTGCTGGTGGCGCGCGCCGGCTGGCTGTTACAGCGCAAACTGGCGCAGCCGGAGCAAATCCTGCTGCTGGCTTTTGGTCGCCAGGCGGCGGAAGAGATGAACGATCGGATCCAGACGCGGCTGGGTGAGAGCGCGATTCAGGCGCGTACGTTCCACGCGCTGGCGCTGCACATCATTCGTGAAGGCAGCAATAAGCAGCCGGTCATCAGCCGGCTGGAAAGTGACAGCAGCGCGCGACGTCAGTTGCTGATCGAAAACTGGCGCGAGCAGTGCAACAGTAAAAAGGCGCAGGCCAGCGGCTGGCGACAGTGGTTGCAGGAAGAGCTGGCGTGGGACGTGCCGGAAGGTCCGTTCTGGCAGGATGACAAACTGGCGCAGCGTCTTGCCGTGCGGCTGGAGCGCTGGCTCGGCCTGATGCGCATGCACGGCGGCGCGCAGGCGGCGATGATTGCCGATGTGCCGGAACCGCTGCGCGACAATTTCACGAAGCGCGTCAGGCTGATGGCACCGCTGCTGAAAGCATGGAAAAGCGCACTGAAAACCGAGGGCGCGGTGGATTTTTCCGGGCTGATCCACCAGGCGATCGCTGTGCTGGAGAAGGGCCGCTTTATCAGCCCGTGGAAGCACATTCTGGTGGATGAATTCCAGGATATTTCCCCGCAGCGGGCGGCGCTGCTCAGCGCGCTGCGCCAGCAAAATAAGCGCACCAGTTTGTTTGCGGTCGGCGATGACTGGCAGGCGATCTATCGCTTTAGCGGCGCGGAGATGAGCCTGACCACCGCGTTTCATCACTATTTTGGCGAAGGCGACCGCTGCGTGCTGGATACCACCTACCGCTTCAACGATCGCATCGGTGACATTGCCAACCGCTTTGTGCAGCAGAATCCGCATCAGCTGCGCAAGCCGCTCAACAGCCTGAGCAAAGGGAACAAAAAATCCATTACGCTGCTGCCGCAGGAGCAACTGGAAGCGCTGCTCGACAAGCTGAGCGGTTACGCGAAGCCGGACGAGCGCGTACTGCTGCTGGCGCGTTACCATCATCTGCGTCCGGCCATGCTGGATAAAGCCAAAACCCGCTGGCCGAAACTGCGTATCGACTTCATGACCATCCACGCCAGTAAAGGTCAGCAGGCGGATTTTGTCATCGTGCTGGGGCTGCACGAAGGGCGTGACGGTTTCCCGGCGCAGGCGCGCGAGTCGATCATGGAAGAGGGACTGCTACCGCAGCCGGAGGATTTTCCGCATGCCGAAGAGCGGCGCCTGGCCTACGTGGCCATCACGCGCGCGCGTCAGCAGGTGTGGCTGATGTTTGATAAAGAGCGGCCTTCCGTGTTTGTCGAACACCTGCGCGAACTGGGCGTTGCGCAGAGCCGGAAGGCCTGAGCCATCAGGCTTTCAGGCGTTCCGTCAGGTAGCGCTGATAATCGGGGATCTGGATGGTCACTTCGCTGGCAAACATCGGCGAATGGATAATGAAATCCGCGGTGGCGCGGTTGGTTGCTACCGGGATATTCCATACGGTAGCCAGGCGCAGCAGCGCTTTGACGTCCGGATCGTGCGGTACTGCATTGAGCGGATCCCAGAAGAAGAACAGCACATCAATTTTACCTTCAGCAATCAGCGCGCCGACCTGCTGATCGCCGCCCATCGGCCCGCTGAGCATGGCATTTACATCCAGTCCGGTGTGACGATTGATCAGGTTGCCGGTGGTGCCGGTGGCGTATAGCACGTGAGGTTGCAGCGCATTTTGATTGATTTTTACCCAGTCCAGCAGCGAGGCTTTGCAGTGGTCGTGGGCAACGAGGGCGATGTGTTTCTGAACTTTCAGGGTACGAACGGTCTGCTCCATGGGGCTTCCTGTTTCGGCGCGTGCAAACGTAGTGAAGGCACGAGTTTACCCCTGGCGTTAAGCTGCTATCAACTTGCGCGTAGGGTTTTCACCCAACTGATAAAACGCTGCCGCGTGGCGGCATCAACACGTTGCAGCCAGCGTTGCAGCGCGGGCAAATTACTGGCGTCCTGCCATACCATATCCAGACTGAGACTGGCGTCCGGTACGCTGGCCGCCTGCAGCGCAAAGCGCGGCACGCTGGCCGCCTGCGCCGTACGGTTGTAATTGATCATCGCCTGTTCAACATTGCCGCTGCTCTCACCCGGCAACCGATCGCGAATGCTGGCTATTTCATTACCACGCTCATCAATCAGCTGAAAATTTAACGATTTATCAAACAGGCTGCGTTCGCGGCGGTTATTCAGCGCCGGCAGGCGAATCGCTACGGAATGGGCGTCGGCGGTGAAGGTGACGATCATCAGTTCTGAGCGGAAGTGAGTGGCATCGGCGCAGGGTTTATCCACGCGAAACAGAAACTGATGCTGACCGCGCTCCAGCTCAAGGCTGTCCGCGCCTTTCAGCAGCGAACCTGAGATTTTGCGCCCATCCAGCACCAGCAGGTCGATCTGCGGATCGAGCTTCAGGGTGATGGCATGGCAGGTTGCCGATACGAGCAGCAACAGCAAACCCGTAACAGCCAGAGACAGCTTCATTTCAACTCCCGGAACAGGGGAAAAAGGGCGATGTGTAGCAAATTATTACATTATGGCAGTTAATTTACATTTTAACATATTTATTCGTGTCGCCGCGCAAACTTTTCGTGCGCTGCGCTTGCACTTTAGCGCGCAATGGCATCTACACTCAGGCGAGTGAACAAGGAGAAAAACATGAACGATCAAACGATTCGCGATGTCCTGACGCAAACCCAACGCATCGCGCTGGTCGGTGCCAGCGATCGCACTGAGCGTGCCAGCTATGGCGTAATGAAATACCTGCTCGATCAGGGTTATGACGTGGTGCCGGTGAGCCCGAAGCTGGCGGGACAGCAGCTGCTGGGCCAGACCGTGTATGGCACGCTGGCGGAGATCCCGGGCAAGATCGACATGGTGGATGTGTTCCGTAATTCCGAAGCGGCATGGGGCGTGGCGCAGGAAGCGATTGCTATCGGCGCCAAAACCCTGTGGCTGCAGCTGGGGGTGATCAATGAGCAGGCGGCGGTGCTGGCGCGTGATGCCGGGCTGACGGTGGTGATGGATCGCTGCCCGAAGATAGAAATTCCGCGGCTGGGCGTGACGCGTTAAAGACAAACGGCGACGCGCAGTCGCCGTACCCTCAATGCCGCAGGCTGGGCGCCTGCAGCTGCTGGCGGATCGAAGCGGCCAGCTCATCCATGGAGGGCTGTTCCGGATGCTCGAACGAGGTTTCGCCGGCCAGCTGAATCTCAGCGATATAGGTATGCACCTGTTCGCCTTCCTCATCTTCCATCACTACGTGATACCAGGGGGCCGCACGCAGCGATTCCGTTGCGCCAACCTCATCCAGCTGCGGATCGTCCAGCGAATACTCCGGGTCGACATCCACAATCACGCCGAGCACCCCGGAGAGACGGTGCCGGACCTGCTGTCCAATTCCAAATTTACTGGCAATCATTGTGACCTCCCAAAACTTTGCCCTGCCACCGATATGGGGGCAGGGACAGCGTTTTCAAGTCACAGCACGCGACAGGCAAAGCCTTTCAGATAAAGCCCTTCAGGATAGCTGGCGATCACCGGATGGTCGGCTGCCTGACGGAACTGCTCTATAAATTGTACATCACGACCGGCATCAACAGCGGCATCGGCGATAATTTTCTGGAACAGTTCGGTGGCCATCAGCCCGGAACAGGAGAAAGTCAGCAGAATGCCGCCCGGATTCAGCAGCTGCATCGCCAGCATATTGATATCTTTATAGCCGCGGCAGGCGCCCATCAGCTGGTTTTTATTCTCAACGAATTTCGGCGGATCCATGACGATCATGTCGAACTTCTCGCCGCTGTCGCGATAGCGACGCAGCAGTTTGAACACATCGTCACGCAGGAACTGCGCGCGTGAGACATCCAGCCCGTTAAGCGCCACGTTCTGTTTTGCTACGTCAAGGGCGTCCTGCGAGGTATCCACGCTGATCACTTCCCGGCAGCCGCCGAGCAGAGCAGAGACCGCAAAGCCGCCGGTGTAGGAGAAGCAGTTAAGCACACGGGCATTTTCCGCGTAACGACGGGTGGCAAAACGGCTGTCACGCTGATCGAGGTAATAACCGGTTTTGTGACCGCCCTGAATATCCACCAGTAGCTGCATGCCGTGCTCGGTTATCGGCAGCAGCGCAGGCGGCAGCTCACCGCTTACCGGGCCCTGCGCCAGCTCCAGTCCCTCTTTCTTGCGCACCGCCACGTCAGAGCGGTCGTAGATGGCGCAGTCGGGATAGCACTGCTGCAGCGCCGAGACGAGAGCCGGGCGCTGATACTCCGCCCCGGCCGACAGCAGTTGCAGCACGAGGAAGTTACCGAAGCGATCAATTGTGACGCCCGGCAGTCCATCGGACTCGCCGGCAATCAGGCGATAGCTGTCCAGCCCGTCGCGCTGTGCCAGCCAGTCGCGCCACTGCTGGGCTTTCTGCAGCGTGCGCACAAAGAAGGCGATGTCGATTGACTCATCCTGCTGCCAGCTCCAGACGCGCGCGCGAATTTGTGACTGGGGAGAGTAGGCGGCGCGGGCCAGCCATTTGCCGTTGCTGTCACAGATATCAATGGTTTCACCCGACTGGGCTTTACCTTCCATACGGGCAACGGCGCCGGAGAACACCCACGGATGGCGGCGGAGCAGGGATTTTTCACGTCCCTTAGCGAGAATCAATCGAACGGTCATGTTTGCTATGCTTACCTGAAAATATGAGGCGCCATTTTCCGGTGGATGGCGGCAAAATGCAACGCACAAAGGGGAGATCGCCATGGCGACGACAGGTTATAAAATCTGGGTTCACGGCAGGGTGCAGGGCGTGGGCTTTCGTTATTACACTCAGGCGCAGGCGAACGCGCTGGGCGTCACCGGCTATGCGCATAATCTGGCCGATGGCAGCGTGGAGGTGCTGGCGGCGGGAGAAGCGCAGCAGGTGGAGTCACTGATTGCGTGGCTGAATGCGGGCGGACCACCCAGTGCCCGGGTCGATAAGGTGCTGGTGGAGCCGCATCAGCTGGCGGAGCGGCCGACGCGGTTTACTACCGGATGATCACAGACACTTCGCTGGTTTTGGCAGGCCAGCGATTTTAGTGGCCTGTTTGGCCGGACCTTCCGGGAACAGGCGAAACAGATAGCGGCTGTTGCCTTTCTCTTCGCCATATTTTTGCGCCATGGCTTTGACCAGCATGCGCACCGCCGGCGACGTATTAAACTGCTGATAAAAATCACGCACAAAGTGCACCACTTCCCAGTGCGCTTCACTCATCTCAATCGCTTCCTGCTGGGCGATGGCCTGCGCCAGCGCTTCACTCCAGTCAGCGCTATTTTTCAGATAGCCTTCTGCGTCAGTGGCAATCTCTTTACCGGCAAAAATCACGTTGTTTCCTCATATCGTCAGCGCGCCTATTGTAAAGGCGGCGGCGGATAAAAAGCAAAAACCCCGCCGGAGCGGGGTTTAACGGTGCATGCTTTACGTCTTAGTCGCGGTTGGCGAAGCCCAGCAGGCTCAGCAGGCTGACAAAGATGTTGTACAGCGAGACATACAGGCTGACGGTGGCGCGAATGTAGTTGGTTTCACCGCCCTGAATGATGTTGCTGGTTTCCCACAAAATGGCACCGGCAGAGAACAGAATAAACAGGGCGCTGATCGCCAGGTGCAGCGCGGGCAGCTGCAGGAAGATATTGGCAACCACGGCCACCAGCAGCACCACAAAGCCGGCCATCATCATGCCGCCAAGGAAAGACATGTCGCGACGCGTGGTCAGGACATAGGCGGAACAGCAGAAGAACACCAGCGCGGTGCCGCCCAGCGCCATGGCGATAACATCACCCATACCGGCGGTGAGGAACGAGCTGAGAATCGG
>Ga0153917_1000707_pt1 | contig 18545 bp, 25 predicted proteins | sample TSFL001MetaG_FD_104695 | JGI IMG/M metagenome (GOLD analysis project Ga0153917, IMG submission 104695) | Attine ant fungus gardens microbial communities from Florida, USA - TSFL001 MetaG | ecosystem: Host-associated > Fungi > Mycelium > Unclassified | place: USA: Florida, Paynes Creek Historic... | reverse complement strand
TATGAAGTGTTATCTCATATGACTTTTTTTATACCCTTTCCACTGCTTTATTCTGTCCAGCTCAGCATTTTTTTCTGTTTTTGATCAAACACGATCAGTGCAGTTCTTTCTGTTCCTGACTCCGTCAACACTTTTAAGTTGATTTCTTTTTGCTCTTTTATCGATGTATCGTGAATGTAATAAGAAACCTGTCCATATGGAAATTGCTGCGTACCCTTCTGGCCTTTCTGTTGCTCAAGAACATGCCGAATTGAAAGAAGCGCACCATTCTGAAGCAAATTCTCTCCTGTGTATAACTCTTTCGTTTCCTTCTCAAACATGCAGCGTGAAATATATTGAGCAGCAGTAAAGTTCACGATTAACAGCACAAGCGCTGACACAAAAAGAACAGCTGGATAAATAAACCCTCTCGTACGGTACATTCACCCTCCTCCTAAATACGAATAAACCGGAAAAGCAGTTTGATACACTTTTTTCTCACTCTCAATTTTCAGCAAAACAACACCATTTTCAATATCAGCTTTCATAGCTGTAATATGATCTAAAATCGGAACATGCCCTCTGCCATCCACTCTTTTTCTTACCATAGAATGATAAACTTCAAAACGGATGTCTTGCCCGGAAAGGTTGGTGCAAATTAAAACGCTCCCACGCTCGGCTGTCTTAACTGCCTGTGACTCCTTGCATTCATTCATCATCTGTTCTATCGAAATCATCCATTCTTGCTGTGTGAAACCGTCATGATCCTGCTGTCGAGATAAAAACAAATGGAAAATCGTTGCTAACGATCCTGATATGAGCAAAAAGACAGAGAGAGAAAATAATACGTTAAGAAGCGTGTAGCCAGTCTGTCTGCAGAATGCTGAGGCAAAATGATTTTTCTTTATAAGCTGCCGCTGAGATGCATACGTTTTGATATTCGCCCTCCTCCTCCCACGTCATAGCATAGGTATGGTTGTTCTTTGTCATCGTTTTTGACGTAGCTCCTTCACCAGTCATGACATATTTGCTAATGCCCTCATTCATCATCTGATAACCGATTTCTCGTGATTCCGCCATATTTTCATCAGCTATCAGCTTGTCCCACAAGGGGACAACTGTCAGCAGCACAAACAGCCATAGGCTTAGCGCAGACATTGTTTCTATTGTAGAAAAACCTTTACTTCCTATCCACATTGACTCTCCCGCTCCCTAAATAAACTGTTATGTTATAAGTCGCATAGCCTTTTACTTGTATTTTTCCGCCTGCATTCGGGTGCCCTTTCTCATTAAATTCCAAACGGTCTTTTAATGTCAGCGGTTTTATAGAAAGTCCCGTTGCATAAGGACGTTCAATTACCGTATCACCCATGACTACTTGATATTCTTTTTTGTGAAAGAGAATTTTTGTTCTTTGTTGACTGGAAATAGCAGTCTGCTGTGCGAGCATCATATCATTTTTCAGCTGCCATGCTGCCTGTCGGACAGCTGTATTGTTATAAGCAGGAGGAAGTGTGGTGAAGACGGCAATTAGGAGGATAGAGGCTATACTTAACACAAGCAAACTTTCTAAAAGGGTAAACCCCTCCTCCCCGTTTAATTTAATGTTCAACCTTAACTTCTCCGCCAGTGATGATAATGCGCTTCCCATTTGGACAGACAGCATCCTTTTTCACATAGCCCTCTGACTGCAAATCGGCAAGGCTTGGAGTTTGTCCTTCATGATCAAGCTCAAATGCAGTCATTTGTGCTTTAACCATGTTTTGTAAGCCTTCACAGCCCTTTTTTTGAATGGTTTGATTATGTTTCGTCACGTTCGGTATTGTAATTAAAAGCAATATCGAAATAATGAAGAGCACGATCAACATTTCAACAAGTGTAAATCCTTTTTCATTCATCAGCCTCTTCCTTTCACATTTGATTCATCATTTGATACATAGGCAAAAGCATAGATAAATACACAAGTAAGATCATTGCAGCAACAAATCCATAAATCATCGGCTGAAGGATGCCTGTCCATTTTTGCGCTTTGTGTTCCAGCCGCTGCAATATGAACTGGCTGTATGTGAAAAGCTCACGATCTAAACGGCCGCTCAGCTGACCGTGGGATATGACTTTTGAAAAATCAGTTTCAAAAAAAGGGCTCCCACAAATAGCAGCTTCAATTGATTCACCGGCTTTTAGCCGTTCAATCACGTGTTCTGCCTCGCAGCGGTAGAAAGGGAGAAACGTTTGATGTTTAAATGCATGAAGGCTGTCATAAATGGAGAGGCCTGATTTTAAAAGGCTGCTTAGCTGTAAAGAAAAAAAGTAGCTGTTAAACAGCCTGACAAGATTTCCAACAAAAGGAATCCTGACACAAATAAGCATTTGCCTGGCAGGTGATTTTTTCTTAAACACCAGCCAATAATAAATCCCGATACCAGCTGAAAAAAATAGCAGTAAAATGATCACAATATCAATATGCTGAAAAAAAGCAAAAAGCATATCGGTTGAACGTGAGGTTTCCATATTCATCGATTGATAGATACCGGAAAATTGAGAAATGATGATGGACTGTAACATATAAAACATGACAGCAACCGTGAAGATAAGGAAAAGCGGATAGCGCAGTACCCTTTTCAGCTGGTCTGCCTGTGCAATTTTTCGTTCAAGCAGCTCTCCGCTCTGGATCATGGAAACAGGCAGTTCACCATGTGTTTCAGCAAAATAACAAATACCTACAGCTTCCTTATGAAATGACAAACGCTTTAATACTTGATAAAACGGAGCCCCTTCCCTCAAACGAGTGACCGTATCAGTCAAGTCAGCTGTCTGCCTCTTATTCATCTGAAATTCCATCAGGCGTAATCCATCCAGAAGTGTATAGCCGCTTGCCGACATTTCTCCGAGCCGCTTTAATAACCGGGCCTGATCCTTTAACGGCCAGGTTTTTCTAATCTTTTTCATGATAAACCCACCGGTCATAGTTGTTTGTCGTTAAATAGCCGAGCGCAATTCCTTTTCTGATAATTTGACGAAGCGTTTGATATTGGTAATTTGCATGATTTCCTTTTGCCTCCTGGATACATTGCTGAAGGTTTTTCCCATAAAGAAGCTCATAAACGCTAGCTCTTCTGGTATTTCGTGACTGACGGCAATACACTGATGAACATCCGTTTTCACAAAATGGACAAGCCAAATCAACCAAGCGCTGAGCCGCTATTGCAATGACAGTCTGTTCGATTTCATTCATATTGATACCGAATTCAAGCAGCCTGTAAATTGCGCCCTTTGCGTCTCTCGTATGAAGGCTCGTCAGTACCAGATGTCCCGTCATCGCTGCCCGCACCGCAATTTTAGCTGTTTCCGCATCTCTGATTTCACCTAAAATAATCATATCGGGGTCATGGCGCAAAATTGCCTTCAGACCTGCGGAATAAGTTACTCCGGCTTTTTCATTCACCTGAACCTGAAGAACGTCTTCGTCCCTAGTTTCAACAGGGTCCTCTAATGTGACAATATTTCGATTAAAGTGTTTTTTTGCATATTGAACGAGAGAGTATAATGTGGTAGTCTTCCCTGAACCAGTCGGCCCGGTAAAAATGAGCATGCCATGGGAATGCTTTAAAAATGAGAGTAATGTAGCTCCTGTCTTCGGAAATAGCGACAGTTTATCAATCGAAGGGATATTGTATTGAGGCATCACTCTGATCACGAGGCTTTCTTCATTAATTGTTGGGAGCGTTGACATTCTTAAATGAACATTTCCCTCTTTCAGCTTTAACGTAAGCGAACCGTTTTGCGGCTTTCGCCTTTCACCTATGTCCATTGCTGAAAGAAATTTAAAATGTGAAATCAGTCTAACGCTCTCCTCTTTTTTCATATTCCTTTTTTTCAGCAAGGCATGATCGACCCGAAAATGAATGATAGCGTCTCGCTCCCTCGGCACGATGTGAATATCAGAAGCCTTTGTTAGATATGCCTCTTCAATCAAGTTTTTGCTTATCTTTTCTATTGAATCCAATTTGATTCCCTCTCCTTTCCATGCGTATTATAGAAAAAGAAGAGGCGGTAATCAAACAGGAAAAACGTGATTTTATGAAGGCGTTATAGGCTGAAAAATCAATTCGTGCTGGCAGAAAAAAGACTTTCAACTGGAATGTACCCCTTTCATATTTATTTTCCCAATATAAAAAAGCAGACATGGTCACCATGCCTGCTTCATTCCATTTTCATTATGCTGTTTTAGAAATTTCACTTAATGCTTCTCCGGCTTTTTGATCAGTATCTTTCTCAACAGAAAGATCGCCTAAGGCAACAATACCGGTAATGTGCCCATTTTCAAGGATCGGTAAACGGCGGATTTGATGCTCAGCCATAAGCTGCCCCGCTTCTTCAGCAGACATATCAGGGTGGCCGGATACGATGTCAGTGCTCATGATGTCACTTGCTTTTACATCCATCTGATTTTCAGCTAAGGATCTCGACACAAGATCCCGATCAGATACAATCCCCTGAAGTGTGCCATTTTCACAGATTGGAATAGAACCGACATTGGAGTCTCTCATCTTTTTCGCTAGTTCCGTGATTGAAGCGTCTGGCTCACAGCATTCTACATTCTTCGTCATGATGTCTCTTATTTTCATGTCCATTCCTCCTTTACCGTTTTCTATTTATTCTTTATCCGCTGCACAAAATATGAAACATCCTAAAAGGTCCGCCTTTTTCGAGATTTCCTTTTCTTCTTCCGCTCCTGCAGCATATCTCCCGTCCAGCCTTTTTTCCTCAAATATAAGTAGATCAGAACCGTAGATGTGACAATCAATAATAGAGAAAAGAGGTATCCGTATTTCCAATTCAGCTCCGGCATCACTGAAAAGTTCATTCCCCATAAGGCGCCCAGAGCTGTGATCGGCGTAAATAGCGTCGTGAAAATGGTCAATGCTTTTACAATTTCATTTCCCCTGTGTGAGGTAATGACTTCCTCTGAATGCAGCAGATTGTTCAGCTCCCCTTCAAATTCGCTGATGTATGTAAATCCCCTGTCAATTTTCTGGTGTGTCCGCTGATAATCCTTTTTCCCTTCATTTTGAGGTAAAAAGGTTTCTTTCAATGCCATTTCAATTTTTTTGGCGCTTAATATTAAATTTTTCCAAATCATCAGTTCATGGCGCAAGAGATGGACACGGTTTAAAATGCTTTTGCTATTGTCATCTTTAATTTGCCAGCGGAGCTTTCTCAGCTTTACTTCAAATTCATCGACACCGATTAAATACGCATTCATTAGTTCGCCGAGAAGAATTAAAAACCCCTCTATCGCATTGTCCGCTCTTTCCATTTGCCTAACAACTTCTTTTCCTTTAATCTCTCTCAAAATCGAAAAGTCAAAGTTGATTGTAAAAAAATATTGCCTGGTGATATAAAAGTGAAAAACAGTATGGTCTTTTTCTTCACCAAGCCCCTGATCATAAACAATCGACCCAAATACCGCTTCATTTTCCGTTTCAGTTGTATCTACTCGCAAAAAATTAACGTGATGGTTATTTTCAAACCACTTTTCACACTGAGGCCAGTGAGAAAAGTGGATGAGATCCCTTGCCTTACTTCTTTCCTGAGGCCCCATTTGGTACCAAAACCAATCTTTTCCCGTATGTGCCTTCATGTCAAGCTCCTCCAAACTTTTGTTCTTTATTCTTTAATTGCCCAATAACCGCGTCACTAAACCATCGTGCGGCTTTAACACATGTTTTATGAGCATTTTCCGGTGGTATGGAATGGAGAAAGACATCGGAAAAGGGAGGTGCATGCCTTCCTTGGAGAAGGCAGTTGTTTTGGAACTTGTCAATTTACTAGCAGTCGCTATTCTCATTTTATTAACAGGGTTTTTTGTTGCCGTAGAATTTTCAATTGTAAAAGTGCGGCGATCCAGAATTGATCAGCTTGTCGCAAAAGGAAAGAAAGGTGCAAAAGCGGCAAAGCATGTCATCACTCACCTTGATGAATATTTATCAGCCTGTCAGCTGGGCATCACAGTCGCAGCTTTAGGATTGGGATGGCTTGGGGAGCCGACTGTGCAAACTCTGCTTCGGCCGCTTTTTCATAAAGCAGGCTTAAATGAATCGCTTACCCACCTACTTTCACTCGTCATCGCGTTTTTAGCGGTTACGTATTTAAATGTCGTTATCGGGGAGCTGGCGCCAAAGAGTTTCGCCATTCAAAAGGCAGAAAGCATTACCTTGTTGTTCGCTAAACCGCTTATTTGGTTTTATAAGATCATGTTTCCATTCATTTGGCTGCTGAACCACTCTGCCCGATTGATTACAGGAGTGTTCGGACTGAAACCGGCATCAGAGCATGAGCTGGCATATACAGAAGAAGAGCTGCGGGTCCTATTGGCTGAAAGCTATAAAAGCGGTGAGATCAGAAAAAGTGAATTAAAGTACATGAATAATATCTTCACCTTTGATAAACGAATGGCAAAGGAAATTATGGTGCCGCGAAATGAAATGGTCAGTTTATCACTAGATGAAGGCTCCATTTCAAATCTTCAGGAAACAGTCAAGCAAACAAAATATACACGGTATCCAGTTGTAAGAGAAGATAAAGATAACGTCATTGGCGTGATCAATATGAAAGAAGTGTTGTTTTCCATGCTGACGAAAGATTTTTCACTCAAGAAGCATCAAATTGAACCTTTTGTTCAGCCTGTTATCCATGTCATTGAGACGATTCCTATTTATAAACTGCTTCTGAAAATGCAAAAGGAACGCACTCATATGGCGATCCTAATAGATGAATATGGCGGGACTTCCGGTTTGGTCACTGTCGAGGATATTATCGAAGAAATTGTAGGAGAAATCCGTGATGAATTTGATGCGGATGAAGTGCCTCATCTACGCGAACTTGGAAAGGATCACTATATATTAAATGCAAAATTATTAATCAGCGACGTTAACAGCCTGCTTGGTACAGATTTATCAGACGCAGAAGTAGACACCTTGGGCGGCTGGTTTCTGACACAAAACATAGACGCTGAGCCTGAAAGTGTCATTGAATATGATGGCTACTCTTTTAAGGTAAAAGACATCGACAGCCATCACATTTTATTTATAGAAGTAAAAAAAGCTGAATAGCCCGAGAAAGGCTGTTCAGCTTCTACTTTCAGGATGAACGACAAAAGCATCAACACTCTTTTATTTTAAATCCTTTATTGGCCAGAGCTTTAGCAAGACTTTGCTCGGTCTTCACATTCGAAAAATCCAGCCCCAGCTTCACGACAGTTTGGGCAATTTCCGGCCTGATTCCTGAAATAATTGTCTCAATGCCGAGCAATTTGGTGCTGTCAATCACTTTAAAAATTTGATAGGCCACCATGGTATCAACGATTGGAACGCCCGAAATATCTAAAAATAAATAGGAGAGCTTTAACGCTGAGCACTGCTCCAGCACCGACTCCAAAATCGTCCTCGCTCTGTAGGTATCAATTTCACCGACAAGCGGAAGAATCCCTATTCCCTCTGTAATCGGCATAATCGGCGCGCTCAATTCATTAATCATTTCTTTTTGCGCGTTTAATTGTATCATGGTCACCTGATGATATTCTTCCGTAAACACTTCAATGATCCTATCAATGTTTTGATTCAAGATCCGGCTCCACTCATAAAAATCCCGAATGCTGATTTCTTGAGAAGAAGCTTCGCTGAATTTCTGAATCCATTCAAACATGATGTGCCTGAAGGCGTTGAACTGGCCTACACTTTCTGTTACCGTCACTTCATGAACGGCACGGTCTCTGGCGCATTGAAGAGACCATCGATTGAGCTCATCCGTTACATCTTCTTTTCTAAGGGATTTTGCTACGATGGTCACCAATAATTCATGCTGGTCTTTTAAATTTTGTGCTAGTTTTTGCTGATCTGTCGCTGAATACAGCCAGCTGCCTTTTGACGTACAAACTTCCAGCCATTGTTGCGTGATATCTTCTTTGTGCTCTGTTAAGTGCTGATCAAGAGCTACCATCTTAATGAGTTACCTCCTGTTTTTGAAAAATTATGCTTTATATGTATAACGCATCTGCCTTTACACATACTATGTTTACATTCAATGGGCTATAGCCAAGCGGTAAGGCAATGGACTTTGACTCCGTGATCGTTGGTTCGAATCCAGCTAGCCCAGTTTCTGAACAGGTGAAAAACCGAAGATAAGCTGATTCGTATAAATCAGCGGATCTTCGGTTTTTCATCATGCAGATTGATGAACCGTTTTCTTCTTTGATAATTTCAACAGTTCTCCCGGGTTGTAACCGATCACCAGCTTTTTGTTATCCACTAGAATCGGGCGTCGCAAAAGCTTTGGCTTCTCGATTAAAAGTTCCAGCACCTCATTTACCGTCATTTCTTCGATGTTTAAATTTAAATTTTTGAAGGTCTGGCTTCGTGTCGCTAAAATTTCGTCAATGCCTTCTGTCGTTAACGATAAGATGTACTTTAATTCATCTATTGTCGGGGTTTCTCTGAATAAGTGCCGTTCGTTAAATTCAATTTGATGTGCTTTAAGCCAATGTTTTGTTTTTCGGCATGACGTGCAGCTTGGATATGAGTAAAAAGTTAATTGTTGTTCCATTGTTTATTTTCCTCCTCAGTTAACCATCTCTTTGTAGAATAACTACCCGGATCATTTTTCATTTAAACCATTTTCAGAACTTTTTTCGGATTATTTTTTTAAAAACATTCATACAATAGAGAACGCAATCAAAAGGACAAATTCCATTTGTATATTAATCATGAAAATGTTTACATTTCTAGGTGTGATCTATTATAATAACAGTCAGAGAGACTCTCGGGAGGGGATAAAAATGAATCGCATGTTCCGGGTGTTAGGATTTTGGACGGGAATTTTTGCAGTCATGTTTTATTTAGGTGATATGAAAGATGCTTCCCTTTTATTTTTTGGACAGACGATCTTATTTGTGTTTCTATCGTATTTGAACTTAACTGAACGCATGTATATTTATATTTTTGGCGCTTATTTAACGATTTTCTTCGCCGGCTTTACATATTACTCAATTTTTATTATGGTGCCCGGCGGCGGAGGCCATTAAATGCAAAAAGAGACAAACCTTATCGGTTTGTCTCTTTTTTCACAATGAAAACCCATTTAAAAACGGATTTTGATCCTGCTCAGTCAGTACGTCTGTTTCAGGTCCATGGCCGCTTAACACCAGCGTGTGCTCCGGCAGTGTAAGCAGTTTTTCATGAATGGATGTCAGCAGCGTCTCCTGATCGCCGCCTATTAAATCGGTACGCCCTATACCGCCTTGAAACAGGACATCTCCAGAGATCACCAAGTCTGCATCTTTCACGTAGTAAGACACACTGCCTGGTGAATGTCCCGGCGTAAATAATGTTTCCAAATGAAACGGCCCGATATTCAACTCACCGTCGCCTTCAATCAAATGATCTGCAGGCTTAGCTGTAACTTCTATCCCTCGCAGCATACCGGAGCCGTTTAGAGAGGCATCCGTAAGCCAATTTTTTTCATTTTGATGTAAGTAAACAGGAATACCCCATTTTTCTCTCACTTCATCAAGCGCCCCGATGTGGTCAAAATGGGCATGTGTAAGCAAAATGGCTAAAGGCGTCAGCCCTTTTTCTTTTATGTATTGATTGATTTTATGTCCTTCGCCGCCCGGATCAAAAATCAGGCATTGATCATCGCTGATGAGAAAATATGCGTTCGCTTGAATCGGCCCTACTGGCATTCGTCTCCATTTCACTATTATCACCTCTTTCTTTTTTTATGCTCTTATTATGAGGGTTTTTTAAAAAAGATTCAAACAATCGCAATGAAAACGCTATCGACAAACCTATAAAAAACAGGTAGAATAAAACTGGAAAGAATTGCAGGTTTTTCAATGTAAAGGGGGCTGTGTTATGTTACTTGTTGTGATTTTCGGCCTTGTCGCTCTTTTCGCTTTATGGGGAGTCTTGCGTTCTGTTAGAAATAAAAATATACTTGGGTTTTTATTAGCCGGCGCCACCTTATTTGTCTTTGGCTGGTTTACCGTGATGACCGTAATAAACAGCGGCTATCCAACCGCACATTAAAACCTGTATCCGATGGGATACAGGTTTATTTTTATGGCTGTAAATGTTTTTTGACACTTTCTATTTTGCTCTCAAGCGTCGTTTTTTTGTCACGTCTGTCATCAATGCGGATATTCGTTGCCACTCTGTGCATTCCTTTTTGAAATGGCGCTTCGTGAATGGCCTGAATGACTGTGAAAAGGTCACTGAGTTCTCCCTCGATCAGCGTATTCATCGGTGTCAGCTGATATTTGATTTTCCCTTCAGCTTGATATCCTTCTAAAATCTTTTGCACATCGGCCACGTAAGCACTGACACTGGGTGTTTCCGTACCGATTGGGATAATGGTCACATCTGCGATAGCCATCGTTACTCCATCTCCTTTTGATCAATAATGAGTTGCTTCGTTTTATGTGATTTCAATAAAATGATTTGCTCAAAATGAAAGCCGTATAACGCATATTTCCCATTCGGAGATATTTGAATCGGCTCCATTTCCCGCAGAGAGACGAGATCTTTTGTCTCTCCCGATGCCACATTGACTGCAGCAAGCTTATAAGCATCACCGCTTTGTTTGAACGTATAAAACAGGCCTCCCGCTTCATCATAGTCATACTCCATTGGAGCCAAACTTGTATATTTCGTTTGGAGCGGCCATTTCACTGTAACAGGTGATTTTGTATGCGGCGTTTCAAACTGATACGTCCCTTTCCCTCCGGAAGCTGACTTCACAGTAAAACTCATTTGATGGAAAGAATCGAAGAAAAGAACGTTTTCCTCAAGCTTTTGTTCCGTCTTAGAGGCTGTATTGAACGTATATAAAGGCCCTGTTTTTTCGTCTCTTTCCTCTTTTACATAATCAAATGTATTTTTGGATGTCCAATGAATAAACGGAACCTGTATCGGACTTAAGAAAGACTCGTCTTTTTTAGCATTCACCTGATATGTATGGAAATCCCAGTTTTCACTGAATTCCGTAACCATTATTTGATAAGGATCATACTGATTCCAGGCAGCCTCCAGTTCATACGTTTCGTAATCTTTTTCGTAAAGCGTCTCTCCTTCTGCATTAAGCAAAACCACTGCTGTCTTTTGGCTATGTGTGATTTGCAGCAGAATCATCTGCTCCCTCGCATTGATTTGAACATCAACGATTTGACCATCCGTTTGATAGAGCTTTTTCGATTTGCCTGTAAAGATACGGTACGCAAAAAGCTCTGTCTTCGTCGGATTAGATGCAGTATACAAAATGGTACTGTTATTCAGCCAGCCTTCCACCCCGTCCGCTTTTTCCGCGGAAAGCGGTATGATATCTTTTTCCTCATCATTTGCCGCTGATGCCTGTTTTTGCTGCTGATGAGATGGTTCGCATGCCGATAAACTAAACAGCAATGCCGACAGCAGAATGAAACAAACTGATCTCATCAGCCTCCCCCTCCGATCCTCTTTATTGTCTCATATTTGCTTCGGCAGAAAAAAGAAAAAGTTTAAGTTACTCATGAAAAAATAACGCTCTCCACAAGATGCCGTTTGTGGCGTTATATATATGTGAAAACTGCTGAAACGGCAAAGGATTTCGGCCTTTTCCAAGTTCCACCGTGTACCCTTCTTTAAAATAGTGGTGAATAAACCAATCGCGAAATCCCGCGTAGCTGTCTATATCCCTTACTCCCTTATAAATGTTCCCGCTTATCTCCTCAAAATCCTTTATAACAGCGGCAGATTCTTCAGGCTCAAGGCCTTTATAGCCCCAATAAATTTCTTCCCCTTGAGTATGGAGAGCCAGCAGTCTGTCAGGCGGATTCTCCGTTATCAGCCGGTACATCGCAATGGACTCCGGCTCCGTAAGCGGAGAGATTCCTGGAAAATCGCGGTAGCTGGGCGCTGTCGGTTTTCGGTATTTTTCAATTTCCCATAACGAAGGGAATTGTTTATTTAAATCAACCCCGTTTATGTTCGCCTTCCATTCATTAAAATTCGGACGATGTTCATTTAGCCTCTCGAGCTCATCTCTTCTGGCTCCCATAACTTCTGATCCGTTTAAGACAAGATCCACGCCATCCGGATTGACAAGAGGAACGAGGGATAAGGATGTGCTGCTAAACAGCTGTATGGGAGAAAAGCCGAAGAAGGGCGAGTTGCAGCATAATGACATACAGTATTGCTTAAACCATTTTAGCAGGACAGACGTTGTAATCCACTCATTCGCATGAAATGACGCATTCATATGGACCTTTTTTACGGCATGTTCCCCACCAGCCTTCAGCTCCCAGATAGGCCTTCCGAGTACAGAACGGCCAATTTCCCGGCATGAGACAAACGGAAACACATCAATGATCTTCTTTATTTCCTTTTCAACAGCTGTTTCATCGTAGATTTTCTCTTGTTCAATCCAGTTATCAGAAAAGTCCAGCTGCCGAGGCTGTAAAAACCGCTTTATGTCCTGTATGGTTTGAAGCTCTTTGCCACTATGCTCTTCTATCACATAACCAGGGCAATACAATTGGTGTTTCTGTGCGGAACGATTTGCACGTCTAAGTAATTCCTCGTCTATCTTCAGTTCTCTCGCCACTCTGGACAAATTGTTCTTGATCTCAGGCTTCACCGTAATAAACGCCATCATCATCCCCCTTTTTTGTTACTATATGACAGCGCATTAAAAAAAAGAAAGCCTCCCGCTCACTTTGATGCGGGAGACATTGTCATTACGATGCTTGATCAAGCATTTGTTTTTCTTTCCGTTTTGACGAATTGTCCAGCCTTTTCTGATCATAAAATCGCAACAAATCTCCATAAATGATTTCATCAGAAAGTGATAGCTCTTGTTTCGCTTTATCAGCAAATGCTTCACATTGTTGTGTCTCTTCTAACGGTTTCCCCGTCTCTTTGTCATAACACGCACCGTCAGTATATACAACCTGATCCGTGATAAAGCTCCCGTCCCGGAGCACTGTAAAATCCAGTTTTTCGTCCGAAAGCAGATCGTTGCCGAATTGAATTTGATCTTTCGTATTAATTCCTAAAAGATTCATCAGCGTCGGCCTGATATCAATCTGCCCGCCTACTGTTTCAATAGTTTGCGGCTTTTTATCAGTAATACCCGGAATATGAATGACAAGCGGCACTTTTTGGAGCTGCACCTCTTCAAATGGAGTTATTTCTTTTCCTAAAAACTGCCCCATCGCTTCATTATGGTTTTCCGATATTCCATAATGGTCACCGTATAATACAATAACAGAGTTGTCGTATAACCCGTCTTCCTTCAGCTTTTCGATAAACCGTTTCAGCGCCTCATCCTGATAACGCACTGTCGGAAAATATTTATTTAGCGTCTGGCTGCTTGAATCATATTCATCAATCAATTGATCCTCTTCACCAAGATCAAATGGGAAGTGGTTCGTCAGTGTGATCAGCCTCGAGTAAAACGGCTGAGGCAGATTTTTCATCAGCTCTGAAGACTGCTCAAAAAATTCTTTATCCTTAAGTCCCCAACCGACTGAATTTTCGTCAGTTACATCATACGAGTTAATATCAAAAAACGAATCATATCCAAATGAGTCGTACATTAAATCACGATTCCAAAAGCTTTTATTATTAGCGTGAAGCACCGCTGAATAGTATCCGCTGTTTTTCAAAATTTCAGGAGCGGCCATATATTGATTGCCCGCATTCGTAAAAAACACGGCACCTCGTCCAAGCGGATACAGTGAATTGTCCACGATAAATTCAGAATCCGAGGTTTTCCCCTGGCCTGTTTGGTGGTAAACATTATTAAAGTTGTAGCTCTGTTTTATAAAGTCATTCAGAAAAGGCGTGATTTCTTCCCCATTCACTTTTTCATTAATCACGAAGCTTTGCGTCGACTCTAAGGATACCAGAATGACATTCCTTCCTTTTGCAGCGCCGAATAAGCTTTTGTTGGCATCTTTCGCATTAGCGGTTACGTAGTTTTCAATTTCCGTCAGACTGTTGCTATCTGCCAACGCTCTCTGTGCGGATTGCTTTGACTGAAGAACACCGTCGTAAATATGAAAATTAAACAGGCTAATGTTTTTAACAAGCATTTCTCTGTCAAATGAGCGTGTCAATAGCTGAGGTCTTTCCGCCTCAGACAATCCCAGGTTGAAGAAATAAACAGAAGCAACGAACAAAAAATAAGCCGCCCGTTCATTTTTCGTAGAGGGAATGTCCGATTGAAAAGCTTTTTGCCGGATGTAAAGCCATATTAAAACCGCAATATCTACACCCAATAGTAGGTCTGTCGGTTCAAGAAGTGTTCCGATGCTGCTCCCGAGATCACCCATATTGCTCGTTTGAAAAAGAACAGGAATTGTTAAGAAATCATTGTAAAAACGGTAAAAAACCATATTAGCCAGCAATACAAAAGTGACTAGACAGCTCATCGCGATAATGTAGCGATTTCTGTTTTTGCCTTTTAAAAACAGGCTGAAGCCAAAAATAAGCAACAAAAAACTCAATGGGTTGATAAACAGAATAAATTCCTGTGTTAGATTGTCGATTTTAATATGAAAACTGGTTTTGTAAACAGCATACGTTTTCAGCCACATCAATAAAATGGCAATCAGCATAAATGAAATCTTCGAAAAAAACGTTTTTCGCATTTCAACCTCCTATGCAGCACGCTCAAAAAAAATCAGTCAATTCCCAACATTCTCATTAACACATCAAATTAAATCTTAACCTGAGCACAACAAAAAATCAATTTCATTTACACAATTTTAACAATTTTGGTGTTTTAGCCATTCGTTTTTAGCGATCCAAGCGCCTCCAATAACGCCGGCATCATTTCCAAGTGCTGCGATTGAAATATCAGCAGCTTGGGCTGCCCGCGGAAACGCGCATTTGCGGAATGTTTTCTCGACTTTTGATCTCAGCAGCTCTCCGGCTCTCGATACGCCGCCGCCAAGAACGATTTTTGACGGATTAAGCGAGCTTGCCAAATTTCCTAGCACCAAACCAAGGTGCTTGGCTACATAATCAACCACCTCAAGGGCAATTTCGTCATTTTCACCAGCCGCTTCAAACACATCCCGCGCTGACAATTGTTCAGTTGCTTTTAAACGTGTCGTCTGCTTAGCATTCGCTATTTTTTCTTTTGCAATTCTTACAATTCCTGTTGCCGATGCAATCGTTTCGATACAGCCCGTCTTGCCGCAGTTGCAAGGCGCTCCGCCTTCAGGGATGCTGCAAATATGGCCGATTTCTCCGCCGGCGCCATTTATGCCATGTACAATTTCACCATTTGCAATGATGCCGCCGCCAACTCCTGTGCCAAGCGTCACGAGAATGACGTCCTTCGCGCCATCACCCGCTCCCTTCCACATTTCCCCGAGCGCAGCAATATTCGCGTCATTTTCTATCACAGCTGGGATGCCGGTCTCTGTCTCCAAATGGTTTTTTAAAGCGTAATTTTTCCATCCTAGATTTACTGTTTCATAAACAACTCCTGCCGCCATATCTACAGGACCTGGTGCGCCCATTCCGATGTATTTGATGAGGTGCTTCGGTTTTTGCAGCTCATCCAGCTTGCTGTCGATTGTTTTTGCAATTGTAACGGTAATGGTGTCGCCAGTTTTATCAGTCGGGACTTCCCATTTATGCTGAATTTCACCATATTGATTAATAAAAGCGAGTTTAATCGTCGTTCCTCCCAAGTCAATGCCCGCAAACCAAATCTCATCCATTTTTATCACCTTAGCCTTTATAAAAATCTCTTAACGTTTTTTGTTTGTTCCAATTCTTTTCGAAGGACTGCCGCCGCTCTGGCCCACTGCTCCTTTTCAATCATGTGGTTCATGTATAACTCCTTTAATTCATCTAACATAAACTCAATTTCAAGCTCTCTGTCTCCAAAATAAACAATGTGGCCAAACGTTTTTAACAGCTGCTGCACATCATAAAATGTATTCATTTTTCCTCACCATTTCTTGATCTTAACTTATCATAAGCGTATTCATATGGAAGCGGTCCGTCAAGAAGAAAACGCTGACAAAAAAGCCAGCCCCCTTACCCTATTCCACCTTTATGAACGTTTATTGTTTTCAATTTGCTGCTGGAGCTCTTTGTAGCGCTTCTCCTTCGGCTTCAGTTTCACAGCCGTCCGGATGGCCTTTTCTGCTTGGCCAAGCTCATTTTTTTCTATATATAATACGGCTAAATTGTAATATGAAGCATGGTCTTTAGGCTCTTTTTTCACTGCTCGTTCCAAAAGGGAAACTGCCTGATCGTATTCGCCGAGTTGAATATCAGAAACCGCCAGGATTTTCAACAGATCGGCAGAGGCATCTTTTTGCTCTGCTTCTCCGTTTAGCAATTCCGTTACTTCTTCATACTTGCCTTCCTGATGAAGCTCGCTTGCCTGCTGAATCAGCGCTGACTCCTGGTGGGAAGGCGAATGCAATCCGTAATATAAAAATCCAGCCGCCAAAGCAATCAGTAAAACCGCTGACAACAATCTTTTCCCAAAGACTCCGGCTTTGGGAAACCCCAGTGCTGCAGCGCCGAAAAAGCCGCCAATCAAGCCGCCAATATGTCCCGAATTATCAATATTCGAAACCGCAAAACCAAAGCCCAGATTGATGATAATTATGACAATAATATTGGTGCCTATGGTTTTCAAAAACATTTTCCGATTCGACAAAGCTACATACAGCAGTGCGCCTAAGCATCCGAATATGGCTCCTGATGCGCCTGCTGAAGGATACGGGCTGAACACAAAGCTCGCAATCGAACCCGTAATGCCAGCCGCCAGATAAATCAGCAGAAACCTGCCCGATCCATACATGCGCTCAACCGCTGTACCAACCGACCATAAAGCCAGCGTATTAAAAGCTAAATGCGTTATGCCAATGTGAAGCACGATCGGTGTCAGAAGACGCCACCATTCTCCTTGTGCAATCAGGCTGTTTTCCTTTGCTCCAAAAGCGACCAGCGTCTCCGTATTAGTGCTGCCTCCGTTTATTTCGAGCAAGAAAAACATCAGGATTTGAAGCGCAATAAATAAATATGTAAAAATCGGTTTTCCGTTTTGAAAAACCGCCGCTTCAGTTTTTCTCTGTTCTTCTTGTTTCTGCACTAGCGAAAGGAAGCGTTCTCGCGCCATTTGCGCGTCTTCAAACGAAATGTGTTCCTCTGTACAATCTTCTGTACGAAATGATGGAAAAACCGCTTGAAGATCATCTCGAAGCATCGATCCTCTAACGATCGCAGGTTCAACTGACACAGTTCCCTTCTCAAAAGTTTGTTTGGCAATTTCTATCCAGTCATCAACAGGAGCTTCGGTTGAAAAAAATACATTCAGCAGCTTCATCCTTCGTCTGCCCAATTGATTTCTGACTCTTTCTACTCGTTCGGCCTGCTCTTCGATGTCTCTAACCATTTCTTGACGGAAATCAAGATCGTGCTTATAAAGACGAACTAGATCATGAGAGGACTTGTCCGGCGCTTCCAGCCATATTTCATCTGACTCGCCGGCTTGTATGACGCCATACCCGCTTTTCACCAGATGCGTTGCCACTTTCCAATATGTATACTCCAGCAAAAACATGTTTACCGCTCCAATAGTTTTTTTTCATTATAACAGCTGGCGGTCCGAAACGCCTACTGAAAGCAAAAAATCCCGTTTTTCACGGGATTTTAGAAAGCTTGCTGTATAAACTTATTGCGGATAAACGGAATTCTTAAAAACAAATGGATAAAAGACCGCCTGATTCCTGGCTGGCTGAGTACAGTATTCATAAGACGGTAGCGATTTTGATAAAACATGACGGCAGAAACAGCAAAAATGGCATAAATCAAAAGTTTTTTCATGATATCCCTCCTGCCAATAGGGTTTGTTATTCTACCTGATTTATTCTCGAAAAAGAGGCAGGAAAGTTATGAATAACAAGAAATGATGCGATCCTCTGTTATCAGCTTATGTACCGGCATGTCGTGCGGCAGACGGGGTACATTTGCAAACAGCTGGCACTCGAAAAGCAGAGAGACTGTCTTTCCTTCATATTCACTTAAATAACGATCATAATAGCCGCCTCCAAAGCCGATCCTAAACCCGTTAACATCAAAACAAACACCTGGAACGATCATCAAGTCAATTTTTGATGGGTTTACTTCTTTAGTTTTTTCAATTATCGGCTCAAGGAGTCCGGCGTAAACGGTTTCGAGCTGATCATCAGTCTGATATGCGCGAAATTGCATTTTCTTCGTGTCAGGATGGCATTTTGGGATGCAAACTTGCTTTCTTTCCTCCCAAGCCTGCTCAATGACAGGACGCGTCGGTATTTCTAGTCCTCTGGAAATGGTGACGGCAATGGTGCCGGCATTTTGCCAGTCCGGCAGAGAAAACAAATACTTATATATACGTTCCGTTTTTTGAAGCAGATCTTCATTTGATAAAGCAGACAGTTCCTCCATCGTCTTTTTTCTTAATTGTGATTTCATCTCTCATCCCCCTCGGAATAGAAAAAAAGCCAGAACCTT
>Ga0153917_1000706_pt1 | contig 18559 bp, 15 predicted proteins | sample TSFL001MetaG_FD_104695 | JGI IMG/M metagenome (GOLD analysis project Ga0153917, IMG submission 104695) | Attine ant fungus gardens microbial communities from Florida, USA - TSFL001 MetaG | ecosystem: Host-associated > Fungi > Mycelium > Unclassified | place: USA: Florida, Paynes Creek Historic... | reverse complement strand
TTCGATTGCAACTGGAGCAGCTTCGCCACCGTAAACGATAGCCGGGAACTTGTTAGCGTTACGCAGGCGGCGGCTCGCACCCTTACCCTGCACGTTACGTACTTCTGCTTCGATAGTGAACATAGATTTCTCTCTGTATTTAAAACCCTACTACAGGCGACCCAGCAGCAGGTGAGTGTTCTGCCTCACGGATGTGAAGCGGGCGGCATTTTATACTCAAATGCCATTCACATCAATGAAAAGTCCGGTTATCCGCGCAATTCATTCGCCCGGCGAAAGCGTCCTTCATAATCAAAGACCTTTTCACGCACCTGCCAGAACTGGCCTTTCTTGCGGGCGACGACAAAATCTGGATGGCGCAACAGCACCTGCTGGTGCACGATATCGGCCACCGTTATCCAGCGCAATGGCACGCCCGGCGTGCGGGTATGCGGGCGGATGAAAAGTTGTTCAAAGGCCGTCCTCTGGGCTGGCGTGTGTACCCTGAATCGCTCGCTGACGTCGGCCCCATCCTCGTCATAATAGGTAATTTTCAGCCACTCGCCTTTTTCATCTGCACCCGGTTGTAACGCCATACCAGAACAGCGCAGCACCAGCGCATCTTTTAGCTTCAGCGCGGCCTTCAGCATATCGTCCGGGTCGACCAGGATCGTGTCACATTCCCGGCAGCGTCGGGCGGCAATGTCGTTTTCGGCATTACATTGTGGGCAGTTTTTAAAGCGGAAACGAAAATCGCACTGTTCACGGTGGCCTTCGTCATCTTCAAACCAGCCCTGGCAGCGGCGGCCGAAATGTTCAATCAACGTGCCGTCGGCGGTGGTTTTGCCCCAGAACGTATTGGCGAAACCACAGGCCGGGCAAAAGACCTGAACCGGCACGTTGTCACTTTTTCCTTTCGGGGTACCCACTTCCGGGGAATAAAGATCGTGCGGGTTTCCGGCGTAGTCCAGAATCAGGCAATCGGTTTTACCCGGTGCCAGGCGCAGGCCGCGCCCGACAATCTGCTGATACAGGCTGACGGATTCGGTGGGGCGTAAAATGGCAATCAGATCGACATGCGGTGCATCAAACCCGGTGGTTAACACCGAGATGTTAACCAGATAACGGAACTGCTGTTCCTTGAACGCGTTAATCAGCGCGTCACGTTCGGGGCCAGGGGTTTCGCCGGTAATGAGCGCAACGTCCCCGGGCGGAAGTAGGCCTGTTATCTCTCTGGCGTGCTCAACGGTGGCGGCAAAGATCATCACCCCTTTGCGCGTCTGAGCGAATTCTTCAATCTGGCTGATGATATGCGGGGTAATACGCTGCTGTTTTTTCAGCTCATGGTTCAGGTCAGCTTCGCTGAATAAGCCGTTGCTCTGCACCTGCAAGCGGCTGAAATCGTACTGTACCACGGGCATGTCCAGACGTTCGGGCGGCGTCAGATAGCCATGTTTAATCATGTAGCGTAGCGGGAGTTCATAGATGCAGTCGCGGAACAGCGCTTTCTCATCCCCACGAACCATCCCGTGATAATGGAAATGATAAATCCAGCCTTTGCCCAGACGAAATGGCGTGGCGGTCAGGCCGAGCAGTCGCAGGTGAGGGTTAACCTCTTTCAGGTGAGAAAGGATTTGCTGATACTGACTGTCGTCATCATCGCTGATGCGGTGACACTCATCGACAATCAGCAGCGAGAATTCGCCGCGAAACTGTTCCAGATTACGCGCCACCGACTGCACGCTGCCAAAGACCACTTTGCCGTGGCTCTCTTTGCGTTTAAGCCCGGCGGCGAAAATATCCGCCTCCAGACCAAGCGCACAATATTTGGCGTGGTTTTGCGCCACCAGCTCTTTGACGTGCGCCAGCACCAGCACACGCCCACGCGCCAGGCGCGCCAGCTCGGCGATCACCAGGCTTTTACCTGCCCCTGTTGGGAGCACAATGGCAGCCGGTTCTTTATGTTTGCGAAACCAGGCGAGCGTAGCGTCGACGGCTTCCTGCTGATAGGGGCGAAGTGTAAAAGTCATGGGTTCTCTGATTCGTTAACTCGCCAATAGTATGCCACGAAACTTTTTCCCTTGAGTGGCGCAACCAGACCATTATACTGAACCGCTCTTGACTGCTTCTTTTTTCGGACGCGTCGTCCGACTTCCAGCACCATTAAGGCTAAAAAGACTTCATGCGACTTGATAAGTTTATCGCTCAGCAACTCGGCGTTAGCCGCGCTATTGCCGGGCGTGAAATTCGCGCCAGCCGCGTTACCGTGGATGGCGACATTGTAAAAGACACCTCCTTCAAACTTCAGCCTGAACATCAGGTGGAGTACGACGGTAACCCGCTGACGCAGCAAAATGGCCCACGCTATTTCATGCTGAACAAACCGGAAGGTTATGTCTGTTCCACAGATGATCCCGATCATCCGACGGTCCTCTATTTCCTCGACGAACCGGTGGCGCATAAGCTTCATGCGGCCGGACGTCTTGATATCGACACCACCGGCCTGGTGCTGATGACCGACGACGGTCAGTGGTCTCATCGCATTACCTCCCCGCGCCATCACTGCGAAAAAACCTACCTGGTGACGCTGGAATCGCCGGTGTCCGATGACACAGCAGAACAATTCGCGAAAGGCGTTCAGCTGCATAATGAAAAGGATCTGACGAAACCGGCGGTGCTGGAAGTGATCGCTCCGACCGAAGTGCGTCTGACCATCAGCGAAGGGCGCTACCATCAGGTGAAGCGCATGTTTGCTGCTGTGGGAAATCATGTTGTGGGCTTACACCGTGAGCGTATTGGTGCGATTGAACTCGACCCGGAACTTGAGCCAGGTGAATACCGCCCACTGACGGAAGAAGAAATCGCCAGCGTAGGCTTACCTTCGCGCTAATTTCAGGAGAACTCTGTGACCACCAGGCCACACTCGTCTTTCAAAATTGTATTCATCCTTGGCCTGCTGGCCATGCTGATGCCGTTGTCCATCGATATGTATCTGCCTGCATTGCCGGTCATTTCCGCGCAGTTTGGCGTACCGGCGGGCAGCGCGCAGATGACGCTCAGTACCTATATTCTCGGCTTTGCGATTGGGCAGCTGCTATATGGGCCAATGGCCGACAGTCTTGGCCGTAAGCCGGTTATTCTGGGTGGCACGCTGGTGTTTGCGGGCGCGGCAGTGGCCTGTGCTCTGGCGCAAACCATCGATCATCTGATTGTTATGCGCTTTTTCCACGGGCTTGCAGCGGCAGCAGCCAGCGTGGTGATTAACGCCCTGATGCGCGATGTATATCCGAAAGAAGAGTTCTCCCGCATGATGTCGTTTGTCATGCTGGTCACCACCATTGCTCCGCTGATTGCGCCGATGGCGGGTGGGGCAGTGCTGGTATGGTTTAGCTGGCACGCGATTTTCTGGATCCTGGCGCTTGCGGCGCTGCTGGCGTCGGCAATGATTTTCTTCTTCATCGATGAGACGCTGCCCGTTGAGCGTCGGCAGAAATTCCACATCCGCACCACGCTGGGTAACTTTGCTTCGCTGTTCCGCCACAAGCGGGTGCTGAGCTATATGCTGGCAAGCGGTTTCAGCTTCGCCGGGATGTTCTCTTTCCTGAGCGCCGGGCCGTTTGTTTATATCGAGCTTAACCACGTTTCGCCGCAGCATTTTGGCTATTACTTCGCGCTGAACATCGTGTTCCTGTTTATCCTGACCATTATCAACAGCCGTTTTGTCCGGCGGGTTGGGGCGCTGAACATGTTCCGTGCCGGGCTTTGGATCCAGTTTGTGATGGCTATCTGGCTGGTGGTGAGTGCGTTCCTGGGGATCGGTTTCTGGGCGCTGGTGCTGGGCGTTGCGGCCTTTGTCGGCTGTGTGTCGATGATCTCCTCAAACGCGATGGCCGTTATTCTTGATGAGTTCCCTCATATGGCAGGGACGGCATCATCGCTTGCGGGGACGTTCCGTTTTGGCATTGGCGCGATTGTGGGGGCGCTGCTGTCGATGGCAACGTTTAACACGGCCTGGCCGATGCTCTGGGCTATCGCGTTCTGTGCGACCAGCTCTATTCTGTTTTATCTCTACGCCAGTCGGCCGCGAAAAACGGCCAACTAGCGCACACATCAGGCCCGTTTCGGGCCTTTTTGTTGATGCATATCAACCAAACCTCCGTTCGTTTACCCCGTGTTTGTTTCTTTTATGTAAAATCTATTTATGTAAAAAGTCACATCATTGTATTTAAAAAGGTTGAGTTAGATCGCAGAAACGGGTACATATAGCGCCGACGCGAACCTGTAACTCCCATAAAAAAGCCCGGATAAATAAGATGCTAATGCCCGCAAACTGGGGCTGTAAGCGTTTTCTTATCAAAAACAGGGCAGGTTAGCGATGATGTGTTACTATGAATGTAAATAAATTGTGAAGTAAATTTTGCTTCCGGGGAACGAACGTGAATACATTACAACTCTCCATAGTCCACCGCTTGCCCCAGAGCTATCGCTGGTCGGCGGGTTTTGCAGGTTCGAAAGTTGAACCGATTCCGCAAAGCGTTGCCGGGTGCGAGAATTGTCTGGTCGCGCTCAAACTGCTGAGCCCGAGCGATGAAAGCGCATGGCCGGTAATGGAGCGCCTGAGTCAGGCGCTGACGGATATCGAAGTCGACAGTTCAGTGCTGGAGTGTGAAGGTGAGCCGTGCCTGTTTGTTAAAAGCCAGGACGAATTCGCCGCCACCTGCCGTCTGAAAAACTTCGGTGTGGCGATTGCTGAACCCTTTTCCGGGCAATATCCTTTCTAAGCGCTAGCGTAAGGCTAACAGCTGGCGCGTGTAGCTTTGCGTCGGCGCAGCGAACACGCGCTGGCACTCTCCTTGCTCCACCACTTCTCCCTGCCGCAACACAATCACCTGATGGCATAACGCACGCACCACCTGTAAATCGTGGCTGATAAAGATATAGGCCAGTTGGTGCTTTTCCTGTAAGCCCTTCAGAAGCGCTAAGATCTGCGCCTGTACGGTTCTGTCCAGTGAAGACGTGGGTTCATCCAGAATAATCAGTTCAGGCTTGAGGATCAGCGCGCGGGCGATGGCGATACGCTGACGCTGCCCGCCTGAGAACTCCGCCGGGTAGCGATGCCGCGCCTGGGGCTCCAGTCCGACTTCTTCCATGACCCTTATCACCTCTTCCTCGCGCTGTTGCGGCGTGAGGGCCGGGCGGTGAACGCGAAGACCTTCTTCAATAATTTGCAAAACGCTCAGGCGAGGGTTGAGTGAGGAATTGGGATCCTGAAACACCACCTGCATTCGCGGGCGAACGGGCAGCATCTGGCGGCGATCCCAGCTGTGTAACGGCATCCCGTCAAACTGGATTGTCCCCTGAGAGGCGATTAAACGCAGCAGCGCCAGGCCGGTGGTACTTTTACCCGATCCCGATTCGCCGACCAGCCCCAGCGTTTCTCCCGGGTGCAGGGTAAAGCTGACGTTTTTCAGCACCGGATTTTCATCCACAATGCGCCGTAATATGCCTTTGCGTATCGGGAACGAAACGGCCAGATCGGCCACGCTCAGCAAGGGCGTTGTGTTTGCGGGAAGCGGGACCGGGTCGCCGGAAGGCTCGCTATCAAGCAGACGTTGGGTGTAAGGATGCTGAGGGGCGGCCAGGAGCGTCCGGGCGGTGTTTTGCTCAACGCAGCGCCCGTTTTGCATCACCGCAACGCTGTCCGCCAGTTTTTTCACAATGCTGAGATTATGCGTGATGAACAGCAGGCTCATATTTAGCTCATCTTTCAGCTCGCGTAGAAGCTGAAGGATTTGCGCCTGTACCGTTACGTCCAACGCGGTGGTGGGTTCGTCGGCAATCAGCAGTTCCGGGCGCGTCAGCAGGGCCATCGCAATCATCACGCGCTGGCGCTCTCCCCCTGAAAGCTGATGCGGGAAATCGCTCAGCCGTTTTGCCGCATGGCGAATCCCCGTGCGTTCAAGACAATCCAGGATCTCGCCTCGCGCCGCCTCTTTACGCATTCCCCGGTGCAGCGACAAGACTTCGTACAGCTGTTTTTCCAGGGTATGCAGCGGATTAAGGGATACCATCGGCTCCTGAAAGATCATGGCAATCTTATTCCCGCGAATGCCACGCAGCGTGTGCTCGTCGGCATGAAGCAGCGACTTACCCTGAAACAGGATATCGCCCTGCGGATAACTCACCGGCGGTGAGGGCAGCAAACGCAGCACGGAAAGGGCGGAAACACTCTTACCTGAACCCGACTCACCCACAAGCGCCAGCGTTTCACCCGCCTGGATGCGCAGCGACAAATCGTTGACCACGGTGCGTGTTTCACCCTGATTCGAAAACGCAATCGACAGATTATCGATACTGAGAAGGGGTTGCGTCATCTTATACCGCCTTGTTGGGATCAAAGGCATCGCGCACGGCTTCGCCAATAAAAATCAGCAGCGAGAGCAACACCGCCACAGAAAGGAATGCCGTTATGCCAAGCCAGGGTGCCTGCAAGTTATTCTTGCCTTGCAGCAACAATTCACCGAGTGAAGGCGACCCAAGGGGCAAGCCAAACCCGAGAAAATCGAGCGACGTCAGGGTGGTGATGGAGCTGCACAAAATAAAGGGCAGGAAAGTGAGGGTAGCCACCACGGCATTGGGGAGCATATGGCGGAAGATGATCCCCCGGTCGCTGACCCCCAGCGCCTGTGCGGCACGGATATAATCAAAATTTCGGGTGCGTAAGAACTCGGCGCGAACCACACCCACCAGCGCCATCCAGCCAAAGAGCACCGTAATGGCCAGTAGCCACCAGAAGTTGGGCTGCACCACGCTTGAGAGCAAGATAATTAAAAACAGCGTCGGCATCCCGGACCAGACCTCAATCACGCGCTGGCCCCAGAGGTCGATCTTTCCGCCGTAATAGCCCTGAACCGCACCGGCCACGACGCCCATCACGCTTGAGAAAAGCGTCAGCATCAGCCCGAAAAGCAGAGAGATACGTGTACCGTAGAGAATACGTGCCAGCACATCGCCGCCGTTTGCATCGGTTCCCAGCCAGTTTTGCGTGGATGGGGGCGACGGGAAGGGAGTTGATGTCGCATAGTTAATGCTGTTGGCACCAAAGCGGACAGGGGCCCAGAGTGCCCAGCCGTGCTGGTCTATCTGTTCGCGAAGCCACGGATCCTGGTACACCGCCGGCGTGGCGAAAGGGCCGCCAAAATCGCTTTCGCTGTAATTCGCCAGCACGGGGACATACCAGCGGTCATTAACGTGCACCAGCAGAGGTTTATCGTTAGCCACCAGCTCTGAACACATGCTGAAGATAAAGATCACGGCAAAAATCCACAGCGACCAGTAGCCGCGGCGGTTGTGGCGAAAACGGGCCCAGCGGGCCTGATTGACGGGGCTTAAACGCGGCATCAGCGACCCTCAAAATCGATTCGGGGATCAACCAGCGTATAGCTGATATCACTGATGATATTCAGCAGCAGGCCAATCAGGGTGAAAATATAGAGTGTGCCAAACATCACCGGGTAATCGCGCGAGACGGTGGCCTCATAACCCAGCAGACCCAGACCGTTTAACGAGAACATGACTTCTATCAGCAGCGAACCGGTAAAAAACATACTGATGAACGTGGCTGGAAATCCGGCTATCACCAGCAGCATGGCGTTGCGGAACACGTGCTTCCACATAATCTGCTTTTCACCCACGCCTTTTGCACGCGCGGTCACCACATACTGTTTGCGGATCTCATCCATAAAGGCGTTTTTGGTGAGCATGGTCAGCGCTGCAAATCCGCCAATCACCGTGGCGAGGACGGGCAGGGTGATGTGCCAGAAGTAATCCGTGATTTTTTTATACCACGGCAGGGTGCTGAAATCCGCTGACACTAATCCGCGCAGCGGGAAGACATCGAAGTAACTGCCACCGGCAAAAAAGACAATCAGCAACACTGCGAACAGGAACGCCGGGATGGCGTAACCAATGATAATAAATGTGCTGCTCCAGATATCGAAGCGACTGCCGTTGTAAACCGCCTTGCGGATCCCAAGCGGAATAGACACCAGATAGATAATCAGCGTGCCCCACAGGCCGAGCGTAATGGACACGGGAAGGCTTTGCTTGATCAAGGTTAAGACGGAGGCGCTGCGAAACAGGCTGTCGCCAAAGTCAAAACGCACATAGTCCCAGAGCATTTTGAAATAACGCTCGTGTATGGGTTTATCAAAACCGTAGCGGTGGGTTATTTCGGCGATCACTTCGGGATCAAGCCCGCGTCCGCCCCGGTAGTGGCTTTCGCTGATATTGCCTGTCCCGGTTCTGGCGTGGCTGGCGCTCAGGTTTTCGCCGCCGCCGCCGGGCATCCCGCCGTTATTGCCAAACTCAATAGCAGCAATCGCCTGATCAACCGGGCCGCCTGGGGCTATTTGCACGATAAAAAAGTTAATGGTGATAATCGCCCACAGCGTAGGGATAACCAGCAATAAGCGGCGTATCAGGTAAGCACCCATTTTGGTTCCTTAACGCCGCTCTGCGGGCAGTTTGGCGGCTTTATTAACGTCGTACCACCAGTTATCGAATCCCAGTGAGTAAATGGGGCGTACGGCGGGCTGCGAGAATTTGTTCCATTGGGCCACGCGGTCTTCGCCCATATACCACATCGGCAGCATGTAATAATTCCAGGTTAACAACCTGTCGAGGGCACGCCCTAAAGGTAACAGTTTGGTCTTATCCCCCTGTGCCGCCACAATTTTGGCGATCAGCGCATCGATAGCCGGGCTTTTCACGCCTGGCGCGTTATAGGACGAATTGATGTAGCTTGAGGCCCACGAGATTTGCAGATCAGAGCTTGGCCACGGCTGGGCAGACCACAGACGCTGCATCATATCGTAATCGCGGCTGCGCATCCGGTTGGTTATCTGCGCATTATCGACCTGACGAATGTTCATGGTAATGCCAAGTCTGGCAAGATTTTGTTTAAACGGCAGCACCCACTGGTCATTTCCGCCCGAAGAGAGCAAAAGCTCAAAGCTCAGCGGTTTACCTGTTTGCGTATTGACTCGTTTCTGATCTTTCAGAACCCAACCTGCGTCATCCAGCAGTTTGCTGGCTTTCAGTAGGTTTTCGCGATCAAAGCCCTTGCCGTCGGATGTCGGTGGCTGAAACACGCTGGTAAACACCTCTGGCGGGATCTCCGCTTTCAGTGGCGCCAGCAGGGTGAGTTCATCGGCGTCCGGGTAATTGCGCGCCGCATATTCGGTATTCTGGAAATAGCTGTTAGCGCGGCTGTAGGCCCCGTAAAACAGCGCTTTGTTCATCCATTCGAAATCAAATGCCAGAGTAATAGCCTCGCGAACCCGGCGATCGGTAAAGACAGGGCGCTGGATATTGAACGCCAGCCAGCGCGTATCTTGCGCAGACTCATTTTTGTGTTCGTCTTTGACGATATACCCGTTGGTGAAGTTTTTGCCGATATAGCGAGTGGCCCAGTTTTTGGCGCTGTTCTCCACGCGTAAATCGAAGGCGCCGGCTTTAAAGGCTTCGAACGCCACGTTGTCGTCGAGATAGTAATCATAGCGAAGGGTATCGAAGTTCCAGCGGCCACGGTTTACGGGCAGATTGGCAGCCCAATAGTCTTTGACGCGGGAATAGACCACATATTGCCCCATGCTCCAGTCCGTAATGCGATAAGGCCCGCCTGCCAGCGGTGGTGTGGATAAGGGGTCGCTGAGTTTGTGGTTTTTCCAGAAAGACTCTGGCATGACGGGCAGTGAGAACAGGCTGAGCATGTTCTCTTTATTCGGTTCACTCAGTTCGATGCGTACAGTCAGCGGGGCGATGGCCTTAACCGTTGCGCCTTTATACACCAGGCGGAACTGCGGAACACCTTCGGTCATAAACTTATGAAACGTGAAGGCCACATCGCTTGCCTGCACATGCGAGCCGTCATGAAAACGAGCCTGAGGGTTAATCGATATTTCCGCCCAGGAGAAGTTATCGGCGTAGCGGACGTTGTCTGCCACCAGCGGATAATAGCTGCCTGGCTCATCGTCAGACGTCACAAAGAGCGTGTCGTAAAGTGACTCCGTTCGCGCCGCCGCCACGCCACGTAATGCGAAACGGTTAAAGTTATCAAACGTCCCGGTCGCCGAGAGCGTCACTTTCCCGCCTTTTGGCGCCGCAGGATTGACGTAATCAAAGTGAGTAAAGTTAATGGCGTACTTAGGCTCACCCAGCACGGCAAAGGCGTAGTTTTCTTTGATGGTTTCCGACTGACCGGAAAAACTGACGAATGCCAGCAACAGCAACACGGAGCGCATTAACATCTTGCGGCGGTTCCCTCTTTTATTCTGACTTATGCGCATCGGCGCACTTAGTTAAGCTGAATAATAAGTGACGCCGCCACCGTTGTGAAATTATTCACGGTCAGGATGCATGTCCGGCTGCCATTTTCTGAATTGCGCCAGCGGCATCGGACGGCTTATCCAGTAACCTTGCAGGAAATTAACGCCGTGTTCACGCAACCAGGCGGCTTGTTCGGGCGTTTCTACACCTTCTGCCACGGTGGACATATTCAGGCGCCTTGCGAGCGTCAGAACGGCGTCAAGCACCGGAGAGGTGACGGTTTCTGTACCAATCGCGTTCACAAAACCACGATCGATCTTGAGATAATCCATCGTGAAACGTTCCAGATAAATCAACGCGCTGTGGCCGGTGCCAAAATCGTCAATCGCAATTTCAAACCCTTCGTTGTGTAGCCATTCGAAGAGCTGATTGGCTTCACGCTGCTGAATCATATCGCGTTCGGTAATTTCCAGTACCGTCTGGAAATGATCCGGCGGTAGGGCGGCGTTGAACGTGCGCATATCCTCTTTAAAGCTGTCGGCGTGCAGGTGTCCTGGCGCGATGTTAATCCCCAGCTTAGCCCCCGGCGGCAGTACAGTTTGTAAAACCGGGGCATCCTGGATGATCAGATCAAACAGATGGAGCGTAAGCGGGACAATCAGTTTTTGCGCTTCGGCAAAATTGATAAAAGCATCGGGTGGGATCTCTCCCATCGTCGGGTGTTTCCAGCGCATCAGCACTTCAACGCCGCGCATTTTGAGCTCTTTAGCATCCACCACCGGCTGGTAGACCACATAAAACTGGCCACGCTTAATGGCGGTTAAAATTTCTTTACCCGGATTCAGGCGAATCGTCAGGATATAGTAACTGAGTGACCCGGCCGCGATACCGCACACCAGCCCAAAAAAGAGCGCAAACAGCAATTCATCCGTCGTCCACTGTTCGGCATATAAGTTAATGGTGAGAGGCACATCTTTCAGTGTGGCGGTGCGGGCGGGAATTTCATGGAGATCGTGCGCATTGAGCAGAGAGCCAGACATTGTGGACAAGGCCTGATCGCCAATAATCACTGCAATACCTGCAAATTCGTCCTGGCGCGCCGTGTAGAGCAGATAAGGGGTCAGGTTGATATTGACGGAAGTAAAGACACCCCCGTTTTTCACCAATGGATTTCGATACCAGATAGCAATCGCCGGCTTATTGGGCAGCATAGGTGTGCCTGGGAGCAGGGCCATATCAACGGGTTTATCGATGTGAAGCTCGGGAATAAGTTCTTCCAGGGGGACGTTCATTGGCCCGGTTGCGGAGGAGCAGAAAGCCTTGTTATCCCTGACCAGCAAAAAGGCGCGGACGTTGATGCTAAAAGCGGCGCGGGAGGTTAACTCAGCGCTAACGTCATGGCAGTTATTCAGGGTGAGCGGCTGGAGTGTATCGATTGAGGTTTTTAGCTCATCGAAATAGGTCTCCATGTAAACGCTCAAATCCGTAATTAAGGTATCGAATTTGACTTCCCGCTTATGGTAGCTCCAGAAAAACTGCAATGTCCCCAGGAGCAGGGCAATGAATAAACCAGCCAAAATACTGACGGTGAGGATCTTGCGGTTACTGGACAGGTAGCGGGTGAACATAGACGTCGTTGTTCCTGGATTGCCGTGAGTGCCATCAGGACGGCCAAACTTACGTAATTACAAGACTATAGTCTGGTACAGCGTTAAGTGAATTACGAGTGACGGGCAAAAAAAAGCACTGCCGAAGCAGTGCTTTTTTTTATCGTGTTACCAGCCAAGGGATAACCGGCAACAAGACAGATTAACTGCGGGTCAGAACGCGTCGCGCTTCGTTGTAGCGCTTCTTCCAGTAAGGTTCATTCATACTGGAGATAGTCACACCACTGCTGGTGGAGGCATGTACAAACTGGTCGTTACCAATGTAGATGCCAACATGTCGACCCGTAGAGCCTGCACGGAACAGAACTAAATCACCTGTACGCAGTTTGGTACGAGAAATCGACTTGCCCATCTCCTGCTGTTCATAAGTTGAACGCGGAAGATCTAACCCAAACTGTTCGCGGAAAGTACGCTGTACGAAACCGGAACAATCGATACCTGTTTTGGTGCTGCCGCCCAGACGATAACGCACGCCTTTCCAGCTAGCATACTGATCCATAATACGGGACTTCACGTCCAGATTACGTACCATATTCTCAAATTCATCCTGAGAGGCTTGCAGTGAAGAGGAATCTTCCATTCCCACAACACGCGTCTCAGGATGCATATTCTTCGCGGTGTTAGATGTACTACATGCTGAAAGCAGTACCGCAACTGCAATCGCCGGGATCCCCCGTAAGATATATCTCAAAATCGGTTGAGATTTGACCATTTTGTTTATTTTCCCTTGAAGTCCTTAACGATAAATATCGTTATAAAAATGCCAACCGTGACGAGACTAATTATCTGTTCACAATGAGACAATTCTTTCTGGTCAGATTTGTGGCACAACGCACAAAATTATTCACCCTGAAAATAATTGTCTCTATGGGGCAAAGCGAGTTCGAGATTAACCGATTGCCAGGGGCATTGCGAGCAAAAATAACCGTTTTTTTATAAGAAATTGTGATACAGAAAGTGAATAAACGGAATTGCTCAAAATGCCGCCAGTTTAGGTTAAAAACCGTGCAACGCATTCATTTATATCATGAATAGTATTACGAGATTATGACAAAACGGGCAGGGGATGTATGAAAATCCATCAGGGATCGAAAATGATCCCTGATGGATAACCTGAATTTAGGTTAATTACTTGTTCTGAACTTGTTGCATTCTACGGGGCAGATAGCGATCAAATAGCTTTATTATCCAGTCGCTCAAGGGGGTCATCAGGCACCACGGCAGCGCTATAAGCGCAACGGAAAGGGAGCCAACGGCAATATCAGTGAACCAGTGAGCGCCGATCATTATCCGTGGGAAGGCAAAAACCACAAAAATAATCAGGGCTACAGCGAACGCTTTTTGACCGAAATAACGAAGCATGATTGCGGCAAAAATAAGCAACATCATTCCATGATCGCCCGGGAAACTGTCTTTAGACGCATCTTTTGTCGGCACAGACAACAACTCGCTGACGCGATGAATATTGTTGAAAAAGAGCGTTGGGCTTGAGCGTTTCACGGGAATAATGTTGGACGCCAGCTGATTAATCGCCACCGCCAGCAGTAACATCACCAGACCAATAATCAGAATACGTCGGCGCCCTGATTTATCTTCTTTCAGCCAGAACGAGAGCATCAGGCCGCCCATCGCTAACAGCGAACAGCCGTCGAAAGCGCGATTGTTGGTGAGGGCTACCAGCCACAGGAATGCCTGGCTCTTCACTAACTCTTCGTTAAAGAAGTGGAAGATCGCGGAGTCCAGCGGGAACCAGAAACCGTGATCCGCTGGCAGATACCAGGAGAAAAAGAGTGCCAGGCCGGCAACGTTAAGCAATAAAATCAGGGGAAATCGAGTCGTCATCACAATTCAGCTTACAGTTAAATCAGGGGCAACGTTAGCCGCCCGAACTTAAACGAAGCTTCAACAGGCTGGACTGCAAGGCGTTCCAGTCGGTGTTAACCGCACTAATTAACTCTATTCGGCTATCAGGTGGCGCGACATTTTGCGTTTCAATGAAGAAATCCTCTCCCTGACGGTTGATGCGAACCAGGCCATCCTGGGTACGCATGATCCCTTTCACGCGATCCACCGGGGCAAGTCTTGCCCACTCCAGGATCCCAATGGTGTCAAAAACCGTATCGGCATCGAAAATCCATCCGCAGGCCTGATGACCCTGGCCGCTGTTCAGGTTACGACGCCATCGCTGATGTTCAGGCAGACTCAGTGCCGCCAGACCCTTTGTTGCGCTTTGGCTGTGGCTATGCGCTGCGCTGGCGGGCAGTTCAGTCTGATTCAGGCGAGGAAGGTCGAGCAGGGCGTTGTCAATTTTGCCCTGTGTGGAGTATACGCGCTGGCGCTCACCACCAAAATGCTGCCACCAGGTATCAAACGCCGCATGGCTATCTGCGGTTGCACGATCTTCTTTATTGGCGACGATAATATCGGCGCAGGCAAGCTGATCGCGGAAGTTTTCATTGTTAACGGCTCGCTCATCCAGCAACTGACGAGGATCAAGCAGGCACAACGTGGCCCGCAGGTCGATCCACGGCTCGTACACAGGCGCGGTCAGTAAATCGAGAATTTGTTTTGGATGGCCGAGCCCGGTCGGTTCAATCAGCAGACGGTCTGGCTTGCCCTGGCGCAGGAGGGTGTTCAGCCCAACCTGCATCGGTAAACCATTCACACAACACATGCATCCACCGGGGATCTCTTTGATCAACGCGCCGCTATCTGCCAGCAATGCGCCATCAATACCGACCTCGCCAAATTCATTCACCAGAACGGCCCATTTTTCTGCCGGGTCTTTATTGGCCAGCAAATGCAGAATTGAGGTGGTTTTACCGCTGCCGAGAAAGCCGGTGATAAGGTTGGTTTTGGTCATGTGCGCTCCAGAAATCAGTGTGATGCTATGCACATCATCCTGACGAAAAAAGAGCGCAATGAGAAGGGGGAAGGCGAACGGAGAACATTTCCGTTCGCGTTAAGCGCAATTATCGCTAAATATTTAACGTCTCGATAACAGCCTGGCGCGCGCCACGTTGCGCGATACGCTGCCAGGCCTGGTTCACCGCGTCAACAAACAGCGGCGATTGCGGCAGGTCCTGGCCGAAGATTTCATTCAGCGTCAGCAGGGCGTTGACGCGTTCATCATTGCTGCTGGCGTCAACAATTGCGCGGATCTTATCGCTGAGCGGATCGCGCACATCAATAGCGTTGCCGCTGTCATCCACACCGCTGACATAACGGATCCAGCCCGCAACACCCAACGCCAGAAGGGGCCACGCGCTACCACGTTCCAGATGAACACGAATACCCTCCAGCATCCGCTGTGGCAGCTTCTGGCTACCGTCCATGGCGATTTGCCAGGTACGGTGCTGTAACGCCGGATTAGCAAAACGGTCAATCAGGCTATCGGCATACGCCGTGAGGTCAACGTCGGTGATACGGAGCGTAGGGGCTTGCTCGTCCAGCATCAGCCTGCGTGCAGCTGTGCGGAAGCTGGCGTCCTGCATACAGTCGCTGATATGCGCGTATCCGGCAAGATAACCCAGGTAGGCCAGGAAAGAGTGGCTGCCGTTCAGCATACGCAGTTTCATCTGTTCCCAGGGTAAAACGTCCTGCACCATCTGCACGCCAGCCACTTCCCACTCCGGGCGCCCGGCGACAAAGTTATCTTCGACGACCCACTGAATAAAGGGCTCGCAGCTAATGGCACAAGGGTCTTCAACACCCAATTCTTGCGTGATTTCCGCAAGCGAAGCTTCCGTAGCGGCAGGGACAATTCTGTCGACCATCGTGCCCGGGAAACTGACATGCGCGCTAATCCACTCAGCAAGTTCGGCTGAGCGCTTCTGGGCCATCCCCAGTACTGCATTTTTCACGACATGGCCGTTGTCCGGGATGTTATCGCAGGAAAGCACGGTAAATGGCGGCAAGCCACGTTCGCGACGTCTGTGCAGAGCCTCCACCAGGATCCCGGGTGCGGAATGCGGTTCGCAAGGCGTTTCCAGATCGTGAATAATGCGGGCATTGTTGAGATCCAGTTTCCCGGTTGCCGGGTCGATGCAGTAGCCTTTCTCCGTGATGGTGAGTGAAACAATCGCCACCTGCGGTTCACAGAATTTCTCAATGATGGCGGGCAGTGAATCCAGTTTTGCATTCAGGCATTCATGGACGGCACCGACAACGATCGGCTGATTTCCGCCGGCCCCTTTTTCCATCACGGTAAACAGGTGGTCTTGCGCGCGCAGCTGGCTCATCAGCACATCGCCGCTGAAGAGGCTGATCTCACAAATTCCCCAGTCGCCTCCTTTCGCATTCAGAACGCGATCGGTCAATAATGCCTGATGCGCGCGGTGAAAAGCACCAAACCCAAAGTGAACGATACGTGAGCGTAACTGCTGGCGATCGTAGCGTGGCTGCTGGACGTGGGCAGGAAGCGAGGCGGAGGCAATAGTCTTCATTAAGTACACACCTGATTAACCATTAATTAACAATGGCAGTGTAAAGTTATATGACAACAAATAAAATTGGTGAGCCGTAAATATCCCTGTTCTGTGAGTTTGATCAATCAATGTGGCGTGGTGTATTGACCCTTCTCATTAAACATGTATGGTAGTCGTCATTGCATTAACACATATTGGTATAACAACTTGAGAGGGTGAGGCAATGGAACAAACCTGGCGTTGGTACGGGCCGAACGATCCAGTTTCTCTTGATGATGTGCGTCAGGCTGGCGCAACGGGTGTCGTTACCGCACTGCATCATATCCCTAACGGCCAGGTCTGGCCGGTAGACGAAATCAAAAAGCGCCAGGCACTGCTGGCTGAAAAGGGCTTAACCTGGTCTGTTGTTGAAAGTATTCCGGTTCACGAAGATATCAAAACGCATTCAGGTGAATGTGAAACCTGGATTGCTAACTATCAGCAAAGCATCCGCAATCTGGCTGTCTGCGGTATTGACACGGTTTGCTATAACTTTATGCCGATTCTGGACTGGACGCGTACCGACCTGGAATACACTTTGCCGGACGGTTCAAAAGCGTTGCGTTTTGATCAGATTGCCTTCGCGGCATTTGAATTACACATTCTGAAGCGCGAAGGCGCGGCTGCGGATTACACCGCAGAAGAGCAGCAGCAGGCGCTGGCATGGTTTAACGCCGCAAGCGATGCCGATATCGAAAAACTGACCCGCAACATTATTGCTGGCCTACCGGGTGCCGAAGAAGGTTACACGCTGGATCAGTTCCGCGCCCGTCTGGCGGAGTACGGCAATATAGATAAGAACCAGTTGCGCGAAAACATGGCGCACTTCCTGCGGGCCATTGTGCCAGTAGCAGAAGAGGCGGGCGTGCGTCTGGCGGTTCACCCGGACGATCCTCCGCGTCCTATTCTCGGCCTGCCGCGTATTGTTTCCACCATTGAAGATATGCAGTGGCTGAAAGAGACGGTAAACAGCATCTACAACGGCTTTACCATGTGTACCGGTTCATACGGTGTGCGTGCGGATAACGACCTGGTGCGGATGATTGAAACTTTCGGCGATCGTATTCACTTCACCCACCTGCGTGCAACGTGCCGTGAAGACAACCCGAAAACTTTCCACGAAGCTGCGCACCTGGGCGGTGACGTGAACATGGTGGCGGTGGTTGACGCTATTCTGGCCGAAGAGCAGCGCCGTAAACACGCGGGTGATTTACGTCCTATTCCGTTCCGTCCTGACCATGGTCATCAGATGCTGGACGACCTGCGCAAGAAAACCAACCCAGGTTATTCCGCAATTGGCCGACTGAAAGGGATGGCTGAAGTGCGTGGCGTTGAGCTGGCACTGAAGATGACGAAGTACCCTGAGCTGTTGTAAGTTCTGTTGCCCGGTGGCGCTACGCTTACCGGGCCTACAAAAAAAACCGGCCATAGAGCCGGTTTTTTTATTCGTGCTTTTGTAGGCCGGGTAAGGCGAAGCCGCCATCCGGCAAATGCCACAATTAGTCAGCGCGACCCATATAACGTTTTTCTTCGATATGGATACGGATCTTCTCGCCAGCGGACAGGTATTCAGGAACCTGCACAACCAGACCGGTGGTCAGAGTGGCGGGGTTGTTACGTGCGCTTGCGGAAGCGCCTTTGATGCCCGGCGCCGTTTCAACGATTTCCAGGTCTACGGTCTGCGGCAGTTCAAGCGCCAGCAGCACGCCATCCCAGGTCAGAACCTGCATGTCCGGCATCCCACCTTCAGGAATGAACAGCAGCTCTTCTTCAATCTGATCTTTGGTGAAGATGTACGGGGTGTAGTCTTCTTTATCCATGAACACGTATTCGTTGCCGTCGATGTAAGAGAAATCAACGTAACGACGGGTCAGGGTCACGGTATCCACGATATCGTCACCTTTAAAGCGCTCTTCTACCTTCAGGCCGGTACGAACATCGGCGAAACGCATTTTGTACAGCGTTGCTGCTCCACGGGCGCTAGGTGCCTGAATATCGATATCTTTCACAATCAGCAGTTTGCCGTTGTAATTCAGTACCATACCTTTCTTAATTTCGTTCGCTCTTGGCATTGCAGTAATCCTGTTTACGGGAGGTAAAAAATATCGCGCCAAATTA
>Ga0153917_1000703_pt1 | contig 18619 bp, 19 predicted proteins | sample TSFL001MetaG_FD_104695 | JGI IMG/M metagenome (GOLD analysis project Ga0153917, IMG submission 104695) | Attine ant fungus gardens microbial communities from Florida, USA - TSFL001 MetaG | ecosystem: Host-associated > Fungi > Mycelium > Unclassified | place: USA: Florida, Paynes Creek Historic... | reverse complement strand
GTGCACGGGTCATGCCGACCATGTCCACGTAGCCGCCTTCGAGGATACGGGTAGCCTGGTTCGGGTCCTTGATGTTCTGCGCGTGCAGCACCGGGACCTTGACCACTTCCTTGATGCCGGCCGCCAGGTGCAGGAACGGCTCCGGCGGGTAGCTCATGTTCGGGATGACGTTGGCCAGGGTGTTGTGGGTGTCGCAACCCGAGCCGACCACGCCGATGAAGTCGATCATGCCAGTGGCATCGTAGTAGGCGGCGATCTGTTTCATGTCCTCGTGGCTCAGGCCATCGGGGTGGAACTCGTCGCCACAGATACGCATGCCCACGCAGAAGTCGTCACCGACCTCGGCACGCACGGCCTTGAGCACTTCCAGGCCGAACTTCATGCGGCCTTCGAAGGTACCGCCCCATTCGTCGGTACGCTTGTTGACGCGCGGGCTCCAGAACTGGTCGATCATGTGCTGGTGCACGGCCGACAGCTCGACGCCGTCCAGGCCACCTTCCTTCGCCCGGCGCGCGGCCTGGGCGTAGTTGCCGATCACCCGCCAGATCTCTTCGACCTCGATGGTCTTGCAGGTGGCACGGTGCACAGGTTCACGGATGCCGGACGGCGACATCAGGGTCGGCCAGTTGAAACCGTCCCAGCGCGAACGACGACCCATGTGGGTAATCTGGATCATGATCTTGGCGCCATGCTTGTGCATGGCGTCGGCCAGGTTCTGGAAGTGCGGGATGATCCGGTCGGTCGACAGGTTCACCGACGCCCACCACTCCTGCGGGCTGTCGATGGCCACGACCGACGAGCCGCCGCAGATGGCCAGGCCGATGCCGCCCTTGGCCTTCTCTTCGTAGTACTTGACGTAGCGGTCGGTGGTCATGCCGCCGTCAGTGGCGTAGACCTCGGCGTGCGCGGTGCTGAGCACGCGGTTGCGGATGGTCAGTTTGCCGATCTGGATCGGCTGGAACATTGCTTCGAATGCCATGACGCTCTCTCCGACTTACAACGGCTTGACGATGAACAGGCCGTCGTCGTGGCCTTCTTCCGAACCACCGTAGACCTGCTCGGCCACGGTCCGAATGGAGCTGCCGCGCGCGGCGAGAATCTGGTCCATGGCGCCAGCGAACCAGCCGGTGAACATGTAGTCGACCTTGCGGCCGCACTTGCCATAGACGTACACGAACGCCGAGTGCTTGAGCTTGACGCTGCAGGTACCTTTATCCAGGTCGATGTCCTGGATCTCGAACAGGCCCCAGCCACGCTGGGACAGGCGCTTCATGTAGTGCTCGAACACCGCTACGCCCTCCAGGCCATGGCATTCGGCCTCTTTCTCGCACCAGTGCCAGGCAGACTTGTAGCCGGCCTTGTAGAGAATCTCGGCGTAGGCGTCAGCGCCCAGCACTTCTTCGATGCCGATGTGGTTGTTGACGAAGAAATGACGCGGCACGTACAGCATCGGCAGGGCGTCGGAGGTCCAGACACCGGTCTCGGTATCGACTTCGATTGGCAATTGCGGGGCGATCTTGGCCATGGAAACTCAACTCCAGAAAAATTTTTATTGGGTTGCCCCGGCGTTGCCGGCCGGGGCTTTCAGGCTTGGAGAGCGGCTTATTCGCCCCAGACGTCCTTCAGGACGTTTACCCAGTTCTCGCCCATGATCTTGCGCACCACACGCTCGGAGTGGCCGCGCTTGAGCAAGGTCTCGGTGAGGTTCGGGAACTCGCCGACAGTGCGAATACCCAGCGGGTTGATGATCTTCCCGAAATTGGTCAGGCGACGGGCATAGCCCTTGTCGTGGGTCAGGTACTCGAAGAAGTCCTGGCCGTGGCCCTGGGTGAAGTCGGTACCGATACCGATCGCGTCTTCACCGACGATGTTCATGGTGTACTCGATGGCCTCGGCGTAGTCGTCGATGGTCGAGTCGATGCCCTTGGCCAGGAACGGCGCGAACATGGTCACGCCAACGAAGCCGCCGTGGTCGGCGATGAACTTCAGTTCTTCGTCGGACTTGTTGCGCGGGTGTTCCTTCAGGCCAGAAGGCAGGCAGTGGGAGTAGCAGACCGGCTTCTTCGACTCGAGGATGACTTCCTCGCTGGTCTTGGAGCCGACGTGGGACAGGTCGCACATGATGCCGACGCGGTTCATCTCGGCGACGATCTCGCGACCGAAGCCCGACAGGCCACCGTCACGCTCGTAGCAGCCTGTGCCCACGAGGTTCTGGGTGTTGTAGCACATCTGCACGATGCCCACGCCCAGTTGCTTGAACACCTCGACGTAGCCGATCTGGTCTTCGAACGCATGGGCGTTCTGGAAGCCGAAGAGGATGCCGGTCTTGCCCAGCTCCTTGGCCTTGCGGATGTCGGCGGTGGTGCGCACCGGCATGACCAGGTCGCTGTTCTCGCGGATCAGCTTCTGGCTGGAGGCGATGTTGTCGACGGTGGCCTTGAAGCCTTCCCAGACCGATACCGTGCAGTTGGCCGCGGTGAGGCCACCTTTGCGCATGTCCTCGAACAGTTCGCGGTTCCACTTGGCAATGATCAGACCGTCGATGACGATGCTGTCGGCGTGCAGTTCGGCTGGGCTCATCAGGCTGTCCCCTTTATTGAGTTTGCTTGCGCCAAACCTTGTGTCGGCGCTTTGGGGCCAGCATATGCCTGCCGCCCGCGACGCCCCGATGCAAAAACGACAGAGGGTTTGCCGAAAGCGTCAAGACGCCGAACGGGGGCCTCTGGCACGGTTCGCGGCGATGAGAGCGAGTCTCGACAACCGCTTTCATGAACTTTTCTTCAAGGAGCTACCGAAGCGCTTCGCGCTGAGCGAGAATCCCTGCGATTCGTCAGCCTGTTGAGGAGAAAACGGATGAAATCAATGGCATGGCTGGCCCTGGTGGCCGTGGCCCTGGGCGCTCAGGCGAGCGAAGAAGACAGCACGCCCTGCGACAACGTCGAGACCGACGCGCAGAACTACGCATGCGCCGCCTACAACAAGCAGACCGCCGAGCGGGAGCTTGAATCGGCCTTTGGCGATCTCATCCAGCGCATTACCGACCAGTACCCGGACGAAAACGACAAGGTCCAGCAACTGACCGCCCGCCTGCAGGCCGCCCAGACACTGTGGACGCAACTGCGCGACGCCGACTGCAAGGTCGAGACATTCGCCGAGAAGCCTGGCAGCAAGGCATTCGAGGCGGCGTGGAACACCTGCGTGGCGCAGCGCAGCGACGATCGCTCCGAGTACCTGCAGTCCATCGGGCAGCAGTAACCAGATCCCGGGGCCACTCTGTGGCCCTTTCGCGACACAGGCACAGCGCAATGCCTGATCCAGCGGCTTATCTGTAGGAGCGGCCTTGTGTCGCGAAAGGGCTGCGTGGCAGCCCCAGGCTTTGCCTCATCATGACGACGCATGAGGTTCAAGACACCGCCGCCCGCCTGTCCTCCCGCGGGCAGCGCTCGAACCGCCCGCGATAGCAGCGGGTGAAATACGACGCCGATTCGAACCCACAGGCAACGCTCACCTCCATCACGCTCATGTCGGTCTGGCGCAACAGCTGCCTGGCTTTGTCCAGGCGCAGTCGCAAATAGAAACCGCTGGGCGTATCGTCCAGGTGCAGGCGGAACAATCGCTCCAGCTGACGCCGGGTAACCTGCACGGCGTCGGCCAACACTTCGGTGTTGAGCGGCTGCTCGGTGTTGCGCTCCATTTCGCCAATTACCTTCACCAGCTTCTTGTTGCTGATGCCATAGCGCGAAGCGATCTGCATACGCTGGTGATCCTGTCGCGGACGGATACGCCCGAGCACGAACTGCTCCGACACCTGCACCGCCAGCTCGCTGCCATGGGCCTGGGCGATCAGGTCGAGCATCAGGTCGATGGACGCGGTGCCGCCCGCGCAGGTGATGCGGCGTCGGTCGATCTCGAACAGCTCCTGCGTCGCCTGCAGCCTGGGGTAGCGCTCCTTGAAGGCTTCCAGCGCCTCCCAGTGCACGGTCGCACGATGACCGTCGAGCAGCCCGGCTTCGGCCAGCACCATCGCGCCGGTATCGATACCGCCGAGCAGCACGCCTTCGTGGTCCAGGCGCCGCAAGGCCTGGTGCAGCGACGCGCCATAACAGGCCAAGGGTTCGAAGCCCGCCACGATCAACAGCAGGCGGGCAGCCTCCCCCTCCCCCAGCACGCCATCGGCATTCACCGACATGCCGTTGCTGGCCTGCACCGCACCGCCATCGAGGCTCAGCACCCGCCAGCGGTACAGCGCCCCCCGAAACCGGTTGGCCACACGCAACGGCTCCAGGGCACTGATGAAGCCCATCGCCGAAAAACCTGGCAACAGCAAAAAGTGGATGGTTTCGGACATCGCATGCTCCACAGGAAAAGTGGTCGCTTCCGTGCAATTCTTGGTCGTCAGGGTGCGAATTCCCACCCCGCCACCAGCGTAGCGTGTTCTCACGGCCCGCAGAGGCCGGACCCAATAACAATATGCACTGCCGTTGGAGAGCCATCATGCACAGCTTCATCCGCCGCAGCTTGTTGTCCCTCGCTTTGAGCAGCACCTTCGCCACACCCCTCCTCGCCGCCGAGCCCGCCGCCTGCCAGAACGTGCGCCTGGGCGTGGTCAACTGGACCGACGTCATCGCCACCAGCGCCATGGCCCAGGTCCTGCTCGACGGGTTGGGTTACCAGACCAAGCAGACCAGCGCGTCCCAGCAGATCATCTTCGCCGGTATCCGCGACAAGCGCCTGGACATGTTCCTGGGCTACTGGAACCCGATCATGACCCAGACCATCACCCCGTTCGTCCAGGCCGGGCAGGTCAAGGTCCTCGACAAGCCCAGCCTGGAAGACGCCCGGGCCACCCTGGCGGTACCGAAGTACCTGGCCGACAAGGGCCTGAAGAGCTTCGCCGACATCCACAAGTTCGAGAAGGAACTGGGCGGCAAGATCTACGGTATCGAGCCCGGCTCCGGCGCCAACACCCAGATCAAGGCGATGATCGCCAAGAACCAGTTCGGCCTGGGCAAGTTCCAGCTGGTCGAGTCCAGCGAGGCCGGCATGCTCGCCGCGGTCGACCGTGCCGTGCGGCGCAAGCAGGCCGTGGTGTTCTTCGGCTGGGCTCCGCACCCGATGAACGTCAACCTCGACATGGCCTATCTCGATGGCAGCCAGGACGCCCTGGGCCCTGACGAAGGCCGGGCCACGGTGTGGACCGTCACCGCGCCCGACTACGCCGAGCGCTGCCCCAACGCCCATCGCCTGCTGGCCAACCTGAGCTTCAGCGCCGAGGACGAGAGCCGCATGATGCAGCCGCTGCTCGACCACAAGGACCCGCTGGAATCCGCCCGTCAGTGGCTCAAGGATCACCCCGACGACAAGGCGCGCTGGCTAGAGGGCGTGACCACCTTCGACGGCAAGCCGGCGGCCGAGAACCTCAAGCTCAGCGCCAACTGATCCACCGGTTCGCGGGTGAGCCCGCTCCCACACCGACACGACACAACCCTTGTGGGAGCGGGCTTGCCCGCGAAAAGCACACCACCGACCTCACAGACATACCCTGAAGGATCCGTGCCATGAACCATGACGTCATCATCACCTGTGCACTGACCGGCGCCGGCGACACCGTCGCCAAGAGCCATCTTGTCCCGGTCACCCCCAAGCAGATCGCCGAGTCCGCCATCGAAGCCGCCAAGGCCGGTGCCACCGTGGTCCACTGCCACGTCCGCGACCCGCAGACCGGCCGCTTCAGTCGCGACGTGGCGCTGTACCGTGAAGTGATGGAGCGCATCCGCGAGTCCGACGTGGACGTGATCGTCAACCTCACCGCCGGCATGGGCGGCGACCTGGAGATCGGCGCTGGCGAGAAGCCCATGGAGTTCGGCCCCGGCACCGACCTGATCGGCCCGCTGGAGCGCCTGGCGCACGTCGAGGCGCTGCTGCCGGAAATCTGCACCCTGGACTGCGGCACGCTCAACTTCGGCGACGGCAACGCCATCTACGTCTCCACCCCGAGCCAACTGCGCGCCGGCGCCAAGCGCATCACCGAACTGGGCGTGAAGGCCGAGCTGGAAATCTTCGATACCGGCCACCTGTGGTTCGCCAAACAGATGATGAAAGAAGGCCTGCTGGACGACCCGCTGTTCCAGCTGTGCCTGGGTATCCCATGGGGCGCGCCGGCCGACACCACCACCATGAAAGCCATGGTCGACAACCTGCCCGCCGGGGTGACCTGGGCCGGCTTCGGCATCGGTCGCATGCAGATGCCCATGGCAGCACAAGCCGTATTGCTCGGCGGCAACGTGCGGGTCGGCCTTGAGGACAACCTCTACCTGGACCGGGGCGTGCTGGCCAGCAACGGCCAACTGGTCGAGCGCGCGGTGGAGATCATCTCCCGCCTCGGCGCCCGCGTGCTGACCCCGGCCGAAGGCCGGGAAAAGATGAACCTCAAGCGCCGCTGAAACCCACCCGGAGAACTGCCATGACCTTCATCACCGATATCAAGACCTTCGCCGCCCTCGGTAGCGGCGTGATCGGCAGCGGCTGGGTCGCCCGCGCCCTCGCCCACGGCCTGGACGTGATCGCCTGGGACCCGGCCCCCGGCGCCGAGCAGGCGCTGCGCAAACGCATCGCCAACGCCTGGCCGGCGCTTGAGAAACAGGGCCTGGCGCCTGGCGCCGCCCAGGACCGCCTGCGCTTTGTCGAGACCATCGAGGAGTGTGTGCGCGACGCCGACTTCATCCAGGAAAGCGCCCCTGAGCGCCTGGACCTCAAGCTCGACCTGCATGCCAAGATCAGCGCCGCGGCCAAGCCCGACGCGATCATCGGCTCCAGTACCTCGGGCCTGCTGCCCAGCGAGTTCTACGAGTCCGCCACACACCCCGAGCGTTGCGTGGTCGGTCACCCGTTCAACCCGGTGTACCTGCTGCCGCTGGTGGAAATCGTCGGTGGTCAGCACACCGCTCCCGAGGCCATCGAAGCCGCCAAGACCATCTACACCGCGCTGGGGATGCGCCCGCTGCATGTGCGCAAGGAAGTCCCGGGGTTCATCGCCGACCGCCTGCTCGAAGCGCTGTGGCGAGAGGCCCTGCACCTGGTCAATGACGGCGTGGCCAGCACGGGGGAAATCGACGATGCGATCCGTTTCGGCGCCGGCCTGCGCTGGTCGTTCATGGGCACCTTCCTCACCTACACCCTGGCCGGAGGCGACGCCGGCATGCGTCACTTCATGGCGCAGTTCGGCCCGGCGCTCAAACTGCCCTGGACCTACCTGCCAGCGCCGGAGCTCACCGAAAAGCTGATCGACGATGTGGTCGAAGGCACCTCCGAGCAACTGGGCGAGCGCAGCATCGCCGCGCTGGAGCGCTACCGGGACGACACCCTGCTCGCCGTGCTGGACGCGGTGAAGAACAGCAAGACCCGTCACGGCATGGCCTTTGGCGATTGAGGAGACGGCGATGCCCGCACTGACCACCTACCGCACCCCGGTCCAGGAGGACTGGGTCGACTACAACGGGCATCTGCGCGATGCCTATTACCTGTTGATCTTCAGCTATGCCACCGATGCATTGATGGAACGCATCGGCCTGGATGCCGATGATCGCGGGCAGAGTGGCAACTCGCTGTTCACCCTGGAGTGCCACCTGAACTACCTGCATGAGGTGAAGCTGGGCACCGAGGTCTGGGTGCGGACGCAGATCATCGGCTTCGACCGCAAGCGCCTGCACCTGTACCACAGCCTGCACCGGGCGGGGTTCGACGAGGCCCTGGCGGCCAGTGAGCAGATGCTGTTGCACGTGGACCTGGCGGGGCCGAAGTCGGCGCCGTTCAGCGAGCGCAGCGCCGGTTTGCTGCAGGCGCTGGTGGATGAGCAGCAGGATCTGCCGGCTGCCCAGTTCGTCGGGCGGGTGATGCAACTGCCCGGCTGAACCAAACCCTTTTTGGGGCTGCTTTGCAGCCTGATCGCGGGACAAGCCCGCTCCTACAGGGATTTACGCCGACTGTAGGAGCGGGCTTGTCCCGCGATGGTTTCCAGCAGGCAAAAAAATAACCCCGGAAAGCCGTGAGCATCCGGGGTCCAAGAGAGCGAGCAACATCCACTTTGCACGAGTTGAGGGTGACCAAACCCTCGTTGCCGTGAATGAGTCCAGTGTGGGGCTTGTGCGGCCGCCGGATTTAGCCGGGAACGACCTGTTCTTAGCCAAAGCAGCCACTGCGACATTCTGCCCTTGCCGGCCTGTCGGCTTGGTCACAGAATCGGTTGCAGATCACAGCAGCACTCTCTTAGCGATAAAAGGGACAACAGCCATGATGCATGCGGATTTGATTGATCAGGAAGACCTGGTGGGCCAACTGCGTTCGCGGGGGTTCGAGATTCCTGCCGGCGCCAGTGCCGAACAGGCCTGCGAAGCAGTGGTGCGGGGGCTGACCGAGCCCAACGCACGTGCGCTCAAGGGCATGGTCGAGCAGATGTATACCGGCAGCGCCACCATCCTGCCGGCCGTGCGCCAGGCCATCGAAAAGCAATTGCTGCCCGCCCTCGCGCAGTTCAACAACCGCGCCTGATAACGTCATTACTCCATTCGCGGGCAAGCCCGCTCCCACAGGGTTACATTGAACCCTGTGGGAGCGGGCTTGCCCGCGAAATAGACGACTGGCTTTAGAGCCTTACGCTGGCGAACGTCGACTCGTTGCGCGCCTGGCTCAATGACGCCATCGGCCCGCTGTGCGGAGTCAGTGCCATGGCCTGCGGAATCGGCATCATCGCCACCTGCTGGGCGGTGTTGGAGCCCACGCGCTCGTCGCGCGGCGGAATGCCGAAATACTCGCGGTAGCACTTGGAGAAGTGCGGCGTGGAGACGAAGCCGCACACCGACGCCACTTCGATGATCGACATCGGCGTCTGCTTGAGCAACTGCCGCGCGCGGATCAGGCGCAGCTTGAGGTAGTAGCGCGACGGCGAGCAATGCAGGTACTTCTGGAACAGGCGCTCGAGCTGGCGACGCGACACCGACACATACACCGCCAGTTCGTCCAGGTCGATCGGCTCTTCCAGGTTGGCCTCCATCAGCGCCACGATTTCCTGCAGCTTCGGCTGGTTGGTGCCGAGCATGTGCTTGAGCGGCACGCGCTGGTGGTCCTGCTCGTTGCGGATACGCTCGTAGACGAACATCTCCGAAATCGCCGCCGACAGTTCACGGCCATGATCACGACTGATCAGGTGCAGCATCATGTCCAGCGGCGCGGTGCCACCGGAGCTGGTGAAGCGGTTACGGTCCAGGGTGAACAGGCGGGTGCTCATGTTGACCCGCGGGAAGGCTTCCTGCATTGCGGCCAGACATTCCCAGTGCACGCTGCAATCGAAGCCGTCGAGCAGGCCGGCACAGGCCAGGGCCCAGCTGCCGGTGCACACCGCGCCGAGGCGACGCGACTGGCGCGCCTGGGTCTGCAACCAGGTGACGTGTTCACGGGTGACGGTGCGCTGGATGCCGACACCGCCACAGACGATCACGGTATCCATCGGCGGTGCGCTGTGCATGGCCGCATCCGGGGTGATCTGCAAGCCATCGCTGGCCCAGACCTGGCCGCCATCGACGGTCAGGGTGTGCCAGCGGTACAACTCACGGCCAGACAGCTGGTTGGCCATGCGCAGCGGCTCGACGGCGGATGCAAGGGAAATCAGGGTGAAGTTGTCCAACAGGAGAAACCCGATGGATTGGGGGGCTGTGCGGTTCTGGGTTGGGGTCCCGGAGGTGTACGACGTCATCGCGATTTCTCCTCACACAATGCAGGATGTGCCTCAGGCTGGCACTGTTTTTTGTAATGGCCCCGGTTCGTATGCAGGGGCTTTGCCAACTGCAACGCAAAGGTCGTGCCTGAAATTGAACGACCATTCAAAAAAAACCAAAAACGACGTCGCGCTGTGTCTGCTAGGGCTTTTCCTTCAGATTTGTAGGAAAACGCGAACAGGCGCGCTAGCGCCTTTGCGTGTAACCCTTGAGCAGTTAAGTAGCACTTTTGGGAAGGATGCTCAGAAGCGACATCCATAAGTGTCACCGACAACGACACTTCCGGTAGCGACAACTGACAATCGGTAGAGGGCGGTCGGTGCGCCAGCATGTGGCACACCGACCGCAGATGGGCGAAAACGGCGCATCAGCACTCGATGGCGCTGACGGCAAGGCCGCCACGCGAGGTTTCCTTGTACTTGTCGTGCATGTCGGCGCCAGTGTCACGCATGGTGCGGATCACCTGGTCGAGGGAGATGAAATGCTCGCCGTCGCCACGCAGGGCCATCTGCACCGCGTTGATCGCCTTGACCGCCGCGATGGCGTTGCGCTCGATGCACGGCACCTGGACCAGGCCACCGACCGGGTCGCAGGTCAGGCCCAGGTTGTGCTCCAGGGCGATCTCGGCGGCGTTCTCCAGTTGCGGCGGGGTGGCCCCCAGCACCTCGGCAAGGCCCGCGGCGGCCATGGCGCAGGCCGACCCGACCTCGCCCTGGCAGCCGACTTCGGCACCGGAGATCGAAGCGTTCTTCTTGCACAGGATGCCCACCGCGGCGGCGCCGAGGAAGAAATCCACCACGTTGCTTTCGTCCACTGCATCGGAGAAACGCATGTAGTAGTGCAAGACCGCCGGGATGATGCCCGCCGCGCCGTTGGTGGGCGCGGTCACCATGCGCCCGCCGGCGGCGTTCTCTTCGTTGACCGCCAGGGCGAACAAGTTGACCCACTCCATGGCGCTCATGGTCGAGCCGATCACGTTGGGCTTGCCCAGCTCCTGTAGGCTGCGGTGCAGCTTGGCCGCACGGCGACGCACATTGAGCCCGCCAGGCAGCGTGCCCTCGTACTTGAGGCCGTTGTTCACGCACTCCTGCATGGCTTGCCAGAGTTTGAGCAGGCCAGCGCGGATCTCCTCCTCGCTGCGCCAGGCCTTCTCGTTCGCCATCATCAATTGCGACACGCGCAGGTCGTTTTGCTTGCACAGGCTCAGCAGTTCGGCGGCGCTGTTGAAATCGTAGGGCAGCACCGTTTCGTCAGCGTCCAGCACACCGCTGGCGGCCTGGGCGGCATCGACCACGAAGCCGCCGCCGACCGAGTAGTAGGTGTCGCGGTGCAGCTCGCCCTGGGCGCCTTCGGCGATCAGGGTCATGGCGTTGGGGTGGTACGGCAGGTTCTCGTCCAGCAGCAGCATGTCGCGGCTCCAGACGAACTCGACCGGCAGGCGGCCGTCGAGCTGCAAGGTGTTGGTTTCGCGCAGTTCGGCAATGCGCGGGGCAATCACCGTGGGGTCGATGGAGTCGGGCCACTCACCCATCAGGCCCATGATGGTGGCGTTGTCGGTGCCGTGGCCGACGCCGGTGGCCGACAGCGAGCCATACAACCGGACTTCCACTCGCCTTACCTGCTCCAGCTCGCCGCGTTGCCGCAGCCCCTGGACGAACAGGGCGGCGGCACGCATGGGGCCGACGGTGTGGGAGCTGGAAGGCCCGACACCAATCTTGAACAGGTCGAACACGCTGATGGCCATTGTCGAATTACCTCTTGATGGGCTTGTCTCCCCGCGGCATGTGGCGGGTTGCGCAACTGCTAGGCTGATACCGCGAGTTGCCGCGAATGCACGCATCATCGGGCTTTTGACCTGCCACCCGCCGTCTGCAACCGACGTACTTTTGTCCAGCAACGTCGCCCCCGTCCCAAGCGCCTTGCGCGCCGCTTTCCAGGGGCCTGATGACGCAAAAACGCGGGGTAGAGGGTGGAAAAATCCATATGCGACATTGCCCTTACTGGATGCGACCCGTCCTGTACTGGTTACGACCCCACCAGTAGGCGATTGCCAAACGCTGGGGGATTATCGAAGCGACTCGTAATGCACGGCCTCGCAACCTGCCTCTGCAGGACTGGTCGACTGGAGCCCCTGAGAAAGCCCGGCGACCCGCGGGAACCCCGAAGAAAAAACACAGGAGTCCATCCATGAAAGGTTCACCCTCGCTCTTGCTGGTCGCGATGCTCGCAACACCGATACTGGCCCAGGCCGCAGAGCCTGAGCAGTGTCAGACGGTCCGGTTCTCCGATGTCGGCTGGACCGACATCACCGTGACCACCGCCGTCACCAGCGCCGTGCTGGAAGCCTTGGGCTACAAGACCCACACCAACATGATCTCGGTGCCGGTGACCTACAAGTCGCTCGCGGCAGGCAAGGACCTGGACGTGTTCCTCGGCAACTGGATGCCGACCATGGAAAACGACATCAAGCAGTATCGCGATGCCGGAACGGTCGAGACGTTGCGCGCCAACCTGGAGAATGCCAAGTACACCCTGGCAGTCCCGCAGGCGCTGTATGACAAAGGCCTCAAGGACTTCGCCGACATTCCCAAGTTCAAGAGCGAACTGGGCGGCAAGATCTACGGCATCGAGCCGGGCAACGACGGCAACCGCACCATCCAGAACATGATCGACAAGAACGCCTTCGGCCTGAAGGACGCCGGCTTCAAGCTGGTGCAGTCCAGCGAGGCGGGCATGCTGTCGCAGGTGGACCGCTCGCAGAAACGCGGCGAGGCGGTGGTGTTCCTGGGCTGGGAACCGCACCCGATGAACAAGCGCTTCAAGATGCAGTACCTGTCCGGCGGTGACGAGTTCTTCGGTCCCGAGTTCGGCAAGGCGACAGTGCTGACCAATACCCGCAAGGGCTACGCGCAGGAATGCAGCAACGTCGGCCAGTTGCTGAAGAACCTGTCGTTCACGCTCGACATGGAAAGCACACTCATGGGTAACGTCCTGGACGACAAGATGAAACCCGACGCGGCCGCCAAGGCGTGGCTGAAGAACAACCCGCAAGTGCTCGACACCTGGTTGGCCGGGGTGACGACTGTGGATGGCAAACCGGGGCTGGAGGCGGCCAAGGCCAAACTGACGCAATAACAACAAGGATGCAGTAGCAACTGGCACTACCTCGGGGCGGGCCACCGCCCGCCCCGGACTGATTTCAATCTTTGCAGGTGGAAGCTCGCTATCATGCTTATCGATCAGAAAATACCTTTGGGGCAGTACATCGCCTCCTTCGTCGAATGGCTGACCCAGAACGGCGCCAACTATTTCGATGCCATCGCCCAAGGCCTGGAATTCATGATCCACGGGGTCACCAGCGCCCTGACCTGGTTCAACCCCTACGTCCTCATCGCCCTGTTCGCCGCCCTGGCGCACCTGATCCAGCGCAAATGGGCGCTGACCGCATTCGTCGTGCTGTCCTTCCTGCTGATCTTCAACCTCGGCTACTGGCAGGAAACCATGGAGACCCTGGCACAGGTCACCTTCGCCACCGTGGTGTGCGTCGCCATCGGCGTGCCGCTGGGCATCGTCGCCGCGCACAAACCGATGTTCTATACCGCCATGCGCCCGGTGCTGGACCTGATGCAGACGGTACCTACCTTCGTCTACCTGATCCCGACCCTGACCTTGTTCGGCCTGGGCGTGGTCCCTGGGCTGATCTCCACGGTGGTGTTCGCCATCGCCGCGCCGATCCGCCTCACCTACCTGGGTATCTGCGATGTGCCCCAGGAGCTGCTCGACGCAGGCAAGGCCTTTGGCTGCTCGCGCCGCCAGCTGCTGACCCGCATCGAACTGCCGCACGCGATGCCAAGCATCGCCGCGGGCGTCACCCAATGCATCATGCTGTCGCTGTCGATGGTCGTGATCGCCGCCCTGGTGGGCGCCGACGGCCTGGGCAAACCTGTGGTCAACGCACTGAACACCGCCGATATCGCCCTGGGCTTCGAAGCGGGCCTGGCGATCGTGCTGCTGGCGATCATGCTGGACCGTATCTGCAAGCAACCGGAGCTGCCGGCGCGAGGTGAGTCATGAGCATCATTCGTTTCGAAGACGTCGACGTCATCTTCTCCAGCAAGCCACGCGAAGCGCTGGCGCTGCTGGACCAGGGCAAGACCCGCGAGCAGATCCTCAAGCAGACCGGCCTTGTGGTCGGCGTCGAAAAAGCCAACCTGGACATCAAGAAAGGCGAGATCTGCGTGCTCATGGGCCTGTCCGGCTCGGGCAAGTCGAGCCTGCTGCGCTGCATCAACGGCCTGAACACCGTCAGCCGCGGCAAGCTGTTCGTCGAGCATGAAGGCAAGAACATCGACATCGCCCACTGCACCCCGGCGGAGCTGAAGATGATGCGCACCAAGCGCATCGCGATGGTGTTCCAGAAGTTCGCCCTGATGCCTTGGCTGACCGTGCGCGAGAACATCAGCTTCGGCCTGGAGATGCAGGGTCGCCCCGAGAAGGAGCGGCGCAAGCTGGTCGACGAGAAGCTCGAGCTGGTGGGCCTGACCCAATGGCGCAACAAGAAGCCGGACGAACTCTCCGGTGGCATGCAGCAGCGTGTGGGCCTGGCCCGGGCGCTGGCCATGGACGCTGACATCCTGCTGATGGACGAACCCTTCTCGGCCCTCGACCCTCTGATCCGCCAGGGCCTGCAGGACGAACTGCTGGAGCTGCAGAACAAACTGAGCAAGACCATCGTGTTCGTCAGCCACGACCTGGACGAAGCACTCAAGCTGGGTAGCCGCATCGCCATCATGAAAGATGGCCGGATCATCCAGTACAGCAAGCCCGAAGAGATTGTCCTCAACCCGGCCGACGACTATGTACGCACCTTCGTCGCCCACACCAACCCGCTCAACGTGCTGTGCGGCCGCAGCCTGATGCGCACCCTGGACAACTGCAAGCGGATCAACGGTTCGGTGTGCCTGGACCCGGGCGTGGACTCCTGGCTGGACCTGGGCGAAGGCGGCTCGCTCAAGCGCGCCCGCCAGGGCCAGAATGGCCTGGACCTGCAGAACTGGGTACCGGGACAGGATGTCGAAACCCTGGGCCGCAAACCGACCCTGGTGCACGCCAACATCGGCATGCGCGAGGCCTTGCAGATCCGTTACCACACCGGCAACAAGCTGGTGCTGCAAGAAAACGACAAGGTGGTGGGGATTCTTGGCGACAGCGAGCTGTATCACGCGCTGCTGGGCAAGAACCACGGGTAATCGATGGATTGGGGCCGCTTTGCGGCCCTTTCGCGACGCAAGGCCGCTCCCACAGGTACAGCGCAACGGCGGCGCAGTCCATGTGTGTGCGGCCTTGTGCCGTGAAAGGAGGGCGAAGCCCTCCCGGCAATGGCTCAGCGAACGACGATCCCGCGCGCAGCCATGTAGGCCTTGGCTTCCGGCACCGTGTACTCACCAAAGTGGAAGATGCTCGCCGCCAGCACTGCGCTGGCATGGCCTTCCAGGATCCCGTCAGCCAGGTGCTGCAGGTTGCCGACACCGCCCGAGGCGATCACCGGAATCCCCAGCGCATCGCTGATGGCCCGGGTCACGCCCAGGTCGAAACCGCTCTTCATGCCGTCCTGGTCCATGCTGGTGAGCAGGATCTCACCGGCACCCAGCCCCTCCATCTTCTTCGCCCATTCCACCGCATCCAGGCCCGTCGGCTTGCGGCCACCATGGGTGAAGATCTCCCAACGCGGCGCTTCGCCCGGGCCTGTGACCTTCTTGGCGTCGATGGCGACAACGATGCACTGGGAGCCGAAGCGGTCGGCAGCCTCGCCCACGAACTCCGGGTTGAACACCGCGGCGGTGTTGATCGAGACCTTGTCGGCGCCAGCGTTGAGCAGGTTGCGGATGTCCTGCACGGTACGCACGCCACCGCCCACGGTCAGCGGGATGAACACCTGGCTGGCCATGCGCTCGACGGTGTGCAGGGTGGTGTCACGGCCATCGACGCTGGCGGTGATGTCCAGGAAGGTGATCTCGTCAGCACCCTGCTCATCGTAGCGTCGGGCGATCTCCACCGGGTCGCCGGCATCGCGGATGTTCTCGAACTTGACGCCCTTGACCACCCGGCCGTTGTCCACGTCCAGGCAAGGGATGATGCGCTTGGCCAGTGCCATGTTCTGTCCTCAGCCTTGGTAGTTGTCGCAGAAGGCCTGGGCCTCGGCGACGTCGAGGGTGCCTTCGTAGATGGCGCGGCCGGTGATGGCACCGATGATGCCCGGGGACTTGGCGTCCAGCAGGGCCTTGATGTCACCCAGGTTGTGGATGCCGCCGGAGGCGATCACCGGGATCGAGGTGGCTTCGGCCAGGGCCTTGGTGAAAGGCACGTTGCAGCCCTGCATCATGCCGTCCTTGGCGATGTCGGTGTAGACGATCGCCGAGACACCATCGGCCTCGAAGCGCTTGGCCAGGTCGATGACCTGTACCGAGCTGACCTCGGCCCAGCCGTCGGTGGCGACGAAACCGTCTTTTGCATCCAGGCCGACGATGACCTTGCCCGGGAACGCCTTGCACGCCTCGGCGACGAACTCGGGCTGCTTGACCGCCTTGGTGCCGATGATCACGTAGCTCACGCCGGCCTTGACGTAGTGCTCGATGGTTTCCAGCGAGCGGATGCCGCCGCCGATCTGGATCGGCAGGTTCGGGTAGCGCTTGGCGATGGCGGTGACTACTTCGCCGTTGACCGGCTGGCCTTCGAAGGCGCCGTTGAGGTCGACCAGATGCAGGCGACGGCAGCCACCCTCGACCCATTTGGCGGCCATGCTCACCGGGTCGTCGGAAAATACCGTGGAGTCTTCCATGCGGCCTTGGCGCAGGCGTACGCAGGCACCGTCCTTCAGATCGATAGCGGGGATAATCAGCATCTTGGGAACCTGTCTAATCAATGAAATTCAGGGCTTCTCGAGTGCCCACAGGTCGGCCTCGATGCTCTCGAACCGCTCCTTGAGGTGCAGCTGAACATCGGCAATCGCCCTGTTGTAGTAATGGGGTGCAATTTCCTTGCTGAACAGCTCGAGGACCTCAGCCACCTCGAACGACCCCAACTCCAGCTCGAAGCGGTCCTCCAGGAAACGCTTCAAGGTGTCAAGCGCCTCGCGCTCCTGCTCGGGAGCCAGGGTGATGACCGGGGCTTTGGTCCGCGACCTGCTCATTTACCAGCGCCCATCCCAGCTGACGAAGTTCTGCAACAGTTGCAGGCCATGGGTATGGCTCTTCTCGGGGTGGAACTGCACGGCAAAGCGCGAGCCTTCGGCCAGTGCCGCGGCGAAGTCGACGCCGTAGTGACCACGGCCTGCTACCTGTCCGGGTTTGCCGGCATCGATGTAGTAGCTGTGCACGAAGTAGAAGCGTGCGCGATCGGGAATGTCGTGCCATAGCGGGTGGTCGATGGTCTGGCCGACCTCGTTCCAGCCCATGTGCGGCACCTTCAGGTGTTCGCCGTCTTCCTGCAGGTCCTTGCCGAAGAAGCGCACCTGGCCGGGGAACAGACCGATGCAGTCGACGCCGTCGTTTTCCGCGCTGTGGTCCAGCAGGGCCTGCATGCCCACGCAGATCCCAAGGAACGGACGGTCCTGGCTGACTTCACGCACCAGGCTGTCGAAGCCCAGACGACGGATCTCGGCCATGCAGTCGCGGATCGCGCCAACACCCGGGAACACCACGCGATCGGCCTCGCGGATCACCGCGGCGTCGCTGGTGACCAGCACCTTGCCGGCCCCCACATGCTCCAGGGCCTTGGCCACCGAGTGCAGGTTGCCCATGCCATAGTCGATTACGGCAACGGTCTGCATCACAGGCATCCCTTGGTGGAAGGCATCTGCCCGGCCATGCGCTCGTCCTGCTCGACGGCCATGCGCAGCGCGCGGCCGAAGGCCTTGAAGACGGTCTCGATCTGGTGGTGGGTATTGTGGCCACGCAGGTTGTCGATGTGCAGGGTCACCAGGGCGTGGTTGACGAAGCCCTGGAAGAACTCCTGGAACAGGTCGACATCGAAGCCGCCCACGCTGGCGCGGGTGTACGGCACGTGCATCTGCAGGCCGGGGCGGCCGGAGAAGTCGATGACCACGCGCGACAGGGCTTCATCCAGCGGCACGTACGAGTGGCCGTAGCGACGGATGCCCTTCTTGTCACCGATGGCCTGGGCGAAGGCCTGGCCGAGGGTGATGCCGACATCCTCGACGGTATGGTGGTCGTCGATATGCAGGTCACCCTTGCACTCGATGTCCAGATCGATCAGCCCATGCCGGGCGATCTGGTCGAGCATGTGTTCAAGGAAAGGCACACCGATATCGAATCGGGCCTTGCCACTGCCATCGAGGTTGATCGAGGCTTTCACCTGGGTTTCCAGGGTATTGCGCTCGACGGAAGCCTTACGTTCGACCATCACCAGCTCCGCAAAATCATTAGGCGAAAAGGCTGCCATTATAGGCCCAGAACGCGCCCGCTTGGAACGCGGATGACCTATGGCAATGTCGCAATTGTGTAATTTCCGTCAGAAGGAGAGTACCGCCCCGTGGACGCCACTGTCTTTGTCTTGCCTGTCCGGGCCCTTTCGCGGGCAAGCCCGCTCCCACAGGATTCAGTGCCGTACCCGCGAGAAGGCTGCAATGCGACCCGACGCCATCGGCAACGTTCGGATAAGCCGAGGTCGCACCCACAGCGCTATACTCTCAGGCTTGAATTTCAAAAACGGACTACAAGGACTCGCCCATGAAAGCGTTCGGCAAAATCCTGGGACTGGGGCTTCTCGGGTTGCTGCTGATCATCGTGGCGCTGGGCTTCGCCCTGACCCACCTCTTCGATCCCAACGAC
>Ga0153917_1000702_pt1 | contig 18640 bp, 14 predicted proteins | sample TSFL001MetaG_FD_104695 | JGI IMG/M metagenome (GOLD analysis project Ga0153917, IMG submission 104695) | Attine ant fungus gardens microbial communities from Florida, USA - TSFL001 MetaG | ecosystem: Host-associated > Fungi > Mycelium > Unclassified | place: USA: Florida, Paynes Creek Historic... | reverse complement strand
GACCGCGGGGTTCATGGGAGGGCGTGGCGACGGTTCTGCGTCGTGCCGACAAGATCGACCTGCACGCCGCCGCCGTGCACGACGTGGAGCGCTCCTTCGCCGACACGTTCGCGTCCGCCGGGTTCGACATCCCTCCGGACCTGCTCCGTCGAGCCGCGGAGGCCACCGACGGATATCCCTTCCTCGTCCAGCTCGTCGGCTACTTCCTCTGGCGGGAAGCGGAGAACAACGCGGGCACGCTCGCGCCGGACGCGTCTGAGCGCCAAGACGAACGTGGTCGCCAAGTATCGGCCCGGCTCCTCGCGGCCGGGCTCATCGAGGCCACGGGCCACGGGCCACGGCAGGATCGCCTCCGCGATCCCCGGCCTCCGCGCACGGCCCGGCCGAGCAACGAGAAGGACGAGAAGAAGGCCCCCTGCGATCGCAGGGGGCCTTCCCCGTTCCGGCGGACGCAGCCAGCAGCAGCCGCGCCGCCGGGAGCCGCGGGAGCGAGGCCGGCCGAACGACCGGCCCCTCCCCCGCTCCCGCGACCCGTCTCAGGCTGCCGACGCCGAGGCCGCAGCAGACGTCGCGGTCGCCGCCGGGGCCGCGGTCGACGCGGATGCCGGTACCGGCGTCGACACGACCAGGCGCTCGATCCGCACCGATCCGCCGAGGCCCTCGACGGAGACCGCGTCGCCCGCCGCGGCATCCAGCAGATCGGTCAGCACCGCGACGCCGTCGTCCGCGAACGCCTCGATCGAGGTGACGTCGATCCAGAGCGTCAGCGCGAGCCGCGACCCGCCGGCCGTGAGCGTCGACTGCACGCTCGCGAACGAGGGCGGGAAGTCGCCCACGACCGCCGAGCGGTCGATGCCGAGACGCCCCGAGCGGCGGTCGTAGGCGAGCTCCACGCCGCCGCGGCCCTCGTCGTCGTGCCGCAGCCGCACGACGACGCTGTGCGCCTCGTCCAGCTCGATGGCGAGGTCGACGCGGGCGCACTCGGGCAGCGACAGGGGCAGACGGGTCAGGTCGTGCGCGCGGACGTCCTCGACGCTCGCGAGCTCGCTTGTCTCCGGTACGACGGGCGTCTGCCGCAGGCGCGGCCGACCGTCGACCGCGACCAGCGAGAGCCGCCGCGCGAGCGTCATGATGCCCCGCCGGGGGTCGTCCTCGCGGTAGGGCATCGAGCGGGCGTAGTCCCAGTTGTTCATCCAGGCGATGAGCGTGCGGTCCTCGTCGGGGAGGCCTGAGAAGGTCACGCCCGCGTAGTTGTCGCGGCCGAAGTCGAGCCAGTCGCAGGCGTCCAGCTCCTCCCGCGAGGGCAGGCCGTCGATCGAGACGGGCGAGATGAGGCCGGGCCTCGGGACGTCGGGGCGGAACGTCGTGCCGTCGAACGAGCCGACGACGTACTGCGTGCCCGCGCCTCCCGCGACCGAGCCCATGGTGAGGCTGATGAGCAGCACCCAGCGGACGTCCGAGGGGTCGCCGTCGACCGCGAGCGGGAACAGGTCGGGGCACTCCCACACGCCGCCGATGGCGCCGGCCGGGCCGTAGTCGGAGAGGTAAGCCCACTCCTTGAGGTCGTCCGAGCGGTAGAGCAGCACGCGGCGCTCGATCGCCTCGACCGTCACCATGACCCAGTACTCGCCGGCCTCGCCGGAGTAGCGGAACACCTTGGGGTCGCGGAACTCGCGCGAGCCCCGGTCGAGCACGGGGTTGCCCTCGTACTGCGTCCACGTCTCGCCGTCGTCGGTGCTGTAGGCGATCGCCTGCGCCTGCCGGTCGCGCTGCCGCGAGGCAGATGTGTAGACCGCGACGAGCGCGGGGCCGAAGCCCGCCGTGCCCTGCTCGTCGTAGACGACCGAGCCCGAGTAGATCTCGGCCTCGTCGTCGTAGCGGAGGGCGAGGGGGTGCTCGTCCCAGTGCACGAGGTCGGCGCTCGAGGCGTGCCCCCAGCTCATGTTCGTGTGCTCGATCCCGTCGGGATTGTGCTGGAAGAAGAGGTGGTACCGCCCCTTGTGGAACACGAGCCCGTTCGGGTCGTTGATCCAGTTGCGCCGCGGCGCGAAGTGGATGCGAGAGGCGGCGCCGAACCCGGCGGATGCGTTCGTCAAGGGGCTTCCTTCCTGAGGGTCGAACAGGACAACTGCTTCCTGGTCTCGGCCCTTCTGCAGGTTGCAGAAGGGCCGAGACCAGGAAATGGGTTCAACGGGGAGCGGGCGGGTCGCCGTCTACTTGCCGGCGCCCGCCGTGAGGCCCTCGCGCAGCGGCTTCTGGCCGAAGACGAACACGAGCAGGGCCGGGATCATCGAGAGGATGACGCCCGCGAGCACCGTCGACACGCTGCCCGTGCCGAGGTTGCCCTGGAGCGTGACCAGCCCGAGCGGGAGCGTGAAGTTCTGGTCGCTGATCGTCATGATCAGCGGCCGGAAGAACTCGTTCCAGTGGTAGTTGAACGCGAGGATACCGACGATCGCGAGCCCCGGAGTCGCCAGCGGCAGGTAGACGCCGAAGAACGTGCGCCAGGGCCCGGCGCCGTCGATCTCCGCCGCCTCGCCGAGCTCGGCCGGCAGCCCCATGAAGTACTGCCGCATGAGGAACGTGCCGAACGCCGTGGGCAGGGCGGGGAGGATGAGGGCGAGCAGCGTGTCGGCCAGCCCCATGCCGCGGATGAGCATGAAGACGGGCACGATCGTGACCTGCATCGGCACCATCATGGTCGCCAGCACGAGCGCGAAGAGCACCTTCTTGGCCCGGAACTCGTAGCGGGCGAAGACGTAGCCCGCCATCGCGGCGCTGAGCATCTGGCCGACCGCGACGATGAGCGTGACGAGCGCGCTGTTCCACGTGTAGAGCCAGACGGGGATCTTCTTGAAGACGTCCTCGAAGGCCCCGAAGCCGACGCTCGTGATGTGCGTGGCCGAGTCGGTGGGCGTGAGCGCCGTGACGAGCGTCCAGACGACCGGTCCGATCGTGAGGAACGCGGCGACGAGGAGGATGGCGTACTTGCCGATGCGCCCGAGCTCGAGCGCGCGAGACGGCTTGCCTGCGGTTTGGATTGACATGCTGGGCCTCACCCGTAGAAGACGTAGCGCTTGGAGAGCTGGAACTGGAGCGCGGTGACGAGCATGATCAGCAGCGTCAGCACGATGCCCACGGCGGAGGCGCCGCCGAAGTTGAGCTCGCGGAACGCCGACTCGTAGATCACCATGACGGCCGTGCGCGTCTCGTCGCCGGGGCCGCCGCGCGTGAGCACCCACGGCTGGTCGAAGATCTGCAGCGCGTTGATGATGGCCATGACGGATGCGACGAGCATCGTCGGGCTGATCAGCGGCAGCGTGATGTCCCTGAACTGCTTCCATCCGGTCGCGCCGTCGATCGAGGAGGCCTCGTAGACCTCGCGGGGCACGCCGGCGATGCCGCCGATGAACATGAGGAAGGTGAACCCGAAGTTCTGCCACACGTAGACGAGCAGTACGACGACCTTGGCGCCGATGCCCGTCGTCAGCCAGCCGACCTTCTCGATGCCGAAGAGGCCGAGGAACTGGTTGACCAGGCCGAACTCCTGGTTGAAGAGGTAGGCCATGATGAGCGACACGGATGCCGCCGAGAGGATGAGCGGGAAGAACAGCGCCGAGCGGAAGAACGAGCGCAACCAGTTCGGCATCTTCGACTGCACGAGCAGGGCCAGCCCGAGCGCAACGGCGAGCTGCACGACGACGGCCGCGATGACGAAGCCGATCGTGTTCAGGAACGCGACGCGCACGGTCGGGTTGTCGAACATCCACACGAAGTTGTCGAAGCCCGCGAACTGCGGCGGCGTGATGACGTCCCAGTGGAAGAACGCGAGCACCGTCGAGGCGATGATCGGCACGAAGTTGAACAGGCCGAGGCCGATCACCGTGGGGGCGAGGAACACCCAGATGAGCGCCCGGTTCTTCGTCGGCTTGGGCGCCTCGCCGCCGGATGCGATGGCGACGGCGCGCGTCGACCCCGTGACGGGGAGTGTCTTGGACATCAGCGTCCCTTCAGTGCGAGCTCGAGGTCACGCTGCATGGTCTCGAGACCGGCGCGCACGCCGCCCGGACCGTTCGTGATCGTCGTGACGACGTTCTTGATGAGCGCCGACTCGACGGCCGCCTGCTGCGGCGGAGCCGGCATGGGGCCCGTCGTGGGGAACTTCTCGAGCGTGTCGTAGAAGACCTGCCAGTGCTTGGGGCCGACGCCCGCGCCGTAGACCTGGTCGTTGAGCGACCGGCGCGGGAGGGAGGAGTCCGGGTTGGAGTGGGCGATCAGCATGCCCTCGCGGGAGATGCAGTACTTCATCCACTCCCACGCCTCGTCCTTGCGCGGCGAGGTCTCCATCATCGCGTAGCCGCCGGCGCCGAACTGGTGCCGCTGGCCGCGCATCTTCGGGAAGAAGGTCACGTCGTAGTCCTCGTTCGCGACGCCCGCGTCCTTGAGGCCCTTGACCCAGAATCCGCCGGCGGGGGTCATGCCCACCGCTCCCGAGGAGAAGAGCGCGACGAGCTCGTTGCCGCCGCCCTGCGCGGGGTTGGCCGCGATGCCCTCGCTCACCATGCGCTGCAGCGCCTCGAAGCTCTCCACCGCGCGGTCGTTGAGCGCGTCGGCGTTCTCCCACAGGTAGCCGCCGCCGCGCGGCGTCTCGTTCGGGTAGAACTGGCTCCACAGCCAGTCGCCGCCGGGCGCCTTCTCCTCCGTGAGGAAGCTCGTCTCGTTGACGTAGAGCCACGGCACGACGCCGCCCCACAGACGGTTGTTCCAGAAATAGGGCAGGAAGTTGCCCTGCGCGCCCTGCTGCATGCCCTTGGCGAGGGAGAAGAAGTCGTCGAGCGTCCAGTTGTCGCTCGGCCGTTCGAAGCCCGAGCGCTCGAGGGCCTTCGTGTTGTAGAAGACGTTCGCGGCGTTGAAGTTGTCGGGCAGCTGGAACAGGTTGCCCTTGTAGAGGAACGACTCGACGAGCGAGGGGTGCACATCGTCGAAGTAGTCCTGCATCTCGGCGGCGTCGCGCCGCACGTAGTCGTCGATGGGGTGGGCGAGGCGCGAGGCGAACAGCTGCGCGCCCTCGGTGGCCACGGTGACGACGTCCGGCGGCGTGCCGGCCGCGATCATGGTCAGGATCTTGGCGAAGTACTCGCTCCAGTCCTGTCCTTGGATGGCGACGATCCGGACGGCGATGTCCGGATGCTGCCGCTGGAATCCGTCTACGAGCGCTTGGCGCGCGAGGGCGTCCTGCTGGGTGCCGAAGAGCGCGACGGTGAGCGCGCTCTGGCCCCTTCCCGGGATGTCGCCTCCGGTGAGGCGCGGCCAGGAGACGGCCGTGCCGATCGCGCCGAGCCCCAGCAGACCGATCATCGCTCTGCGACTGAGGTCAACCACGTTGTTGCTCCCTGCTGTGAGAAAACGGGCCCGCGTGAGAAGCCCGCGCTGAATGCGTTCAGCAACGTGGAAGGTAGCATCGTGTGACGGCGGCGATCAAGAGAACGCTGAAACAATTCAGCATTCGTGTCGCGAGCCTATCTCGGAACACCTCGGAGCGGAGGCGCATGACGCAGAAGCCTGCCCGGCGGCCCACCCTCGCGGACGTCGCCCGCGCATCGGGCATGTCCAAGGCCGCCGTGAGCATGATCCTCAACGACAAGCCGGGCACGCGGCTCTCCGCCGAGACCGCCGAGCGCGTCCGCGCCGCGGCCGCCGAGCTCGACTACCGGCCGAACCCGGCCGCGCTGAGCCTGCGCCACGGCAAGACGCACACGATCGGCTTCATCTCCGACAACGTGACCCTCACCCGCTACGCCTCGGGCATGATCCGCGGCGTCCTCGACGCGGCCAAGCAGCGCGACCACACGGTGCTCATCACCGAGATCGCGGGCGACCCCGACGAGCTCGCCGAGGCGGTGACGCTCATGCTCGACCGGCGCGTCGACGGCATCCTCGTCGGCCTCCTCGCGGCGCGCCAGATCGACCTGCCCCGGGTGCGCTACAACGTGCCCGTCGTCGTGGTCAACGGCGCGAGCTCGCGCGACCACCCCAACGTGCTCCCCGACGAGCTCGAGGCCGGCCGGGGCATCGCGAGGCTGCTCGTGGATGCCGGGCACACGCGCATCGGCGTCATCGGCGACATCCCGCACGTCATCGGCAACCCGCGGGCGTCGGTGACGATCGAGCGCCGCTTCGAGGGCATCGACGGCGTGCTCGACGCGGCGGGCATCGTGCCCGTGCGGGCGACCGTCGACGACTGGCATCCGCGGATCGGCTTCGAGAACGCCGTGCGCATGCTGCGGGAGCACCCCGACCTCACGGCGTTCATCGCGCTCAACGACAACGTGGCGTTCGGCGTCTACCAGGCGGCTGCGGAGCTCGGCCTGCGCATCCCCGACGACATCTCGGTCGTCTCCTTCGACGACGAGGAGGTCGCCGCGTACCAGCGGCCCGGCCTCACCACCGCGCGGTTGCCCTACGAGGAGATGGCCCGCCGCGGCGTCGACATGCTCATCGGCGACTACGAGCCCTCCCACTCGATCCTGCCCATGCCGCTCATGATCCGCGAGTCGGTGCGGCGCGTCGACGGATAGGCGCCGCGGGCCCGTCCGCGCCGCAGGCGATCGGCAGACGCCGAAAAGCCTGGTGCTCACGGCGACAGATGGCATATGGAGGCGTCTGTTCGCGTGAGCGCCAGGCTTTTCGCGTGAGCGAGCTCGCGCCGCCGGCGGCGGGGCTACGGCGTGCGCAGCAGCGCGCCCTCGTGGCGCACGGTGGCGGCGGCGACGTCCATGGCGCGCTGCAGGGCGACCTCGCCCTCGATCTCGGGGTCGAGCGCGATCGAGGCGATGAAGGAGGCGAGCGTCGCGTCTCCGCCGCCCATCGTGTCGACGATCGGCCCCGGCATCGACGAGATGCCGCGGTGCACGGGCTCGGCGCCCTCCGCGAAGAGCGTCGCGCCGTCCTTGCCCCGGGTGGCGAGCACGGTCTTCGCGCCCGCGTCGCGCAGCCGCTGCACGAGGTCGTCGAGCGGGATGCCGTAGAGCAGCTCCGCGTCGTCGTCGCCGACCTTGATGACGGCCGAGATCGGGGCGAAGCGCTCGAAGCCGCGCACGAACTCGGCGGCGTCCGTGAGCATGTCCGAACGCGGGTTGGGGTCGACGACGAACTCGGCGTCCGAGGCCGCGACCGCATCGTAGAACGCGTTCGTCTGCTCCGCGTCGTCGAACGGGAAGCAGCTCACCGCGACGACCGAGGCGCCCGCGATGGCCGCGCGCTCCGCCTCGCCGAACTCGACGCGGCGGTTCTTCGCGGCGGCGTTGAACTCGTAGTAGGGCTCGCCGTCGGGGGTGCGGCGGCTCACGGCGCGCGAAGTGCCGAGCGGCCCCGTCGTGGCGATGAGCTCCACGCCGTGCTCGGCGAGGAAGGCGCGGATGCGCTCCCCGGGCTCGTCGTCGCCGACCATGGCGATGAGCTGCGCGGGCGCGCCGAGGCGCGCCACGCCGACGGCGACGTTGAGCGCGGCGCCGCCGATGAACTCGCTCGAGCCGTCGGGCGACTCGATCTCGTCGATGAGCGCGTCGCCGACGACGACGATGGGTCGGGTCATGTGGTCCTCACGATCTTGGGGATTGCCGGTCTCGGGTGATGTCGTTGGGTGGATGCGGGGTCAGCGCCCGGCGCCCGGCGCGGAGTCCGGCGGCGATCCGGGAGCCGTGCCGCCGGCGTCGCGGGCGCCGGGGCGGGCGCCCTTCGTCCGTTTCCCGCCGGTGCTCCCGACGGGAGCGTCTCCGTCGTCTCCGGCGCCGCCGTCGACGACGCCCTCCTCGCCGTCGATGGGGTACTCGTCGTCCCACGGCTCGGCGTCCGCGTCGTCCGCGTCCGCCGCGCGGGATGCGACGCCCGGCCGCCAGACGACGAGCTCGGTGCGCCGCAGCGTGCGGCGGCCGTGCGCGAGAGTGACGACGTCGCCGCCCATGCCGGCGGCGAAGACGCGGCGGCCGGGCCGGTTGAGGCGCTCGTCGGCGAGCTCGGTCTCGAGCTGGCGCACGCGCTGCTCGAGCCGGCGCACCTCCTCGCGCAGCGAGATGATGCGGGCGATGCCCTCGAGCGAGACGCCGTCGCTCGAGAGCATGGCGATCTCGCGCAGCTTCTGCACGTCGCGGAGGGAGTACCGGCGCACGCGGCCCGAGGTGCGCACGGGCGACACGAGGCCGATCCGGTCGTACTGGCGCAGCGTCTGCGGGTGCATGCCCGCGAGCTCGGCGGCGATGGCGATCGCGAAGATCGGGGCGTCCTCGTCGAGATCATGAGGGAGCGATGGCACGTGGTCCTCCTCCTGGTGGATGCCTCAACGGTAGCGACGTGCGCCGGGATCCGGCACGGCTGCGACAACTGGTGCGTGTTTCACGGATTCGAGGCGGAAATCGCCCGATCCGCCGAAGAACGCACTACTTGTCTCCGCCGCCGACCGCGCGCGGCACGACCCGCAGCCAGACGAACCCGTGCGGCGGCAGCGTCGCGCCGGCGCCGAGGTCGACCGCATCGCCCGAGACGAGCTCGACGGCATCCGGCTCGAACCCCGAGAGCGTCAGCGCGTCCACGTGCGCGGCCGCGTCGCCGAAGTTCGCCAGCACCAGCACGGCGCGCCCCTCCCCCGGCCGCTGATACCCGAGCACCGCCGGGTCGTCGACGTGGAACGGGATCAGCTCGTTGCCGCCGAACTCGGGATTGGATCGACGCACATCGATCAGCCGCGACATGCGAGCGAACACCCGTCCCGCTGCCGTGGCCGGGTCGTGGCGCGAGTCGTACGCGGCGGCAGGCCGGAAGGGCCGGTTCGACCAGCGGCTGTCGTGCGCCTCGTCGGGTCGGTCGAGGTAGGTGTAGTCGTTGAGCTGCGCGACCTCGTCGCCCAGGTAGAGCAGCGGCATGCCACCCGTGGACATGGCGATCGAGTAGGCGAGCAGGAGGCGGTCCTCCCCGCCCTCGTCGCCCGCCTCGACCCCCGCGAGCGATGCGGCCGTGCCGGCCACGCGCGCATCGCCCGTGCGCGGGTTCTCCTGGAACGCCGCCCCGCGTGCGAACGTGCCCGGGTGCCGCCCGACGTAGAAGTCGTTCAGGAACCGCCGGTGCGGGTAGCCCTGGATGCCGAGCTCGGCCGCATCCTCGTCGGCGAAGGTCCAGCCGATGTCGTCGTGGCCGCGCACGTAGTTCACCCACGCGGTGCCCGCCGGCAGGGCGTGGCGCCGCTCGAGCGCCTGGCCGAGCAGCCGCGCGTCGCGGGTCGCGAGCGCCTCCCAGGTGAGCGCCATCTGCAGCGGGTTGTAGGAGATCTGGCACTCGCCGGGCGAGATGTACTGGATCACCTCGTCGGGGTGCACGATCGCCTCCGACTTGAAGATCAGCCCGGGTGCGGCCATCCGCAGCACCTCGTTGAACGCCTGCAGCAGCAGGTGCGCCTCGGGGAGCGACTCGCACGCCGTGCCGAGCCGCTTCCAGATGAACGCGACGGCGTCCATCCGCAGCACCTCGACGCCGCGGTTGGCGAGGAAGAGCATCTCCCCCGCCATGGCGCGGAACACGGGCGGGTTGGCGTAGTTGAGGTCCCACTGGAAGCGGTAGAACGTCGACCAGATCCAGCGGCCGTCGGGGAGCTGGACGAACGAGCCGGCGTGGTCGTCGGGGAAGATCTCGCGGGTGGTCCGCTCGTAGGCGTCGGGCAGCTCCCGGTCGGGGAAGATCAGGTAGAAGTCCTCGTAGCCGGGCTCGCCCGCGACGGCCTTCCGCGCCCACTCGTGCTCGTCGCTCGTGTGGTTGAAGATGAAGTCGACCACGAGCGAGATGCCGGCCTCCCGCAGCTCGGCGGCGAGCGCCGTGAGCTCGTCCATCGTGCCGAGCGCCGGGTCGACCTCGCGGTAGGAGCTCACCGCGTAGCCGCCGTCGTTCTCGCCCTCGGGCGAGCGGTACAGCGGCATGAGGTGCAGGTAGGTGAGCCCGAGCTCGCGGAAGTACGGGATCTGCTCGCGGATGCCGGCGAGCGAGCCGGCGAACCGGTCGACGTAGCAGACGCCCCCGACCATGCGCTCCGACGCGAACCACTCCGGGTCGGCGATCCGCTCGGCGTCCAGGGCCCTGAGGTCCGCCGGGCGCTCCCGCCACGATGAGGCGGCGAGCGCGACGACCTCGGCGAGCTCCTCCCGCCCGTCGGGGCGGTCCCCGTAGACCCGGCGGAAGAGCCCGTGCAGGACGGGGAAGTGCTCGTCGAACCGGGCGGCGAAGTCGGCGGCGAGCGGGCCGACGCGCTGCTCGGCGAGGTCGCGGGCGAAGGCCCGGTCGGCGACGACGTCGTCGCTGAGGGATGGCACGGTGCGGGTCCTGTTCTCGAGGTCCGGCGGAAGGGCGGCGGAGGCGGGTTGGATGCGGGCGCGGAGGCGCGGCTGTCAGAGGGGCGTGACGACCAGGGAGCGGACCACGGCGACGCCGCCCTCCGCGAAGAGCTCGATCCCGCAGCTCTCGGGCGAGGGGAACACGAGGTCGGTGAGGGCGACCTCGCCGTCGGCGGCGAGCACCTCGACCGATGAGACGTCGACGAAGACGTCGAGGCGCACGACGTCGGCATCCGTCTCTGCGCCGGCGTGCGGGTCGGGCTCGGGCAGGGCGGCCGTGTGCACCGCCGCGAAGCCCTCGTGGAAGCCGGCCTCGCCGGAACGGGTGCGGTCGAGCGAGACGGTGCGGGCCTCGCGGTCGACGACGATGCGCGTGCGCTCGCCGCCGGCCACATCCGCGTCGTCGCCCCCGACCCGCACGTCGATGCCGGCCCGCGAGGCGCCCGCGAGGTCGAGCTCGAGCGAGATCCGGGCGGCGAGCGCGTTCGCCGGCAGCCGGAGCCGCCCGTCGATCCGCAGGTGCTCGGCCTCGTGCACGGGGGCGGCGTCGGCCGCGATCGCCTGCTGCACGAGCCGCAGCCCGCCCGCTCGCTCGCGAAGGGAGAGCCGGCGCGGCAGCGTCATCGAGCCGCGGAAGCCGGCGGCGGGGATGTCGGCGGCGTACGCCCAGTTGTTCATCCAGCCCTGGATCACGGGCTCGGGATCCGGCGCGCCCGTGTAGGCGACGGCGGCGTAGAAGTCGGAGCCGTGATCGAGCCAGCGCGCCTCGTCCTGCGGCTCGAAGGTCTCGCCGTCGTAGTCGACGACGGCGTATTGCATGCCCGAGCCGCCGACCGGCCCGCCCGCCTGCACGCTGAGCAGGAGCACCCAGGCCGTCTCGTCGCTGCCCTCGATGGGTACGCGCACGATGTCGGGGCACTCCCACACGCCCTCGGTGAAGCCGAAGCCGCCGACCTCGGCGGTGAGCCGCCAGTCGATGAGGTTCGGGGAGCGGTACAGCCGCACGGCCCGGTCCTCGGCCATGACGAGCACCATGACGAACTCGTCGCCGTCGCGCAGGATCTTCGGGTCGCGGAACTCGGTCGAGCCGATGTCGAGCACCGGGTTGCCCGCGTACTTCTCCCAGGTGCGGCCGCGGTCGAGGCTGGACGCGATGGCCTGGCGCTGCGCCTTCGAGGCGGGGTCGAAGCTCGTGTAGGCGGCGATCATGGGCGGCTGCTCGGCCGTGCCGAGCCCGGAGGCGTTCGCCTCGTCGATGACGGCGCTGCCGGAGAGCACGAACTCGGTCTCGGTGCTCGGGATCGCGACGGGCAGCTCCGTCCAGTCGACCAGGTCGGCGCTCACGGCGTGGCCCCAGCAGGCGTTGTCGGGCACGAGGCCCTTCGCGTTGTACTGGAAGAACAGGTGGTACTCGCCCTCGTGGAAGAGCATGCCGTTGGGGTCGTTCATCCAGTTGCGGCGGGGGGTGAAGTGGGCGAGCGGGCGGACGGCGGGGTCGAAGGGCATCGTCGATCTTTCTCGGTTCCGGTGGGGTCGGCACCGCGCCCGTGGGCGCGCCGTGCGGGCGCCTCGTTGCGCCATTGCATGGTTGAACCGTTTTAGCACAGTCCTCGAGCAGATGCGCGGGCAGGCCGCGCGTCTCGCTCCGGGACCGTCACGCCGCGTAGCGAAGGCGCACCGCCCGCCGCATCCGGCACACTCGGAGCCTCCCCCGTCGACGGCCGCAAAACACAGGAGAATGCGCGAACAGATCCCGAATACGGGGATCTGTTCGCGCATTCTCCTGACTTGTGCGGGCGGCGGTGCCGCGCCCGGCTACGCGCGCGCGGCGGCCTCCCGCATGAGGTCGTCGCGCGGGCTCTCGGCCGGACTCGCCTCGACGAACGCGTCGAGCGCGCGCTCCTGCTCTGCGTTGAGGTGCGCGGGAACCGCCACCGTGAGGTGCACGAGCAGGTCGCCCGTGCCCTTCTTCGTCTCGACGCCGCGACCCTTCAGGCGCAGCGTGCGGCCGCTCTGCGAGCCCGCGGGCACCTTGACCTTGACCGTCGAGCCGTCGACGGTGGGCACCTGGATGGTGGCGCCGCGGGCGGCCTCGACGAAGGTCACCGGCACGTCGATCTCGAGGTTGCGGCCGTCGCGGCGGAAGAGCCGGTCGGGGGTCACGTGCACCTCGAGGATGAGGTCGCCAGCCTCGCCGCCGTTGGGGCTCGGCGCGCCCTTGCCGCGCAGGCGGATGTTCTGGCCGTCCTCGACGCCGGCGGGGATGCGCACGGTGATCGTGCCGCCCTGCCCGGTCTGCAGCGTCACCGTGTCGCCGCGGATCGCGGTCATGAAACCGAGGGTCGTGGAGGCCTTCTGGTCGCGGCCCTTCTGCGGTCCGGGCTGGAAGCCAGCGCTCGCACCGCCGAAACCACCGGCGCCGCCGAAGCCGCCGCGCCCGCCGCCGAACATGGAGCCGAGGAGATCCTCGAAGTCGGCGTTGGAGTACTGCTGGCGGCCGCCGCCGCCGAACATGCCCCCGAAGACGTCCTCGAAGCCGCCCGCGCCCGAGCCCCCGGCGGTGAAGCGCGCACCGCGCCCCATGGCCCGCACCTGGTCGTACTCGGCGCGCTCCTTGGGGTCGGAGAGCACGGAGTACGCCTCGGAGATCTGCTTGAAGCGCTCCTCCGCAGCGGCGTCGCCGGGGTGCGAGTCGGGGTGGTACTGCCTCGCGAGCTTGCGGTAGGTCTTCTTGAGCTCCTGCTCGGAGACGTCCTTGTCCACGCCGAGGACGGCGTAGAAGTCCTTCTCGAACCAGTCCTGGCTGGCCATCTGCGTCCTTTCTCGCGCGTGCGCCGGTGAGGGCGCCGGCCGGGTCGGTCCGACCGGCGCGGGGATGGGGTGAAAACGGTGAAAACGTGGATGCCCGAGTCGTTCCGCGGCCGCCGTGCTGGTCGCGGAACGGCTCGGGCAGGTCGTGCCCTTGCGGGCGGGGAGCCCGGGTGCGGGCTCCAGTCGCCTCCCGGCTAGGAGGCGGGGACGAAGACGGCGACCTTGGCGACGCGCACCGTGCGCTCGCCCACCGTGTAGCCGCGCTCGACGACGTCGGCGACCGTGTCGGTCTCGACGGCCGGGTTCGGCAACTGGGCGATCGCCTCGTGGCGCTGCGGGTCGAAGGCCTCGCCGGCCTCGCCGTAGGCCGCGAGGCCCTGCTTCTCGAGCGCGCCGCGGAGCTTCGCGGCGATGACGCCCATCGTGCTCTCGGCATCCAGGTCGCCGGCCTTCTCGGCCCGGTCGAGGTCGTCGAGCACGGGAAGCACCTGGCGGAGCACGTCGGCCGTGACGGCGTCGCGCGCCTCCTCCTTCTCGCGCTCGGTGCGGCGGCGGTAGTTCGCGTACTCGGCCTGCAGGCGCTGCAGGTCGTGCAGCCGCTCGGCCGCGAGCGCGGCGTCGGCGGATGCGGGGGCGCCGTCGGCGCTCTCGCCTGCGTTCGCCGCCTCGTCCAGGAGGGCGTTGATCTCGTCGTCGGAAACGACGTCGTGCGCCTCGTCGACGGGCTCGACCTGCTCGTGCTCGGAATCGGCCGCCGCGCCGGGAGTTCCGGCGGGCGCCGCCCCGGCATCCGGCGAGGTCTGCGCCCCGTCGGATGCCGCGGCGTTCACGTCGCGAACCTTCCCGGTCTCAGGGTCGATCCGTCGCTTGTCGTGGACGATCGGCTCTTCGTGCTCGTTCGGGTTCTGCTCGGTCATGCCTACTTCTTGTCCTTGTCGTCCTCGTCGTCGACGATCTCGGCGTCGACGATGTCGTCGTCGGCGGATCCGGAGCCGGATGCCTGCGGCTGCTCGCCCGCGGGCGCCTCGGCGCTCGAGGCCTCCTGCGCGGCAGCGTAGATCGCCTGGCCGAGCTTCTGCTGCGACTCGTTGAGCTTCTCCGAGGCCGACTTGATCTTGTCGGCGTCGTCGTCGGCGAGGGCCTGCTTGAGGGCGTCGACGTCGGCCTGGACCTCGGTCTTGACGTCGGCGGGCAGCTTGTCCTCGTTCTCCTTGATCGCCTTCTCGACCGAGTAGACGGTCGTCTCGGCGACGTTGCGCTGCTCGGCGGCCTCGCGACGCTTCTTGTCCTCCGCGGCGTGCTCCTCGGCCTCGCGGACCATGCGCTCGATGTCGTCCTTGGGCAGGCTCGAGCCGCCCGTGATCGTCATCGACTGCTCCTTGCCGGTGCCCTTGTCCTTGGCGGACACGTGCACGATGCCGTTCGCGTCGATGTCGAAGGTGACCTCGATCTGCGGGACGCCGCGCGGCGCGGGGGCGATGCCCGTGAGCTCGAACGTGCCGAGGTTCTTGTTGTCGCGGGTGAACTCGCGCTCGCCCTGGAAGACCTGGATCTGCACCGAGGGCTGGTTGTCGTCGGCCGTCGTGAACGTCTCCGAGCGCTTCGTCGGAATGGCGGTGTTGCGCTCGATGAGCTTCGTCATGATGCCGCCCTTCGTCTCGATGCCGAGCGAGAGGGGGGTGACGTCGATGAGCAGGACGTCCTTGCGCTCGCCCTTGAGGACGCCGGCCTGGAGGGCCGCGCCGATGGCGACGACCTCGTCAGGGTTGACGCCCTTGTTGGGCTCCTTGCCGGTGAGGCTCTTCACGAGCTCGGTGACGGCGGGCATGCGGGTCGAGCCGCCGACGAGCACGACGTGCGCGATGTCGGAGACCTTGACGCCGGCCTCGCGGATGACGTCCTCGAAGGGCTTGCGGGTGCGCTCGAGGAGGTCCTTGGTGAGGTCCTCGAACTTGGCGCGCGAGAGGCTCGTGTCGAGGTTCGCGGGGCCGTTCTCCGTGAGCGAGAGGTACGGGAGCTGGATGCTGGCCGTCATGGAGCTCGAGAGCTCCTTCTTCGCCTGCTCCGCGGCCTCCTTGAGGCGCTGGAGCGCGATCTTGTCGCCCGAGACGTCGACGCCGGTCTGCGACTTGAACTCCTGGATGAGGTACTTGACGACGCGGTCGTCCCAGTCGTCGCCGCCGAGGCGGTTGTCGCCCGCGGTCGAGCGCACCTGGATCGTCGAGAAGTCGTCGTCCTTGCCCACCTCGAGGAGGGAGACGTCGAACGTGCCGCCGCCGAGGTCGAAGACGAGGATGAGCTCGTCCTCCTTGCCCTTGTCGAGGCCGTACGCGAGAGCGGCCGCCGTGGGCTCGTTGATGATGCGCAGCACGTTCAGGCCCGCGATCTCGCCGGCCTCCTTCGTCGCCTGGCGCTCGGCGTCGTTGAAGTAGGCGGGGACGGTGATCACGGCGTCCGTGACCTTGTCGCCGAGGTACTGCTCCGCGTCGCGCTTGAGCTTGGCGAGGATGCGCGCCGAGATCTCCTGCGGCGTGTACTTCTTGTCGTCGACCTGCTGCGTCCAGGTGGTGCCCATGTGGCGCTTGACCGACGCGATGGTGCGGTCGACGTTGGTGACGGCCTGGCGCTTGGCGGTCTCGCCGACGAGCACCTCGCCGTCCTTGGTGAACGCGACGACCGAGGGGGTCGTGCGGAAGCCCTCGGCGTTGGCGATGACCTTGGGCTCGCCGCCCTCGAGGACCGCGACGACCGAGTTGGTGGTGCCGAGGTCGATGCCGACAGCACGTGACATAGGTGACTCCTTGAAATCGGGGGTGGAATTGTGTTGAGACTGCGGGTCGGGCTCGGCTCCTCCGGATGCCGTTTCGAGGGCCTCGGCGGGATGCCCGCCGCTCCGATTCGACCTGAGCCGACCACGCTCAAGTTTACTCAGGGCGAACACGGCGTCAAGTTCGCTAGCTGAGAGTTGAGTGTGCACGACTCAAGTCCCTCCCGCCCCTGCTCCAGATCCATCTCCTGGTTTCGGCCCTTCTGCAATGTGCAGAAGGGCCGCTTTCCGGAACTGGATGCGGGGACGCCGGACGCTTCCCCTCGCTAGGCTCCGCGGCATGAGAGGCTCTCTCGCATGACCGCGGCCGCAGCGCCCGGCAGCGCATCCACGACCCCCGACGAGCTCGTCACGAGCGTCGACGGCTCGGCGACCGTCACGAGGCGCGAGCTCGGCCGGCGCGCCCGCGCCTGGATGATGTACGACATCGGGAACTCGGCGTTCCAGGCGATCATCGTGACCTTCGTGTTCAGCACCTACCTCGCGAGCGACCTCTTCCTCTCCCCCGACGTCGTCGCCCTCGGCGACGCCGACCCGCAGAACCCCGCCTACCTCGCCGCGCAGGCCGACTCGACCTCGGTGATCTCGCTGTGGATCACGATCGGCGGCATCGTCGTCGCCCTGCTCGCACCGGTGCTCGGCCAGCTCCAGGACGGCGCCGGGCGGCGCAAGTTCTGGCTCGGCGCGTTCTCGGGCATCGTCATCGCCGTCATGCTCGCCATGTACCTCATCGCGCCGGGGCAGCCGCTGCTCGTCTGGGGCGCCGTGCTGCTCGCCGTCGGCACGGTCTTCGCCGAGCTCGCCGCGGTGAGCTACAACGCCATGCTGAACCAGGTCGCGACGCGAGAGAACGTCGGCCGCATCTCGGGGCTGGGCTGGGGGCTCGGCTACCTCGGCACGATCGTGCTGCTGCTCGTGCTGCTGGTGCTCTTCATCCAGTCGTTCGGCGTCGCCGGGCACGGCGGCGTGCTGGCCGTGCCGAGCGGCGCTGCGGGCGAGGCGCTGAACATCCGGCTCGCGGTGGTCGCCTCGGCGATCTGGTTCCTCGGATTCCTGGTGCCGGTGCTCGTGCGCGTGCCCGAGGCGCCGCGGCACGCGGAACGGCCGCGGCACTCGCTCGTCTCGGCGTACGTCGCCCTCTTCCGCACGCTCGCGCGGCTGGCGCGGGAGACGCCGAAGCTGCTGCTCTTCCTCGTCTCGAGCGCCGTGTTCCGCGACGGGCTGACGGCGATCTTCACCTTCGGCGCGATCCTCGCCGCGCAGGTGTACGGCTTCACCTCCACCGAGGTCATCTACTTCGCGGTCGCCGCGAACCTCGTCGCCGGCCTCGGCACCCTCGCCTCGGGCTGGTTCGACGACCGGTTCAGCCCCAAGGCGGTCATGACCTGGTCGCTCGTGTCGCTCGTCGTCGTGGCGGGCGTCATCCTGCTGACGCCCTCGACGAAGCCGGTCTTCTGGGCGCTGGGACTCTTCCTCTGCCTCTTCGTCGGGCCGGTGCAGTCGGCCTCGCGCTCCTACCTGGCGCAGGCGACGCCGCCCGGGCGGGAGGGCGAGCTGTTCGGTCTCTACGCGACGACGAACCGCGTCGCGAGCTTCATCACGCCGGCGCTCTTCGGCCTCGTGGTCGCGATCACCGGGCAGACGAAGCTGGGCGTGATCGGCATCGCCGTCGTGCTCGTCGCCGGCCTGCTGCTGCTCCTGCCGGTGCCGCGCCGCCATCCGGTCGCGGAAGGCGCCTCGGCCGGGGCCGAGGCGGCCGCCAGCGACTGAGCCCCGCCGCTCACGGCATCCATTGCTGGAAATCGGCCCTTCTGCACAGTGCAGAAGGGCCGAAACCAGGAAATGGATGCGGGCCGACGGGTGCGACGACTACGACTTGAGCAGCCGGGCGATTGCGGCCGAGGCCTCCTTGACCTGGTCGTCGACGCTGTCGCCGTTCACGACGCAGTGGCCGAGGTGATCTTCCAGGAGCATGAGCGCGACGCGGTCGAGGGCGCTCTTCGCGGCCGAGATCTGCGTGATGATGTCGATGCAGTACGCCTCCTCCTCGACGAGGCGCTGCACGCCGCGCACCTGCCCCTCGATACGGCGCAGGCGGTTGCGCACGGCGTCCTTCTCGGCGATGTAGCCGTGCTGATGCGGATGCGCCTCGAGGGCGACCGGCGACGCGGCGCCGTCGTGGGCGGTGCCGTGATCGTGCTCGACATGATCATGGCCGTGGCCGTGATCGTGCACGTCAACGGCGCCCGTGGTCTGCTCTGCCGTCATGCCTGCTCCTCACGCGCGAATGCCTGCGTCGAGGGTAGTCCGGCGCAGGGGCGCGGTGTGCGCGCCCGCGGCGAACACGGTCCGGGCGGTGGCCGCCGGCCGCCCCACGATCGCCGAACACGGGCGCCCGGCACGGCCTGACGCACTCTTCGCGGCGGCTCGCCCCAGCGACCCGGGTTCGGCGATCCAGCGCCCGCGACCGGGCGCCGACTACATCCAGCGGGGCAGCAGGAAGCCGAGGGCGACGAGCTCGCGGATGCGCGGCGCGAGGTCGGCCGCCAGCTCGTCGGCATCCCGATCGATCAGCGAGGCGATCGCCGGCACGATCTGCGCCCCCGTCAGATCGCCGTCGCACACCGAG
>Ga0153917_1000701_pt1 | contig 18641 bp, 16 predicted proteins | sample TSFL001MetaG_FD_104695 | JGI IMG/M metagenome (GOLD analysis project Ga0153917, IMG submission 104695) | Attine ant fungus gardens microbial communities from Florida, USA - TSFL001 MetaG | ecosystem: Host-associated > Fungi > Mycelium > Unclassified | place: USA: Florida, Paynes Creek Historic... | reverse complement strand
CCGCCGACCACGGGCGCGAACCCGCCCCGCTTGAGCGCGGCCTGGTACGAGGTGAGCTGCGCGTTCTCCTTCGCCGCCTCGGCGCTGGCGGGCGTCCTGCCGGTCTTGAAGTCGACGACGTCGAGCGTGCCCTGCGCGTTGCGCTCGATGCGGTCGATCTTCCCGCGCAGGCGCACGGTGGCGCGGTAGCCGAGGCGCTCGTCGAACTCGAGGTCGAGCGCGAAGGCGCGCTCGACGCCGACGAGCTCGGCGCCCTCGAGCGCCCGGCGGTGGAAGTACGCCGACAGCGCGCCGACCATGCGGTCGACGTTGGCCCGCACGACGCGCTCGCGCCAGGGCGAGTCGAAGGCGAGCTCCGACAGGCGCCGCCGGGCGTACTCGCGACGCGACTCGAGGTCGGGGAAGGCGTACTCGCCGGAGGCGTGCACGATCGTGCCGACCGCGGCGGGCTCGCCGGTGACGTCGCCGCCGTGCCGGGAGACGAACCAGTCGAGCGCGCACTGCTCGAACCGCTCGATGGCCGAGGGCGACACGCCCACGGCCTGCGCCGGATCGTGCAGGTCGACGAGCGGAGCCTCGGTCGACGGCGCGCGCAGCCCCTGCCACTCCCGCGGGTGGGCGCCGGGGACGCCTGCCCGGGCGAGCCGCGCGAGGGCCTCGACGTGGTGCTCGGCGGCGCCGTTCACGGCGGCGTCGTGGCGGATGCGGGCGGTGAGCGAACGGAGGGTGGGCGCCTCGAGCGATCCGGCCCCTCCCGTCGACGGCGCCTCCGCGACGGCGTCTCCGGCCGCTCCGGCATCCGCGGCGTTCTCCGCCCCCTCCGGCTCTTCCGCGGCCGCGACCACCGGCTCGACGAGGCGGAGGAACTCGCTCGGCGCCGCCTCCTCCCCTGCCACGGCGGTCACGATCAGGTGCTCGGTCGCCCGCGAGACGGCCAGGGCGAAGAGCCGCAGCTCGTCGTGGAGCACCTCGCGGCGGCGATCGACGATCGAGGGGGTCTCGACGATCTCGCGCGCGAACGCGTCGATGCGCCCGGCGCCGAGGAGCGTGTCGCGGATGCGGAGGTTGGGCCAGACGCCCTCGCACACGCCCGCGACGACGACGACGCGGAACGAGCGGCCGACCGCGGCGGCGGGGCTCAGCACGGCGACCGCGTCGAGGTGGGCCTGCACGCCGAGCGAGTCCGGCGCGACGTCGCTCTTGGCCCACTCGTCGAGGAAGATGCCGAGCGGGGCGTCCGGGTGCCGCTCGACGAACCGCTTGCCGGCGTCGAAGAGCGCGACGACGGCGTCGAGCCGCTCGCCGGCGCGCTCCGCCTCCACCCCCGTGCCGAGCGCGCGCTCGCGCCACTGCTCGGCGACGCCGGCGCGCTCCCACGCGACCCAGAGGATCTCGTCGGCGGCGGCGCCCTGCGAGCTCGCCGCCATCATCTCGCCGAGCGTGCGGGCGAGGTGCTCGATGCGGCGCAGCGCGAACTGCCGGCCGAGCGCTCCCGACTCCCGGAACCGGGCGATGACGGCCTCGATGCGTCCGAGCTCGCTCCGCTCGGCGTCGTGCGCGTGCGCCGGCCCGCGGCCCGCGTCCAGCGGCAGCTCGCCGAGCGCCGCGACGAGGTCGGAGAGCAGCTCGTCGCCGCGACGGCGCCCGCCGAGCTCGGCGTCGGCGAGTCGGAGCGCGCGCCGGACGCGGCGCAGCCGCAGCTCGTCCACGCCGTACAGCGGCGAGGCGAGCACGCGCGCGATCACGTCCCCGGTGAGCGGGGCGCGGCCGGCGACGACGTGCGCGAGGGCGATGATCGCCGAGACGCTGGCGTCGTCGGCCGCGGCGACCGCACGGCGCGCGGAGGTGGGCACCTCGTCGCGCGCGAGCAGTCGACGCAGCCCGGCCACGGCGCCGCCGCGGCGCACGACGACGGCCATGTCGCTCCAGGCGATGCCGTGCAGCAGGTGCAGCTCGCGCAAGCGGGCGGCGATCAGCCGCGCCTCGTGCACGCCCGAGTTGGCGGTCGCGACGACGACCGATGGGCCGGCCGCGGACGGGCCGTCAGCGGACGCCGAAGCGATCGGAGCCGCGGACGCCGCCTCGCCCGCGGCGTCCGCCGGCTCGCGCCCGCTCGGCCCGGACGCGGGCCGCGCCTCGGCCGCCCGGTGCCGCGTCTCGCCCCGGGCGCCCACGCGGCTCACCACCGACGCGACCACGCCGCGGAGGGCCTCGTCGCCCCGGCGCACCCGATCGAGCACGATGCGACGCGGCGCCGGCAGGCCCTCGCCTCGCCAGTTGACCGCGAGCTCGGGGCGGCCGCCGCGGAACGCGGCGGTGGACACGTCGGGGTCGCCGAACGACACGACCGCCGCCCCCGCCGCCTCGAGCGCGAGCAGGAACCGGCGCTGCGACTCGGTGAGCTCCTGCGCGTCGTCCACGACGACGAGCCGCACCCGGTCGAACGCTCCCCCGCGCTCCCCGCCGTCGAGCCGGGCGTAGAGCACGCTCGCCGCCTCGAGCAGGAGGCCCGGGGCGGTGAAGGCGTTGGGCCGCTGCCGCTCGAGCAGGTCGAGGTGCGTCGCCGCGAAGCGTGCCGCGCCGCGCCAGGCGGCCGGCGCGCCCGGCAGCTCGGCGAGCTCCGCCAGCCGCTCGGGCGGCACGTCGTGCTCGCTCATGGCGGCCAGCAGCTCGCGCATCTCCTGCCGGAATCCGCGGAGCGCGCGCGTCTCCGGGCCGATCTCGGCGGGCCAGCCCGCCCCCGCGTCGGCAGCGCGCGCGGGCTCGCCCGCCGGGTCGAGCAGGAAGGCGAGCTGGGCGTCCTCGTCGGCGCCGGTGAGCAGGGCCGGCGGGTCGAAGCCGCGCCGGGCCCGGTCGTCGCGCACGATCTCGAAGGCGACGGCCTGCGGGGTGCGCGCCAGGGAGCCGGGCGTGGCCCGATCGAGCCGCGCCGCGAGCAGGTCGCGCAGCTCGGCCGCGGCGCGCCGATCGGTCGTGAGCGCGAGCACCTCGTCGGTCGCGAAGGCGTGCTCGCGGATGCGGTGGGCCAGGAGCTCGACGAGGGTCGTGGTCTTGCCCGATCCGGGCGCGCCCACCACGCTGAGCGACTCGTCGGGGCGCGAGTCGAGCACGGCGCGCTGCGCGGCGTCCAGCAGGACGCCGGCGACGGCCGCCCCCGAGGCTCGCTCCGTCCCGGCCCCGATCTGCGAACGCGCTTCCGAATCCATGTTCCAGGAGGCTACCGGGCACCGCCGACATCCATTGCGCCGCTGGCGAAAGGCCGCCCCGCGGACGCCTTCCCGGAGCTCGCGCATCGCGCCCGCCGCTACCCTGAGAGCGGCCGCTCCTCCGAGAGCGTCAGGCAAAAACCGTGGAAAGGCGCATCGTGGAACTCCGCATCGGCATCCAGCACTCCCCCCGCGAGCTCTCGTTCGAGACCGACCAGACGGTCGAGGAGGTCCAGGCGCTCGTGCGCGGCGCCCTCGAGAACGACGTCCCGGTGATCGAGTTCACCGACGACAAGCACCGCTCGTACCTCGTGTCGACGAAGCACTTCCTCTACCTCGAGGCCGGCGCCGATCAGGCCCGCCGCATCGGCTTCATCGGATAGCCGTGGAGCTCCTCTTCGCCGGCCTCGCGGGCATCCTCATCGGCATCGCCGCGCGCTACTCGACGCCGAACCGGCAGCGCTCCGGCGCGCTGCTCGTGCCGGCCGTCGGCGGCGGCACGGCGCTCGTGCTGTGGGAGGCGTTCACGTGGCTGGGCACGGCGCCGGGCCTCGAGTGGCTCGCCTACGACGCCGGCTGGATCTGGTGGCTCTCGCTCGGGCTCACCGCGCTCGTGACGTTCCTCGCCGCGCTGTCGCTCGGCCGATCGCGCGCGCAGGCCGACGACGACCTCTTCCAGCGGCTGCGCCACATGGGCCGCGCATCGGTCTGACGCTCGTCGCCGTCGACGAGGATCGCCCCCTTCGCCTCGATGCGAAGGGGGCGATCCTCGTCCGGCGCTACGCGGCCAGGCCGAGCGAGTTCATGCGGCGAGAGTGCCCGGCGAGCAGCTCGGACGACTCCTTCGAGATGACGTCGAACGCGCCCTCGGGCAGCTCCTCGACGGGCGTCCCGGGCGTCATCCCGAGCGTCTTGCGCAGCGCGAGCACCGAGTCGCCGATGATGCGACGGCCCCACATGGCCAGCCGCGGCGAGAGCAGGCCGTCGGACTCCATCGCGCGCTGCAGGATCTCCAGCAGGCGCGCGTCCTGCTCGCCGGCGCCCTCGACGACGACCGCAAGCGCCTCGGCGCCCGCGCCCTCCGACGCCTCGCCGACGTGGGCGAAGAACTCGTGGAAGAAGCCCGCCACGAGGTAGACGGTGAGGATGCGCTCGTAGGCGTCGCGCCCGCGCACGCGCACGGCGTACTCGTCGACGTCGGCGGCGACGCCGCGCATCGTGAGGGAGACGTCGACGCCTCGCCGGGTGAGCGCGGCGACCGCCCGCTCGTGCCGTTCGAGCGCCGCGGAGGCGACCTGGCCGAGCACCTGCTTGTCGCCCAGGTGGGACGCGTCGCCGACGACGCTCGAGAGCTCCTGGAAGAGCACGAGCTCGAGGTAGGCGGCGCGGGCGAGGAGCCCGTCGGTCGACGGCAGGAGCTGCACGAGGCGCTCGACCGGGCCGACGGCGCGACCGGACGCGACGGCGCCCTCCGGCTGGCCGTCGGCGGAGGGATCGCGCTTGCCGAAGACAGACTTCACAGCGGCATCCTACGCGGCATCGCGCCCCCGCCCGGACGTCCGGACGGGGAAGCGGTCCCCGGCGGGACGGGCGGCGCGCCGGAGCCCCGCCGTCCGGGTCCCGCGGCGGAGGCCCTGCCCATACGGACGCCGCCGCCGCGCCGCCGCTAGACTTGCCGGATGCCGCGATCAGGCGGCCGCAGGCGCCCTTCGCTTTCCGGGCGCGACCACACGACTCTCGGACAGGGCTCCTTCTGTGACATTCTCCGACCTCGCGCTCGACCAGGACCTCGTCGACGCGCTCGCCTCCCGCGGCATCGTCGACCCGTTCCCCATTCAGGAGCAGACGATCCCGCTCGCCCTCACGGGCCAGGACATCATCGGCCAGGCCAAGACCGGTACGGGCAAGACCCTCGGCTTCGGCCTCCCCCTCCTGCAGCGCCTCGGCGCCGACCCCGAGCCGGGCGTGCAGGCGCTCGTCGTCGTGCCCACGCGCGAGCTCTGCGTGCAGGTCTACGAGGACCTCGAGGCGGCGGCCGAGGGCCGCCCGACGACGATCGTGCCGATCTACGGCGGCAAGGCCTACGAGGGCCAGATCGACCAGCTCAAGGCGGGCGCGCAGGTCGTCGTCGGCACGCCGGGACGCCTCAACGACCTCGTCGGCCAGCGCATCCTCAACCTGTCGAACGTGCGCGAGATGGTGCTCGACGAGGCCGACAAGATGCTCGACCTCGGCTTCCTCGCCGACATCGAGAAGCTCTTCGCGAAGACTCCCGAGACGCGCCACACCATGCTCTTCTCGGCCACCATGCCCGGCCAGATCGTCACCCTCGCGCGCCGCTTCATGACCAAGCCGATCCACATCCGGGCGACCGACCCCGACGAGGGCATCACGCAGGCGAACATCCGCCACATGGTCTACCGCGCGCACCCGCTGGACAAGGACGAGCTGATCGCGCGCGTGCTGCAGGCCGACGGCCGCGGCAAGACCGTCGTCTTCACGCGCACGAAGCGCGCCGCCGCGAAGCTCCAGGAGGAGCTCGTCGACCGCGGCTTCTCGGTCGGCGCGGTGCACGGCGACCTCAACCAGGAGCAGCGCGAGCGCGCCATGGCGGCGTTCAAGGCCGGCCGCAAGGACGTCCTGATCGCGACCGACGTCGCCGCCCGCGGCATCGACGTCGACGACGTGACGCACGTCATCAACCACACGATCCCCGAGGACGAGCAGACCTACCTGCACCGCGTGGGCCGCACGGGTCGCGCCGGCAACACGGGCATCGCGATCACGCTCGTCGACTGGGACGACCTGCACCGCTGGGGCCTCATCTCGCGCGCCCTCGAGCTCGGCCAGGACGACCCGGCCGAGACCTACTCCTCGTCGCCGCACCTCTACGCCGACCTGTCCATCCCCGAGGGCGCGAAGGGCCGCCTGCCCGGCGCCGAGCCGTCGGCGTCCTCCCGCGCGGCCTCGCGTCGGCACGACTCGTCGTCGCCGGCCTCCGGCGACGGCGAGCGCTCCTCGCGCGGCCGCCGTTCCCGCTCGCGGCGTCAGGAGGGCGACGCCGGCCGCGCCTCGGCGCCCGTCCGGAACGACGAGGCCGCCGAGAGCGCCGACGCCGCCGACGCCGAGGTCCGGGTCGGCGAGGGCGCGAGCGAGGGCGACGCCGAGCGGCGTCCCCGCCGCCGGCGACGCCGCGGCAGCGGGACCGGCGCCGAGGGAGCCGACCGCGAGGGCGCCGAGGCCGACGCCGACGAGCGGCCGGAGGCGGAGCGAACCGGCGACCAGGGCGACGGGGCGTCGCGCCCGCGCCGTCGCCGTCGCCGCGGAGGCGGCCGCCCCGCGGGCGAGGGCGCCGGCCGCGAGATCCCCGCCGGGTCGGCATCGGCCGAGTAGCCCAGGCGCTCGACGGAGCCGCGTCCGCAGCGCCCCGGCGCGGGAGGCGGCTCCGCCGTCGTGTGGTTACATCAGATATGCCCATGGTCCCGACCCCGACCGCACCCGGCGGCGATGCGTCCCGGCATCCCTTCGACCGCGCCGCCCCCATCGACCTGCACACGCACTCGAACGTGTCGGACGGCACGGAGTCGCCGGCCGAGCTCGTGCGCGCCGCCGCCGAGGCCGGCGTGGGGACGATCGCGATCACCGATCACGACTCGGTCGCCGGCTGGCCCGAGGCCTCCGCGGAGGCGCGGGCGCGCGGGCTCTCCCTGGTGCCCGGCATCGAGTTCTCGACCATGCTCGACCACTCGAGCGTGCACGTGCTCGGCTACCTCCCCGACCCGCTCCACCGCGGCCTCGTGGACGAGATCGCGCGGGTGCGCGACGAGCGCATCGGCCGCGCCGAGCGCATGGTGCGCCGCATCTCGGCCGACTACGACCTGAGCTGGGACGACGTGCTCGCGCAGACGCAGGAGGGCACGACGGTGGGCCGTCCGCACATCGCCGACGCGCTCGTGGCGAAGGGCATCGTGAGCGACCGCTCCGCGGCGTTCGCCGGCATCCTGCACTGGCAGGGCGGGTACTACCGCCCGCACTACGCTCCCCCGCCGACGAACGCGATCGAGATCCTGCGCGACGCGGGCGCCGTGCCGGTGCTCGCGCACCCCGCCTCGCGCGGCTGGCGCACGCTCGACCGTCGCGTCATGCGATCGCTCGTGGATGCGGGCCTGCTGGGCCTCGAGGTCGACCATCGCGAGAACGATGCCGAGGGCCGGGCGCTCCTGCGCGAGTACGCGCGCGAGTTCGACCTCGTCGTCACGGGCTCGAGCGACTACCACGGAGCGGGCAAGCCCAACCGCCTCGCCGAGCACTCCACCGAGCCGGCGCAGCTCGACCGCATCCTGGATGCCGGAACGGGCGCCCGGCCCGTGTTCGGCGCCTCCGCCGCATCGGGCGGCGCCGCGGCCCCGGTCTGACGTGCGTCCCAGGCCCGGCCGAGGGACGCGCGCGACGACGGTCTTCGGCCCGGGCGCCGCGCTCGCCGTCGTGCTGCTCGCCGCGCTCGGCGGACTGATCGCCGTGCTCGCGACGAGGCCGGCGCTCCTCGCGCTCGAGCTCGCCCCAGGCGTCGCCCAGATCGCGGCGTTCCGCGTGCCGGTCGCGATCGCCGCCCTCGTCACCGCGGGGGCGCTGCTGACCGCCGCATGGCGCGTGCGCCGGGCCGGCGCCGCCGTGCGCGCGACGTGCGCCGCGCTCGGCGCGGCGCTGCTGCTCGTGCCCGCCGTGACGGCGCTCGACGTCTCGGGTCTCAGGCGCGCATCGACGGTCACCGAGGCGGACGCGTCGTCCGGGATGGACGCGACCGCGGGCGTCCGCGAGCTGAGCGTCGTCTCGTGGAACGCCCTCGGCGGCGCCGTGCCGGCGGAGTCGATCGCGGCGCTGGTCCGCGAGCGCGACGCCGACGTCGTCATGCTGCCCGAGACGGCCTCCGACGTCGCGCGGACGACCGCGGAGCTGCTCTGGCACGACGGCGCCGGGCGGCCGTCGGGCGATCGCTACGCCGTGTTCTCGCTCGACGAGCGGGCCGAGCAGGGCGCCGCGATCTCGCTCCTCGTGCACGAGCGCGTCGGCGAGTACCGCCTCGCCGTGGAGCGCGGATCGACCCCGGAGCTCGGCTCGATCGCGGCCGTGCCCGTCTCCGGCGACGGGCCGACGCTCGTGGCCGCCCACCCGTACCCGCCCCTTCCCGGCGGCATGGACGCCTGGCGGGAGGGTCTCGCCTGGGTGCGCGCCCAGTGCGCCGGCGACGCGATCATCGGCGGCGACCTCAATGCGACCGTCGACCATCTGCCGCCGCTCGGCTCGCCCGCGTCCGCCGGCTCGGGCCGCTGCGCCGACGGCGCGGTCGAGACGGGCTCGCGCACGGCGGGCACCTGGCCGGCGTCCGCGCCGCCGTTCCTCGGCGCGCCGATCGACCACGTGCTCGCCTCCGGCGCCTGGCGCTTCGCATCCTTCGAGGTAGTGCTCGACCGCGACGGCGCGGGCAGCGACCACCGCCCGGTGCACGCGACCCTCGTGCGGGAGCCCGCTCCGGCATCCTGATCGTCCTCGTCTCCGCGCGCGCCGGCGCCGGGACCGGGCGGACGCCGTACCCAGCGGCGCGCGAGACAATGGGGGCATGAGCACCGAGGCCACGACCACCGACGTCCGGCCGACCGCCGCCCGCAGCTCCGCCACGAACGGCAGCGCGACGACGTCGACCCCCCGAGCGACCGCGAACCGATCCACCACCCCCGACTCCAACGCGTTCCGCGAGCGCATCTCGCGCGGCTGGGCCGAGCGCGACGAGGCGCTCCCCGCCCTCCGCGAGTCGGCCGGGCCCGCGGCCCGCCGCCGCGCGCAGATCTCCGAGCGCTGGCCCGGCGCCCGCGTCGTCGTGCCGGCCGGCTCGCTCAAGCAGCGCTCGAACGACACCGACTACGCGTTCCGCGCGCACTCGGCCTTCTCGCACCTGACGGGCTGGGGCGCCGACGCCGAGCCCGGCGCCGTGCTCGTGCTCGAGCCGACGCCGGAGGGCCACGAGGCGGTGCTGTACTTCCGCGAGCGCGCCGGCCGGGACAGCGACGAGTTCTACGCGAACCCGGAGATCGGCGAGTTCTGGATCGGCCCGCGCCCCTCGCTCGCCCACGTTGCGGCCGACCTCGGCATCCCCGCCCGGCACCTGCGCGAGCTCTCCGTGCTCGGCGCCGACAACCGCACGGTCGTCGTGCGCGAGGCCGACGCCGCGCTGACGGCCCGGCTCGACGAGGAGCGCCTCGCGACGGCGCGCGCGATGGTGAGCGCCGGCTGCACCACCGCCGAGGCGCGCAGCGCGTGGGTCGGCGAGGACGCCAGGCTCGAGCAGGACCTCTCGGAGATCCGCCTGGTGAAGGACGGCTACGAGATCGCCGAGCTGCGCCGAGCCGTCGACGCGACGGCGAAGGGCTTCGACGACGTGCTCGCCAACCTCGGGCCCGCGACGGCGCACTCGCGCGGCGAGCGGATCGTGGAGACGACGTTCCACGCCCGCGCCCGGCTCGAGGGCAACGCGGTCGGCTACGACACGATCGCCGCGGCGGGGCCGCACGCCTGCATCCTGCACTGGACGCGCAACGACGGCGCGGTTCGAGACGGCGACCTCATGCTGCTGGATGCCGGCGTCGAGGTCGACTCGCTCTACACGGCCGACATCACCCGCACGGTCCCGGTCGGCGGCTCCTTCACCGAGGTGCAGCGCCGCGTGTACCAGGCGGTGCTGGACGCGGCCGACGCGGCGTTCGCGATCGTGCGCCCTGGCGTCACGTTCCGCACGGTGCACGAGACGGCGATGCGGGTGATCGCCGAGCGCACGGCCGAGTGGGGCTTCCTCGGCATGGGCGTCGAGGAGGCGCTCGCCCCCGAGGCGCAGCCGCACCGCCGCTACATGGTGCACGGCACGAGCCATCACCTCGGCCTCGACGTGCACGACTGCGCCAAGGCGCGGCGGGAGCTCTACCTCGACGGCGTGCTCGAGGAGGGCATGGTCTTCACGATCGAGCCGGGCCTCTACTTCCAGCCCGACGACCTCACGGTGCCCGAGGAGTACCGCGGCATCGGCGTGCGCATCGAGGACGACGTCGTGGTGACCGCCGACGGCGCCGAGAACCTCTCCGCCGGCATCCCGCGCGGGGCCTCGGCCGTCGAGGCCTGGGTGCGCGGGGCGCGCCGCTAGCGCCCCCGGAACCGCCTGGTGCCCGGAATGGGCCCTCGGGCCCAAGGCTCGAGGACCCATTCCGGGCACTGGGGGGAGGACTGCGCGGGGTCAGCGCGCCTCGGGGGACGAGCCGGGCTCGTCGGACGCGGGCGCGGGCGGCCGCGAGGCGGCGAGGTTCCGCTCGTGCAGGCGCTCGGCCTCCCGTCGACGGCGCAGCGCGTCCTGCGCCTCGCCGTACGTGCGGGGCCGCGACGAGCGCGACGCCGCGCTCTCGGACGACGAGGCGGATGCGGGGGCCCGGCCCGCGGCATCCGCTCCGGCGCCCGCGCCCTGCGCGCTCGACGGGGAGGGCGCCGGCGGCGTCGGCGCGGCCGCGCCGTAGCCGCCGATGGGCTGCCCGGGCGCCCCGCCCGGGACCGAGCCGTCGACGCGGTCGCCGTCGCCCGACGGCATCCAGGCGGGCGGGGCGGAGGACGCCGCGAGGCGGTCGGGCGCCGAGGAGCCGGTCGTCGCGCCGCCCTGCGCCGGCGCGACCGGCGCAGGCGCCGCCGGGCTCGCCGCGGGGCGCTCTCCCCCGACGACCGTGCCGACCGGCGCCGCGAGCGTGCCCAGGGCGCTGCGGGCGCGTCCCGCCTCGGCGGCCGACACGACGACGTCGAAGCGGCGGGCGATCACCTGCGTGAACGAGGTGAACTGCCGCCGGCGTCGGCCGACGGCGTACGAGATGACGCTCCAGATGACCGAGAAGCCGATCGCCACCAGGAGCACGGCGATGAGCGTCCCCGGAGCGATCGTCGGGTTGGTGATCATGAGCAGCAGGCCGACGAACAGGCCCAGCATGAGGCCCGAGCCGAGCGAGCCGAAGGCGGCCCGGGCGAACGACATGCGTCCGGTGACGCGCTCGATCGTCGCCAGGTCCGTGCCGACGATGGCGACGCCGGCGACGGGGAACTCGGCCTGCTGGACGAGCACGTCGACGGCGGCGCGCGCGCCCGCATAGGTCGTCGACGTGGCGACGACCTCTCCCGTGGGCACGCTGGGGGCCTGTGACTGGCGGCTGACCGAACCGAGGAACGACATGCCTCCAGCATCCCAGAGTCGTCTGCCCGTCTCGTGGATGCGGAGGGCGGCGGCCGCGGGTTCAGCCCAGGGCGCAATCGGCGCCGCCGGGCGCCGCGCCGGGGCTCGCCGGGCGGAACGGCTCGTTCACCAGGCCTAGCTACCATGGCGGTGTGAGTGTCACGAGGGTCTTCGTCGCGCGCCTGGTGAACTGTCCCGTGTTCGATCCCGACGGAGACAGGATCGGGCGGGTCCGCGACATCGTCGCCGTCCGCAGGTCGGGCGCCGCGCTGCGCGTCGAGAGTCTCATCGTCGAGAGCCGCGGTCAGCGCGACGCCTCCGTTCCGATCGAGGACGTCCAGTCCATCGGCTCCGGCCAGATCATCGTCGAGAACGGGCTCGACTCCCCCGACACCGAGCACCGCGGCGGGTCGCTGCGGGTGTTCGCCGAGCTCCTCGGCCGCCGCGTGACCTTCGACGACGGCTCCGGGTCGGGCACGATCGAGGACGCCCGCATGGAGTCCGACGACGCCGGCGAGTGGACGATCACCGAGTACTTCGTGCGCCTGCCCCGCGTGGGCATGAACTTCTTCGGCAAGGGGCCCACCCGCTTCGCCGCGTGGGACGCCGTGAGCTTCGCCGACGGGGAGGGCGACGAGGACGCCTCGAACTTCCTCGCCGCGCACGCCGACGCGCGCCCCTCCGACCTCGCCACCGACCTCCTCGACCTGCCCTCGCCGCGCATGCTCGAGATCGTCAGCCAGATGTCGGAGGAGCGCCTCGCCGACGTGCTCGAGGAGATGCACGAGGACGACCAGGTCGCGATCATCGAGCGGCTCGACGAGGACTACGCGGCCGCCGTGCTCGACTCCATGGAGCCCAACGACGCGGCGGACCTCATCGGCCGGCTCGGCCAGGAGAAGTCCGAGGCGCTGCTGCGCCGCATGGACCCGGACGAGGCCGACGACGTGCGCATGCTCCTCGAGTACGCGCCGGACACCGCCGGCGGCCTCATGACCACCGACCCGGTGATCCTCTCCTCCGACGCGACGGTCGCCGAGGCGCTCGTGCTCATCCGCCGCAAGGAGGTCTCGTCGGCGCTGGCGACGACGGTGTTCGTGACCCTCTCGCCGTACGAGCCGCCGACGGGCCGCTACCTGGGGCTCGTGCACTTCCAGAAGCTGCTGCGGGTCGCCCCGCACGAGCGGCTCGACGCGATCATCGACCGCGAGACGGAGCCCGTGCTGACGACCACGAAGGACGACGAGGTCGCCCGCATCCTCGCCAGCTACGACCTCGTCGCCGTGCCCGTGATCGACGAGGAGCACCGGCTGGTGGGCGTCATCACGGTCGACGACGTCCTCGACCACATCCTCCCCGAGCACTGGCGCTCGCGCGACGACGAGGGCGTCGTCGTGCCGAGCCGGGTCTCGCGTCGGGCGGCGAGCGCGGCGAGCGCCGCCTTCGCCTCGGGCGCGGCCGCGGCCTCGCCCGGAGCGGCCCGCGGCGTGACGGTCCGGCGCCCCGCGACGAAGAAGGTCGAGCCGAAGGAGCCCAATGGCCGGTCGGAGTAACCGCGACGGCGAGTCGGATCTCGACCTCCCCAAGTCGCTCGGGCGACGCTGGTGGCAGCTCGGGCGACGCGACGCCGACGCCCTGCGCAGACGCGCGCTCTCGGGCTCGGCGCGTCACCGGCAGGCGGAGGCCGACGAGCGCGAGCGGGCCCGCTCCGACGCGTTCGGCCGCGCCATGGAGGGGTTCGCCCGCGCCATGGGCACGCCCGCGTTCCTCGTCGCGCTCACGATCTTCTCGGTCGCCTGGATCGCCTGGAACTCGATCATGCCGGACGAGCTGCGCTTCGACTCGGCCGACATCGGCTTCACCGCGCTCACCCTCGTGCTCTCGCTGCAGGCGTCGTACGCGGCGCCCATGATCCTGCTCGCGCAGAACCGGCAGGACGACCGCGACCGCGTGCAGATCGAGCAGGACCGCCAGGTGACGGCCCGCAACACGGCCGACCTGGAGTACCTCATGCGGGAGATCGTCGCGCTGCGCATGCACACGCAGGACATGGCGTCGAAGGACTTCATCCGCGCCGAGCTGCGCAGCCTGCTGGAGGACATCGAGGCGCTGCGCGAGCGGGTCCCCGAGCCCGAGCCGGGCGTCGAGGACTCCGCGGCGGATGCCGAGGGCGGCGCCGCCTCGGGCGACGCGTCCGGCAGAGGGGGTCGTGCGTGACCGCGTCGGACGGACGACTCGAGGCCCGCATCCGGGAGTCCCTGGCGGAGGTCTCCGACCCTGAGATCCGCAGGCCCATCACCGAGCTCGGCATGATCGAGCGGGTCTCCGCGCCCGGGGACGGGGCCCCGGTCGAGGTCGAGCTGCGGCTGACCATCGTCGGCTGCCCGGCGGCCGCCCGGATCGAGCGCGACGTGCGCGACGCCATCGAGCGCGTCGTCGACGGCCGCGCCTACGAGCTCGAGGTCGGCGTCATGACGCCCGAGCAGCGCACCGCTTTGACGGAGCGCCTGCGCGGGCCGGGCGCCCGCCGCGCGCATCCGTTCGGCCGCGACTCGCTCACCCGCGTGATCGCGGTGACGAGCGGCAAGGGCGGCGTCGGCAAGTCGAGCGTCACCGCGAACCTCGCCGCCGCGATGGCCGCCGACGGGCTCTCCGTCGGGCTCGTCGACGCGGACGTGCACGGCTTCAGCATCCCCGGGCTCTTCGGCATCGGCGACCGCGACGACGCGACCGGCGCGCCGACGTCGACGGCGGATGCCGGCGACAGCGGCACGACCGTCCCCACGCGCGTGGGCGACATGATCCTGCCGCCCGTCGCGCACGGCGTGAAGCTCATCTCCATCGGCATGTTCCTGTCCGGGTCGGAGGCGCACGGCGGTGTCGTCGCCTGGCGCGGCCCTATGCTGCACCGCACGCTCGAGCAGTTCCTGCGCGACGTGTACTTCGGCGACCTGGACGTGCTCCTGCTCGATCTGCCGCCCGGAACCGGCGACATCGCCATCTCGCTCGGGCAGCTGCTGCCGAACGCGGAGGTCGTCGTCGTGACGACGCCGCAGGAGGCCGCCGCCGAGGTGGCCTGGCGCTCCGGTGTCGTGGCCCGGCAGACGGGCCAGCGCGTGGTGGGCGTGATCGAGAACATGGGTCCCCTGACGCTGCCGAACGGCGAGCGGATGGCGCTCTTCGGCGAGGGCGGCGGCGAGGCCGTCGCGAGGCGGCTGACCGAGAGCGCGCCCGAGGGCCACGACGCAGTGCCGCTGCTGGCGAGCGTGCCGCTCAGCGTGCCGCTGCGCGAGGCGGGCGATGCGGGTCTGCCGCTCGTGCTCTCGCATCCCGAGGACGAGGCGGCGCGGGCACTGCGGGCCGCGGCTCGCGCGCTGTCGATCCGGCCGCGCGGGCTCGCCGGCCGGTCGTTGGGCGTCTCCCTCCGCTAGCCGCGGCGGCGCTCCTCGTCGGCTCCGGAGACTCGGCCGGGCGCCGCCCCGCTCAGGTGGATTCGGGGTCGAAGGGCGTCGGCGCCGCGTCGACGACCGCAGCCGCACCGGCTCCGCCGGACGCGGCGGCCCAGGCGGGGCGCGACGCGGCGACGGATGCGGCGACCGCGGCGCCGCCGACGACCGCGGCCGCGCCGGCGGCGGATGCGCCCGCGACGGTCGAGCCCGCGACGGATCCGGCCGAGCCCGCGGCCGACGTCGCCGCGTCCGTCCCGGCGGCGATGGCAGCGCCCGGGCTCTGGCCGGGCGCCGGCTCCGCCCAGGCGTCGCGGATGATGCGGCGCGGGTCGTACTGGCGCGGGTCGAGCTTGCGCCAGTCGACGTCGTCGAAGTCGTCGCCCATCTCCTCGCGCATGCGCTCCTTGGCGCCCGTCGCGGCGTCGCGCACCCAGCGCACCATCTCGCCGAGCTTCTGCGCGGCCATGGGGAGCTTGTCCGGGCCGATGATGAACGCAGCGATCACTCCGATGATGAGGAGCTTCTCGAAGGTCAGGCCGAACATCGCACCAGGATACCGTGACCCGGCGGCCGCTCCGTGCCGTCCGCGGCCCCGCACGCCCTCGGTTCGGACGGCGGCTCGACCGCCTCCCCGACCGCCCGGCGGAGGCCCGCGCGCTCGTCGTCCCGCCGGTTCCGCTCCGCTCGGCCGGCCGTCCTGCGCCGCCCGCGGATCCCCGCCCTGACGGGGCTCGCGGCCCCGCGCCGTGGTCCGGGCGATCGCGCCACGACCGCTAATCTGGTGGAATGTCCGAACTCGAGCTCAGCGCGCGCTATGTGAACGAGCGCATCGTCGAGTCGGAGCCCGCGGCGGCCGCCCGCCAGCACGCCCTCGAGCTGGGGCTCAAGCCCCCCAGCCGCGCCGTCTGCGCGCACCTCGCGTTCACGGCCGCGACCTCCGGGGCGCGCTCGATCATCGAGATCGGCACGAGCAGCGGGCTCTCGACGCTCGCGCTCCACCGAGGCGCGCCGAACGCCACCATCACCACGATCGACGCCGAGCCCGAGCACCTCGCCTCGGCCCGGCAGACGCTCCTCGCGGCCGGGATGCGGCCCTCCTCGCTGCGGCTCATCTCGGGCACCCCCGCGGACGTGCTCGCCCGGATGTCGGACGCCGCGTACGACCTCGTGCTCATCGGCGACGACCTCGCCCACATCGGCTCGCACCTGCAGCACGCGCTGCGCATGGCCCGCCCGGGCGGCACGATCATCGCCCTCAACGCGCTCAACGGCGGCCGCGTCGCCTCGCCGGCACGCCGCGACGTGATCACCGCGGGCATGCGAGCGCTCATCGAGGAGCTCGACCTGCACCCGGATCTCGTCATGTCGGTGCTCCCGCTCGACGGCGGCGTCCTCCAGCTCACCCGGCTCGTCGCGTCGTAGCCCGGAGCCCGCCGTCCGCATCCTCGACGCCCAGGCTTCTCATGCGCGGCGCGGCGCACACTCGTGCGGTGGATCCCTCGCAGCTCGTGACCGCATGGTCGCCCAACGCGCTCGGCATCGCGCTCCCGGTCGTCGCGGCGGCCTTCTACCTCGTCGCCGTCTCGCGGGTGCGCCGACGCGGGCACGCGTGGGCGGGCTGGCGCGTCGTCGTCTGGCTCTCGACCTGCGCGCTCGCCCTGTGGACGCTGGCCGGCGCCCCGTGGACGCTCCGCCTGACGGACGGCTGGGGCGAGTGGATGGACGGCGTCGCCGTCGGCTTCGCCGCGGCCGTGCTCCCGCTCGGCGCGGCGCTCGGCGATCCCGTGCGGCTCGCCGGGCTCGTGCGCGGAGCGGACGGCCCGCCCGGCGTCGCGACCGGACGGATCGCCCGCGCGCTCATGCTCCCGGGCGTCTCCTCGGCGCTCAGCGCGATCTTCCTCACGGCCGCGCTCATGTCGCACTGGTACGCGCCGCACGCCACGCCGGCGTGGTCGTGGGGGCTGCTCCTCGCGGGCGCGTTCGCGACGGGGCTCGCGGTCAACCTGCCGCTGCTCACCGACGACCTGCTGCCGTCGTGGGCGTCGCCGGGCGTCAAGACCCTCATCGCGTTCGTCGACGGCGTCTTCGACGCGGTGCCCGGCATCGTCGTCATGCTCGGCGCCAGCATGGCCGCGGGCGGCGCGCTGCTGTGCGTCGCCGAGGCGATCGGCATCCCGATGATCGCGGCGACGCTCGTGCAGTGGATGCGCGCCGACGAGGCCGCCGCGAGGCGCATGGATGCCGAGCTCGACGCACGACCGACGTCGAGCGGCCCCTGGTGGGAGGAGGACCCGCGCTTCGCCGACCGGTTCGGGCCCCGCGGCCGCGCCTGAGGCGCGCGGCCGCGGCACCGCGGATGCACGAGGGCGCCGTCCGGAAACCCGGACGGCGCCCTCGTCTCCCCCGCGGGGACCCCTACTCGCCGACGGCACCCGAGAGTGCGTCGCGGAGCTCCTTGGCCTCATCGTCGTTGACCGAGACGACGAGGCGGCCTCCGCCCTCGAGGGGAACGCGGACAATAATCAGGCGCCCCTCACGGACGGCCTCCATCGGTCCGTCACCGGTACGCGGCTTCATCGCGGCCATAGCTGCCTCCCTGGAATCTTGGTGAGACCATTATCTCAGGTCGCCGTGAGGAGACCGCCCAGCTCGCTTCGCACGAGGACGCGAAGCCCCGGCGCGACGACGCCGGAACGTCGGCGATCGCTCCGTGGCGCGGATCGCCGGGCGTGCCACGATCCGCGCGATTCCGGCTCGTCGGCCCGCCGCGCGCACGCGATCGACCGCGCGACGCCGACCGGCCGCATCCGTCGAGGCCGCGCGACCGCGTGCGCGGCGGGCGAACACGGGCGGTCACACGGGGACACCGGCTGCGCATTCGCCATAGGCTTGGAGCAGTCGGCGCGAAGCGGCACGACCTCGCGGGAGTCCCGGTGCCGTCGCACGCGGTGCGTCGCCGACCAAACCGAACCGGGCGGGCGACCGCCCAGCGAAAGGAATCATCGTGGCTGAATTCACCCTCCCCGACCTTCCCTACGACTACGCCGCGCTCGAGCCGCACATCTCGGCCCGCATCATGGAGCTCCACCACGACAAGCACCACGCGACGTACGTGAAGGGCGCGAACACGGCGCTCGAGCAGCTCGCCGAGGCCCGCGACAAGGGCGACTTCGGTGCGATCAACAAGCTTGAGAAGGACCTCGCGTTCAACCTCGGCGGTCACGTGAACCACTCGGTGTTCTGGACCAACCTCTCCCCCGAGGGCGGCGAGCCCGAGGGTTCGATCAAGGACGCCCTGGACGAGCAGTTCGGCGGCCTCGACAAGTTCCAGGCGCAGTTCACGGCCGTCGCGCTCGGCGTGCAGGGCTCGGGCTGGGCGGTGCTCGGCTACGACCAGACGGCCGGCAACCTCACCACGTTCCAGCTGTTCGACCAGCAGGGCAACATCCCCTTCGGCGTGACGCCGCTGCTCCAGCTCGACGTGTGGGAGCACGCCTACTACCTCGACTACCAGAACGTTCGCGCCGACTACATCAAGGCGTTCTGGAACATCGTCAACTGGCAGAACGTCGCCGAGCGCCTCGACGCGGCTCGCGCGTAGCCTCCGGCGTCCTCGCCTCGAAATGGCGGGGGTCGGCCAGAGGACGGCCGCGGCGGCGCCCCGGGCCCGGGGCGCGGGGGCCCCCCCCTTCGACGCGGGGGGGTGGGGGCGGGGGTCCGGGGGGCGGCGGGGGG
>Ga0153917_1000699_pt1 | contig 18655 bp, 16 predicted proteins | sample TSFL001MetaG_FD_104695 | JGI IMG/M metagenome (GOLD analysis project Ga0153917, IMG submission 104695) | Attine ant fungus gardens microbial communities from Florida, USA - TSFL001 MetaG | ecosystem: Host-associated > Fungi > Mycelium > Unclassified | place: USA: Florida, Paynes Creek Historic... | reverse complement strand
GGCACTGGGCGCCGCGCGCCCCTTGTTGGTCAAGGCGCGGCGCATCGAGTTCGGTTTGCTGGGGGCGGCCAGTGGTGCCTTGGCGGCGCTGGGGTGCGAGCTGATTACCCTGGTGCTGTATCGCTATGCGTTCGACTTGCAATGGGGCCCGCACCCGTGGCTACTGCTGTTGCCGCTCATCGGGGCAATGCTGGTGGGCGGGGCCGGGATACTCGGGACTCGGCGAGCACTGAATGCCAGCCCTTTAACGGTGCTGCGGGAAAGTTGATATCGCCTGTGCCGGCCTCTTCGCGGGTTTACCCGCGAAGAGGCCGGCACAGGAATGTTGACTCAATGCCCGTAATGGATGCTGTTCACGTACCAGGTCGCCTGACCGGTGGGTGTATTCACCAGCACTTCATCGCCCTCCTCCTTCTTGAGCAGGGCCCGGGCCATTGGCGAATCGATCGATATATAATCGTTGCGCCCATAGATCTCGTCATACCCGACAATGCGAAACTTCATGGTCTCGCCGTCATCGTTCTCGATCTCGACCCAGGCACCGAAGAATACCTTGCCTTCCTGCTGCGGCGAGTAGGCGACCACCTTCACATCCTCGAGGCGCTTGCGCAGATAGCGGACCCGGCGGTCGATTTCGCGCAGCAGCTTCTTGTTGTACTGGTATTATCACCCCACCCCAAGCCCTACTATTTCTAGCAACCCGCCCCTCAGCCCCTCAAGCCCCGGCACCACAACGGCTACAGTGGGCCGAGCACCTTCGACTGGATCAATCGCCGGCGCGGTAAGCGCACACTCAAAGTCCTCCCCCAAATAGCAGCAGCGGACTCATCGGGGAAAACCTTAGAGAGGCACACGCCCTTGAAGGTGCGCTGAGGCCCGGACGCGATTGACACCAGTCTGGTGCAGCCCAAATCAGACTCAATGCTCAGCCAACCCCGAAAAGCCGACTGAGCCGAAGGTGCGGGTAATGACCAGCATGATTGTCGAACGCATACGTGCGACTGAGCTCCCCCTCGGAAACAAGCCCCTCCTCCTGACCTTCAAGCGCTGCCGATCCCCCTGCCCGCCTCCAACCATCATCCGCAGCCTCAATTCGCTCCAAAATCGGCGCACTGACATAAACGACTGAAGCAAGGTGCGGGCTATCACGGAGCAGCTTGGCAGCCCTTTGCGCCAATTCATCAGACTCTTGGCGTGAAACCTGTTCGAGCGAAGCCCCGGAGTGACGCTCAACCCCGACAACCAAACACCCCGGGCGCGTGCCAGTCATCTGCTTGCGAACAGCCCGCTTTGCAACACTGCCGAGCCCGGCCTCGAAATTGCTCGGGAGCGCGGCCTGAAAATCAATCGAAAGGTAGCACTCATCTCCAAACCCCTTGATGAAGCGAAAACCGTTCCCCGCCCCGATCAGATGATCGGCGAGCGCATAGACCTCCTCCCTCACAAGCCCCTCACCCTTGACCACCACCTCCCTAAGATCAGAGAGAACTACTCGCACCAGGCAAACGCCTGGCACCTCAAATGCATCTTCTCCAGATCTCGCTTTGCCAACTGCACTCGTCACAGCCTCGACGACCGCCCCTCGCGCCGCCCCTTTGGGCAGCTTGTCTGTAAAGACAACCGAGATGCCAAAAAAATGGCGCTCCACTTGGAGCAAACGCGGCTCAATGAGCTGGAGGATGGGGCCGACCAGCAGGTGGAATTCTTCCTCTGTCAATGGCTCTCCCCGGTCAGCGGAAATACTCTTGCACTCGACCTCCACCCAAACATCACCCGGCTCCTCCGAAGCACCACCTGATTCCTCCGAAGCACCGCCAGGAAGCTTGACGAGCAAGTCGAAGGTACCAACTCCCACGTCTTCTTCCATCCACTGAACTTCGCAACCCTGCCTACTCAGGTGCGTTGCCACCATGAGCTCCAAGCGAAGCCCACGCATACCATCTGGAGCCTTGATGGCATGCCGCACCCGACCCAAAAGCTTTCCCTGACTTTCCGCGCCGCCATCAGATGAGTGTTGCCGACAGAGCAACAAGACCTGCGACGCAAAAATCAGCGCACTCTTGATGGCACCCCACGACTCTGAGGTTGGCGGCTGCAACCCGTGAGAATCAAACTCCCTCAGCCCGTAGGCAATGATGTTCCGGCTCCAGAGAAACGAACGCATCAGAGGCACCTCGCCAAGCTGATGCTCCAAGCTCGACACCCATTTGACCCACGGCCTATCGGGGAGCAAGCCCACCAGGGACTCGTAGATCTCCGGGAAATCATCATCCTTCAACTCAGCAATCACTCGCACCACACTCCTTGCGATCACCATCCCGACCACACGGTCGCCACACCTTGAGTCTGCGTCCTTCTATATAAAGGCGCCAGAGGCGGAATGGGTGCGCTCTCTCACAGCGGATGCCAACACCCGGCCGCCTCCAGATCTGCTTGCCAAGCAGCGACAGATGGAAGAGCTCAAGGAATCGATCAAGCAGAGAGACAGAGGCAGACAGATGAGTAGGTAGGCAGGCAGGTAGGCAGGCAGGTAGGCAGGCAGGCAGGCAGGTAGGTAGGCAGGTAGGCAGGCAGGCAGGTAGGCAGGCAGGCAGGCAGGCAGGCAGGCACAAAATAGTAGGAAAAACGCAAAAGCGATTCCCAAAGAAAAAGCAATAGTGATAACATAGATTTATAGCTATTAACAATATATACCGAGTATACCTAAGACGTCAAGCCCCCACTCCCAAAATCTAGGATCTATTTTGCATGCGCCTCGACAATCAGACCTCCACCCACATCGGCACCGTCGCCGCGCTTTCGAATGGGCCCCACATCAACAAGCGCCCCCAGCTCATTCGTCCCCTCCTCATCCGAGATCTCGATCGATGAACGCTGTCGTCAAGGTCAAGGTCGACTACCGGGGGCCGACCAATGTGAAGACGATTCGCTTGCCGGCTGTGCTGACCGACAAGGGCATCCTGACCTCCCTGCTGCAGTATCAGAGTGAGCAGCATCGGAGCCAATCGTGGCACCAGAAAGTGAACCTGGTCGTCCGGCTGCTGCTCACCTTCGTTGACCACGGCGGCATCCCTTTCACCTCGCCCACAGACCTCCTCAAAGGTTTTCGGCATGCGCTGTATTACGGAACAGTCGACGAGCGCCTGGAAGACCCGACAGGCTTGTACTGGGGGCCCCGCACGACGGAGACTGCCGACGACCTGATCAACCTATTGACGGGATACACCGACTGGCTCACTCGTCAACCAGGCCACAGTGGGGTTCTCATGAACCCGATCAGGGACGCCTCTGGCTATGAGGAGCGGCTGAATTGGTGCGCCTACCATCATCGCCAAGACAACAAGCTCTTGAATCACTTAACGAGCGACGCGCAAGCAGAGGCGAACTTCTTTACCCGCGAGGTGGGACGGCAACAATCAAGCGTGAGTGTCGATGAAGTAAAGCGCTTTCCTGAAAAGCACTTCCACAGGCTTCTTGATGAAGGTTTCGTGATTGCAGGCAAGCAAGACGAGGAAAAAAACCTGCGTACCGATTGGAAAAGTCAGTGCATAACAATCCTGATGAACAGTGGCGGCATTCGTAAAAGCGAGGCATTTCACATTTACCTTGACGACATAGATATTGATGAAGATCTAATGGAAGCAGTCGTGACCATCCACCATCCATCGGATGGGAAAGTCAAGAACGACAACTATGCAAACCGCAGAGAGTATCTACTTAAAAAATTCCGGCTAAAGCCACGCACAGATTATTTGAAATCAGAATCCCAGCATGCCGGCTGGAAGGCGCCCGCCATTAACAATCAACGTTACTTTGAAGTTCAGTTCTTCCCTCCATCGAAAGCTCAAGAATTTCTCTTGGCCTTTCGTAATTACGTGCTTTATCAGCGTGTAGAACCGAAAGGCTTGGGACACCCGTATGCATTTACCAACAGTAATGGCGAGCCTGAAACCATCAAGAATTTCCAGCGTCTGCATCGTGCCGCCGTAGAGAGAATTGGTCTGGAGCCGGCCAAATACCATGGCACTACCGAACACGGACATCGACATGCCTATGGCTATCGACTTGCAGAGACTGGATTCAGTGCTGTCGAGATCAAAAAAGCCATGCACCATAAATGCGTAACCTCTTGCCAAGTGTATACCCAACCGACCAACTCGGATCTTCGCAAGAAAATGCGCCAAGTTGAGGCTGCGCATAAAGCCACGCTCCCAAATTCGGACGCACCGCAATCACCATAGATTCTACCCAGACCCACAAAGGCTCGCACACCTATCAGTAAAGTGCCATCGGCCTACTGAAGACGCCTTTAAACCTACGACGAAGGTTTCGAGGCATGAATGCGCTCGCCCTATAAAAACACCCCGAGCACCTACTAGTCAATGTAATTTCCAGAGAGCCAAGAACGCACAGCAGTCAAACATCATTAAAGCGCATCACCGACACTCTGGACAATTATCTTGAACAGACGGCTGGCGGCTTCCTATCTGCCCTACACAACATCGACAATCAGACCACAGAGAAAGCCGACGAGGACAACCGGGGGAAGCTAACTCTGCTTAACCAGCCAGAGAAAGGAGGCCTTAACTTGAGAAATCCAAATAGGCAGACAGCAAGACTCGAAAACAAGCATTCAAATTCTCCCACACCCATAAACCTAGCCACAAAGCCTCTCCGCCAGCAGATAAATTCCTTCCACGCTACGCAGCAACTCGGCGAACGGATGCGGCACATCAAGTAGTACCTGATTAAAAACTGACTGCATATCAATTTTCTTTTATTAATTTACTGGAGCCCCCAAATGGGCAAGATAAAAAATTTCTACCCAACGTTTGAAGAAGCACGCGAAGCGTGTATTCGCTTGAAAATCACAACCGTTAGAGAATATAAAAAGCGCCGCACAGAGGATCCTCGCCTACCGAGCGCCCCTCATGAATACTATCCAGAAGAATGGCGTGGCCATTTGCATTTCATCGGGCAAGCCGAACCCGAAACCCACAGCTTTGAAGATGCCAAGTGTGCAGTCTTGAGACTTGGCATTACCTCATCCGCCGAATATTTAAAACTTTACAAAAGAGATTTCAGACTCCCTTCTCGACCAGACCAAACATACATTTCTGAATGGAAGGGCTGGATTGACTTTCTCGACAAAGAGCAAAAATATTCAGATTATTATGAGGCCCGCGCAATCGCACGCTCTTACCATTTCCGTACTGCGTCGGACTATCGAGACACCTGCATCGATATTGACCCACGCTTCTATGCAGCTCCTCAGCTAGCCTATAAGGAATGGAATGGATGGAATGATTACTTGGGTCTGGGCAAGGAAGCACTCCTCAAATACGAAGATGCGCGAGATCTGGTACGAAATGCAGGCATAACAACTCGGGCGGCCTACATTGAGAGCAGAGAATCCTCGCCTCCCCGCAGGCCCTGAGTCTACCTACAAGAAAATGTGGCACGGGTGGTTGCATTTTCTGGGGCTGGCTCGAAAACCCTACGAACACTATCATGAAGCCCAGGCTGCCGTGCGGGCGCTCGGTATTGCCACGAAAGGCGAATATCATGCATGTTTCTCTGAAGATACTCGCCTCCCCCCATCGCCAGATAGAGCGTATCCCAACTGGAAAGACTGGGAAGACTTCCTGGGCGGGCAACCAAAGTATCCCACTATCGAAGAAGCTACTGCTGCCGTCCGCAAACTCGGGATCGATGTCAAAAATGATTATCTGACCCGCTTCAGCGAAGACCCCATGCTCCCCAAAAGGCCAGACATCTTTTATCAGCGAGCATGGCCGAAGACCGGATGGCACGCTTTCCTTTTTGGTGCATTCTACCCAACGATGCGCGCGGCAGCGGCAGCCGCACGTGACTTGGGCGTTGTTTCAATTACCGATTATGCGCGGCTTCGGCACGGAGACCCAAAACTTCCCGGAGCCCCACGTGACGTATATAAGGATTACACCACTTGGGCCGACTTTATCTTGCCCGAGAAGTGCTCTACTCTTGAGGAACTCAAATTTGCCGTAAAGTATCTCAGCATAAAAAACAGTGTAGAGTATCGAGAAAAGCTATCGCAACACCCATGCCTTCCTGCGAATCCGGAGCGGTGTTTCCCTCACGACTGGGTAAACTGGTTTGATCTATGCGACATGATCAAGCCATACTCTTACGAGGAAGTCGTTGCAAAACTTCAGCCGCTCGGCCTTAGTTCTGCATTAGAGTACAAGGCCCATATCATTGAAACTGGCGACAATCGTTTTCCACTCACACCTGACAAGGTATATGATGATGAGTGGATCAACTGGACTTCTTTCCTTGGAAAAACAGAGCCTTATACTATTTCGACCTTGCGTGCGCCTTATGAGCAGTGGCAACCGGCAATCGTAAAGTTCTTACGCAGTGTCAGGGGCGCTTCGACCAAAGAGAACTACATTGTCCGCTACGTTCGCGACTTTCTCGCCCCCAGGAAAATCGGTCGCCATCCAACCGACATTTTCACATCAGACCGCTTCAACACAGATGAATTTAAACTCTATATCACCACCCTAAAGGAAACGCTGCAGCGCAAGGTAGTTAACGCGCTCAAGGAGTTTTCTGAACACTATATTAGTAGCAATTTGAGCATTGAGTGCGAAGATACCCGCGAACGTATCATGATTGAGGGAGCCCGGGATCCATTCATGGTGATCAATCCGGCAATCGCACCCAGTTTCCAGCCAAGTGAAACCGTCAAACCTTGCCTGGCGTTCCACCACGTAGCTGGGTTGCGAGACTGGATTATTCCCCCTACTGCTCAAAGTTTCTCAGACCTCACTCACCTGCATGAGTTTGAGGCTGACTGGTATGAATTCGACGAGAATCTGATCGATCCTGACGACCCTAACTGCGTCTACAAGTTCGTCAACGGAAAGTGCCGTATCTGGTTCCCGGCCGCCTGGATGCATACTTACGCCCTTGCCTCAGTCCCGTTGCGCGGTGTTCAGATTGCCTACGCTGACTCCGGGGAGGGTGACCAGGAAATCCCAGTCATTCGTGATGGTAAAATTGAATGGATTAACAACCCCAACCGGATCAAGGGTAAGCCCAAGCCACAGGGATTCATCAAGCGATATGAAGACGATGAAATTGGCATGCATGTCACAACCAACAAAACTTCACGCAAGCGTCCAACCTATAACGTCCCCTGGATGCCAGCAGCACTCGGTTTGTGGTGTATCCGGCTCAGGGAATGGCAGACTAAATACAATCCGATTACCAGGGCGATGCCTTGGATTGAGTGCCGCCATACAAATTACTCAGAAAATGATCTTTTAGCCAAGGTGAGCAACTGTTTCCTATTCCGAGAGCTTGGAGCAGAAGAATGCAGCGGAAGCTTCTCCCCTAGACTTCACAACCGTATCGCCATCGCTCTTTATAACTCACAGCCTCAAAGTGTCGAACTGGCAACACTAAACGGCAATCCGAATGGAGTCACTTCCTACACCTCTATTTATACTCCTCATACCATGCGGGTCAGCCTGATTACCGCCTATGTTATGGACGAGCGTATTCCAATGGAAATGATCGTTAAGATCGTAGGTCACAGCTCTGTTGTCATGACTATGTACTACGTGAAAATTAATGAAAAAATGATGCGGCTGAAATTTACGGAGGCAGAGAAGCGGGCCCTGTCCTCCCAAGCCAGAGAGGACTGGCAGAAAATCCAGCAGGGTCGCACCGAGCAGGTGCGCCATGCATTGATCACAAACAATTCTGAAGCCATTACTCGATTTGCAGGAAGTTTAGCGCCAGGCAGTACATTGTTCAGGGATTACGGACTATGCCCCTATGCTGCTGATCGTTGCCATGACGGCTTCATGGCAGAAGTCGGAAAGTGGACATACGTGCCTGCGGGCTACCTTGGAAGTGAGAACTGCATTCGCTGTAGACATTTCATTACTGGGCCAGTTTTCTTGGGAGGCCTGCTATCTCTGAGCAATGAGATCTCGCTTGCGGCAAAATTCCAGTTTGACCACATTCATGACATGGAAGAGCTCAACTATGATCTGGAGCAGCGCGCCAAAAAATGCAGGGAAGATCAGAGTGACATTGAAAATGCTGGTGGGACTTACGATACCACCGAGCTAGATGAACTTGAATCTCAGATCAACGGTAACTATGGACAAATTTCCACTGCTTCCCGGACAGCGGACATGTACCTGTCTGACATGAATGGAATCAAGCGCCTAGTGGAACAGTGCCAAGCCGTCCTCAACGAACAGGTTGACAACGACCGTGCTTCGAACGCCACTCAACTTATCGTTCAAGAAGAACATGAGGTAATGTTTGCTTTTGAGGAAACATCCTTTTTCCAACAGTTGAGCGAGGTCTGCGAAAATGCTCAGATCTACGTCTCAGCCAAAGCCGACTTGGCGCTCACGACACGCTCTCAGCACTTGGATCGACTCCTGCAGTTGAACGAGCTTCAGCCGACATTCTTCCGGCTGGACAAGCGGCAGCAACTGGTCATCGGCAATCAGGCTACCCAGTTCCTGATTTCGCGCCTGGGATCATGGGACAACCTGGACGCAGTAGTAGATGGACGGTTACTGATGCGCGATCTTCCAGAACACCAAAGGCTCACCACGCAATCCTTTGAGATGCTACTGAAGGGGGAGAAAGCCAGCGCGGTACTCGCCCATGCCCTCGAAAATGATAATGCTCAACGAACACGCAACACCAAGGACGCTGGTGTAATCGAATACACGTTCGAACAGGTGGGCAAATCGGTTGTTCTGCACTCGCATGAGGAGTATGCCTGATGACCCCCGAAGAGCTCTTGGCAGAGCTTAAAGCCACCAGCAAACCCCGCACGCACAAAACGCTCGATGCTGTTTACATGGCATGCAAGGAGCAACGCGAGCGCGGCAGCACCGATTTCAGCTACGCGATGATTTCTCGCGTTGGCAAGGCATACGGCGTCCCGGCAACACAGAGCTTGCATAATGCCAGTGGTGCCAACTACCGCGCACTGATCGACTCGTTTGCACCCAAAGTAGGGCCTAAGGAGCCCAAAGCTACCGGGCCGTACGGCTGGATTGAAGCACTACCAACGGGGGAAACGAAGCTCTTGGCCAAGATGCTGTTGGCGGAGCTCAAGGCAGCACAACGCATAATTAAAGAGGTGCTGCCAAGCGATCGGGTGTTTGAAATCGACCTAAGGCAACAGCCGGCAGCACAGTTCAAGCTACTACCTGGAGAGCGACGAGCGCTGGAGTACATCAGCTCTGAAGCTTTTTTCACCAAGCGCTCACTCACGCGAGGGCCGCGAGGTGAGGTCTACGGGCCAAACAATGACGAACTCTTCCGACCAGGGACGATGAATGCGATTGATAAGGCCTTGAAGCATCTCTAGTCATCTGCTCTGCCGCGCATGCGAGCTTCATAGTCCGTACCGCAAGCATTAACTGTGGTGCGGTTGACCTCAACGCTCCTCTACCGAGTTCGAGGTCGATCATGAGCAACACTGCGGGAAGACTCACCTTTGCTTCATCGCACTCTGCCTTCTTCAGCGTGGTAGGCTTGTACGCAGGATACGTGGCGGCTCAAGGCTCTCAGCCGAATCGGTGTAAATGTCGCCATCTTCATGTAGTCGTCGAGCGTCCGATAGAGGAGCGCTCGGTGTCCCGATTAACAATAGGAGCCGAGATTGGCCACCAACATCATCACCCGCGCAGGCCATAACGCTCTGAAGACAGAGCTCGACCACCTCTGGCACACCTATCGCCCCGAGATCACCCAGAAGGTGACTTGGGCCGCCTCTCTTGGTGATCGGAGCGAGAACGCTGATTATCAGTACAATAAAAAATTGCTGCGTGAAATTGATCGACGCATTCGTTATCTGAGAAAGCGGCTTGAGGACATTCGCGTCGTCGATTACTCCCCGGAACAAGAAGGCAAAGTATTCTTCGGCGCTTGGGTCGAAATCGACAATGAGGACGGTGATAGCAAGCGATTCAGGATTGTTGGCTACGATGAGATTTATGGACGAAATGACTATATCTCAATTGATTCTCCCATGGCTCGTGCGCTTTTGAAAAAAGAAGAAGGCGATGAGGTAGTGGTGCAAACGCCGACAGGCGAAGCAACCTGGTATATAGCAAGCATATCGTATGAACAGCATACGCCCTCACAACCGTAACTACCATTACTCATCCGCCCTCCTGACTTCACTCAGCCAGATAATCGGGGAGCCACAATGCCCTCCCCGACATTGTGAACGCGCTATTGTGAACGCGCTGTTGTGAGTTTTTACACATACATGCTAGACTTCCACTCCCGGATTACCTGAACCGAGCGGTCGGCTTGCGAAAGCATTTGCTATCAGGCGCCTCATTTCCTTGCACGCACTTCGACAATCGTCAGCGGGCAGCCGACACCCTGGCGCTTGGAGAACTGCGATGCAAGTTTCTATCTATCCTGACGACATTAAACGTCACAGCTTCAAACGCTTGGCTAAAGCCCTTCAAAAAAAGTGGCCTGGCAACCAGCCTATCCAACTTTCTAGAGCACAAGAGCTACTAGCCAGGGGGCTGGGCTACTTGAGCTACCACGACCTCATGAAAGAGGCTGAGAAGCCGCCAATCCATCCCGTGGTTCCAAACTTAGCTGTCATACAGTTGAGACTGTCTGAAGTCGCCCAGGCTGAGTTAAATCACGAAGACGTGCCACCGTCAGCGATTTCGTCCTTTGTCTCCGACTTGCCCTTTTATGTGCTAAGCGCTTACTCCAATCCAACGCAATTGACTCGTACCCCAGCATCTAAAGTGCGCACCAAAAAGATCATATTATCCTCTCGACAACTTGAAATCTTGGTGAATCACGTGAAAAGTCAGGGCAGCCTTCGTGACAATGCCCTAATGGATTTCGTGGTTACGGGGGCTCGCAGCCATGTTTTTCTTAAGCTACAGAAAAAACACCTCACTCTCACACCATCGAGCCTGACTGTAGAAACAAATGACTTTACTTGGACATTCTCTGTCCCAAGCGCCATAGCTTTGCTCGCCTCCCAACATGGCGCAGATCCAGAGAAATTCCTATTTCCATCCAAAAATAGCGAATCAAGTCCTATGAGCAGCAATGAATTTAACAAGCTCTACAAGACGTGGCTCAAAGGCTGCTATTTAGATTCTTACATCACGCCGCATAGCGCACGGCTTGCGATAGTAAAATCAGCGATTGCAGATAAGACCCTGGATCCTAACAATATTAAAAGGCTAATGCGCCATGTGCTGCCTCCGATGACCTTAGCCATCTACAAATCTTTAGGCATAAAAGACGCCTAGTACTTAACATCTTGACCTCAACTGCCTTCTGAAAAATGACTCGACTGCCGGGAGCATCGCCCCCGGCAGCTGATGATCCTTCACGCAAAGACGAACCAGCCCTGGTGATCTTGCCTCTCTCCTTCTAGATATCGCCCAGTCGCCCCTATTAGCCGCGACCTCGTCGTGACCGCGCCTCTAAAGTCCGTTCCGTCGAGACGCGCCTTTTGGAAACTCGACCGGGCCAAATAGGCCAATCGAAAATCGGCATGCCGCAGATCAGCGCCCGCGAAGTCAGTGTCAGCCCCCACAACACCCGGACTCACAGCAGGGTCGCAGTAAGTCTGGTAGAACCTGGCGTGCCTCAGATCTGCGCCTGCAAAGGATGGCACCATCCACAGATTATGGATCATTGCAAACGGAGCGATCAGGCCGCTCATGTCTACCTGAATCAGACCGTGGCTCATCGTCAGCTTGTTCATCAAGAGGTCGCTGAAATGAAATCCCGCAAAGCTGACGCCAAGCTGAGAAGCGGCTTGTTGCAACGGAAGTTTGTGCTGCAAGGCGTACAGGAGGGCTCGGTACTGACGGTAATAGATGCCTGGACGCCAGAGCGGATAAGGGCACGCTGCCCACTTACCTTCTGAGTTATTCAGCTCGACGAAGCGCCCCGTCAGCTCTTGCGTGCTTTCGAGGTCAGAAAGCTCATAGCCATACTGTTGAGCCAGCAGCGACCTGCACTTTTCGAGGCTCGGCGGTTTACGTCGGCCACGCGGCGAGTCCGCCCATGCTTCGCGCAGCCGGTTGCGCAACTGGCGAGTTTCGTAGTGAAAAACAGCTTGAGATTGGGCGTGGAAAACGTTGGACATGACTGATCTCCGGTAGCAATCCTGACAACCCCAGTAGTCGGAAAGGCAGAGCTCAGTTGGCGAAGTGGGTGACGCGTTGAACGGTGCATAGGCTTGTACGAGCTGGGGTTTACGCTGCCGTCACAGCGTTGCGCACAGAGTAAAGACAACTGAAGATGCCCGTCAACAGGTGGCTGTACCATCTGGCAAAAGCCGAATGAGCCATGTCTTGCCGCTGTCTGTCAGACCATTTGCCAACCGATACCTGGCGTCATTGAGCTAGGCCCAGCATGGCTCAGCTCTTGCTTAAGGGCCGGCCACATCAGTTTCAGCAACTCAACACTCACACGGCACCCAGTCACTCGTACGTTGTGATTCCCACTCTCTTACGAACTCTAACCACACCTGAATCGTTGGTTGCTTCGGGGAATGCGGTTGCTGTTGCTCAAGGAGCTGGCAGTGCTGCTTCACATGCCCCTCAAAAAGGAAAAGGCATACACACGTCGGCTATAGCCTTGCGAATGGTCATGTAAGGCACTCATCAATCGCAAGAGTACAAATGTTCTCCTTGCAAGCTGATCGAGCATATACTGTATGCATAGTCAGAATTTTGGGCGATGACGCCAACCTCCCCCTGTGCCAGCTAATGAACAGCCTGGCCTCAAACCCGCATGTTAGATTGTCCGCTCAAGCCATAAGGCGAATGCACAGGGTTGGTCGCAGCATCAGCAGCCACCGGGAATGACAAATGGGTAAGCACAGGAACTGCATATGACGCTCAAGACGTCCTTTGCCACCGTCCTTCGATCGCTTCGGAGCAAACGAAATATTTCACAGCGGGATTTCGGGGATACTAGCCGCACCTACCTGTCGAAGCTGGAAGGCGCAAGGTCAAACATCACGCTGTAAAACTAGACCAAATTAGCCAGCGGCTAGAGCTGAGCCCGCTGACGCTAATTACACTGACTCTGTGCCAGGATACGGATAGATCTGCGGTGGATCTCCTTCAGCAAGTTCATGCTGAAATACAGAGTCTTGAGCGGGACGGAGGTGTTCCTGGGCTGGAGGGAGCAATGAGTGATGCTGCCGATCATATGAACCATTTGCCGGGGCCCCGCTTGGCAGCAGCAGTGCTTTGAGGGTGTCAACAAGGCGTGATCGCCCTGAACTGTAGGTGGTTGAACGACAGTCCAGAGTTGCCGTTATGCGTTAAATCCCTTAGCTGCCGTATTGGTACTCGCGCCACCACTTAGGGCCACTGTTCAGCCCCCCAACCAGAAGAGATGTTGGGGGGCTGCCCGTACAAGGCCACCCTGGCAATTCAGTACCTTCGCTCGTAGTCCTCTCGAAAGCCTGCGAGCTCGACCAGGTTTTCCAGCACGCTGCGGCTCAAGGTTATTAGCGATTGTGTTCGCTGGGGGTCATCCCAGCCGGCAGCGCCATGCTTGCCACCATGAAACAGGTTATTGCGGACGGTTTTTATCGCCAGGACAACCTTCTCCAAATCAGATTTGCAGCCATCAAACGTTAGAGGTTTCCAGTCTAGCGACTTGTTCGCACCGACGACCTGCCTATCTGGTGGAGCTTTGAGTAGCTCACCGACTAACTCGCAGGGTGCATAGTGCGGCGCATATGCGGTAACAAATCCGACCCAACCTGGCTCGGCCCTGTCTCCAGCTTTTTCCGATTTGAGAAAGCCATTTTCCTTGAGGCAAAACTCGAATCGCGAGAACCAGTAAAAAAACTCGAAAGCGAGCTGGGAAAGCTCATCAGAAATTTGGGGCTTGGACATAGCACCTCCTCTGCCTCTCACTTTTTGCACTTCATCACCAGATACGCTTCAATCTACCCTGCGCGCTCACAGGAAATAGGTTCACTGGCAGAAGGTGACGGTTTCTCCTGGTCGACCTCACAGGGGGGACTTTGCGGCTTTGTCTTGCTCCCAATGGGTGATGTCTTCAACTTCGTCTGTCGCGTCGGATGCAAGCATCAGGGTCTGCCTGGGGAAGAGCCCCATCAAGTGTGGAACTCGCGCAAAGTCCTGCACTGTCTCGGCCCACTCGTAGTTATCCTCGAATGGGTAGTAGTTGACCGCATGTACGAAGACTCCAAGCACTGAGGTGTCAGAGGCATCATAGGCGCTGATTTGATCGACATTTTTGTCTCGACGTAGCTCCTCGATTTCGATGCCATCGCGAGTCTCGTACCAGACGTGCACGACGCCAGCGCGATCAGGGGGAATTTGGCTCACGCCGTCGTTAACCAAGCTCTTGAAGTGCTTGGAGCGCAAAGAGAGTGAACTCTCATGGTCACAGCGCCATTGGGCACCTACGCAATTGGCTACGTCTTTGACAAACATATTGAGGATGTCGTCATTGGTACCAGGACGAATGACCCGACTTGCGACAGTCGCGACGTTGCGCTTTTCGTTGCTATCGATGTCACCGAATACAAGCAGCTCTTGTTGCGGGCTGTTGGGCCTAACGGAGAAATTTCGGTAGTGGCGTTTGAGTCCGACCTTGTCGATCACGCGAATCTTTGCGGTGATGGCGCCCTCCCTTACCCCTCGCTCACCTACTCCGATAGCGAGGTTCACTACCTTGATGACATCCTCCACTGTGACATCGGACACCTGCTCATGGAACGTCAGATCAACGATGCTCCATGGTGTGGCTTTGAGCATGTGACGGCTCACCTGGGCCCAGATGTTGGCCCAAGCTTCCTCCTCGCCGAGCGAGTACTTCGTTTGTTTGTCCGAACGTTTGCACTCAACGTAGAACTCCAGCTCACCTGACTTGACGAGCAAATCTGGCGACTTCTTCTTCCCGTTAGGCCACGTGATGCTGTTCTCTGGAATGAAGGCTACCTCGTAACCGTTTTTCAGGTAGAACGAGGCCGTCAGTAGCTCAAACAGCTGCGTTTCAGGGTTATTGTTGTTGGCCAACATTTTGTCCAAGACGTCTCCGACGTTGGGCACGCGTCGAAGCTGCTCTGCAACGGAGCCGATGGCCATGGCGTAGGGGAAGACTCGTCTACTGCTGTAGGCCGAATCACTGTAGGGGAAGTCATGGGACAGGTACGACGCCAGAATGTACCAATCGATATCATTTTCTGCCGGCGTGAAAAGCTGTGGCTCGATCGGTAGCCTTATGTCGAATTTCGATTCCTTATCCAGGATGCGCTTCACATAGGCAGCTTTGCGCTCAGCCCAGTGCTCTGACCCGAGCCTATCAACCAAAAGTTGGTAAAACGCCTTAGTTCTTGCTCGCTCAACCCGACTGACAACATCCATTGCGGTCTCTCCATGTTGGGGATCAGAAGATTAACCGGAATGGTGTCGATATGCCACCAAGGGCATTCAACACAATGTCTGATCTCTGGCTAAAAATTTCCTCCTAGACTAGGTGTGTCGTTAGAACTCAAATGTGGTGAGAAGGCTCTCTGAAATCATGAGTCCTGGCATTTTCTAACGAAATCGAGTTCTCGTTCTGACAGAACAGCTTCCGACGATGCATGCCTCAGTCACAGCAGACCTGAGCGAGGCTCAGGGCACAGTGACCTAGCCGGCTCCCTCAATACCGCAGCCATTCGCTAGGAATGGCTCCCTGGGTTTGAAAATATCGAACCACGATTAGGCCGACGGCTCTGTCATCGACGTTGCCTACGACAACCCTCCAACCAACTTACGACCAGGAAAACAACGATGAGTGAAAATCAACACCTGATGGTATCGTTCATAAGCAAGCCCGGGCTTGAGTCAGACCTCAGGAGTGTGCTGCTAGAGCTCGTGAAGGCTAGTCGTGCCGAGCCGGATTGCATTCGCTATGACTTGTCGCAGAGCAATGCCAAGCCCGAGCTATTTTTCCTCGTGGAATGCTGGGCTAGCGAGAAGTCTTTAAGCGAGCATCAGCAGACGCCCCACTTCATCGAGGGCATTAGAAAAATTGAAGCCTTGGCCGCCCAAACAGACGTACAGTCCATTAATTGGATTGAGCCTGACGGGTATCCCTTCAGTCGAGAAGAACCGCGCCAGACCAAAGAGCTACTGGCACGGCCGCAAGCCTGCAATAATGGCAATTCAGCATCAAATTGTTAGGCAAATTTTTAATGCACATGCACGACCCCCTTGATGGAATGCTCCCATTCACCCTGAACGGCGCCCCCAGCGGGCAAGGTCTCCTACAAGACTTCTGGGCCTGGAGCTTTTCCACCCTCCACAATACTTATTTGCGCGGCTACATTGCTGAGTACCTTGTACTGAAAGCTCTGCAGGATCCTCAATCTCTCCTTTCAGTACCAGTTGACCACTTTAAGACAAAGATTGAGGGGGACATACATGACCTAGTATTTTTTATCGGAAACAAAAAATACACCATTCAAGTGAAGTCTAAAGACTCGTACGCGGCAGACGAGAAATTTAAAACTTCTTTTGTAAGAGGCTTCGACCCAGCAACAGGAAAAAATACCACGCAAAATCACTGGTCAGACATTTATGTGTTCGCCTATCTAAAGTTGGATGAAGTGATCTGCAAACGAGTAGAGGAGCGCCATAACAACTGGAACAAAGACCACAGCTGGGAACCAAGCGAAAAACCTCTGCACAAACAAGATCAATATACATTAGCCAAATCTGTCATTGCGCTTGAAAATTGGAGCTTTTACGTGTTGCCACACGGAGCGCTCAAGGGGCGGCCTTCAATCTCCTTGGATGAATTGAAAAGCGAAGCATCTGCGGTCACATGGCAAAACCTCGCTCGCCAGATACGCCACACAGCGGCCCGTCACGGTACCCGCGTAATCTAACGCAGAGCAATCGCCGACCGGTAACTATCCACGGGAGTCAGGCGTGGCCAAATGCGAAGCGAGACGGCACCTAGCCCTCGCTTCAGCACTCGCTAGAAAATGATCTGTCTGAGCTAACTACTAGTCTGTCGTCTTCTGTCTCAAGACCAAGCCCGAAGTGCGCCCCAATTTCCGCCGCCACCTTCCGATGAACCTCAGTTGATGGGTGGAAATGAATTTCTGTCTGGTGGGCCGGCCATTGGCCGGCCTGGCGAATCAAGTAGACCACCTCTGCTTCCACCGTCTCGATTTCATGACAATCGCCATCAACCGCATCGACGTGGCACCAGACATCCATCGAGGCTTCAGAGTAGTGCCGACGCCATGCATAGCCGTAATAGCCGCTACTACCATCAGCGCGCCATCCGATGCGCAGGCGCTCACCCATTGTGCGCTTGGTGATGCCAACGTAAACGGGGCGGGACTTCCCCTCAACACTGATTACGTAGAGCTTAGGCAACGAGGACGTCGCCAATCCAGAAAACCTTGGCTTGCCCGCCGGACATTTGATGGTAAATCGCGCTGCGTCGAAGGTCAGCGTATACCGCCCCAGGTAGGTCATTTCCATATGCGCTCCCTGAGTTCCTAGGATGTATTGAGATGCAATTATGTCTAAATGAGCTTCACAGGTCAGGGGCTTTCTCGGCAACTCCTAAATGCTTGTACTCGAAGCCCCCTTACCCTCAAGGTCGCATGAGCTTGTTCCAGTCGATCTCATGACCGGCAGCTTCAAGCTCTCGCCCCAAAGCTATCTTCCATCCATTGTTGTCCATGGACTCCCAGACGACACCCGCGAAGTCACTAGGAATTTCCACTACGCCGCGCTTGAGCGCACAGACTTTGTCACGACCCAGTCGCCCGAGGAAGTAACCCAATTCGAGCAACACATTCTGGCGAACGCGTGGTTCCGGTGTCCCACCTTTAACACAGCCTTCGTCGTCGGTTGTGAGCAGCACGACTGCAAAGCCGACATCCCCATGTGCCTCGACCTTCTCTATGACTGCCCGCCCTTGGTTGGCCTGCTCATGCAAAATAATGGAATGAAAACCAAGCCGATCTAAGAAACGTGCCACCATTTCTCTCGCACCTTCGTCATGGCCATGCACAATGAACACCTTTCGAGACAACTGGCGCTGACCGCTCGGCGCATCATCCATGGTCTCGGATACCGGTGTTTGCTGATGGTCAGAAAGGTCTTCCCTCAGCGTCCGCTGTGCCTCTCCAAGGAGCGATATCGACTGGGCAATATTGCCTTTAGTCCCGTCGATATAGTGGTGCCTGCGAGGGTAGTCCTCGGAGAAATAACCTGGTGAGAAATGCAGCTGTGCTGCAGGTGAAAAACGGTAGTAAATCGACGTATTCTCTCCGAAGCACCTCTCCAAGGTATCTTCGATTGACGTCGACAGAGCTAACAGTTTTGGACAATCACCGTCTTCGCTGAGCAGGGAAACGTCATAATTTTCAAGGTCACTAATACGCTCCTGCAACCGCTCAATCCCCTTTTCCATTTGCGCAGGCGATAACTGACGCTTCGGGGTAAGCGGACGGTAAACACACCTTGCGAATCTTTCGTCCCCTCCAGCTCGATGGCACCTTGCTTCGGTTATGCTTCTCGACTCACGTGTAACGATCGGAGTAGGTTTGACGGCATGGAAGCAG
>Ga0153917_1000697_pt1 | contig 18698 bp, 15 predicted proteins | sample TSFL001MetaG_FD_104695 | JGI IMG/M metagenome (GOLD analysis project Ga0153917, IMG submission 104695) | Attine ant fungus gardens microbial communities from Florida, USA - TSFL001 MetaG | ecosystem: Host-associated > Fungi > Mycelium > Unclassified | place: USA: Florida, Paynes Creek Historic... | reverse complement strand
TTGGTGAACTGATACTGGCCCGGTACGACAGAAGAAATCATCGTATAATCCGGGCCGATTAAGTCAAAAAGTGTTACCTATGTGACCGGTCAGATCTGTAACCCATGTGACCGGTTCATACACCGCGGCTCCCTTATCCCGTTCACATGTTCTGAACGAATTATTTTCTGCGGATATTAAGGTGAACGGAACACTCCACCGTGCTTAACTGACTGGCATTACACCTGTGAGGGTGGCTTTTTGGTCATTACAGACGGAAGGTATCGTCGAGGATCTGGCTGTACAGCGTCGGCTTCCCGTTATCCACCGTACGATACTGTTCCTTGTGGGAGAGTTTATAGATGCCCACAGGATCGCGATTCAGGGTATCAATCGCCGCCGCATCAGGTGCAGCAGAGATAAACTGGCGAATCAAAAAGCGATTATTTCCCGTCACTGGCTGCGCATTCATGATCTCGCGAAACTGAGGATAACGTTCGCGGGCATACAAGAAGCTGTAATCAATTAAGAAATATTCGATCAGGGTATCGTAATGTTGCCAGTAGCGATAAAGGATATCCCTAACCAGTTTCACCAGCGTATTGCCCTTTTGCGAGGCAAGAAAATAGGCCGTCCAGAATCCCTGGCTTGTTGCATTTTCACCCGCGTCGAAACGCAGCGATGAGAAGCTATTTTCATAGAAGGATTCAGGCACGGCTTTCGTCATCAAGACGGTGGCATCCATCCAGATCCCGCCGTACTGATACAGCAATGAGCAGCGAACAATATCGGAATATTGCGCTTTGCTGATAAGCCCGGCCTGATACTTGGTTTTAATGTGTTCCGGTAACGAGAGATAGTCAGGAATATTGTCATCCGTCAGGATGACAACCTGAGCATCAGGCGTATTACGTTGTACGGATTCGATACAACGCTTAACCAACTCTGGCGCGCTCTCCAGCCCCTGAAACCAGCAGATCCAGATGATGCGCGACTGTGCAGGTTCGGTATTGCTGGCGGATTCAGGCTGAATTTTCAGCGCATCAATCACGCCAAACAGCGTCTCTTTTTTCTTCTGCTCAAAATGCTCAGCCGCACGCTGGAAAAGAGATAAACCGGTTTTCTTCTGCCAGCGCCGGGTTTTCTTGATGAGCTTATTCGTTACATTAAGATTCATCATTTCACCTTATTAATATCAGAATAGCTCTTTTAATGTACGGCGCAGCAGTTTCATTCTCAGCTTGGCATCTTTTTTACGCCCGCGTAATAAACAGTTCATACGCGAAGATTTAAAACCACGGAATGACATCAGCTGGAACAGGTTGTTGCTTTTGGTTTCTTCGGACATGTGCTCACGGTATTTAAAATAAAGCTTACGGTAAGCATTATATTTTTTAATTTGCGATGTAATGCGATTACTGCCGTGCTCAGCATCCACCATAGCGGTGCTAAAGCTGTATTTAATACCGGGACCATATTTCAGGATTAATTTAATCCAGACATCACGATCCTGCTGTTGTTTAATCTCAGGGGAAAAGCCACCCACGCCTGACAGTTTCTCTTTCGTTGTCAGCACCTGATTGCCCACCACGTTTTCACAGAGGATATCCTGTAAGCCAATTATTCTTTTATCGTTGGTATCAGGGTAAGTGCGGTGAGTTTTATCCAGGCGGGCTGGAGTATCTGTGACAAAGGCATAGTTTTCATCGTAGCGCGAAACTAGCTTTGCCAAACGCTCAGGGAGGAAATAGTCGTCGTCATCCAGACCAGTGACAAACACACCGTGCGAGAGTGCGTAACCCCGGTTGCGGCTGAAGTTAGAGCCGCTGTTCTTCTCGTTACGCTCATAAGTGAAATGCACAAAACGCGCTTCACATTCTGATCGTATACGTTCAATAAGTTGCGCCGTTTTTTCGTTCGAACAGTCATCAACAATAATCAATTCTACAGCAGGGTAAGTCTGAGCAATTACTGAGCGAATGGCGCGTTCCAGCAAATCCTCTCTGTTGTAGGTGGTGATGATTACTGAAATCAGTTCGTTCATAGCGTGCTCGTCTGTTAAATGACATTTTTCCACCGGGAGAATACCTTTTTCCCGGTGGAGAATCAAAACGATTACTTTATGATATCCCGGTGCTTGTTTTGCTCCAGGAAAACAACCGACATTATAAGCGTCAGCATCCAGGCAACCGGCGTTGTTTTAGAATAGAACATCACACCGCTTAAACCGAACATAATCATTGACGCTAAGAAAGCACAAAGAATAACGCTGCTCAGCTTCCGTAATGCATACCACGCAAGCGATATTACAAACAGAATATAAAGTATTAAACCTGATGGACCTTTTAAAGAAAGCGTCTCAACCACTTCATTATGCAAGTGACCGCGCATATGTTCTAACGCACCTGCCAGGCTAGGGTCTTTTTTCACAACTTCAGTAATTTTGGCATTACGTACATCAGTGGATTGCCAGAAATAGTTATCTTCTGCCGCAATTAAACCTGTTTTCCACATGGCAAAACGCGCCCCAACGGACGTGGTGCTGTTGTCTTTATCATAGGCAACAATGTCGTGGTTTAAATCGTTATAACGCTGGATCAGGCTGTGTTTCATCATAAACATACCCGCAAGCAGCGCGACCAGAAGTACACCAACCCCTTTCCACGGAATATGCTTTTCTTTGTAGAACTTCACCACCAGCAGGCCGAAGAAGATGATCGGATAGGCCAGAATAGCGGCACGTGTTTCTGTAGAAACCAGAATCAGGAAGGTAATAAAGAAGTGCCCAAGGATACCCAATTCTTTCCAGCGGGAGGCGCTGTGCTGCATTACAAGGATGGTATAGAAGGAGATAAAGGCGATGGTATACGCCGCACCCGTCGCGTTGGTCCCGCCCTTGAGCGCAAGTGTTACCCTTTGACTATCAAGGAAAAAGTGTTGGTAGCTTGCATAAACAATAATCATCACCTGAAGCAGAACAGCCAGCAACACATGAACTTTATTGCTACCGATTTTGAGCTGGCTTCGGTTTGCAAACACAAACAGCGAAAACGCGCCAAATAAGCAGATTTTACCCACTTCCAGGTACGCGCGGTAAGAGTTAATCGCCGGGCTACTCTCTACCTTAAACATGCGATACCAGACGAGGTCGCAAAGACCAATGACAAGCAGCACCACGCACAGCCAAAATGCATCATGTTTTTTAAAGTTTTTAATATCCAGTAAAAATGCAACCAGAGCCACGATTCCGGCAACACTAAATACTTTTATTGAAAAATTGGGTGAAACAATAACGCACCCAAACGCAACAGCACATAGCCCAAATAATAACTGTAATAAATAATATTGGGTCTTATCTAATGTTAAGTTACTCATCATCATTCCACTTACTGAAAGTAAAAAACAGGCTAGCACATCCCGTTACGCTTGTTGATCGTACCTGTGTTAACGAATATTGCGCCATTCATACGACTTACCGGTCGTATCCAGCACTGTTACATTCTTATCGTAACTGGCAAGCCAGGACTGTACTGACTGCACAGGTTCACCCTGACGATGAATGCCTAACCACAACTCCGCGAGCGTATTTACATCGTCAGCTGACCAGGGCTTATTATAGTCGCCGATGAATTTATTTTTAGGATCAACCTGTTGCCCGTACCAGATAAACATCGGGATGTGCAGGGCCTCTCTCGGAGGGTTGACGTTGCCGTGAGAGTAAACCACCGAGCGCTGTGGATCGCGAATCAGACCGTGATCGGAAAAATACATCACTGATGAACGCGAGTTTTCCAGAGTACGGAAGATATCACCCATCAGCGTATCGGTGTAACGCACCGAGTTATCGTAACAATCATCGGCTTCGCTGCCGCCATGCAGAACAGCCTGGTTTGCCGGGAAGCGTCGACAGGCAGGCTCGTGGCTACCGTACAGGTGCAGGACGATGATTTTTTTGCCCGGTTTTTTCAGCGCCTCATTCAGTAACGGCAGCAGGTCTTCATCATAGCCCCCTTCTACCCACTGATGCTCCTTCGTGTTCATGGCGATGCCGGTAATGACATTATTATGCGCTCCGCCCTTGCCCTGGCGGCTAAACCAGTAGGTGTCATATCCCGCTTTATTGGCGATATTAATGACATTATCGCTGTATTTATGCGGGTCGCGCTTGCTCACAGTATCGGCTGTCATTGCTAACGGCACGGCCATAATGGTGACAGGCGCGGGAGTCACGGCATCGCGGAACAGTAAAAGTTGCGATTTCTGTTTCTCCAGCTCTGGTGTGGTATCCCGTTGATAACCATAGATACCCATGTTTGCCGTGCGCTCTGACTCACCAATGATCAGCACATAGTTTTCAATCCCGGTGTCCGACAGCGTGAGTTTATAATCGGGAATGTTATTGCCAATATTGGCGACTACCGCGTTATCTTCTATCGCCTGCATAAACACTTTTGCAGTACTGACCGGTGTGGCCTGCACGACGCGCTGCGCCATGCTTTCGACATTGCTTCTTCTGAGCTGATGCTGCCAGGCCTGGCCAATAAAGGCTGCAAGTGTGAGTGCCAGCACAATGCCCGGCCAGCGACGAAAACGCGGTGCAACGGGCCATCCGCCGGTGTTGGCGGTATAGATAAACAGCGCGGAAAACGCCACAAAGAGAATGCATTCACGCCAGTACAGCCCGAGCATCGAACTGGCTTCACCCGGTGTGGTATTTAATACGCTGAGCGCAAATCCGTAGCTAAATGCTGAATTGAAGTTATTCCACGCATATAACTGAAGCGTAAGATCAGCCGCGACCGGAATTAATAAAACCACCGCCAGTACGTTTTTAATAAATTTATTATTTATGCATTTTAACGTCAGTAATATCAGTACAAATACCAGCGTCCGGTTAATCACCGCATTATATTTAGCATTTATAATATTAACGCCAATGACTATTAGCAGGGAAATGACTACTGTTAAAAAAGCGGCAAGCCGTGAAGGAGTATAAACCAACTTTTGCGAAAACAATGTGGACATAATGACCTGATTAGTCTGGCGAAATCTTTCCTGACGCAGTCATTATGACTGCAAGTATGAACGTGCGGAGAAGACTCGGTGGAGAAAAATTCGCCAGAAGTTAACAAGTAACCCCTGGAAAGTCAAACCGCTAAAAAGTAGTCAGGCACCCGTAAAAACGGGTGCCTGGAGGCAGGTTAATCCCAGCTCAGGATCACTTTCCCGGACTGGCCTGAACGCATCGCGTCAAAGCCCTGCTGGAACTCATCGATGGAGAAGCGATGAGTAATGATTGGCGACAGATCCAGACCAGACTGGATCAGTGCAGCCATCTTGTACCAGGTTTCGAACATCTCACGGCCATAGATGCCTTTGATGAACAGCCCCTTGAAGATGACTTTATTCCAGTCGATAGACATGTCTGACGGCGGAATACCCAGCATGGCAATACGGCCACCATGGTTCATGGTATCCAGCATGGTACGGAACGCCGGCGGCGCGCCGGACATCTCCAGGCCCACGTCGAAGCCTTCGGTCATGCCCAGCTCGGCCATCACGTCGTTCAGGCTCTCTTTAGACACATCCACCGCACGGGTGACGCCCATTTTGCGAGCCAGCGACAGACGGTATTCATTCACGTCTGTGATAACAACATTACGCGCGCCGACGTGTTTCGCCACAGCAGCGGCCATAATGCCGATTGGGCCAGCACCGGACACCAGCACGTCTTCACCCACCAGGTCGAACGACAGCGCCGTATGTACCGCGTTACCGAATGGGTCGAAGATAGATGCCAGATCGTCGGAAATGTTGTCCGGGATTTTGAACGCGTTGAATGCCGGGATCACCAGATATTCCGCGAAACAGCCAGGACGGTTCACACCCACGCCCACCGTGTTACGGCACAGGTGCGTACGGCCACCGCGACAGTTACGGCAGTGGCCACAGGTAATGTGGCCTTCGCCAGACACGCGATCGCCAATTTTGAAGCCTTTTACTTCCTGACCAATGCCAACCACTTCGCCGACATATTCGTGGCCCACCACCATGGGTACCGGAATGGTTTTCTGCGACCACTGGTCCCAGTTGTAGATGTGGACGTCAGTACCGCAGATGGCGGTTTTACGGATTTTGATCAGCAGATCGTTATGACCGACTTCCGGCTCCGGCACGTCGGTCATCCAAATCCCTTCTTCTGCTTTCAGTTTGGATAACGCTTTCATCTCACGTCCTCAGGCAATCACGCCCAGTTGTTTGCCGATGCGGGTAAAGGCTTCAACCGCACGTTCAATTTGTTCAGGCGAATGCGCCGCAGACATCTGGGTGCGAATACGCGCCTGACCTTTTGGCACCACCGGGAAGAAGAACCCGGTGACGTAAATCCCTTCTTTTTACAGTTCACGGGCAAAGTTCTGCGCCACAACCGCATCGCCCAGCATTACCGGGATGATCGCGTGGTCAGCACCGGCCAGGGTAAAACCTGCGGCACTCATTTTTTCACGGAACAGACGGGCGTTGGACCACAGACGGTCACGCAGCTCCGCGCCCGATTCCACCATCTCCAGCACTTTGATGGAGGCAGAAACAATGGCCGGTGCCAGGGAGTTGGAGAACAGGTACGGGCGGGAGCGCTGACGCAGCCACTCAACCACTTCTTTGCGTGCAGCGGTATAGCCGCCGGACGCGCCGCCCAGCGCTTTACCGAGCGTGCCGGTGATGATGTCCACACGGCCCATCACGTCGCAGTATTCGTGTGAACCACGGCCGTTTTCACCCACAAAGCCCACCGCGTGAGAATCATCGACCATCACCAGCGCATCGTATTTGTCGGCCAGATCGCATACGCCTTTCAGGTTGGCAATCACGCCGTCCATGGAGAACACGCCGTCGGTGGCAATCAGTACATGACGAGCACCGGCTTCACGCGCCTCTTTCAGGCGTGCTTCCAGTTCAGCCATATCGTTGTTGGCATAGCGAAAACGCTTCGCTTTACACAGACGCACGCCATCGATGATGGAGGCGTGGTTCAGGGCATCAGAAATAATCGCATCTTCTGCACCCAGCAGCGTTTCAAACAGGCCGCCGTTAGCATCGAAGCAAGAGGAGTACAGGATCGCATCTTCCATTCCGAGGAAGCTCGCCAGCTTTTTCTCAAGCTGCTTGTGGCTGTCCTGCGTGCCGCAGATAAAGCGCACAGAGGCCATACCAAAACCGTGGGTGTCCATGCCGTTTTTCGCAGCGGCAATCAGCTCAGGGTGATTCGCAAGACCTAAATAGTTGTTCGCACAAAAGTTAATCACATGGCTGCCATCGGCGACGGTGATATCCGCCTGCTGCGCAGAAGTGATGATGCGTTCTTCTTTGAACAACCCTTCCGCGCGTGCGGTGTCCAGGTCGCTGTTTAACTGTTTGTAAAAATCACCACGCATTGCATTCTCCAGACTCGGCAAATTTCGGGACATATTACCCAAACCTATAGTTTATGACGAGATGACGCAGTATCTCTTGTCGTTTTTGCAGCATAAATCACGCGTACCCCTGCGCTGTGAAGGTGAATGAAGCCTGAGCATTGTGATGATATGATAAAGAGATTAGCGTTCGGGATTGTCCCCGACTCATACTTCAAAGGTTACAGTTATGATCATCGTTACCGGCGGCGCGGGCTTTATCGGCAGCAACATTGTTAAGGCTCTCAATGACAAAGGCATCACCGACATCCTGGTGGTGGACAACCTGAAAGACGGCACCAAATTTGTAAACCTGGTGGATCTGAACATTGCTGACTACATGGATAAAGAAGACTTCCTTATCCAGATTATGGCAGGTGAAGAGTTCGGCGAAATCGAAGCTATCTTCCACGAAGGTGCGTGCTCTTCCACCACCGAGTGGGACGGCAAGTACATGATGGATAACAACTATCAGTACTCTAAAGAGATCCTGCACTACTGCCTGGAGCGTGAAATTCCGTTCCTGTATGCCTCTTCTGCGGCCACCTACGGCGGCCGTACGTCAAACTTCATCGAATCCCGCGAATATGAGCAGCCGCTGAACGTGTACGGCTACTCTAAGTTCCTGTTCGACGAATACGTGCGTCAGGTTCTGCCTGAAGCGAATTCCCAGATCGTGGGCTTCCGCTACTTCAACGTGTACGGGCCGCGCGAAGGCCACAAAGGCAGCATGGCGAGCGTGGCGTTCCACCTCAACACCCAGCTGAATAATGGCGAAAGTCCGAAACTGTTCGAAGGTAGCGATAGCTTCAAGCGTGACTTCGTGTATGTGGGCGACGTTGCGGCGGTGAACCTGTGGTTCTGGGAAAACGGCGTGTCCGGCATCTTTAACCTGGGTACCGGCCGTGCGGAATCCTTCCAGGCCGTTGCAGACGCAACCCTGGCGTACCACAAAAAAGGCAGCATTGAGTACATTCCGTTCCCGGAAAAACTGAAAGGCCGCTACCAGGCATTCACCCAGGCTGATATGACCAACCTGCGTGCCGCGGGCTACGACAAGCCGTTCAAGACCGTTGCCGAAGGCGTAACGGAATATATGGCCTGGTTGAACCGTAGCGCGTAAGTATGAAAATTTTGGTGATAGGCCCGTCATGGGTGGGCGACATGATGATGTCGCAAAGTCTCTATCGCACGCTCAAGGCGCGCTATCCCCAGGCGATAATCGACGTGATGGCACCTGCATGGTGCCGTCCGCTGCTATCGCGGATGCCTGAAGTTAACGACGCTATCCCGATGCCGCTCGGCCACGGGGCGCTGGAAATCGGCGAACGCCGCAAGCTCGGCCACAGCCTGCGCGAAAAGCGCTACGACCGCGCTTACGTGCTGCCCAACTCGTTTAAATCCGCTTTAGTGCCCTTCTTTGCTGGCGTGCCTCATCGCACCGGCTGGCGCGGTGAAATGCGTTACGGGTTGCTGAACGACGCCCGCGTGCTGGATAAAGCGGCCTGGCCGCTGATGGTGGAGCGCTATGTGGCGCTGGCCTACGACAAAGGCGTAATGCGCAGTGCGAAAGATCTGCCGCAGCCGCTGCTGTGGCCGCAGTTGCAGGTTAACGATGGCGAAAAATCCCAGACCTGCAATGCGTTTGGTATTTCTGACGAACGCCCGATGATCGGTTTCTGCCCTGGCGCAGAGTTCGGCCCGGCAAAACGCTGGCCGCACTATCACTACGCCGAACTGGCAAAACAGCTTATCGACGAAGGCAACCAGATTGTCCTGTTCGGCTCGGCGAAAGATCACGAAGCGGGCAATGAAATCCTTGCCACGCTGAGCACAGAGCAACAGGCCTGGTGTCGCAACCTGGCCGGGGAAACGCAGCTGGAGCAAGCGGTTATTCTGATTGCCGCCTGTAAAGCCGTGGTCACCAACGACTCTGGCCTGATGCACGTTGCTGCTGCCCTTAACCGCCCGCTGGTTGCCCTGTATGGCCCAAGCAGCCCGGACTTCACCCCGCCGCTGTCACACAAAGCGCGCGTTATTCGCCTGATCACTGGCTACCACAAAGTGCGTAAAGGCGATGCAGCGCAAGGCTATCACCAAAGCCTGATCGACATTACGCCGGAGCGCGTGCTCGAAGAGCTTAACGAACTGCTGTTGAGCGAAGAAGGATAACGAATGCGGGTATTGATCGTTAAAACCTCTTCGATGGGCGATGTTCTGCATACGCTGCCGTCCCTGACGGACGCGATGCAGGCCATTCCCGGCATTCGTTTTGACTGGGTGGTGGAAGAAGGCTTCGCGCAGATCCCCACCTGGCATGAAGCGGTCGACCGCGTGATCCCGGTGGCTATCCGCCGCTGGCGTAAGGCGTGGTTCTCAGCGCCGATTAAAGCCGAACGCAAAGCGTTTCGCGATGCGGTGCAGGCTCAGCATTATGATGCCATCATCGATGCGCAAGGGCTGGTCAAAAGCGCCGCACTGGTGACGCGACTGGCACACGGCGTAAAGCACGGCATGGACTGGCAAAGCGCTCGCGAACCGTTGGCAAGCCTGTTCTATAACCGTCGCCATCATATTGCAAAGCAGCAGCACGCGGTGGAACGCACCCGCAAGCTGTTCGCCAAAAGTCTGGGTTATGCCAAACCTGAAAGGCAGGGCGATTACGCCATTTCGAAGCATTTCCTGCATAATTCACAGCAAATTAGCGCGCCTTATCTGATTTTCCTCCATGCCACCACCCGGGATGATAAACACTGGCCGGAAGCCCACTGGCGTGAACTGATTGGTTTACTGGGCAACGCAGGTTTACGCATCAAACTGCCGTGGGGTGCCCCGCATGAAGAAGCACGCGCCAAACGCCTGGCGGAAGGGTTTGATTACGTGGACGTCTTGCCACGCATGAAACTCGACGGCGTGGCGCAAGAGCTGGCGGGCGCGACGGCGGTGGTATCGGTAGATACTGGCCTGAGCCACCTGACGGCCGCGCTGGATAGACCTAATATTACGCTTTACGGCCCAACGGACCCGGGTCTTATCGGCGGCTACGGAAAAAATCAATATATCTGCCGCCCGGAACATTCATCGCAGCTGAGCGACCTCAGCGCCGCTGCGGTATTTGCGCAATTAGAGCCTTTGCTGGCAGCAGAGAGAGCCTATGTCTGATTTTTTCTCAGCGGAGCGCCCACCAAAGCGCGTGCTGATCATTAAGCTGCGTCACCACGGTGACGTGCTGCTTACCTCGCCGGTCTTTACCGTGCTGAAAAAGAACTGGCCGAACGTTGAAGTCGACGCGCTGGTCTACGACGACACGCAGGCGATGCTGACCAGCCACCCGCATATCGATCAGGTACATACCATTGGTCGCAACTGGCGTAAAAAGGGCTGGTTCGAGCAACTCCGTCTGTATCGCGCTCTGGTCAATACGCTGAAAGGACGCCAGTACGATGTGCTGATTAATCTGACCGAACACTGGCACGGCGCGCGCCTGGCGCGTCGGCTGAAACCGCGTGTCTCTGTCGGCTTTAAGCCGGATAAACGCGGTGGGCTGGCACGTCGCCGCTGGGTGAAATCCTTCACCACGCTCTACCCGGCGATTCAGGACAACAGCCGCCATATGGTGGAAGTGAACCTGGACGCGCTGCGCCGGATCGGTATTCACCCGCAGTCCGATGAAGACAAACATACCCTGTTTGTACCGGGTGACGCGGCGGAAACCTCAGTCGCAGAGAAACTGGCCGGTTTTGGTCTACAGAGTAAATCCTACATTCTGGTGCACCCGACGTCGCGCTGGATGTTTAAAGCCTGGGATATCAAAAAGCTGGCGGCGACAATCGATAACCTGGCGGCTCGTGGCCTGCCGATTATCCTCTCTGCCGCGCCGTCAAAAGAAGAAACCGCGTATATGGATGAGCTGCGTGCTGCGCTTACCCAGCCGGTGTTTGATTTAAGCGGTCAACTGAACCTGAAAGAGCTGGGTGCCCTGATGAAGCACGCGCGAATTTACTTCGGCGTTGACTCCATGCCAATGCACCTCGCCAGTGCCGTGGGAACCCCAACCGTAGCCATCTTTGGCCCAACCGGGGCAATTAAGTGGGCACCGTGGGGGGTGAATTACCGCGTGATCACTGCCGGGTTTACCTGCCAGCCTTGCGGCAAGGCGGGTTGCGGCGACGGTGGCGTTTCCGACTGCATCACCGCCATTGCCCCGCAACAGGTGCTGAGCGCCATTGATACCCTGCTGCTGGAATATCCTGCATGAAGCTGGCTATCGTCCGACAGACCTACAACCCCAATGGCGGGGCGGAGCGTTTTGTGTCCCGCGCACTGAACGTGCTGGCCCAGGACACGACTCTGGATGTCACGCTGATTGCCCGCCAGTGGGAAGATGCGTCAGGCTGGAAAACGCTGACGGTGAACCCGCCGTTCCGTAACCGTATTGCCCGTGAATCCGGGTTTGCGGTGGAAGCGGCCTCGCATTTTGCTCAGTTCGATATTGTGCAAAGCCATGAGCGTATTCCTGGGGCAACCATTTTCCGCGCCGGCGATGGCGTACATGCCACCTGGCTTGAGCAGTATGGCCGCATTTTATCGCCACTGGCACGCTGGGCGCAGTCATTCAGCCGCTACCACCGCTATATTTTGCAGGCCGAAGCGCAGATGTTTACCCATCCGCAGCTGCGCACCGTTATCTGTAACTCGAAAATGGTGCGTGATGACATCGCCCGCCGTTTTGCCTTGTCGGATGACAAACTGACCGTGATCTACAACGGCGTGGATACGGCGCATTTCAGCCCGACAGTCCGCTCGTTGTCGCAGCGCGCTGCGCTCGGCATCCCGGAAGATGCGCCCGTGCTGGCGTATGTCGGGTCTGGTTTTAGCCGCAAAGGCGTGGCCACCGCGCTGCGTGCCATTGTCCCGCATTCTGACGTCTGGCTGCTGGTTGCCGGTCGTGACAAACACGCGCGCAAATTTGAAAAGCTGGCACAGACGCTCGGCGTGGCGTCACGCGTGCGTTTCCTGGGGCCGGTGGCGGATGTGCGGGAAGTTTATGGCACGGCGGACGCGCTGATCCTGCCGACGCTTTACGATCCGTTCCCGAACGTCTGCGTGGAAGCGCTGGCCTGCGGCCTGCCGCTGCTCACCAGCCACGGCTGCGGTGCGGCTGAGTGGATAACTGAAGGTCAAAACGGCTGGGTGCGCGACGCGCTCGACAGTGAAGGTTACCAGCAAGCTATCGCCCACTGGCTGCAAGGCCGTGCCCAGGGCGTTGATTATTCAGCGGCTGCGCGCGCAACGGCTGAACCTTACACCCTGGACAGAATGGCAAAAGAGCTCCAGGCGCTTTACCGCGACCTGCTGCGCTGAGCCGCTTCAGAGAAAACGTTCTCCATCGCGTCCAGCATACATTCGCGAGTAAAGTGGGTGCTCAGGTAATCATAACCCTGCTGCGCCAGCTTCTCGCGAAGGTCTGCGTCGTCATACAGTTTTACGATGGCATCATGCAGCGCTTTTTCATCACGCTGAGCGACCAGAATCCCCGTCTGAGCATCAATCACCGCATCCGCCGTCCCACCCGCATCGGTCGCGATGGTGGCAATGCGAGACGCCAGTGATTGCAGGACACCCTGGGGTACGCCTTCCATATCGTGTGAAGGACTCAGCGCAATATCAAACGCCGGGAACCAGCGCTCAGGATCGCGTTGATGCCCCGCCATCACCACACGCTGTTGTAATTCCAGCCCGACGATTTCCTGCTCCAGCGTGGCCTTGTGCGGCCCTTCTCCGACAATCGCCAGCTTGATGTGCGGGTTATCAATTTGCGCCAGGGCGCGCAGCAGCACGCTGTGGCCTTTATTCGGACGCAGATGCGATACCACCCCCAGCCAGAAATCTTCCTGCGACAATCCGCAGTGCGTGCGGGCATCGTGTTTATCCGCCGGATGAAAACGCTGCGTATCCACACCACTCGGCACTGATGTGCTCTGGGACATAGGTACGCCAATATTCGCCACCTGATGACGCAGCGCTTCACCGGTGGTGACGATATGGGCGCAGGCTTTACGGAACAGCCAGCGCGTCGTCCAGTTATTACGCGGCACACCGGACGCATGGCGCGTGCGCACCAGTGGCACAGGGTTCGACAGCGTCAGGTTTGCCAGCGCAACCAGCCAGGTATCAGCCGAGTTATGGCTATTGATGACATCAATCGATTTACGGTTGTCACTCAGCCAGCGACGTAACAATTGCAGGTTTTTAAGGTTCTTACGTTTTAACGGCATGGTGACAACCGTTAACCCGGCGCTTTTCGCCATCGCATGCAGCGGCGCGGTTTCCGGGCAAAGAATGGTCACCTGATGGCCACGCTGAATCATGCCTAACGATTCGTTAATAATGCGCAAAGGCTGCCCGCCTTTACCACCGTCTGCTTCAGTGTGAACAATATGCATACATTTCCTGTTATGAATCTCGCCAGCGTGACGCTAATTTGCCGCCTGAGGGGATCTTTAACCCCTGCAGGCATATGTTTTTAGTATCCACCAGATATAATACAGCACGAATGGTACCACCAACATGGGTGGCCTGCCCTGAACACAACGGAGAAAGCATGTCCGACACACCTTTATTGAGCCTTGTGGTCGCCGTCTATAACGGTGAAAAATTCCTGAGTGCATTTTTCGACAGCATCAAAGCTCAACATCTGGACAGTCTGGAACTTGTCGTTGTGGACGATGGGTCAAGCGATAACTCTGCGGCCATCATTGCGCAATACGCCAGTGAATTCCCGTATTACAAGGTTATCGAACAGACCAACCAGGGCGTATCCGCTGCCCGTAATACCGGTCTGGCTGAGGCCACAGGCGAGTATGTCGCGTTTCCGGACATCGACGATGTGATCTACCCGGGCATGTACCCACGTCTGCTTGAGATGGCGAAGAAAAACGATCTCGACGTCGCCACCTGTAACGGCACCTATATTTACGATGATGGCAGACCTGCGAAAAAAATCTTCCCGTCTGACAAGTTGCAATCCACAGACGTGCTGGACGGCCCAACCTGGCTTCAGCGCGCGCTGGCATCACGTAAATTCCTGCATGTGACCTGGCTTAATATTTATCGCCACGCCTTTATTAAAGCGCAGGGATTCACGTTTGAGCATGGGCTGCGCCATCAGGATATTCCGTGGACGACCGAAGTGCTGCTGACCGCCAAACGCGTTCAGTACACAGATGAAACGTTCTATGACTACCTCATCCATTCTGCATCGGTATCACACACGCCGGGCACGGATGACACGCGGATGCGTAACGCGCGCCACTATATGAAAATCCTTGAGATGCTGGACGTTATCAACCAGCGCTACCCGGATGCCGTGCGCCGCGTGCCGGCCTGCCAGTGGCAAATTGCGAAAGAGGGTCTGGGGATCCTGCACGCGATTAACAACATTGGCGATACGGCCAAAAAGCGTGAAATTATCCAGGAGCTGTTCGATCGCGGTATCTGGACGCTTATCTGGAAAAACGCCCGTGGGCTTCGCCAGCACTGGCGCCTGGGTCGCCGTTATTTCCGTTTAAAGCGGTATCTGGCATAAGAGATAGCTTTACCTGGCTTAAATGCTTAGAATTTGCCCGCCGAAACTAAAAAAAACGGATAATCGCTTGGAATTGTTGTATACCGCCCTGCTCTACATCATTCAGCCACTGGTGTGGCTGCGACTGTTGCTTCGTAGCCGTAAAGCGCCTGCGTACCGAAAACGCTGGGCTGAACGCTATGGCTATTGCCGCAATAAAGTCGCCCCGGACGGTATTTTGCTGCATTCCGTTTCTGTTGGCGAAACGCTGGCGGCTATTCCGCTGGTACGCGCCCTGCGCCACCGTTACCCCTCTTTACCGATCACCGTCACCACCATGACGCCGACCGGCTCTGAGCGCGTGATGTCCGCATTTGGCAAAGACGTGCATCACGTCTATCTGCCTTACGATCTGCCCTGCGCCATGAATCGTTTCCTGAATACCGTTCGTCCAAAGCTGGTGATCGTGATGGAAACCGAATTGTGGCCGAATATGATTTCAGCCCTTCATGCCCGTAAAATCCCGCTGGTTATTGCCAACGCGCGCCTCTCTGAGCGCTCGGCAAAAGGTTACGGCAAGCTGGGTAAATTTATGCGTCGTCTGCTTGGCAAGATCACACTGATTGCCGCGCAAAACGAAGAAGACGCTGCGCGCTTTGTCTCTCTTGGCCTCAAACGCAACCAGCTTGCGGTGACCGGCAGCCTGAAATTCGATATTTCGGTCACGCCTGAGCTTGCCGCACGTGCTGTTACGTTGCGTCGCCAGTGGGCCCCGCGCCGCCAGGTCTGGATTGCCACCAGTACCCACGACGGCGAAGAAGAGGTCATCCTGCAAGCGCACCGTAAGCTGCTGGAAAAATTCCCGGATTTACTGCTGATTCTGGTGCCACGTCACCCGGAACGTTTCAAAGACGCCCGCGAGATGGTGCAGAAAGGCGGTTTCAGTTTCACCCTGCGTAGCAGCGGCGAGATCCCGTCCAGCAGCACCCAGGTGGTGATTGGCGATACGATGGGCGAACTGATGCTGCTGTACGGAATTGCCGACCTCGCCTTTGTGGGCGGTAGCCTGGTGGAGCGCGGTGGTCATAACCCGCTGGAGCCTGCGGCGCACGCAATTCCGGTGCTGATGGGCCCGCACACATTTAATTTCAAAGATATCTGCGCTAAATTGCAGCAAGCCGATGGCTTAATTACCGTGACCGACGCGGATTCGGTGGTCAAAGAGGTGTCAAACCTGCTGACCGACGAAGATTACCGTCTGTGGTACGGCCGCCATGCCGTCGAGGTGCTGCATCAGAACCAGGGCGCACTGACCCGTCTGCTGCAACTTCTTCAACCTTATCTGCCTCAGCGGAGCCATTAATGTCTCAGCGTCTGTCGGTCGTCATGATCGCCAAAAACGCCGCCGACCTGCTTCCCGATTGCCTGGCCTCTGTGGCCTGGGCTGACGAAATTGTCCTCCTCGATTCAGGCAGTGAGGACAACACGGCAGAGATAGCCCGTGCAGCAGGCGTGAAGGTGTACACCAATACGGACTGGCAGGGTTATGGCGTGCAGCGTCAACGCGCGCAATCTTACGCGACCGGTGACTATGTGCTGATGATCGACACCGACGAGCGCATTACGCCAGAGCTTCAGCTGGCGATTCAGGGCGTGCTCGCCGCGCCTCAGTCAGACGCTGTATACAGCATCGCGCGTCGTAACTATTTTCTCGGCCGGTTTATGCGCCACAGCGGCTGGTACCCTGACCGCGTGATGCGCCTGTATGAACGCGAGCGTTACCAGTACAACGATAACCTGGTGCATGAATCCCTGGCCTGCGATAACGCGCCGGTAGTCGCCTTAAGCGGTGATTTACTGCACCTGACCTGCCGCGATTTCGCCAGCTTCCAGCGTAAACAGCTCAACTACGCTACCGCATGGGCACAGGAACGCCATCAGCGTGGCAAGAAAGCAACGCTGACCGGTATTTTCACCCATACGGTCGGGGCATTTCTGAAAACACTGCTGCTGCGTGGCGGCGTGCTGGACGGAAAACAGGGCTGGTTACTGGCGGTCGTGAATGCCCAGTATACTTTTAACAAATACACCGAGCTGTGGGCGCTGAGCCGCGGCTACTCAGAGAAAGCGTGAGCCATGAGCACAAAAGCGATTTATCCGGGTACCTTCGATCCAATCACCAACGGTCATCTTGATATCATCACCCGTGCGGCAAGCATGTTTGATAAGGTGATTCTGGCGATTGCCGCCAGCCCAAGCAAAAAGCCAATGTTCGATCTGCCCGAGCGCGTACAGCTCGCTACTGATGCGATTTCACATCTGTCGAACGTTGAGGTCGTGGGGTTCAGCGATCTGATGGCCAACTTCGCCCGCACCCAGCAGGCTAATATCCTGATCCGTGGGCTACGCGCGGTGGCCGACTTCGAGTATGAGATGCAGCTGGCGCACATGAACCGCCATCTGATGCCGGATCTGGAGAGCGTGTTCCTGATGCCGTCAAAAGAGTGGTCGTTTATCTCTTCCACGCTGGTGAAAGAGGTCGCCCGTCATCACGGCGATGTGACCCACTTTCTGCCGGTGAACGTCCATCAGGCGCTGATGGAAAAGCTTAAGTAGCCGTCTGATTGCCGGGCGGCGTTACGTTTGCCCGGCCTACAAACGCATTACTTCTGGCACTGGCGGCAGTAGAACGTGGCACGCTGAGCGTGCTTCGTGGCAATAATCGGTGTCCCACACACTCTGCACGGCTCGCCCTTACGGCCATACACCTGCAACTCCTGCGCAAAATAGCCCGGCTTGCCGTCACTTTGCAGGAAATCCTTCAGCGTCGTTCCACCCTGCTCAATCGAACGCAGCAGTACCGCTTTAATCACTCTGACCAGCAGCTCGCACTCCTGTGCCGACAGCGACGACGCCAGGCGGTCGGGATGAATGCCCGCAGCAAACAGCGATTCACTGGCGTAGATATTGCCCACGCCCACCACCAGCTTGTTATCCATCAGCCAGGGTTTGATCGGGGTTTTCTTCTTCGCGCACTTCTCTTTCAGGTAGTCTGCGTTAAAGGCGTCAGAGAGCGGCTCAGGCCCCAGATGTGCCAGCACGCTATGCCCTTCAAGCTCTTTGGTCCACAACCACGCCCCAAAGCGACGCGGGTCGGTGTAGCGCAGCACTTTGCCATTGCTCATCACCAGGTCCACATGGTCATGCTTTTCGGCGGGTAACTCTTCACTGAGGATACGCAGGCTCCCGGACATCCCCAGGTGGATGATAATCCAGCCATCCGGTAGTTCCAGCAGCAGATACTTGGCGCGGCGCTGCACGCTCAGAATCGGTTTATCACTCAGGGCGTGGATCTCGTCGGAAACCGGCCAGCGCAGACGGCCATTGCGCACGACAGCATGAAGAATAGTCGCGCCAACCAGATGGGGTTCAATGCCGCGGCGGCTGGTCTCTACCTCAGGTAATTCAGGCATGGTTCCTCCGTTGAGAGAGTCAGAATGCAAAAAACCCCGCAGGAGCGGGGTTTTTCAATACAAGGAGACTAAAATTATTTAATTTTAGCTTCTTTGTACAGTACATGCTGGCGTACAACTGGATCGAATTTTTTCAGTTCCAGTTTTTCCGGCTTAGTACGTTTGTTCTTCGTGGTGGTGTAGAAGTGACCTGTACCAGCAGAAGAAACCAGCTTGATTTTCTCGCGA
>Ga0153917_1000696_pt1 | contig 18710 bp, 14 predicted proteins | sample TSFL001MetaG_FD_104695 | JGI IMG/M metagenome (GOLD analysis project Ga0153917, IMG submission 104695) | Attine ant fungus gardens microbial communities from Florida, USA - TSFL001 MetaG | ecosystem: Host-associated > Fungi > Mycelium > Unclassified | place: USA: Florida, Paynes Creek Historic... | reverse complement strand
TCGGTGACGAACAGCTTGCCGTCGTTGACCAGGAACGAGCCGCCTTCCTGGGACAGGCGCAGCTGCTTGACCTTGCCGTCGATCTCGAGGATGCCCTTGCGTCCGACCACGATCGGCAGGCGCGCCAGGTACACGCCCGGCTCGACTTCGCTGAGGTACTGCTTGGGCACCTTGCGGCTCAGTTCGACCAGGTCGACGTGGCCGTCATCGATGAAGATCGCCTGGGGGATGCCGTGCTGGCGCTGCACCCACTCGGCGGCCTTGTTGTCGCCGCCGACGAACTCCTTGAGGGTGTCCTCCTGGAACATGCGGCGCACGCTGACCTTGCCCTTGTGGCTGCGGTCGAGCTTCTTCTGTACCGCCTGTGCGGTGTAGCCGGAGAGGTCGGGCAGCTTGGGCGGGTCCATGTGCAATGGTTCGATCGGCGCGCTGGAGACCGTGTAGGTCTTGGCCTGCTGCAGCTCCTTGGCCACCGGCTTGGCCGGCTCGGCAAAGGCCAGGCCGCTGCTGGCCAGCAGCAGGGCGCTGGCCAGCAGGCCATGGCGAAAATGCGGGTGAAGGTTCATGAATGTCCTCTCCCGGGCCTCAGTAGCGCCAGATCACGTCGACGAAGGCGCGGTGCATGTAGGAATCGGCTTCGCTGCCGTAGGCATCGCCCGGCTTGAACACACCGGCACGCAGGCGCACCAGCGCGGACGGCTCGTCGATGGCCTGGCTCAGCGATGCCGGCAGCAGGCCTTGCTTGAAGTACTTGGTGACCACCACGTCCATCTCCTGGCCCAGGTCCTTCTCGCCGTTGATCAGCGGACGGTTCACGCCGTTGTCGTTGACCACCGCGTTGATGCCGCTGGAGCCGATGTTCTGCTGGTCATCGACGCGCCAGAACTTGTGGTAGATGAAGCTGGCGTCGTAGTCGTCGCGCAGTTGCCAGGAGGCGAACAGGGTGGCCGCCTGCAGGTTGCCCAGCTCGCCACGGAAGGCTTCGCCGAAGCGGTGCACGCGCGAGCGGGTGCCGGTGAAGTTGGAGCGGTTGCTCTCGAGGCCGGTCTGCTCGTAGTTGCTCGAACCGTCGCTGCCGCCACCGCCGCTGCCGCGGGCATAGGCCGCACCGACCTGCCAGTTGGGATCAAGGCGCAGGCGCACACCGAGGTCGGTGGCCCAGGCATTGACGTCGCCGCTCTGCTTGCCGGTGGCGACCTGGTCGTTGCCTACGGTCTGGGTGCTGAGGGTGTCGCGATCGCCGGTCAGCCAGGTGACGCTGCCCCAGTAGTTGACGGTGTGGTCGTTGCGCCAGTTGTAGGCGTCGCTGTTGGCCTCCAGGCCCAGCCAGGTCAGGTCGCCCGTGCGGGTCTTGTCCAGCGCGTCGACGGTTTCGCCCGGGTCTTTCAGGCTGCCGCTGTCACTGCTGTGGTGGGCGCGCAGGCCGACCCAGTGTCCAGGCGTCCACTGGGTGGCGATGTCGCCGTAGACGTGGGTGCGGTCCTTGTCCTCGGGGGCGAGCTCGGTGAGGTCGGTGCGGTATTCGCTGAAACGCTGGGCCACGCCCAGGTCGGCCTTGAGCAGGGTGGTGTCGAACGTCCAGTTCAGGGCTTCGATGTTGGTGTCGCGCCACATGCCGTCGTCGCTGCGCAGGCGCTGGCGACCCAGGCGCAGTTGCTCGCCGGGGTACGGGGTCAGGCCGCTGTAGCCGACCCAGAACTCACGCATGGCCAGGTAGCTCTTGTCCTGCTTGCGGCCGTCGGCAGCGGTGTCGGTGGCGGTACCGTCGTCGTTCTGGCGCAGGGTGTCGGTCTCGATGGTATCGGTCGCGGTCACCGCCTGGCCCATGGCGAAGGCGCTCCAGTTGCCGCGCTCGCCGTAGACCCAGGGGCGCAGGTCGAGGCCCAGGCCGTTGACGTCACCGCCGGAGCGGGTGCCCAGGTCACGGTCGTCCTCGGACTGGCCGGTGATCTTGATGTCCAGGCCGAAGTTCTTCTCGGCGGTCATGTCCGCCAGGGTCGGGCACGACCACAGCAGGGCGAAGCTCAGGCCAATGCCGGCTTTCACGAAGGGATTGAGCGTCATAGCGAGTCCTCACCGTCTACTTCTTTTGCTTCGTCTTGCAGGGCTTCGAGGGCCAGGGGGTTGTTGCCGACCTGGGCCATGCTGCCGCGTGCCTGCTTTTCCTGGTCCAGCAGGCGCTGGGCCTGGTTGCGCTGGTCAGGGGTCAGTTGCGTGTCGAGTTGCTGCAACAGCTCGGTCGATTGCGGTGTCGGGTTGGCCTGTGCCAGTTGGGCGAACACCCAGGCGTTGGCTGGCGCAGGGCGGATGCCACGGCCACCGCTGAACAGCTGGGCCAGGGCGTAGTCGGCGCTGTTCTGCCCGCTACGGGCGGCGCTGAGCAGGTGGTCGACAGCCTTCTGCGGCTCGACGTGGCCCAGGTAGCCGCGGCGGTACAGCTGGCCGAGGTAGTAGTGGGCGCTGATTTCGCCGGCATCGGCGGCGGCCTGCAGGTGTTGTTCGGCTTTGACGGCATCGGCCGGCAGGGCCTTGCCTTCGTAGTAGAGGCGGCCCAGCAGCAGTTCGGCGCGGGGCTGCTCGGCTTCGCGGCCCTTGTCGATGTAGGCCAGCAACTGGTCGTTGTCGCCCAGTTCGGGGAAGTCGTAGACCAACTGCGCCAGGCTTACCCAGGAGGCCGGGTTGACCGGGGCCACCTGCTCGAGCAGGTCCTTGGCGGTCTTCTCGTCGGTCTGGCCCAGGCTGCGGTCGGCCAGCACGCGGGCGACGCTGTCGACCCGCGTGGCCGGCACGGCGCCGCGGCCATAGGCGGCCTTGAGCTGCTGGATCAGCGCGGCTTGCTGGTCGGCCTGGGCGCGCTTCTGGTAGACGGTCGCCAGCTCCACGTAGCAGATGTCGGTGGTGTCCAGCGCGGCCTTGCAGATCATCTCCACATCGCCCAGGTGCTGGTCGTAGGTGCCCTGGGTGCGGTACAGCAGCACCTGGGCCAGGCCCGCTTCCGGGTTGCCGGCGGCGCGCCACTGGTCGATCTGCTGCTGGGCGTTCACCTTGGGGAAGCTCTGCGGGTATTGCAGATAGAGCATCGCCAGCGGGATCAGGGTATTGCGCTCACCTTGCTGGGCGGCGAGCTTGAGCAGGGTCTCGGCCTCCTCGCGCTCGGCCTGGGTGGTGTTCGGCTTGGCCACCAGCAGGCGGCCAAGACGTGCCTGGGCGCGTGGCGAGGTGGCGGCCGCGGCGCGGTAGGTGGCCTCGGCGGCCTCGAGCTTGGCCGGGTCGCGCGTGGCCACCTGGATATCGGCCAGGCCCACCTGGGCATCGCTGTAGCCAAGGTCGGCCAGGGCCTTGTAGTTGCGCTCGGCCAGGGCGGTGTCGCCGCGCTTCATGGCCTCGTTGGCCAGGCGCTGGTCGGGCAGGCCCGAGCAGCCGGCCAGGGCTATGGCCAGGGCGCACAGTCCCAGGGCTGCACGGTCCCTGTGGGAGCGGGCTTGCCCGCGAACCGATTGCATGAGCGACACCGTAGCGCCGGCGTGCCTCTTCGCGGGCAAGCCCGCTCCCACAGGGAGGGTGTTGGATTCAGAGATCATTGTTCGATCCTCTTACAGCCCGCGGGCCACGGCCTTGTCGATCAGCCAGTCCAGGGACGGGCCGCGGTCGGCGTTGACGGCCGCAGGGCGGCCGGCCAGTTCGGCGGGCAGGCCGCTGTCGGGTTTGATCTGCACGCGGATGTCCGAGGCCAGGTCCTCGCTGTTGAGGCTGGCGCTGCTGACGATCTGGCCGCTGCGCATGTCGTCTTCGCCTGCGACCTGGAACTGCACGCGGGTGCCTGGCTGGACCTGGTCGAACTGGCGGTAGCTGAAGCGCGCCTCGACCATCGGATTGGTGGTGCGTGGGACCAGCTGGAAGATCGGCTGGCCCTTGCTGGCGTACTGGCCGTCATCCACCAGCTGGCGGGCGACGACGCAATCGCATGGGCTGGTGAGGGTGCCGGACAGCTGCTTGCCGAACAGTTCCTCGACCTTGGCCGGCTCGAGCTGCGAGTCGTCCAGGTGGCCCTTGAGCAGGTCGAGCATGCTGGTGCTGAAGCTCGCCAGCGGGGCGCCCTTGACCACCTGGGCGCCATTCTCCACCAGGCTCTGCACGCTGCCGTCGCGCGGCATGGTGACGTTGGTGGTGGGCACCGCCACCACACCGGCCTCGGCGTGGCTGACGAAGTACATGCCATACAGCGACTTGGCTATGAAGCCAAAGGCTGCCACGCCGACCACGAACACGCCGAGGCTGACGGTCACCGCGCGCAGGCGGCCGAAGGCGGAGAGGCCCGAGCCGCTGTCCTTCTGTTTGCGCGCCTTGGTGAAGTTGTCGCGCTGCAGGGTACTGAGCACGCCGCCGACGTTGATCATCTCGCCGGACAGGAAGGTGGTGATGATGTGGCGCAGGGTGGCCACGTCACGCGGTTCGAGGTTCTGGAACTGCACGCCCGTGCGCCCGGTGCTCTGGTAGGAGCGCACCTGGAACTCCACGTCCATGGACAGGCCCAGGTTGTCGACGGTGAACTGCAGGCGACCGCGCAGCACGTCGCCGACGCTCAAGGGTTTGCTGGTATGGAAGGACAGGCCCCCGGCGGAGAGATCGTCCACCTTCACATCGTGCGGCTCGCGGTTGCGGTCCAGGTAGCGCAGCTTGGCGGGGATACGTACCCGGACATGCTGGCGTTGGGCTTCGGACTCATGCACGACATTGGCATTCACGGCGGTATTCATGGCGATTTCGTTCCTGTTAGAACCGTTGCAGGGGGCTCACACGACCATGAACAGCACAGCGACGAAGATGCTGGCTGCCGAGAAGGTCATGGTCCGTGAAGACCAGGTGTTGAACCATTGTTGAAAGCTTTCGAGGTCACGCTTGAGGGCAGTCGGCTGGCGGGTCCAGGACTGCTTGTCGAGTCGGAAGAACACGTAGATCTTCATCAGCGCGCCGACGATCTGGTTGTAATAGAGGATCAGCGGGTAGGCCGGCCCCACGCTGTGGCCCGAGCACAGCAGCATGATGGTGAGGATCAGGCGGGTGATGCCGATCCACAGCAGGTACACCAGCAGGAAGCCCAGGCCGAACTTGAGGCTGGCGATCACCGCCACGGTCAGGCCCAGCAGGCTGGTCCACATGGATACGCGCTGGTCGAGCAGCACGATGCTGGTGAACAGCCCCAGGCGCTTGAGGCCCAGGCCAAGTGCACGGGAGTTCTGCCGCAGGTTGTTGCCGTACCAGCGGTACATCAGCTTGCGGCTGGCCTTGACGAAGCTTTTTTCCGGCGGGTGCTCGACCGTGTTGATGGCGGCGTCCGGCACGTAGAAGGTGTCGTAGCCCAGGCGCATGAGGCTGAACCAGCTGGACTTGTCGTCACCGGTGAGGAACTTGAAGCGGCCCAGGCGCCAGTGGTGCAGCGAGTCGCTTTCCACGTCGGCGATGAACTCGGGGTCGGTCACCACGCTTGCGCGGAACATCGACATGCGCCCGGTCATGGTCAGCACGCGCTTGGACAAGGCCATCGAGCACATGTTGATGTGGCGCTGGGCGAAGCGCAGCTTGTGCCACTCGCTCATGACGTAGCCGCCGCGCACTTCGCAGAATTCGTTGGTGGTCAGGCCACCGACATTGGGGAACAGCTTGAACCACGGCACGGTCTTGCGGACCACGCCTTCGCCGAGCACGGTGTCGCCGTCGATCACCGCCACCACGGCATGCTCGTCCGGCATCATCCGCGAGATGGCGCGAAAGCCGTAGGCCAGGCCGTCGCGCTTGCCGGTACCGGCGATACGCACGAAGTCCAGGTTGACGTGGGCGGGCGGGTTGTACTTGGCCCACAGGCTCTTGACCAGCAGCTCGTCGGACATCTCCACCAGCGAGCAGACCACGGTGGTGGGGTAGCCGCAGTCGATCGCCTCGCGGATCACCGAGCTGTACACCTGCGCGGTGGTGAGGGCGTCGATGCGAAAGCTGGTGACCATCAGGTACACGTGGGACGGGTCGGCGGCCTTGCCCAGCTTGCGCACCTTGCGGCGCAGGTAGGGATAGACGCCGTAGAGAAAGACCATGCCACGGATGAAATGGGTCGCGCCCATGGAGTAGCGCCAGATGCCGACCGCGCCGACCAGGAAGATGAAGTGCTTCGACTGCGAGTCGAAGATGTCGCTGGGCAGGGCCAGGGCGATCAGCATGAGCAGGCTCATGTAGAGCAGCCACCCGGTGCACTGCAGCAGCACTGTCTGGAGTCTTTGCATGTTCAGCATCCGTCGCGCGAATCAGGGGGAAGGGCAGCGGTTGCCCGCTGCCCGGCCGGGGGTTACCAGCAGATGCCTTCGGTGCGGCTGGTCTTGCAGGTCGGCTTGCTCATGAAGCCGACCAGGTCGATCACTTGCTTGCCTGCCGGCGCTTGCTGGGCGAGGGCGCGGAACTTCTCGTCGCGGTTGCCCAGGATGATCACGTCGGCGTTGTCGATGACGTGCTGCAGGTCGTCATTGAGCAGCGAGGACACGTGCGGGATCTTCGACTCGATGTATTCCTTGTTGGCGCCGTGGACACGGGCGTACTGGACGTTCTGGTCGTAGATGTTCAGCTCGTAGCCCTTGCCGATCAGGCGCTCGGCCAGCTCCACCAGCGGGCTTTCACGCAGGTCGTCGGTGCCGGCCTTGAAGGACAGGCCCAGCAGGGCGACCTTGCGCTTGTCGTGGCTTTCGATGATGTCGAAGGCGTTCTGCACCTGGGATTCGTTGCTGCGCATCAGCGAGTCGAGCAGCGGGGCCTTCACGTCGAGGCTGGAGGCACGGTAGGTGAGGGCGCGCACGTCCTTGGGCAGGCACGAGCCGCCGAAGGCGAAGCCAGGGCGCATGTAGTACTGCGAGAGGTTCAGGACCTTGTCCTGGCAGACCACGTCCATCACGTCGCGGCCATCGACACCCACGGCCTTGGCGATGTTGCCGATCTCGTTGGCGAAGGTGACCTTGGTGGCGTGCCAGACGTTGCAGGTGTACTTGATCATCTCGGCCACTTCGACCGGCTTGCGGATGATCGGCGCGTCCAGTTCCTCGTAGATGGCCTGGAGCACGTCGCCGCTGGCTGTGTCCAGCTCGCCGATGACGGTCATCGGTGGGCGGTCGTAGTCGGCGATGGCGGTGCTTTCACGCAGGAACTCGGGGTTGACCGCGACGCCGAAGTCGACACCGGCTTTCTTGCCCGAGCAGTCTTCGAGGATCGGGATGACCACGTTCTTGACAGTGCCCGGCAGCACGGTGCTGCGGACCACGATGGTGTGGCGGCGAGTGGTGTCACGCAGCACATAGCCGATCTCGCGGCACACCGACTCGATGTATTCCAGGCCCAGGTCGCCGTTCTTCTTGCTTGGGGTGCCGACACAGATCATCGACACATCGCTGGCGCGGATGGCTTCGGCGAAGTCGGTGGTGCCGCGCAGGCGGCCATTGGCGATGCCTTGCTGCAGGAGCTGTTCCAGACCCGGCTCGACGATGGGCGACTTGCCCTGGTTGATCAGGTCGATCTTGGTCCTGGACACGTCCACGCCGATCACTTCATGGCCCCGTGCCGACAGGCAACCTGCACAGACCGCACCCACATAACCCAAACCAAAGATGCTGATACGCATCGTATTCACCTCGTGTGTTTATCACGTCGGCTCCTCGTGGAAGAGCCGGACCGGGTTGATTGACCAGCAGTTTTCGGGCGCACGGCGCCAGGGCGAATGCACATGTCGCCGAACGCAGGCATGAATAAATCCGGAGCGCGCAAAGTTACGCACTCAAAGTTGGCTGTTAATGGCCAGTATTTAAAAGGCGTGCCCTGAAATGCAGCCGTCTTTATTGCAGAGTGCTATTACACACGCTGCTGTGCTTGTTCTTTCAATTGGAAAAATCCTATGAAATCAACCACTAGGACGATTAGTAAGGGGCGCGTCTCTCCTTCGTGGACAGGGCTTTCGGTCGTTACCGTTGCCGCTGTCGAAGTTATCGGAACCGGTAGTGGATACCGGTCGATTGTCATCTGTAAGTCATCTCTCACGACCGCCGCAAGAAAATCGTTACGGGTCCTATGAGCGATTGCCAGTAGCAGAAGTTCCGATGTGGGTTCCGGGCGGATGAAAGATTTCTAAATATTTTTTCAGTGGGAAATACTTTCAATCTGATAGCACGGGGCAGTTTCACCCCTATATATAAAGGGCGAAGGCGGGGCGGGATGGTCATATGCCAGCATGCGAAAATATTTTTCAAAATTCGTCAAAAAACTACGAACGGTCTTATGGCGTTTTGCGATAACGGAAGGGTCGTTGTTTTTTTGACGTCGGAATCATGACGGGATGGCCATGTGAAGCCGGCCCTGTTGCAGGGCTGACGGATGCGGTGACATGACCAGTGGGGCAGCTGTCTTGCTCAGTGGGGGCTTCTTCGCGGGTAAACCCGCTCCCACAGAGTTCTGTGGGGCTCTCAATAGCACCGTTGTACCTGTGGGAGCGGGTTTACCCGCGAAGGGGCCGGTGCAGGCAACGCAAGAGCGTTGCTATCACCGGTAGCGCGCAGGTCCAGAAGGTCTTATTCGCCAGGGTGGTCGCGCAGGAATACCAGGTGGTCCGGCCTGGACTGCTCGGCACTGTAGTAGTAGCCCTGCACATCGAAGCGCTTGAGCTGCTCAGGGTCGGCGATGCGCTCCTGGATCACGAAGCGGCTCATCATTCCGCGGGCTTTCTTGGCGTAGAAGCTGATGATCTTGTACTGGCCGTTCTTCAGGTCCTTGAAGTCGACATCGATCACCCGTGCGTTCAGGGCGCCGCGTTTGACCGCGCTGAAGTACTCGTTGCTGGCCAGGTTGAGCAGCACGTCGTCACCCTGGTCGGCCAGGGCTTGGTTCAGCCATTCGCTGATGCGCGTGCCCCAGAAGGCGTAGAGGTCCTTGCCACGGGCGTTGGCCAGCTTGGTACCCATTTCCAGGCGATAGGGCTGCATCAGGTCCAGCGGACGCAGCAGGCCATACAGGCCCGACAGCATGCGCAGGTGGTCCTGGGCATAGCTGAAGTCGTCCTCGCCCAGGCTTTGGGCGTCGAGCCCGGTATACACGTCACCCTTGAACGCCAGCAGCGCCTGCTTGGCGTTGGCCGGGGTGAAGTCCGGGGTCCAGCTGCCGAAGCGGGCGGCGTTGAGGCCGGCGAGCTTGTCGGAGAGGTGCATCAGTTCGCTGATCTGTGCGGGTGTGAAGTCGCGCAACTGGGTGATCAGTTCCTGGGAGTCGTCCAGGTACTGGGGCAGGGTGAAGCGCTGGGTCACCGGCGGGGTGTCGTAGTCGAGGGTCTTGGCGGGGGAAATCACCGTCAGCATCGGGTCGGCTCCTGGAATCGTCGGGGCGAATTCTACGGGCTGGGGCCGGACAAGGCCAAACTATGACGACGATAGTCACGGACCATCGCCAGGCACCACGTTATAGTGCGCGTCATGATGCTGCGGAGAGCTCGATCGTGCGTATTGCCTTCGTCCTGCTGGCCGGCCTGCTGAGCCTCGCCGCCCAGGCCGCCCCCTTGCCCCAGGTCAGCCTGGACCGGAGCCTGTGGCCCGAACAGCTGGACAGCCCGGCGTTGTTCGATGTCGCCTCGCGGGCCGAAATCCTGTCGTTCGCGCAGGTCCTGCAGGAGAGCGAAATGCTCGATGAGCCGACCCTGGCGGCGCGTCTGCAACTGCGCCAGGTCAATCTGCCGGTGATTCGCGCGGTGCGCGCGCGGATGTGGCAGCGGTTGTGGGAGAACTACCAGCAGGCGCAGCGCAGTTGCGAGCAGGATGCGTCATTCTGCTATCCGCTTGAGTCCATGGCCGAGCTGCAGACGCTGGCCGCGACCTTCACCCGCAGCGTGGGCACGTTCTACAAGGGGTGGCTGGGGCCGAGCCGGGAATTCCACACCCTCTACCTGGACGAGCAACTGCGCAAGGCCGCGTTGTTTCCCCAGACCAGCAGCGAGGTCGAGCGGTTGTCCAGCAGCGAGCGCAATGGCGATGAGCTCAACGACCGAATGTTCCTGCTGACCTTCGTCGGTGGTCCCACGCCTGAGGGGGGCGCCACCGATGAGCTGGCCGACTACCTGCGCCGGCAGAAACTGGGCGGTACCTTCTTCGTGCTCGGCAACCGCCTGCAGCAGCGGCGGGACACCGCATCCAGCATGCGTCTGGGCACGCTCTATGCCGGGCAATGTGTGGGCATTCAGGGCTGGGAGTACCGCTCCCATGCTCAATGGCAGGATTGGCAGGATTCGTTGCGCCGGGCCCAGGCACGGGTCCAGGCCGATCTGCCGGGGCAGTACGTGCCGTTGTTCCGACCGCCTTATGGACAGCGCCGGGCCGATGGCGAGGCGTTCATGGCCGGTCAGAAACTTCAGGTGTCGTTGTGGGACATCGATGCCCAGGATGACGGCGCGTTGAGCGCCGAAGCCTCGGCCCAGCGGGTGCTGACCTTGATGCTGCTGTGGCGCAAGGGTGTGATCCAGTTCTATGACAGCCTGCCCAAGGCGCAGCCGGCGGTTGAGTGGCTGCTGCGCAACACGGCGCAGAGCGGGATTGGCTGGGAGGACTGCCTGGAATACGGGCGGCGGGAATAGAGGGCTTGCGCGGTACCTGTGGGGGCGGCCTTGCGTCGCGATAGGCTGCGCAGCAGCCCCAGGATCTTTCGGACCGACGAGAATGCCGGAGCACTGTATGTGCCCTCTGAGGGGGCACGAAAGGCGCGCAAAGCGTGCCAAGGCACAAAATATGTGTGGGCTTGATCTTTGACTCTAGTCCGCTTCCCGCTTCAAGCCAAGCGCTGGACGTCAATCGGAAAAATAAACTTCAAAGGAACGTAAAAAGACTTTTTTTGGTCATGGTTTATGCGGTATGTAGGAATCAGACAGCCGAATCCTGCAGCACAGGTGGCGTCATCCAGGCCCTCCTTGCCAGGTGCGCTCCCCGCCCGTAACAACGCGGATACGGGGAGAACGGCGGTCACTCTGCGGCGCAGCATTACGCGTCGTGTGGCTTTCACATAAGGTGACCGAGTATGGATGACCAAGGACGCAACTCTTCCTCCACCCAGCCAATCCTGTATGTGCTCGATACCAATGTCCTGATCCACGATCCAAACGCATTGCTCAACTTCGAGGAGCACCATGTCGCCATTCCGATGACGGTGCTGGAGGAACTCGACAAGCTCAAGACCGGCAAGCACACCATCGCTGCCGAATGCCGCCAGGCCATCCGCCTGATCGACCAGACCCTCGGTGACGCATCGCCCCGGGACGTCGAGCAGGGTGTGCCGATCCAGCGGGGCAAGAGTGGGCCCAAAGGGTTCCTGTCGATCCTGATGAGCCCGCGCAACGAGCCTAACCGGTTGTTGCCCGAAACCCTCAACGACAACATCATCATCAACCAGCTCCTGGAGTTGCGGACCCGCCGTCCCGACCTGGATGTGGTGTTGGTGACCAAGGACATCAACATGCGCCTGAAGGCGCGTGCCTGCGGCATCGCCGCCGAGGACTACAGCACCGACCAGTTGGTCGATGACGTGTCCTTGCTGTCCAAGGGCTACCACTCGATGACCGGCTCGTTCTGGGATCGCGTCAGCAAGGTCGAGACCCGCCAGGAGCGCGGTCGCACGTGGCATCGGGTGCAACTGAGCGACAACCTGCCGGCCGTGCACATCAACGAGTTCATCATCGACGAGCAAGGCTTCGTCGGCTGGATCAAAGGTGTCCGCGAAGATGAACTGCTGCTGCTCGACCTGCACCAGGAGCCATTGCTGCACCAGGAAGCCTGGGGCCTGAAGCCACGCGACATCCACCAGAGCCTGGCGCTGTTCGCGCTGCTCGACCCGGATATCCACCTGGTCAACCTGACCGGTGCCGCCGGTTCGGGCAAGACCATCCTGGCGCTCGCCGCGGCCATCGAGCAGACCATGGTCAGCAAGCGCTACCGGCGCATCATCGCCACCCGCAGCGTGCAGGGGCTGGACCAGGAGATCGGCTTCCTGCCGGGTACCGAGGCCGAGAAGATGGAGCCTTGGCTGGGCGCCATCACCGACAACCTCGAAGCCCTGCACATGGATGACGAGAGCACCCATGGCAGCGTCGAATACATCCTCGAGCGGGTTCCGCTGCAGTTCAAGTCGCTGAACTACATCCGCGGCCGCAGCTTCCAGCAGAGCTTGATCCTGATCGACGAATGCCAGAACCTTACCCCGCACCAGATGAAAACCATCATCACCCGTGCCGGGGCCGGGTCCAAGGTGGTCTGCCTGGGCAACCTGGCGCAGATCGATACCCCCTACCTGTCGGCCACCAGTTCCGGCCTGACCTACCTCACCGAACGCTTCAAGGACTTCCCTCACGGCGTTCATATCACCCTGCAGGGCGTGCCGCGCTCGGTACTGGCCGAGTACGCCGAGTCGCATCTGTAATCCCTGCCAGCCGGGCGGTTCGCCGCCCGGCCTTTGACTGTTCATTGCGCATGCCAGTTGTAGAGGCCGGGTGAGCCGGCCCGGCACATTCCCCTGCTCAAACCTGACCTACGGGTTTACACTCATCGTTCCCTTCACAGGAGCAATGCAGTGCTGACTCATCTCGATTCCCAGGGGCGCGCCAACATGGTCGACGTCACCGAAAAGGCCGTGACCGCGCGTGAAGCGGTGGCCGAAGCGCGCGTGCGCATGTTGCCGCAGACCTTGCAGATGATCGTCGACGGCGAGCATCCCAAGGGCGATGTGTTCGCCGTGGCGCGGATCGCCGGGATCCAGGCGGCGAAGAAGACCAGCGACCTGATCCCACTGTGCCATCCGCTGATGCTCACCAGCGTCAAGGTCGAGCTCGCCGCCGAGGGCGGCGACGCGGTGCGCATCGTCGCCCGCTGCAAGCTGGCCGGGCAGACCGGTGTGGAGATGGAGGCGCTGACCGCCGCCAGTGTCGCGGCACTGACGATCTATGACATGTGCAAGGCCGTGGACAAGGGCATGGTGATCGAGCAGGTGCGCCTGCTGGAGAAGACCGGCGGCAAGAGCGGCCATTACCAGGTGGAGGAATGATGAAGGTCCAGGTGGTGTATTTCGCGCGTTACCGTGAACTGCTGGGGCGCGATGGCGAGCCGCTCGAAGGGGCTTTCACGACCCTTGATGACGTGCGCCAGGCCTTGGTGGCAAAAGGTGGCCAATATGAGCTTCTGGCCGAGCAGAACCTGATGTGCGCGCGCAACCAGGACCTGTGCAAGCTGGGCGAGCTGGTGGAAGAGGGCGACGAAGTGGCGTTCTTCCCACCTGTGACGGGAGGTTGAGCATGGGCGTTCGGGTACAGGAGCAGGCGTTCGATCCAGGCCAGGAGGTCAACGTCATGCACGCCGCCAATGTCGGCGTGGGCGCGGTGGTGGGGTTCGTCGGCTATGTGCGGGACTTCAATGACGGCCGAGAGGTGGCGGGAATGTTCCTTGAGCATTACCCAGGCATGACCGAAAAGGCCCTGGCCAAGATCGTCGTCGAGGCCGAGCAGCGCTGGCCGTTGCTCAAGGTCGAGGTGCTGCACCGCATCGGCGCGCTGGAGCCGGGCGAGCCGATCGTCTTCGTCGGCGTGGCCAGCGCGCATCGCCAGGCAGCGTTCGATGCCTGCAATTTCATCATGGACTACCTCAAGACCCGGGCACCGTTCTGGAAGAAAGAGAACACCCAGGACGGGCCGCGGTGGGTCGAAGGCCGGCAGAGCGACCAGGACGCGGCTGGGCGCTGGTAATTCTTGTGGGAGCGGCCTTGCGTCGCGAAAGGGCCGCGTAGCGGCCCCAGGGTTTCAGCGTTGATGCAAATATTGCCGGGGCCGCTGTGCGGCCCTTTCGCGACACAAGGCCGCTCCCACAGGGGGGCGGTGCCCTGAATATCAGTGATGCTTGCGCGGCACCGACGTGAGCAGCTCGTCCGGCGGCATCTCGCACTTGATCTTGCGCCCCAGCAGCTCCTCGATGGCCGGCAGCTGGTAGGCATCGTCCTCGCCCGCGAAGCTGATCGACACGCCGCTGGTGCCGGCACGGCCGGTACGGCCGATGCGGTGCACGTAGTCGTCCGGGTCTTCCGGCAGGGTGAAGTTGATCACGTGGCTGATGCCGTCGATGTGAATGCCGCGGCCTGCCACGTCGGTCGCCACCAGCACCGCGATGCGCCCTTCACGGAAGTTCTCCAGGGTGCGGATGCGCTTGTGCTGTGGCACGTCGCCGGACAGCTGCGCGGCGTTGATGCCGTCGCGCACGAGTTTTTCCTCGATGCGCCGCACTTCGTCCTTGCGGTTGGCGAAGACCATCACCCGTTCCCACTTGTTCTGGGTCACCAGGTTGTACAGCAGCTTGTACTTGTCGCTGCTGGCCACCGCATAGACATGCTGCTCGACCGTTTCGCTGGCCACGTTCTCCGGCTCGATCTCGACGATGGCCGGGTTGGTGGTCCATTGCTTGGCCAGGTTCATCACGTCATCGGTGAAGGTGGCGGAGAACAGCAGGGTCTGGCGTTCGCTCTTGGGCGGGGTCTGGCGGATGATCTGCCGGACCTGTGGGATGAAGCCCATGTCGAGCATGCGGTCGGCTTCGTCGAGCACCAGCACCTCGACCATGTCCAGATGCACCTCGCCGCGCTGGTGGAAGTCCAGCAGGCGGCCCGGGGTGGCCACCAGGATGTCGCAATGGCGCGATTCCAGGGCCTTGAGCTGCTTGTCGAAGTCCATGCCACCGACGAACGTCATGACGTTCAGGCCGCTGTACTTGGTCAGGGCCATGGCGTCCTTGGCGATCTGCACCACCAGCTCGCGGGTCGGCGCGATGATCAGCGCGCGTGGCTCGCCCATGTAGCGTTCCTTGGGCGGCGGCACCTGCTGCAACTGGGAAATGATCGAGATCAGGAAGGCCGCGGTCTTGCCGGTGCCGGTCTGGGCCCGGCCGATGGCGTCCTTGCCACGCAGGGTATGGCCCAGCACCTGGGCCTGGATCGGCGTGCAGTAGGGGAAGCCCAGGTCGTGGATCGCATGCATCAGCTCGTTGGAGAGCTTGAAGTCGTGGAAGCGGGTCTTGCCCTCTTGGGGCTCGACCACGAAGTCTTCCGGCTTCCACAGGCTGGCCTGGGGCTTGGGTTTGCGTTCGCGACGTGGTTTGTCCTTGGCGGGCCTGCCCTCGCGCGGGGCAGCAGGCGCCTGGGCCTCGACGGCGGGCGGGGCGGGAGGTGCCGGCGGTTCGACCGCAGGCGCTGGAGGGGGCGTCATCGCGCCGGCGGCAGGCACGGCGGCCTGCGGTGCGGCCTCGGCCTTGGCGAAAATTTTCTTGAGTGCCTTGAGCACGATCGTCTCGTCAACTGGTTAAGGAATGTACGCCCGGCAGTGTAATGCAAGAACCGGGCGTGGCGTAGTGCGCGACTCCGACAACTACAGCAGATTGCACCGCTAGCGCAGATGACGCACCAGCCAGTTATAGATGTCGTTGATCTCCTGGGGCACGACCTCGTGCTCCATCGGATACTCCTCCCAGCTCACCTCCACGCCCCAGTGCTTGAGGTGCTCGTAGGCCGTGCGGCCCATGGACGGAATCACCACCGGATCGTGCACGCCGTGCAGGCACAGGGCCGGAGTGCGCTGCTGGCAGGCGCTGAGCTGATGGCTGTCGTTGAAGGTCGGGGCGTAGGTGGACAGTGCCAGCACGCCGCCCAGGGCTTCCTGCCACTTTATATAGGCGGTATGCAGCACCACTGCGCCGCCCTGGGAGAAACCGGCCAGGAAGATCCGCGCCAGGTCGATGCCCTTGGCCCGTTCGGCCTCGATCAGCGCCCCCACCTGGTCGGCGGATTCCTCCAGTTGCGCTTCGTCGATAGCCCGCGCCGGGGTCATGGCCTTGATGTCGTACCAGCTAGGCATGGCATAGCCGTCATTGATCGTCACCGCCCGGGTCGGTGCCTGGGGCATTACGAAGCGGGTGCTGAGCAGGTGTTCCTGCAACGCCTCGGCCACCGGTAGGAAGTCGTAACGGTCGGCACCCAGGCCGTGCAACCAGATCACACAGGCGTCCGCGGTGTTCTGGGGTTCGAGGATCAACGGGTTGGTCATGACGGCTCCGAAAATGTGCGCACGCGGCAGGTCGAGTGCATGAAATAAAGGCGTGCATGGGTAATGCCACAAGAAGATGTCGCAACTCTACAACTTTTCCGGCTTGACGACCCCTTGAATGCTCAAGCCCCGGACTGTGGTACGCCCTTTGCTATGAATCAACCGATGCGAGGGGAGGGCCGGTGACGGTAACACCCTTCGTGCGGATAGAAGGCTGTCACAGAACGGCCCATTGCGCCAATTGACCCAATAACAAGCCAATAAGGGTCGGATGCGCCTCATAAGGGTGCGGTGCAATTCCGGCTCGATACAACAAGAGCGATTGGAGGTTGTGAATGAAGATGCTGAAAACCACCCTGGCAGTCCTGACCGCTGCCGCTGCGCTGGGCGCCACCAGCTTCGCCCACGCCGGCGCCACCCTCGATGCGGTAAAGAAGAAGGGCTTCGTCCAGTGTGGCGTGAGTGACGGCCTGCCGGGCTTCTCGGTACCGGACAGCACCGGCAAGATCGTCGGTATCGACGCCGATGTGTGCCGCGCCGTGGCCGCCGCCGTCTTCGGCGACGCCACCAAGGTCAAGTTCAGCCAGCTCAACGCCAAGGAGCGCTTCACCGCGCTGCAATCGGGTGAAGTCGACGTCCTGTCGCGCAACACCACCTGGACCAGCTCGCGTGACGCCGGCATGGGCCTGGTGTTCGCCGGGGTCACCTACTACGACGGCGTCGGTTTCCTGGTCAACAAGAAGCTGGGCGTCTCCAGCGCCAAGGAGCTCGATGGCGCGACCATCTGCATCCAGGCCGGTACCACCACCGAGCTGAACGTTTCCGACTTCTTCCGCGCCAACGGCCTGAAGTACACACCGATCACCTTCGACACTTCCGACGAAAGCGCCAAGTCGCTGGAGTCCGGTCGTTGCGACGTGCTGACCTCCGACAAGTCGCAGCTGTTCGCCCAGCGCTCCAAGCTGGCCGCCCCGAGTGACTATGTCGTGCTGCCGGAAACCATCTCCAAGGAGCCCCTGGGCCCGGTGGTGCGCAAGGGCGACGAGGAGTGGTTCAGCATCGTCAAGTGGACCCTCTTCGCCATGCTCAACGCCGAAGAGGCCGGCATCACCTCGAAGAACGTCGAGGCCGAGGCCAAGTCCACCAAGAACCCCGACGTCGCCCGCCTGCTCGGCGCCGACGGTGAATACGGCAAGGACCTGAAACTGCCCAAGGACTGGGTGGTACAGATCGTCAAGCAGGTGGGCAACTACGGCGAAGTGTTCGAGAAGAACCTGGGCCAGAGCACTGACTTGAAGATCGACCGTGGCATGAACGCCCTGTGGAACAACGGCGGCATCCAGTACGCGCCACCAGTGCGCTGATGGTTGCACCTGCGGCGGCACTGTGCCGCCGCAGGTTGTTCGATCCCATCCTTGCGGGGCATTTCATGCAAAATCGAATCGGCGCGCAGAAGGGGTTTTCCCTGAGCGATCCACGTGTGCGCGCGTGGCTGTTCCAGATCGTCACGGTGGTCTTCGTGATCGGCCTGGGCTGGTACCTGTTCCACAACACCCAGGCCAACCTGCAACACCGGGGCATCACCTCGGGTTTTGACTTTCTCGAGCGCAGCGCGGGCTTCGGCATCGCCCAGCACCTGATTCCCTACGTGGAGTCGGACAGCTACGCCCGGGTGTTCCTCATCGGCCTGCTCAACACCCTGCTGGTCACCTTCATCGGTATCATCCTGGCCACGCTGTTGGGTTTCATCATCGGCGTGGCGCGGCTGTCGCCGAACTGGATGATCAACAAGCTGGCGACGGTGTATGTGGAAACCTTCCGCAATATTCCGCCGTTGCTGCAGATCCTGTTCTGGTACTTCGCGGTGTTCCTCACGCTGCCAGGGCCGCGGGGCAGCATCAACCTGCAGGACACCTTCTTCATCAGCAACCGCGGCGTGAACATGCCCGGTGCTTCCATGGCCGAGGGCTTCTGGCCGTTCGTGGGTGCCGTGGTGCTGGCGATCGTTGCCATCGTGTTGATGGTGCGTCATGCCAACAAGCGCTTCGATGAAACCGGCGAGCCGTTCCACAAGTTCTGGGTGGGCCTGCTGATGTTCATCGGGATACCGGGCGTGTGCGTGCTGCTGTTCGGCAATCCGCTGAGCTGGGAAGTGCCGCAGCTCAAGGGCTTCAACTTCGTCGGTGGCTGGGTGCTGATCCCAGAGCTGCTGGCCTTGACCCTGGCGCTGACCATCTATACCGCCGCGTTCATCGCCGAGATCGTGCGTTCGGGCATCCGTTCGGTCAGCCATGGCCAGACCGAGGCCGCGCGCTCCCTTGGCCTGCGCGATGGCCCGACCCTGCGCAAGGTGATCATCCCCCAGGCCCTGCGGGTGATCGTGCCGCCGCTGACCAGCCAGTACCTGAACCTGGCGAAGAACTCGTCCCTGGCGGCCGGCATCGGCTATCCGGAGATGGTCTCGCTGTTCGCCGGTACCGTGCTCAACCAGACCGGCCAGGCCATCGAGGTGATCGCCATCACCATGAGTGTCTATCTCGCCATCAGCATCAGCATTTCGCTGCTGATGAACTGGTACAACAAG
>Ga0153917_1000693_pt1 | contig 18763 bp, 12 predicted proteins | sample TSFL001MetaG_FD_104695 | JGI IMG/M metagenome (GOLD analysis project Ga0153917, IMG submission 104695) | Attine ant fungus gardens microbial communities from Florida, USA - TSFL001 MetaG | ecosystem: Host-associated > Fungi > Mycelium > Unclassified | place: USA: Florida, Paynes Creek Historic... | reverse complement strand
CTACTACGGCCTGCGCGAGGCGCGGAACACGGCCGTCTGGCCCGTCGTCGCCGACCTGGACGGCATCGCCTGGGAGGGCGACGACCGGGCGTTCAAGGTCATGATGCGCGGCGACGCGGACGCTGTCGCGAAGGCCCACGAGGCGGTCTCGGCGCCCGAGCTGCGCGATCGCGTCTACGCGCACAGCAACGGCCGCATCCTCGAGATCTCCTCCCGCACGGCCGTCAAGTGGCCGGCCGTCGAGCTGCTGTGCCGCCACCACGGCATCCGCCCCGACGAGGTCGTCGCGTTCGGCGACACCGCGGCCGACCTCGAGATGCTCGGCAGGGTCGGGTTCGGCGTGCTCATGGCCAACGCGTCGACGTCGCTCGACGTGCCGCCGGGCGTGCACCGCACCCTCTCGAACGACGAGGACGGCATCGGCGTGATGCTGCGGAAGTGCTTCCCGACGGGGGAGGCGTTCCGGCCGTGAGGGCTGCGGTATCGGCGCGTCGCCGACCTCGAACGCGCCAGGGCGCACCGGCACAGCCTCACGGCCTCCGCACGAACAGCCCGCTCACGAGCATCATGACCGCGTACGCGGCGACCGCGGTGAAGAACGACCAGGATGCGGTGGCCGAGCAGACGTCCCCGATCATGATGGTCGTGCCGATCGTCCCGAGGGTGACGGCGAGGGTGCCGAGCCCGAGCACGATGTTCGGGGCGACGCCGGCGATGCAGCCGAGCACGAGCCCCACCGCGATCGCGACGATCAGCTGGTCCGCGCCGATCGAGAGAACGGGCATGCCGAGGGGGCTGGCGAGGAAGATCGCGAGCTCGGTCCCCGCGCACACTGCGAGCCCCAGTGATGGCCGGGCCGCACGGCGTCGTTCGGCGAGCGAGCTGAGCCATCGCGGGATGAGGAGGGACGCGCCGTACCCGACGACGAGGATGCCGGCGGCGATCAGCAGCGTCTGCCAGGCGGGCGCGTCCACGCATCCGTCGAGCTGCTTCGTGAAGACGTCTCCGATGGCGGCGAGCGTCCCGAGGCAGCCGATGACGTCGCTGCCGAGGCGGATGGTCCGCGTGAACGCGCCAAAGCGCATGACCCAGGTGACGGCCGCCATGATGGCGGCGACCACGACCGGGATCGTGAACCCGGCGTCGTGGAACAGCTCGATCACGGAGACGATCGCGACCGACGACATCGCTCCCGACAGCCACCAGGTGCCGTCGGCGGCGTCGCGGTAGGCGCCGATGCCGCGGAACGTCTTCGCGGAGTATCCGTTCCGGCGCATGCCGCCGAGCACGAGCCACATGACGAGCGCGATGAACGCGAACACGAGCAGGATGCTCGTGAGGTCGCGGATGCCGGGGAGGAGCGATCCGAGCAGGGCGAGCGCGATCGCGAGGAGCAGGAGGATGCCGAGCGCTGCGAGGATGCTGATGCGCTTCATCGGAGCGTCGATCTTCGCGGCTCCGTCTCTCTCCGACCGCGTGCGATCATGCGCTCGTCGATGCTTCGGGCAGCTCGTCGTCGGTCTCGACGCGCGGCACCGGCTGGACCCGCGGCGGGGTCGCGCTGATGATGACGCGTCGCGAACCCGCCACCGCGAGCTCGTGACCCAGGTCGGCGTCGATGCGGTGCTCGAGCACCCGGACGCCCAGCCGTTGCGCGCTCGCGTCGCGGAGCAGCCCGGAGAGGTAAGCGGGATCGATGGCCTCGACCTCGCATCCGTAGTCCGCAGCGACCACGGCGACCGATTTGGCGGCGATCTCGACCTGCGCGCTCGCGGTCAGCGGGGTGAACACGAGGATGCGGCGGAAGCGGCCGACGAGCTCGGGTGCCATCCCGTGCTCGAGGAGGTGGGAACGGCCCGCCGAATCCATCTCCTCGGGTGCGTTGACGGTGGGGAGGTCGCGGACGCCGAGGTTCGACGTGAACAGGAGCACCGACTGGGACGCGTTGACCTCGCCGTGGCCGGCGGAGTCGAGACGTCCGGCGTCCATGAGGTTCATGAGGGTCATGGTCACCTGTTCGTGCGCCTTCTCGATCTCGTCGAAGAGCACCAGCTGCCGGGGATGCTCGGCGAGCCGGCTCGCGAGCGAAGCGTCCCGGTACCCGACGTATCCGGGAGGGGCGCCGACGAGGCGCGATGTGCTGAACGAGCTCGACTGCTCGGCCATGTCGAGCCGGAGGTACTTCCATTCGGGGTCGATCTCGCGCAGCGCGGCGGCGAGCGACTCCGCGGCCTGCGTCTTGCCGACCCCGGTGGGGCCGAGCATGAGCAGCGAGAGGGGGCGACGGGGGAACAGCTTGCCGACATGGGCCGCGACGTCCTGCGTCAGCTCATGGACGGCTGCGTCCTGACCGATGACGTCGAGGCGCAGACGCGTCGTCAGATGGTCGAGCATCGTCTGCGGATCGTGGGCCGGCCGGGACAGATCCACCGCGTCGACATCGACGAGCTGCCTCGCCGATCGCGGCTCCGGGCGCCGCAGGGCTGAGGAAACCGCAGACGTCCAGCCCCGCACCCACTCCACGAGCGCGTCGAGGTCGGGGAACGAGCGCTGCCCGGCGACGAGCCAGGTGCGCACGTCGTCTCGGGCACCGACGTACTCGACGCCGCGGTCGACGAACAGCGTCGCCTTGCCTTCGCGTGACGCTTCTCCGTCGTCGTCGTCGTCGCTCGTCTCGACGCCGATGCGAGCGCGTGCGGGCTCGCAGCCGGGCGGCATCGGGTGGTCGGGGTACGTCACGCACACCGTCTGCGCACGGTGCTCGAGTTGCTGCAGCTCGTCTCGTCCGAGACGGTCGATGGTCGTCATGTCGACTCCTTCTGGTTGTTCGGTGGTCTGGGTATCGGGGTGGTCGGTCGAAGCGAGCTGCTTCACGCGGCCGGGCCGGCGTCCGGACGGGGGACGCCCGTCCGGACCCCGGCGTGAATCGATCAGCGGTTGTGGAAGCCGCCTGCGGGGACTTCGTCTCCTCCGCGCGTCGTGCGTGCGCTCATGGCTCCTCCTCTCCTGCTTGCGTGTACCGCGGTGTCGACGGAGACGGGTTCAGACTCGGTCGCGGCTGCAAGCGCCGGCCGTGCCTGAGCCCGTCCCCGTGTCGTGGGCCGGGGCCCGGCGGAAAGATCCGCGCGGGCCTCGGTGCGGATCAGCGGCTGTGGAAGCCGCCGGCGGGGACTTCGTCCCCTCCGCGCGTCGTGTACGTGCTCATGGCTCCTCCTTTCGTCGTTCATCTGGGGTCAAGGCAAGAACTGTCGCGGTTTGGGTGGCCCGGCCGCCGAGACGTTCGCGTCGCCCGGCCGGTCAGGCCATCGAGATGAGCACGCGGCGGTTCTGCGCGGCCACCGATTCGATGAGCGCGCCGTGCTCGTCATGGTCGGGCTGGAATCCCGCGAAGTGCGTGCCCACCCCGTCGGTGCGGATGTCGCAGGTGACCCCCGCCTCCCGGAGCAGCGCCGCGAACGCCTGCGCCCGCTGCCGCGACAGCTCGAGCAGCCATGCCTCGTCTCCATCGGATGCGGTCGTGCCGGTCACGGTCGGGCATCCGCTGCACCCCTTGAGACCGTCGGCGACGGCACGGGCGGCGCGCTCGGCGTCCGGCCGGTTGACGAACTCCGGCAGGTCGGGGCGGAAGCTCACGGTGTCGGCGTCGAGTGAGGTCTGGCAGGCTTCGACGATGGGCGGCGTGTACACGGGCAGATGGACGGCCGTGACGCGGGGCAGGGCATCCGAGGGCGGATCGCTCGCGCGGGCGGGCTCGAAGGAGACGGTCGCCCCGGCCGATTCGAGCACGGTGCTCCACAGCGCGCGCAGCTTGGTCAGGGCGAGCTCGTCGGGCTTCTCCTGCGCGCCTGCCACGGTGCCGAGCCCGTGCCAGACGATGTGCACCCCTTCGAGCCCGGGCAGCAGGCCGGCGTCTCGGAGCCGGGCGGCCGCCGCCTGGGGGTCCTCGTCGAGGCGGCCCTCGGTGAGCGGCAGTAGGCCTGCGGTGCCGATCCCCGAGTCGAAGACGTGGATCTCGATGTTGGGGGCTGCACGGAGCACTTCGGCGGTGCGGGCGATGGCGTCGAGGGGCGCCGCCTCGGCATCCTGCGAGGTCGTCTGCGCGAACATCTGCTCGAATGCCCGGCGGGTGTCCGCGCGTCGTGCCTCGAGGTCGCGGTCGCCGAGTTCGAGGGGCTCGTCGTGGGTGATCGGGGGCTGAACCGCGGGGTTCCCGTCGGACTCGGCGAACGTCACCTGGAGCGCGGCGACCTGCTGGCCGGCGACCTTCGTCATCCCGGCGTCGAGCATGGGGCTCACGTCGTCGTAAACGACGGCGGGGGAGTTGGCGCGGTTGCCGACGACGACGCCGATGCCGACGGCGGTCTCGGGCGGTGGGGCCGCGCAGGCGGTGAGCGAGTTGCCGAGCGCGCAGGCGAGGGCGCCGGCGAGCAGGGCGCGGATCTGGGTGGATTTGCGGAGCATGGAGGGGTTCCTTTCGTGAGGGACGGATGCAGGGGGGGGACGCCGGACGGCCTCCGTCTGCGGGTGCAGGCGGAGGCCGTCCGGCGTTCTATGCGGAAGCGGGGATCAGCCCCACTTGATGCCGCAGACGGGGCACTTCACGAACCGGCTGGGGTAGGCGCATTCGGCGCCGCAACTGCGGCACACGTACATCGCCATCCGGCGGACGGGGATTCCGAAGCTGTTCATCGTCGTCACCTCCTTTGGGTGGGTTCGGCTGACAGGGTCAGCGCGCGGGTGGTGGTCGTTGAGGTATCAAGGCAAGAACTGTCGTGTTCGTCGAGAGCGGTCCGGGCACCGTCGGGCGTCCCGGAGTCGTCGAAGCTCAAGACAAGAACTGTCTTCGATCGCTCGGTCAGCGAGCCGTGTCACCGGGCTGTTTGCGTCGCCTGGGCACCTGAATCATCAGCCGGGGGCGTCGGCACCTCGGCTACGCGGCGGTCGCAGCGGCCGTGGCAGCCGCGACGCTCGCAGCATGGATGGCTCGGATCGCGGCAAGGGCGAATGCCCGCTTCGAGCGGCGTTCGCGTCGGAACCTGGTGCGGATCGTCGCCGCGGTCGCGAGTCGCGCGTTGAGCGCTCCCTCGCCGCTCACGACCTGCACGGTCAGGCCCTGCTTCGCGCACTGGTTGGCGAAGTTGATGAACGCGCCGTCGCCGCTCGCGATGACGACGCGCTCGTATGCGGGCACCAGGTGCGGCGGGTAGACGGAGGCGAGGAGCGCCTGCTCCGCTCCGTGGGGGCCGGCGTGGCCGACCGCCCAGTGCACCTTCTGCGTCGTCTCGATCGCCGTCATCATCCACCGGGTCTTCACGGAGACCCCGAAGTAGACGAGGTCTCGCGGGCCGAGGCCGACGATCTCGTCTCGGTAGAGGCGCCACCAGGCGGCGACGTCGTCCGCGCCGGCCTTGCGCGACGAGGTGAAGACCTGGTTCTCGAGGTCGACGATGTGCACGGTGCGCGGGCGCCGCGATGCCGCGCGCGCGGCGGTGGCGGCGTTCGTGCTCGTGCGCTCGTTCGAGGTCGTGAGGATGCCGTCGGTCATGTGCTGCTCCTATCGGGGATTCCGGAACGCGTCCGGGATTTCCGGAAGGCGCCTGTGCTTTCCGGAATGGATTGCTCCATCACTTCGCCTCAAGGCAAGATCTGTCGCGCCACACCGAACGACGAGGATTGGGAGGCCGCATGGGCGTTGCAGACAGAGCAGACGAGGTGGCGACGTTTGCCGGAACAGGGGCCGCTGAGCGCACGATCACGGTGGTCGCAGGGCTGGGGCTCGGCCAACAGGCCTGCACTGCGGTGTGGAAATCCCTCGAGGGGGCCGCTGACGCCCGGGCCGGGCTCTCCCCTGGACCACCGCAGCAGTTTCCCTACGACCTCGACTGGTGGAGCCAGTTCGATGGCGCACCCACCCGTGTGGAGGCGTGGGGGAAGGCGATCGGCGAGTTCTTCGGCACTTCAGGGAAGAGCGGCCGCACCCTTGCGCAGGCCGAGCTCGACGGTGTGCTTGCCGCGTACGCACTCCCCGAGAATGCGAACGGGCTTGGGGCCATCGACTTGCTTGTCGCATACAACCAATACGACGCCAAGCACCGGGGAGCGTTCGCGCTGCTGCGGTACTGGTGCGAGAACTCCTGGAAGCAACGGTCCATCGAACGCACCCCGCCGGTGGACTTGCACCTCGTTCCGATCAATGTCGGGGTGGAGCTCTCGAACGGATCCATCTCGGTGCTCGACGAGGATGCGGTCGTGATGCGTTCCGAGGTGCTGACGGCCGCCGAAGCCGTCTTCATCGATGCGATCAGCAATGCGCTGAAACCACGGCTGCTCACCGGACCGGTCTATTACTCGCCGCTCTCCGGGGCGAGCTACCTGAAGCACATCCTGCCGCAGGTGATCTCGATCGCCACGACCCGCGCCCGTATGGCGCTCGCCGGCGAGTTGCCGCCCCCGACGATGCGTCGCGAGCCACCACAGACCCCGACACCTCCCCGTGCACTGCTTCACTCGCAGAACGTGTTCTCGGCGCCGCAGGCGGTCGACTACTCGGCGCTGCAGCATCGCTTCCACCGGGCGGTGACGCTCGTGCATTCCGACAGAGAGAAACTGGAGACGCGACGCTTGCAGGTCGCTGAGGAGGGGTTGTCGGGGCTCGTGCTCGAATCGAGCGCAGGGCTCCGGCTCTCGGACACCGCTTGGGAACTGATCGACGATGCGGAGGTCATGCCCGGACGACCCTTCTCGGCGTGCGCCGAGCTGCTGCGTCAGTGGGACCGCGCGGACCTCGCCTCTCGACTGGCGCAACTCATCGAGCACTGGACGAGGCAGCAGCTCTGGCGCACGAATCTCGCGAACGAGATGGTGCTGCACAACGAGGTGCATAGCCAGGCGGTCGACCGACACATCGCCTCGATCGCCGAGGCGATCGGATGGCGCGACGAGTTCACGGCGGAAGAGCTGTACCTGCTCGCGCTCACCGCCTGGCTGCACGATTGGGGACACGCTGCCGGGGGGAGCGCCAAGCCGGGACCGGTGCAGCCACAGCAGGTGCGGAAACTGCACGGACTCCTCACCCAGCGCCGGCTCGGATCGATCCTGCATCGTGACCAGCATCGGCTTCCGCCCAAGGAGCGCGCATGGGTCGGGCTGCTCTCCGCACACCACCAGAGTTCCACCTCGTGCGGGCACGAGATCCCGGCCGAGCACCTGGTTTCGACAGCGGAGCGCTTCGGGCTCGAGGCAAAGTCGTTCCGGGCGGAACTGGCCGAGCTCGACGAGGAGGTTCGGATGCGCGATGCTGAGCCGTCCGTGGAACTGAGCGCGGAGCTCATGCTCGCCGTCATCCGACTCGCGGACGGCGCGGACATCGGCAGGCACCGTGCCCCGCACGACTTCACGAAGAAGGCGATGCTGCTCGACCAGTGGTCGATGCTGTTCAGCACGGTCCATGACGCACTGCCCGATCTTGAAACGAAGGAGCGGCTGCGGGGCTTGTTCCCGTCCCGTTATGTCGAGTCGGTGATCGGCAAGAACCACAGCGCCGAACCTGCCATCGTCAGAGTCGACGGCCTTCGCGACGACGCGGCCGCGGCATTGGCGAACGCAGTGTCGACTTGCGCCGACTACCTCGAGCATCTCGGCAAGCAGCAGACGTTCTTCGACACGCATCACCGCGTCCTGAGCGTGCACCTCGTGCCGACGAAGGACCCGATCGATGGGACGATGGTCAAGCTCGTCCCCTACGTCCGGGTCGCGCCGGACATGGCAGAGGCTGCACTGGCCCGTGTCGAGCATGACACGAAGAAGGAACTCGGGCTGTTCATGCAGGACCCCGATGACCCGACCCCGGAGACAGACACGGAAAAAGCCGCGAGAGTAGTTCGAGACACGGTACTGCGCAGGGCGCTCCTGGGCGTCGGGGTGCGTCTCGCTGAACCGCGGATCCTGGTCCGCGCATGAGCTCGAGCGACACCGTCACCGCAGGAATGACGGATACCGAGCTGCACCGATCCTCGCTTCGACGCTTCTGCGACGAGGCTGACCCGGCTGGTGTGGGGCTTGTTGGCGCGATCGCCTTCGGACTGCAGCGTCTCGGCAGCGGGGTGCACTGCTCGTTCGCAGACACCGCGGACGAGACCGAAACCCCCGGACGCACCCCCGTGGTCGGCCCCGCTCGCTGGACACCGGAAGGCTGGGCGGCGCCCGCACTGCTGCAAATCAAGGTGACTGTCGACGACGGCTCCGAGCCGCGCGAACAGTCGCTGTCGCTCAGCGTCGACGTGCCCTGGCTGACGAGTGACGACAACACCCCCGGTGGTCAGGACGACGAGGTGACCAGACCGGCTTGGCTGACCGACGACTACCGGACGGGACCGTATGCCGACATCGGCGTGCACGAGGGCATCCACTGGCGCGGCGCGAGGTACCCGGTCGTGCAGCACGTGCGCGCAGCAGGAACCGTCAGCTATCTGACCTGGCGGCAGGGCAGCACTCGGAAGTACGCGGTGCAGCTCGCGGGCGTATTCGGGAGGACCTGGCGGCTCGAGTACGAGGGCCGGCGTCCCGACAAGACCGGGCCCATCGTCGCCGGAATTCGGGTCATCGGCAGCGGGCTTCAACCGTCCCGCGATCGCGACTGGTTTACCTTCGCCGAACTACTCGACGAGACCGATGCGCGCCAGCGGAGCTCGCTCGCAAAGCGACTCACCGACCCGACAAAGAGCAGAGGTGTTCAGGACCTGTCCGACGACGACGTGCGCGCGATCATCAAGCGGTTGCGCGCGCTGCGCGAATCCGACCTGGAGCGGTCGAGACAGCAGCCATCACCGTCACTGCCCGCGGATTCGGCGCTCACCACGCCGATGGATCCCAGGAACTGGACGCCCACCGGGTACGGGGAGACGCTCGCGCGCTCGGTCGCCTCGGCCACGAGGCGCTTCGCCGCCAGCTGGCAGCGCGCTCGTGAGCAGCGGAGCACGGATGGGCGCGATCCTGATCGGCTGACGGGAGAGGAGCTGGCGGCGAGGCCCCCGGAGGGATCGAAGCGGCCGTTTCGTGTGCCGCTGGGCATGCTGGACGGGCTCCAGGACGGACTCCAGACGGCGGTGCGACGGGCGCTCCTCGACGTCGCGCTCGGACGTGGACGATACGTCGACGCCGTGGTGCGTGACCGTCCGATCAACACGCTCGGGCGGCTCGAGGCATCACGACAGCACACTTTCCTCGGGCCCGATGGCCTCGAGCCGCTCAACGGCCGCCTCGATCTGCGGGAGCTGCCCGACGGATGGCGCGAGCGGCTCTGCCCGGTGCAGACACCGGAGTCGAAGAAGATCGGCTTCATCCGCCAGTCGGCGCTCGCCGCGTGGCCGGGGACGAGCGCCCTCAGCGGCGAGGACGGGTCGCGCCTCCGCGACGTGCTCGATGAGTACGCCGACGTCAGCACCGCCGCCGCTCTCATCCCCTTCCTCTCGCACGACGACCCCACCCGAATCGCGATCGGCGCCAAGATGCTCAAGCAGGCGGTGTTGCTCGAGCACGCCGAACCGCCCCTCGTGCGTACCGGTGCGGAAGGTCTCGTCGCGGAGACGGGCGTCGTGAGGGCGCTCGATGCCGGCTACATCGCCATGACGGATCGCACGGGACATCGCGCGCCGAAGCGCTTCCTCGAGATCAATGGACAGCGCTACCCATACGGATCCGACCGTGCCGGCTTCGCCCGGCAGGACGACGGATGGACGCTCCGCCATGCGGAGTTCGAGGATGTCGAAGCCGGCGAGATCTTGGCCCACGCGCCCGACGTGCGGCTCGAGGGCGTCGGGCCGACCTTGGCCTACGGCATCAACGCGTGCGTCGCGTTCATGCCCTACGAAGGCTGGAACTACGAGGACGGCATCGTCGTCAGCCGGAGCTTCGCCGACCGGATGACGAGCCGGCACACGCACCGGCTGACGACGACGTACGAGCGCGGCTACGACGTGCTCGAGCTGCTGAAGGACGACGCGGTCGATGCCTGGCACGAGGCAGGCACGAAGATCCTCGAAGTGATCGACCTCGACGGAAGGTCGACCGTCCTGAGCTTTCCCGAGCGATTCCGAGTCGTGCGGAACCCCGCCTCGGAGACGCCGTACGACCAGTACTCGCTCGTGCGCCATGGCGAGATCGAAGTGCGGTTCGAGGTGGAGCGCCGCTTGCAGGTCGGCGACAAGCTGAGCACCCGTCACGGCGGCAAGGGCGTCGTCACCCGCCTCCTGCCGGACGCAGAGATGCCGATGCTGCGCGGGCGACCGGTGGAGGTGCTGCTCAACCCCCTCGGCGTGATCCGCCGACTGAACATCGGCACGCTGCTCGAGCTGCACACGGGGCTCGCAGCATGGCTTGGAGCGGGCTCTCCCGAGGCATTCAGCGATGCGGAGCCCGTGCGGGCGCGGAGACGCCTCGGCAGGGAAGGACGGCGCGAACTGGAGAGGGAGCTCGCCGACCTGGGGGTGCCGGGCGGGCTCCTGGAACTTACCTGGCCCGGGATGGAGGGAGACGAGGGAGAACGGCTGCTCGCGCTCGCCGGCCCGTTGTACCTGATCAAGCTCGACCACCTCGCGAAGGCGAAGAGCGGTGCCCGCGCCGACGCCCCCGCGTCACCGGTCACCTACCAGCCCGTGCGCTCGGGCGGGTGGCGAGCCGATGAGAAGCTCGCAGTGCCGCAGCGGCTGGGCGAGATGGAAGTGTGGGCGCTCCAGGCCAGCGGTGCCGATCGCGTGCTCGACGAGCTCTGGAATACGCGCGGCGTCGGCCGGCGGGACCAACGGCACCGCGATGTGCTGCTGCCGGCCGGGTTCCGCTCAGCGCTCGCGCATCTGGCTGTCGCAGGCCTCCGCATCGAGGCCGTCCGAGCCGGCGAGGACGGCGCGCCGAGGTCGAGGGACCTCGTGCTCGATCCGCGCTCGCTACATGTCGGAGAGCGTCTGCGCGTCGCGTGGTGCGGCGACGACCTGCATGGGCTGGAGAACATCTTCGAGCTGTCGGAACAGGACCGCCGGTACGCGCTGGGCGACGACCCCGTGCGAGGAGACGGCAGGACGGAGACGGCGACACGGAGCGACGATGACGGCGGCCAGCGGGTCCGGTACGCGCTGCCTCTTCCGTATCCGGTCGCGCATCCCTGGGTTGCGTCTCATGGCGGAGGCAGTCTTCCCGATCTGCGGGTGCTCGCCGTTCCGCCCCGCGCTGCACTGCGCGAGAGCGACGCCACGAGACGATCTCGGAGGAACACGAGGCGAACACGAAGGAGTCAGTTCGAACGGCTCATCGAGACGGTGGACAATCTCGAGAAGGAGCTGAAGCGAGTCGCGGAAACCGGGAAGACCGTGGACTCCGTCGAGATCCGACGGTGGCGGGCGGACATCGAGCGACAGGTCCGTCAGCTGCTGGGGACGCTCGACGAGCGTCCCGAGCATGACTCGATCGCCGGGAGATTGAGCGGGAAGTCGGGACTGCTGCGCCGCAACGTGCTGGGCGCCTCCGTCGTGCGATCCGGTCGCGCGGTGCTCGTCGGCGATCCCGCACTCGGACCTGAGGAGGCGCGTGTGCCCAGACGCACGGCGCTCGCGCTCGGCATCCCGGACGAAGACGATCGGCAGGCGCCCTACGACGACGTGGTGATCGTGAACCGGCAGCCCACACTGCATCCGTACAACCTCGTCGCACTGCGCGCACGAAGGTGGGATGAGGATGCGATCGCGGTGCACCCGGTGCTGCTGCGCGCCATCGCGGGCGACTTCGACGGCGACACCATCGCGGTGCATCGTCCGATCGATGAGGACGCCCGGGTCCAGGCATGGAGGCTGCGTCGCCCCGCGGTCAGTCTGCGCAGCGGCGCGAACGGCGCCTCGCTGGCGAAGCGCGACCTGGACATCGCGCTCGGGCTCGAACGCACCGTCGACTCGTCGCTCCGCACACGCTGCGAAGCGCTCTGGACGAACCTCCGTCCGCTGGAGGGCGACGAAGCAGGCAGCGCTGAAACCGCCGAGAACCTGCAGCACCTGGCTGCATGCATGATCGAGGCGTTCCACGCGGCGACAGGATGGAGCCCCGCGCTGGTTGATCTGGAGGTGTCAGCCGAGAACGGGGGTGGCGAGTCACGAGCGGAGCGGGCCATCTGCGACGACCGTCACGCCGCTCTTGCGGAGGGCTTTCGTGCGAAGGTCCTCGGCAAGCCGCAGGACATCGAGCAGCTCCTCGTCGCCCGCGGCCGCGCGACCACGCAGAACGAAGACCTCGCTCCGACCATCGTCGAGGGCTGCTACCTCGACGGGCTCGCGCGCGATGGATACTTCGCCGCGGCCCGGCAGGGGGTCTCGGCGCTCGCGGCGAAGAAGCTGGTGACGCCGTTCGCAGGCCACCTCACGAGAACCCTCGTGCACGAGGGATACGAGATCGTGATCGGCGAGCACGATTGCGGTGCCGGCGCAGGTCATACGCCGCTCACCTGCATCGGGGAAGTGCCCTGCGTCGTCGGATACGGCGACGATCTCGAGACAGGTCGACTCGTGGAACCCGGCACCGCAGTCGGCATTCGGGCGGCGATGTTCATCGGCGAGCGTGGAACGCAGGTCGCGCTCAAGTCGATCCACACGCGTGACGGTCGCAATCAGGTCGGCTCGGACGTGCGCGAGCTCGGTGCGATCTTCGGCATGCTCGGGACGATCACGGTTCCCGAGAGCATGGCGGGAACGGTCGAGGTCGGCGGTAAGCCGGTTGGACGGCTGTCGAAGCGCGCCGTCATCGACTGGTCTTGGAGTGAGCGGGAGGATCTCTCACTCGCCGCGGACCTCCTCGTGAAACGTTTCGAGGAGATCTTCGACGACGACAACGGCGGCGTGCTCGTCGCTCGGGTGCACGCGCAGGTGCTGCTCCGGCGCCACCTCGATGGCCTGCAACGGGCGATCGAGGAGAACGACGGAAGCGTTCCGAAGACGTTGGTCTGGCGCGATCCCGACGGCGCAGGAACGCCGGCTCTGATGACGGCGGTGTGGAGAGGCCGCCTCGATGCACTCATCGAGGCGTGCAGCTCCGACGGAGATGGACGCGAGCCGCTCGCTGCCCGAGATGGTCGGGCGGAGCTCTCCCACTCATTGCGGATCGGAACAGGGAGGGGCGAACCAGCGTGAGCACCGGGGCGACGTCCTCGACCGGAGGCGGGCGAAAGCGCAGGCGTGGCACGCAGACCGCGAGGGTGAGTTCGGCTGACATCAAGCGGAGTCCGGGGCTGGCCTTCCTCGCCCAGAGGATCCGCTCGGGCGAGCGGTTCGACCTTCCCGAGCCCGAACCCTCGGACGGCTTCGACGAAGACGATTTCCACGGCGACGATGAGGCGCCCGAGCTCGAGATCGACACGGGCGACGACCCGTGGGAGGAAGAGCGCGTCGAGGACGATCGATCGCTTCTGCACGGCCCCCGCCCGATCATCGAGCTGTGGATGAACCATGGGGTCATTGAAGGGCGCGGCAGGCCAGTCGACTCCGGACCGGCCACCGACCTGCGTCTCGTCTCGACGGAGTCGTGGCGACTCGACCAGTACGTGAAGGCGTTCGTCAGACAGCTCGACGGCAGGGACATCGACCTCATGCTCCCGATCGGGGAGCTCTGGCAGCGACTCCCGTACGTGAACAAGCAGACGTTCGCCAGCCGTTCCCGAGTATCCCGCGGTGAAGGGGTGTCGAAGGAGGACGTCTCCGAACGGCGAACGGACCTGGTGCGCCTGCCGGGCGGCGTCGTGCCGCTCGAGTTCTTCCTGCGTAGGGAAGAGAAGCCCACCAAGCAGGTCGACCTGCTCTTCCGCATGACTGATCTCGCCGAGCGCTCGAAGGAGAGCGTCATGATCGAGCTGCAGGGCAAGACGAAGGGGCAGGGGGCGAAGTATATCGGCTGGGTGAAGGCCTGTCGAGCCAACCCGAGGATCGTCGCGCGCCACTTCCGCGCATTCCGCGCGTATCCCGAGCGTATCGACGGCATCATCGATGACCTCGCAGCCGAACTGAAGGACAGCATGGAGCGGTCATGCTCGAAGCCCCCGGAAATGGATCCCGACTATCGGAATCCGCCGTTGCTCCACGCGATCATCGTCGGTCTTGAGGAATGGAGACAGCAATGACCCGAGTCGTGGTGTGCGCTCGTGAACCCATCGTGGAGGCCCTTCGGCGGGCCGTCTCCGATGCGCAGGAGGACGACGTGCGTTTGGTGCGCATCGACACCGTCGCCGCAGCGAAAGTCCTGTCGGAGCTGAGCTCCCGAAACGCTGAGACGGACTACGCGGTGCTCGACGAGCAGGCGTTCCTCCTGTCTGGTAAACCGAAGCTGTTCACGGATTCGATCGATCAGGTCAAGAGGGCTGACACCCCTTGCAGCGTCCTGTTCTCGCACGTGCGCAAGGAACATCTCAATTCGGTGCTCTTCGGAGCTGAGAACGTCGACCTGGCGCTCGAGCTTCGCGACGTTCCGCTGGACCATAGAGGGAACGAGCTGACGACGATCGCCGACACGATCGTCAGGCACGCTGCCAATATCGGGAGAGCCGCCGTGGGCGCGCTCCCACCCGGCGCTGTCGAAGTGGGCTCGCGATTCGTCATCGATTCCAAGAACGGCGAAACCTACGAGGATGCCCGGCGCAGGTCGCTCATCGCGCACGACATCGGCGAGTTCGGGGCGACCCTGCGCCGCATCGTCGCGCAGTTGCGCACGCACGAGCTGCGCGAGCAGATGCCCTGGGATCCTTCGGACACGCAGGAGAAGAGCTGCCTTGAACCCGTTGAGGCCGGTCCCGAAGAGTGGAACCTGAACGTTCCCGAGCGCGCGATCCCGAATCTCATCGAGGTGATGACCGCCTTCTCGAGCCGCGATGCGAAAGACCGGCTCGCCGGGAACACCCCCGCTGATGCGAAGTGGAAGAGCACCTGGGACGAGGGCAACCCGCCGCTGCTGCTCATCACGGGCGAGAGCGGCACCGGCAAGTCGTTCGTCGCCGAGGTCCTCGCCGAACTGCTCACTCCGGACCAGACGAAGATCACGCCTGCGAGTCGCCGAGTGCCCCCATCTCGGCGCCTCGTGAAGGTCAACGGCGCCGGCCTCACCTTGAACACCTGGGAGCACCTCGTGGTGGGCGCGGCACCGGGCGCGTGGACCGGGATCGACGGGGCCGTCGTGGGCGCCCTCACCCGCGCCGCGCACGGCGTGTTCTTCCTCGACGAGATCGGCGAGGTGCAGCCCGACGTGCAGGCCGCCCTGCTCACGCTGCTCGACGATCGGCTCATCCGGCCGGTCAAGATGCATCCGCCGTTCAAGGGCTTCCAGCACATCATCGCCGCCACGAACCGCGACCTCACCGCCAGCATCCAGCAGGGCCGCTTCCGCAACGACCTGTTCGCCCGGTTCAAGCTGCGACTCCACATCTCCCCGCTGCGGGAGCGGGGGAAGGCGCAGTGCGAGCAGCTCATCGACTTCCTCATGCAGGACGAGGCGGTGAACCCCACCGATGCGAGCGGCAGGCGCGCCGTCCAGGCCGTTGCCCGAGACGCGATGGACGCACTGACTGCCCGGGAGTACCGCAACGGCAACTTCCGCGAGCTCGGCGAGACGGTGCACACCGCCATCGCCAGAGCCCGCGGCCGCTACTCGCACATCCTCGAGTGGGATGACATCCCGCCCGAGGCGGCGAGCACCGCGCCTCAGTCCTGAGACTCTCGCCGGCCGTGCAGCAGCCGACCGACTGCCCCGGCGATGGCCCACGGGTCGAACGGCAGGGTCGGGACGATCAGCCGGGCCGGGGAGCGCCGGCGCCCGGTCACTGCGGCCTGGCCCCGGGGAGCAACCGGCACGAGCGCCTCTGGGAACGCACCCTCCCCGAACACCTGCGGCATGAACCGCGTGTCGGCGAAGCGTCCCTCGCGCTCCGACAGGTCGCCCTCCCCGCCGCAGTCCGGGCAGGCGGGCGCGCCCAGCTCGGGCCGGTCGGGCGTGGGTCGGCGCCACAGCAGCAGGTCGGCCGGCGACAGTCCGACCTCGCTGTTCGACGCCTGGTCGAACGGCGGCATCCCGAGCCGCTCGCCCGCGTCGGGCGCCATGCCGAGCAGCAGCAGGTTGCGGTCGCCGCACCAGTCGAGGAGCTCGGCGTAGCGGGCCGTCGCCGGATGCGATGGGTCGGCGTCGCGCGACGAGCGGTGCAGCAGGGCGAGCGCGATCGGCGTCTTCGCCGCGTTCAGCCGGGCGGTCGCCCACAGCGGGGTGCCGTGCGAGGTGACCTCGTTCGTATACCCCTCGTCGAGGTAGGCGCGGTACCGGCTGGAGAGGGCGCAGCGGATGCAGGCGGGCGTCACCCCCGGCAGGGTGAAGGTGATCTCCGCACCTCTGCCCTGCTCGTACACGGTCGCCGAGACGACCGGCAGCGCGAGGTGCAGACCGAGCCGGGCGATGCGCGCCTGCGGCTCGAACGCGTCGGTGAACGCGCACAACAGTGTCGTCGAGGGCACCGCGTAGGTGCGCCCGGCGAAGGGCGCGTTCGCGAGCCGGGCCATCGCGGCGTCGTCCAGTTCCTCGATCCTCGCCTGCACGGTCGTGACCCGGGCGTACGGGCTCACCCCCACGATGCGTCGCGCGAGCGCATCCGCCTTCGGTCGGCCGACGTCGTCGCGCGAGTAGTGCTGCGTGCCGAGGTTCTGCGGCTCGACGACATCCGGGTCGATGAGCACGAACTCGCCGACGCCCGCCCGCGCGAGATCCTCGACGAACTGCGCGCTGCCCCCGCAGCCGACGACCACGACGCGCGACGACGCCATCGCGCGGAGGTCGTACGCGTCGCGCACCCGGTCGAACTCCCGCCATTGCGTCGGGTCGATCGGCAGCGCGCGGCGGCGCACGGAGACCGGGGCTGCGGTCGGCACGAAGCCCCCGTCGCGACGGTCGACAGTCCAGGTGTGGAGCGAGAACCTGCCGGTGTCGGCGCTCGACTGCGCGATCGGGAGGATCATGCGCCCCATCGCGGGGATCGCCGTGAGGATGCGTTCGCTGTACGCGCGGTCGGGGAGCGACGGCTGCGTGGAGCCGCGGGGGTGGCTGTGCACGAACCCGAGCAGGTTGACGCCGCGCGGGTTCCAGTCCTCGCGCAGGGTGTCGTTCACGACCTGCATGTCGGGGTAGTAGGTCACCCCGGTGGTGGAGCCGCTCTCGTCGAAGTAGAACTCCTCCACGGTCGAGGAGAGGCGACGGCCGCCGAGCATGCCGCCGCTCTCGGCGGGCCTGCGGCCGACGGTCTCGGCGATGCGCCGGTAGACGTCGGCGTCGAAGACGACGGGGGCGGGGCCGTCGAGCTCGTCGGCGGTGAGGCGCAGGATGCGGGCGTCGGGCGTGGGCGTGGGCGTGGGCGTGGATGCGGTCATGGTGGGGTTCTCCTTCATCGCTGGATGGTTCGTTGGCAGGGATGTGGTGGGACGACGAAGCCGGTGACGGCGACGATGCGTCCCTGCGCGTCGCGGACGGCGCCGACGCCCGTGTCGGGAGCGACGAGGTCGTCGCGGTCGTCGCAGGCGCCGAGCACGAGCTGGCTCACGATCAGCACGACGCCCCGTTCGGGCTCGGGGAGCCCGAACGGGGCGTCGTGAGCGACCTCGTGGACGGGGATGCCGCAGACGGCGTCGGCCGGGCGTCGCGACTCGCTCACTCGGGCGACGCCCTCGGACTCCCACACGTGCTCCACGTCGCCGACGACGACGCGGATGGGATGCGGAGTGAAGTTGCGCAGGCGCATCGCCGTCAGTCCCGCAGCCAGTCGAGCCAGCCGTGGATCCGTTCGGCGAGCGACGGACGCACGTCGAGCGGCGGGGTCGACGCGCGCGGTACCGGTGGCCGGGTCGACGATCCTCCGGGAGCCGGCGGTCGCGCCTGCGGCGGTGTCCGCACCGGAGCAGGTGGTCGCGCCGGAGCTGGTCTCGGCGCCGGTGGAGTCGCAGGGGTCGCGGGCACCGGCGGCCGGGCGGGCGGGACCGCCTCGAACGGCACGTCGTGCACATGCGCTGACGTCGACCGGTCGTAGACGTGGCTCCGATCGGAGGGGGCATTGAACGTGCCGGTCTTCCGGTAGGCCTGCGTCGCATCCGCCCACAGCGCAGCGACCGACTTCGCGTCGTCGAGGGTGCTGAGCGGCCGGTCCCAGCAGATGAAGCGTCGGCCGCCGTCCGTGAGCCGGTGCGTCTCGATGCTGCCCGTGGAGCGGCTGCCGTAGGACGGCGACGACACGATGTAGACGCGCCATCCGTCGAGCCGGCGCACGAAGTCGAAGACGTAGTCCTCCTCTCCGTCGCTCGTGCGGTAGCGGACGCTCCGGATCTCGATGGTCATCGCCGCACCTCGTCGGCCGGGTCGGCGGATGCGGTGAGCTCGTCGGCCTCGGCTCCCTGCCCGGCATCCGCGGCGTCGTCCTCGTGCGCACCGGCGATGGCCCGAGGCCCGGGCCATGCCGGCGTGCGCGCCGCCCGACCCTCCTCGTCGCCCATCCATCGCTCGTGGCGGCCACGCGCGTAATGACCGGCTACCCACGCGTAGTGCTCGATCCACGCCTGCTGCGCCTGCGCAGCGGCATCGGCGATCACCTCGAGCTCCTCGAGCAGGCGGGCCCGCTCTCGACGGGCTGCCGTCTGCGCCGCGCTGTGCCTCGCCGTTGCCGCGGCCGCCTGCTCCGCGTCGCGGATCGCGTTCGCCGCGTCGACCCGATCGCGGGCCG
>Ga0153917_1000690_pt1 | contig 18861 bp, 15 predicted proteins | sample TSFL001MetaG_FD_104695 | JGI IMG/M metagenome (GOLD analysis project Ga0153917, IMG submission 104695) | Attine ant fungus gardens microbial communities from Florida, USA - TSFL001 MetaG | ecosystem: Host-associated > Fungi > Mycelium > Unclassified | place: USA: Florida, Paynes Creek Historic... | reverse complement strand
TCCGGTCTGAATGAGGGGTTTACTATCGCCTGGTAATTACGGAACTAATAGTGAATACTTTCAAAAAACTGTTCCGGGTTTAATCATGCGACAGCTTCATCGGGTTAATCAGTTTCAGCGCCTTTGGCAGCTTAGCCAGGGCGAAGCGCAGCGCATCAGCGTTGCGGCCATGGCGCAGCACTGCTTTTGCAGCGAGCGCCACGTGCGTACCCTGCTGCGGCAGTGGCAGCAGGCGGGCTGGCTGCAGTGGCACGGTGCGGCGGGACGCGGTAAACAAGGCGAACTGCGCTTTCTGCTCTCTCCCGAACAGCTGCGTCAGCAGTTGCTCAGCCAGCAGCTGGCAGCCGGTGAAGCGGTACAGGCGTTGCAGGTGCTGGATGTCGCGCCTGAACGGCTGGTGAAAATGCTGCGCCCACTGATGGGCGGCCAGTGGCTGAACCAGGCGCCCGTGCTACGCATTCCCTATTATCGCGCGATGGAGGCGCTGGATCCGCTGCAGCTCACCGGACGCGCCGAGCAGCATCTGGTACGCCAGATTTTTTCCGGCCTGACGCGCTTTAACGCGGATGATGTCGAGGGCGATCTGGCACATCACTGGCAGCACGATGCGCAGGGCCGCGAATGGTATTTCTGGCTGCGGCCACTGCTCAGCTGGCACAACGACGAACCGGTGCAGGCGGCACAGCTGGTCCAGCAGCTGCAACGTATCATGCAGACGCCGCAGGGCGGCCGTCTGCTGGCGGCGGTGGAACACATCGATGCGCCACATCCGCTGGCGCTGCGTATCCGGCTGCGCACCAGCGATTACTGGCTACCGCAGCGGCTGGCGCATCAGTTTTGCCTGCTGCCGCATCCGGAACATGCCGATACCGGCAGCGGACCGTGGCGCCTGACGCACTTTACCCGCGAGCTGGTGCGGCTGGAGAGCCATGCGCGCTGGCACCATCAGCGTCCGCTGATTCAGGTGGTGGAATACTGGATTACGCCGCAGCTGTTCGATCGCGGGCTGGGCACCAGCTGTCGCCATCCGGTGCAGATCGCCATTGGCGATCCCGACGAGCTGGACACGCTGCGGCCGGTGGATCGCAGCATCAGTCTCGGTTTCTGTTACCTGGCGCCGCGTTTCTCGGCTCGCTTCAGCCAGGCGCAGGCCAAAACGCTGCTCGCGCTGATTCAGCACAGCGGCGTCATTCAGCAGCTGCCGCTGGATGAAGGCTTAATTACGCCAACCGCAGAGTTGCTGCCCGGCTGGCCGCTGCCCGCCCCGCACCGCCCGGATGGCGCATTGCCCGCAACGCTGACGCTGCATTATCACCTGCCCATCGAACTGCACGTCATGGCCCAGGCGCTGGTGCCGCTGCTGGCGGCACAGGGCTGTACCCTCACCTGCGTATTTCACGACGTCAAAAGCTGGCGCGATGACATCGATCTGAGTGACGCCGACATCATCATGGGCGACCGTCTGATTGGTGATGCGCCGCAGTTTACCCTGGTGAACTGGCTGGAAAATGATGCGGCCTGGCAACCGCTGCGTCCGGCGGTACTGCAGGCACCGCTGCACGCTATCGCCCGTCAGGCCAGTCCGGCACTGCGCAGCGCCGCGATTCATCAGCTGTTTCAGCAGCTGATGCGCGACGGCCATCTGCTGCCGCTGTTTAACTATCGCTACCAGGTGTTTGCTCCGCCAGGAGTCGAAGGTATTCAGCTTAACAGCATGGGCTGGTTCGATTTCACCCGCGCCTGGATCCCGCCGCCTGCCGCAGGCGGTGCTGTTCAGCCCGCGCCGGAGCCAGTACCATAGGCGCACTGATTTATGGGGAAGAAAACATGAAACGAGCCGTTGTCGTATTCAGTGGCGGACAAGACTCCACCACCTGTCTGATTCAGGCGCTGCAGCAGTATGATGAAGTGCACTGCGTGACCTTTGATTATGGTCAGCGCCATCGCGAAGAGATCAGCGTCGCCGCAGAGCTGGCGCACCAGCTGGGCGCGCGGGCGCACAAAGTGCTGGACGTAACGCTGCTTAATGAACTGGCGGTCAGCAGCCTGACGCGCGATAACATTCCGGTGCCAGCCTACAATCCACAGGCCAGCGGCCTGCCCAGCACCTTCGTGCCGGGGCGCAATATCCTGTTTCTGACGCTGGCGTCGATTTATGCTTATCAGGTGGAAGCCGAAGCGGTGATTACCGGCGTATGCGAAACCGATTTTTCCGGCTATCCGGATTGCCGCGATGAGTTTGTCAAAGCGCTGAACAACGCTGTCAGCCTCGGCATGGCGCGCGAGGTGCGTTTTGAAACGCCGCTGATGTGGCTGAATAAAGCAGAAACCTGGGCGCTGGCGGACTACTGGCAGCAGCTGCCGCTGGTCCGCTCGGAGACGCTAACCTGCTACAACGGCGTTAAAGGCGACGGCTGTGGTGAGTGCGCGGCCTGCCACCTGCGCGCACGCGGCCTGGCCGATTACCAGGCCAATGCGGCCAGCGTGATGGCGGCGATGAAACAGAAAAGCGGCCTGCGCTGATTGCGGCCGCGCTGCGGGCTGGCGTGCTTTCTGGGCATGCCAGCTCAGGAAGGCGCGGTCATCAATGCCGCCAGGCGTTCACGTAACTCCCCTTCCAGCGGCACGGTTTTTTGCGTGCGCAAATCGATGCAGACGAAGGTCAGCGCCGCATCCGCCACCAGCGTGTTATCACCCGCCAGCACCACCCGCTGTAAAATAATGCCGCTTTTGCCGTTGAGCTGCGAGACCTCGCTCTCAATGTGCAGCACGTCGCCCAGCACCGCCGGACGACGATAGTTAATGTTGATATTCACCACCACAAACGCCAGCTGCTGCTCCAGCAGCCAGTGAAAGGCATCGGCATCTTCCAGCCACTGCCAGCGCGCCTCTTCCAGAAACTCCAGGTAGCGCGCATTGTTCACATGCTGATAGACGTCAAGATGATAGCCGCGCACTTTGATGGTGGTTTGCATGATTGCTCCTGTTCAGGCTGTGAATGACAACTGGTTGGACCTGTTGAGCATAGCACAGCCTGATGGGCCGCTTTAGCAATCCTTCAGAGTCGCGAGCCGCTTCACAATTTCAGCCGCGCGCTGTTCCGCTCCACCAGCGCACTGCCAATACCCGGTACTTCTTTCAGCTGCTCGATGGCGCTGAAGGGCCCGTACTGCTCACGATAGCTGACAATCGCCTGCGCTTTTTTCAGTCCAATACCGTTCATGGCGGCGGCCAGCTGCTCGGCCGTGGCCTGATTGATGCTGACCTGTTCCGGCTGCGGTGTGGACACCTGCGTCGCCTGCGTTTCACTGGGGCTTTCCGCCGCCGCCAGTTCGCTGATCCAGAGCGCGCCGCCCAGCGCCAGCGTGATGCAAAAGGCACGAAATGTTGATTTAACCATGCTGTGTTTCTCCTTGTGTTTGACAGCCACTGCAGGGTGGCACAAGCGAGAAACCCACTCAAAAGGCGATGATCAGAAATGGAAAAGGCCGCAGAAGCGGCCTTTCGGTATTGCAGCAGTTTACCTTTTTTTGTGAGGCTTACTGGTTTTGTGCGGCGGCGCCGTACTTAATCTTCGCCTCTTTGCGCAGGTTTTCCAGCAGCGCTTCAAAGGCAATCTGCGCGTTGTTTTGCGTCACGCCTTTCACCATTTCGTCGATCTGCGCCTGCGGCATGTTGCCCGCGCTGACCTTATCCAGCGCGACCAGCACCACGTTGCCCTGCATATCTTCGCTGACACCCCAAGACGGCTGGTTATCCGCTGGCTGTGGCAGGTTGAATGCGGCCTGAGCCACCGGATCCTGCGCGTTGCGATCGACGGTTTTGCTGGCGCTCAGCGTCAGGCCAGCCGCCTGCAGCGCGTCCTGTTTGCCCGCTTTCAGCTCGGTCAGCAGTTTGTCTGCCTGCGCTTTGGCCTGCTGCGTCGCTTTGTCATGCTTCAGGCTGTCGGCAATCTGCGCTTTGACCTGATCAAGCGGTTTAACCGCTTCCGGTTTGTGCTCGCTGATGCGCAACACAAACGCCCGATCGCCATCAACGCTGATGATGTCGGAGTTGTTGCCCGGCGCGCCGTTCTGACCGGTCAGGCCACCGTTGAAGATCGCCTGTTTAACCGCATCGAAATCGAGATCGGCCGGCACGTTATCGCGGGTGATCCAGCCCGTTTCCACCACTTTCAGGCCAGATGCCTGTGCGGCGCCCGCCAGGGATTCGTTGTCGTTGCTGGCGGCTTCGCTCACCTTCTGCTGCATCTTATAGAAGGCGTCGACGGCTTTTTCCTGCTTCACTTTATCCGCCACCGCATCGTGCACCTCCGCCAGCGGTTTAACCTGCTCTGGCTGGATATCGTCCAGACGCACCACCAGGAAACCTACTGAGGACTTGATCACGCCAGACAGCTGACCTTTCTGCGTCAGGTTGGCGTTTTTCAGCTCATCCGGCGTGGTGTTCGGCTCCAGCCAGCCCATGTCGCCGCCTTTACGCGCAGAGATTGGGTCGATGGATTTGCTCTTCGCCAGCGTGGCGAAATCCTCGCCCTTTTTCAGCGCATCCAGCACCGCGTTGGCATCAGCTTCGGTTTTGGTCTGAATGATGCTGTAACGGTTGCGCTGCGGCTGTGAATAGTCGGCTTTGTGCTGATCGTACCAGCTCTGAATATCCGCTTCGCTGGCGTTCTCCTGCAGGCTGGCCGCATCCATTTTGATATAGCTGACGCGGAACTGCTCAGGTGCCATAAAGCTGCTCTGATGCTGCTGGTAGTACTGATTGATTTCGTCGTCGCTGGCGGTTTGTTTCGCGGCCAGCGCATTAACGTCAATCACCGCCTGACGAATCTCGCGCTGCTGCGAGACCAGATCCACCAGCTTGCTGGTTTCACCCTTCAGCATGAAGTCGGTATTGGCGATGGCGTTGATCAGCTGCTGCGTCGCCAGCTGCTTGCGCAGCGCTTCGGCGTACTGATCGGCACTAAAGCCCATGCCGGCGATCAGGCCGTTGTATTTCGCGTTGTCGAACTTACCGTTGGTCTGGAAAGCCTGCTGATTGAAAATAGCCTGCTTCACCTGATCGTCGCTGATGCCAATGTGCAGATCTTTGATGTACTGATCGAGCAGCGCCTGATCGATCAGCTGCGACAGCGCCTGCTGGCGCATCTGCTGCATGTAGCCGTCGTTGCTGGCCAGCTGCGAGAACTGGTCGCCCAGCATCTGCTGCTGACGGTTGCGCTCGTTGTTAAACGCCTGTTCCAGCTCACCGCGGCTAATTTCATGGCCGTTCACTTTGGCAGCGTAATCGCTGTTACCGCCAATCAGGTAGTTGCCCACCCCGGTCAGTACGAATGACAGGATGATCAATCCCAGAATGATCTTGAGCACGACATGGTTCGACGCCGCGCGTAAATTGTCCATCATGGTATGACAACACTCCGCTGTAGTGTGGATGTAAAGCTCTGACACGATGTCATCATCGTGCAGCTGCGGTTCAGGCTGGCAGCTGGCAACCATGCGGAGACTGAAGCCAGCGGCTAAAGTCGCGCATCAAGATAAAAAAAGGCACATCAAAAATGATGTGCCCGTATGTTACATGAGAACGCCTTTTTCGTCCTCAATCCATGGAAGAAAATGCTTCGATGGACAGGTCAGCGGTCATTAATTGACGGCGTCTTTCAGTGCTTTACCTGCACGGAAGCCCGGTACTTTACCAGCCGGGATGGTGATTTCTTTACCGGTTTGTGGGTTACGGCCGGTGCGGGCAGCACGCTCGCGTACAGAGAAGGTACCGAAACCGACCAGTGCCACTTCGTCACCGCCTTTCAGCGCGTCAGAAACGGAGCCCATGAATGCATCTAACACACGTCCCGCTGCCGCTTTAGAAATGTCAGCGTCTGCAGCAATTTTGTCGATCAACTGTGACTTATTCACTCTCTTCATCCCCTCTTTTATTATTCACTCGCACCCGCGCTTCCCGCCCGGTGCGAACGCGCAGCCAGTTATATCAAGCCTGTGGAGCTGAAACAACGGTATTCATCTTAATCGTTGATCCAGCAGCCCCCTAAATTAGCGGCACAAAAAAAAGCTGGCAAGCCCGATTTGGCCTGCCAGCTTCGCTTTTTAGCGCTTTTTGTCGCTAATCACTATTTTGCCGTGGCAACCTGCATCCCGTACGGGGCATTTTCCAGCGCCAGGCTCAGCACTTCTTCAATACGCTTCACCGGATGGATCGACAGATCGGCAATCACGTTCTGTGGAATCTCTTCCAGATCGCGCTTGTTTTCGTCCGGGATCAGCACGGTTTTGATGCCGCCGCGATGCGCCGCCAGCAGTTTCTCTTTCAGGCCACCAATCGGCAGTACCTGACCGCGCAGCGTAATCTCGCCGGTCATCGCCACGTCCGAACGCACCGGGTTACCGGTCAGACAGGAGACCAGCGCGGTACACATCGCGATACCAGCGCTTGGACCATCCTTCGGCGTCGCTCCTTCCGGTACGTGCACGTGGATGTCACGCTTCTCGTAGAAATCACCATTAATGCCGAGTTTCTCCGCACGGGCGCGGACTACCGTCAGCGCCGCCTGGATGGACTCCTGCATCACCTCACCGAGTGAACCGGTGTAGGTCAGCTTGCCTTTGCCCGGCACGCAGGCGGTTTCGATGGTGAGCAGATCGCCGCCCACTTCGGTCCACGCCAGGCCGGTGACCTGACCAACACGGTTTTCGCTGTCAGCGCGGCCGTAATCAAAGCGCTGCACGCCCAGGAAATCCTTGAGGTTTTCGCCGTTGATTTTGATGCTCTTTTTCGCTTTGTCCATCAGCAGCGCTTTTACCGCTTTACGGCACAGCTTGGAGAGTTCGCGCTCCAGGCTACGCACGCCCGCTTCACGGGTGTAATAGCGGATAATGCCGATAATGGCGCTATCGTCAACGCTGATCTCTTTCTCTTTCAGCGCATTACGCTCGATCTGCTTCGGCAGCAGGTGCTGTTTAGCGATGTTGAGCTTCTCATCTTCGGTGTAGCCGGAGAGACGAATCACTTCCATACGATCCAGCAGCGGAGCCGGAATGTTCATGGAGTTAGAGGTAGCCACAAACATCACATCTGACAGATCGTAATCCACTTCCAGATAGTGATCGTTGAACGCAATGTTCTGCTCCGGATCCAGTACCTCCAGCAGCGCTGAAGCCGGATCGCCGCGCATATCGGATGACATTTTGTCGATCTCATCCAACAGGAACAGCGGGTTTTTCACGCCGACTTTGGCCATTTTCTGGATCAGTTTGCCCGGCATCGACCCGATATAGGTACGACGGTGGCCGCGGATTTCCGCTTCGTCACGCACGCCGCCCAGCGCCATACGCACATATTTACGGCCGGTGGCTTTGGCGATTGATTGTCCCAGCGAGGTTTTACCCACGCCCGGCGGTCCGACCAGACACAGAATCGGCCCTTTAATTTTGCTGACGCGACTCTGCACCGCAAGATACTCAAGGATGCGGTCTTTCACGCGCTCCAGTCCGTAATGGTCGGTATCCAGCGTCTCCTGCGCTTTCCGCAGGTCTTTTTTCACCTTGCTGCGCGCATTCCACGGTACCTGCACCATCCAGTCGATGTAGCCGCGCACCACGGTGGCTTCCGCTGACATCGGTGACATCATCTTCAGCTTCTGCAGTTCGGCTTCGGCCTTCTCGCGCGCCTCGGCCGGCATTTTCGCCGCGTCGATTTTGCGTTTCAGCGCTTCGTATTCATCCGGCGCATCGTCCATCTCGCCCAGCTCTTTCTGAATCGCTTTCATTTGCTCATTCAGATAGTACTCGCGCTGGCTTTTCTCCATCTGCTTTTTAACGCGGTTGCGAATACGCTTCTCAACCTGCAGCAGATCGATTTCCGATTCCATCATCGCCATGAGATATTCCAGACGCTCATTGATGTCGGACATCTCCAGCACTGACTGTTTGTCAGCCAGCTTAAGCGGCATGTGCGCCGCTACGGTGTCGGCGAGACGCGCCGCGTCGTCGATGCTGTTGAGTGAAGTCAGCACCTCCGGCGGGATTTTTTTGTTCAGCTTGATGTAGCCTTCAAACTGATTGATGGCGGTACGCACCAGCACTTCCTGCTCGCGCTCTTCAATTTCCGGCGAGATCAGGTATTCGGCCTGGGCAACAAAGTGGTCGCCATTGTCCGCTAAAGTGGTGATGTGTGCGCGCTGAAGACCTTCCACCAGCACCTTAACGGTGCCGTCTGGCAGTTTCAGCATCTGCAGTACGGAAGCAACGGTCCCTACCGCGAAGAGATCGTTAATACCAGGTTCATCCGTTGAAGCCTCTTTCTGGGCAACCAGCATGATCTTCTTGTCATGATCCATCGCCGCTTCGAGGCAACGAATCGATTTTTCCCGACCAACAAACAACGGAATTACCATGTGCGGATAAACCACCACGTCGCGCAACGGCAACACGGGGATTTCAATGCGTTCAGAACGCTCAGGATTCATAGAGCTCTCTCTTAGTTTAATGTCCGCCAGGTGATGGGAACCGCGTGATACAGGCTGTATGCAGTTAGACCCACAGGATTATGAGTATATGGGGATGCTTGCACGACATTCAATGTCACAGAGGTGAGAAAAATAAAAGGGGAAACATTTTCCCCTTTTTTAAGATAACAACGTGGTGTAATTGATTATTTATTCGCCAGAAGCCTGGGCTTCATGCTTACCGTAAATCAGCATCGGGTCAGATTGCCCCTCGATCACTGACTCATCGATCACCACTTTCTCTACGCCTTCCATTGATGGCAGGTCGTACATGGTTTCGAGCAGCGCCGCTTCTACGATAGAACGCAGACCACGTGCCCCGGTTTTACGCGAGTTCGCTTTCTTCGCAATCGCCGTCAGCGCTTCGTCACGGAACTCCAGCTCCACGCCTTCCAGGTTAAACAGCGCCTGATACTGCTTGGTCAGCGCGTTTTTCGGTTCACGCAGGATCTGGATCAGCGCTTCTTCGCTCAGCTCATTGAGCGTCGCCACCACCGGCAGACGACCAATGAACTCCGGAATCAGACCAAATTTGATCAGATCTTCCGGCTCAACCTGTGACAGCAACTCACCTTCGCTGGCTTTCTGCGATTTACCTTTTACGGTCGCGCCAAAGCCAATACCGGAGCCGGTTTCAACACGCTGTGAAATCACTTTATCGAGGCCGGCAAACGCACCGCCACAGATAAACAGGATTTTCGAGGTGTCGACCTGCAGAAACTCCTGCTGCGGATGCTTACGTCCACCCTGCGGCGGCACGGCAGCCACTGTGCCTTCAATCAGTTTCAGCAGCGCCTGCTGCACGCCTTCACCTGACACATCACGGGTGATAGACGGGTTGTCTGATTTACGGGAAATCTTATCGATTTCATCGATGTACACGATGCCGCGCTGCGCTTTCTGTACGTCGTAGTCGCACTTCTGCAGCAGTTTCTGGATGATGTTTTCCACATCCTCGCCCACGTAACCGGCTTCGGTCAGCGTAGTGGCATCCGCCATGGTGAAAGGCACATCCAGCAGGCGCGCCAGCGTTTCCGCCAGCAGGGTCTTACCGCTACCGGTTGGACCGATCAGCAGAATGTTACTTTTGCCCAGTTCAATCCCGTTGCTGGTGTCGCCGTTACGCAGACGTTTGTAGTGGTTGTACACCGCCACCGCCAGCACTTTTTTCGCCTTCTCCTGACCGATAACATAATCGTCAAGGTGATGGCGGATCTCATGCGGCGTCGGGAGCGCGCTGCGCTCGCGGTGCGGGGCCACTTCTTTAATCTCTTCGCGAATGATGTCGTTACACAGATCGACACACTCGTCGCAAATATACACTGACGGCCCGGCAATCAGCTTACGGACTTCATGCTGGCTTTTGCCGCAGAAAGAGCAGTACAGCAACTTACCTGAACCGTCTTTGCGCTTATCTGTCATCAGCTAACCTCTTTTCGTTCTCAGACCTAATTGGTGTACGGCAATGGCCGCACAGCAACGGCCGATATGCATGCAACTCACCTGTCTGCACCCGTTAACTATAGCGTAAGGGGCAGACAGATGTGTCTTATTGGCGATGCGTCAGGATGGAGTCGACCAGGCCATACTCTACCGCTTCGCTGGCAGAGAGGAAACGATCGCGCTCGGTGTCGCGTTCAATCTGCTCCAGCGATTTGCCGGTATGTTCCGCCATCAGCTCATTCATACGCTGCTTCACTTTCAGGATTTCACGCGCGTGGATCTCAATGTCCGTCGCCTGGCCCTGATAGCCGCCCAGCGGCTGGTGAATCATCACGCGTGAGTTTGGCAGACAGAAGCGCTTGCCTTTAGTCCCCGCCGTCAGCAGGAATGCGCCCATCGAACAGGCCTGGCCCATACAGATGGTGCTCACGTCCGGCTTGATGAACTTCATTGTGTCATAAATCGACATACCGGCGGTAATTACACCACCTGGCGAGTTAATGTAGAGGTAAATGTCTTTTTCAGGATTCTCAGCTTCCAGAAACAGCATCTGCGCCACAATCAGGTTCGCCATGTGATCCTCAACCTGACCGGTCAGGAAGATCACGCGCTCTTTAAGCAGGCGGGAGTAGATGTCGTAAGAACGCTCGCCGCGCGAGGTTTGTTCGACCACCATTGGCACCAGCGCATTGGTTGGTGCAGTAAATTCACGATCGCCACTGTATGACATTACCGTCTCCTGATAAATTTCATTGGCAACATTCTGTACCGATTTTACGCGAGGCGCGCGGCGAAAACTATGCGCAGCGGTCTCGTTCCGACATTACAGGACGGTTAATCAGCCAGTCTTACTGTTTTCACGCATTCTCCCTGTATCTGGGGATGCAGCCCAGTTGTTTCAAGCATAACAACCTTTTCCCCATTCGCTAACACGGAAAAACAGCTTAGCGAAGAATTTGCCGATTAATTAGTCAAATAGCGCACAAATGTGGTTGGTTTCCGCCAGAAACGAAAAAGCCCGCGACACAGCGGTCGCGGGCTTTAGCACTCAGGGTTAACTCACGAATCAGGCCGCAGAGGTCTGGTTCATCAGCTCCTGGAAGTTAGTGGCTTTATCAGTCACTTTGGCTTTCGCCAGTACCGCTTCAACCGCCTGCTCTTCCAGCGCAACGTTGCGCATGTTGTTCATCAGCTCGCTGTTTTTGCTGTAGAACTCGATCACTTCCTGCGGATCTTCGTACGCAGAAGCCATCTCTTCAATCAGCGCTTTAACGCGATCTTCATCGGCTTTCAGCTCGTTGATGCGAATTACTTCGCCCAGCAGCAGACCGACCACAACGCGACGTTTTGCCTGCTCTTCGAACAGTTCACGTGGCAGTTCCAGCGCCTGCTTCTCGTTGCCGCCGAAACGCTGTGCAGCCTGACGACGCAGAACGTCGATTTCGCTGTCGATCAGTGCCACTGGCACGTCGATTTCGTTCGCGTTAACCAGACCGTCAATCGCCTGCGTCTTCACGCGGTTACGGATAGCGCCTTTCAGCTCGCGCTCCATGTTCTTACGCACTTCAGCGCGCAGACCTTCGATGGAGCCATCTTCCACGCCGAAACGCTTGATGAATTCAGCGGTCAGCTCCGGCAGTTCGCGGGTTTCCACTTTCTTCAGCACGATGTCGAACTTCGCATCTTTGCCTTTCAGGTTTTCCGCGTGGTAGTCATCCGGGAATTTCACGTCGATGGTGAAGGTGTCGCCGGCTTTCTTGCCAGTGATGCCTTCTTCGAAGCCTGGGATCATACGACCCTGACCCATCGCCAGCACGAAGTCAGACGCTTTGCCGCCTTCGAACTCTTCGCCGTCTACAGAGCCGGTAAAATCGATGGTCGCGCGATCTTCTGCTGACGCCGCTGCATCGGTCTCTTTCCAGGTCGCCTGCTGCTTCTGCAGGGTTTCCAGCATGGTGTCGACGTCAGCGTCGGTCACTTCAACCACCGGTTTTTCGACTTCGATTGCATCCAGGCCTTTCAGCTCAACTTCCGGATACACTTCGAACTCAACCGCGTAAGTGAAATCTTCACCTTCTTTATACTCACCCGGCACGTAGTTCGGTGCGCCAGCTGGGTTGATCTTCTCTTTGATGATGGCGTCAACGAAGTTACGCGTCATCAGCTCGCTCAGGACGTCCTGACGAACAGAGGCACCGTAGCGCTGATTAATGATGGTAGCCGGCACTTTGCCTTTACGGAAACCGTCGATACGGACTTTCTTAGCCACTTCCACCAGTTCTTTCTTCACTGCGCTTTCGATGCTGTCCTTAGGAACAGTAATCGAAATGCGACGGCCCAGACCCTGAGTGGTTTCTACTGAAACTGTCATCTTGTTACCTCAAAAAATCACGTGCTCGGTCAACTTCAGACACCACACAATTAATGCGCCGTATCCAACAACCGGGACGGCCTCTGCAGGCAGAACCTAATCCCTGTCACCAGAAGCGTCCCGAAGACATTCCGGAAAAATAGACGCCGCATTATAGCGGCATCCCCGGAATGAGTCGAGGCTGCAAACTCACCACTTTTTAACGGTTTTGCTGCTTTTTTGCGCCGCAGATCGCGTTTGTGCATCATTGAGGTAAGAAAAAACGGCCCGCAGGCCGTTTTGGAGAAAGCTGGAGAGGAAAACTCAGGCCAGCGTACCGGCACCGCGACAGTTCGGTGAGGCGAGTACGGTATCCTGCAGTCCATCCCACTCTTTGCGCGTGTAGGTATGCAGCGCCAGCGCATGAACGCTGCCTGCCAGCTCGGTCGCCAGCTCGCCATAAATGGCGCGGTGACGCTGCAGGAAGCGCTGTCCGGTGAAAAGGTCGCTGACGATCACCACTTTGAAGTGACTTTCAGACCCGGCAGGCACGTTATGACGATAGCTTTCGTCATGCACTTCGAGATGTGCAGGCTCAAAAGCGTTACGCAGCTTTTCTTCTATTTGTTCGCGAATCATTGTTAACACTCCTCTACGGCGAGCGCTGTGCCCCATCTGTTTAAATATTAGTAGGTTTTTTACCTTTCCCGCAGCCGGGCAGGAAAAAAATCCTGCTGCGCTGCGCATCTTAGCCTGCTCAGGCTGCCGGTCAATCGGTTAGCGCGTCCAGCTGTCCGAAAAAATCCTTTACAATCAATTTCCCCTGGTGCGGGGCTTTTTTCGCCGTGCCGCAATGCTATGATGGCCGCAGTTTTGCAAACCAACCCATATGCTAACGAGAATGAGTATGTTGAAAAAACTGTTATTCCCTCTGCTGGCTGCCTTTATTTTGGCCGGCTGCGCCAGCAATAACACCACGCTGAACATCCAGCCAAAAATCCAGCTGCCACAGCAGGATCCGAGCCTGATGGGCGTTACCGTCAGCGTTAACGGTGCCGATCAGCGCAGCGATCAGGCGCTGGCCAAAGTGAACCGCGACGGCCAGCTGATCACCCTGACCCCGTCACGTGACCTGCGTTTCCTGCTGCAGGAAGTGCTGGAGAAGCAGATGACCTCGCGCGGCTACATGATTGGCCCGAACGGCGCGGTGGATCTGCAGATCGTGGTTAATGGTCTGTACGCCGATGTCACGCAGGGTAACGTGCGTTACAGCATCACCACCAAAGCGGATATCTCTATTATCGCTACCGCGAAAAACGGCAACAAGCAGGTGAAAAACTACCGTCAGACTTACAGCGTAGAGGGTGCCTTCATCGCCACTAACGATAAGATCACCAACGCGGTTAACTCGACCCTGAGCGACGTGATTGCCGATATGGCGCAGGACACCAGCGTCAATAACTTCATCAAGCAAAACGCGCGTTAATTTTCCGCAGTAACCTGCCCGGTCCCCGCTGACCGGGCTTCATTTCAGGCTGGCTATGACATCTCACTATCTGCGTATTTTTACCCAACGTAACGCTGCGGTCCTGCTGCTGCTCGGTTTCGCTTCCGGTCTGCCGCTGGCGCTGACCGCCGGTACGCTCCAGGCGTGGATGACGGTAGAAAATGTCGACCTGAAAACCATTGGTTTCTTCTCCCTCGTCGGTCAGGCTTATGTGTTTAAGTTCCTGTGGTCGCCGATGATGGATCGCTATACCCCGCCCTTTCTTGGCCGGCGGCGCGGCTGGCTGCTGGTCACGCAGTTAGCGCTGATTGCCGGCATTGTGGCGATGGGCTTTATGCAGCCATCACGCGACCTTACCCTGCTGGCGGCGCTGGCGGTGCTGGTGGCTTTCTGCTCAGCCTCACAGGATATTGTGTTTGATGCGTGGAAAACCGATGTGCTGCCGCCGGAAGAGCGTGGCAGCGGCGCGGCGATTACCGTGCTCGGTTACCGGCTGGCGATGCTGATTTCCGGCGGCCTGGCGTTGTGGCTGGCGGATCGCTATCTCGGCTGGCAGGCCACTTACTGGCTGATGGCGCTGCTGATGGTGCCCGGACTGATCGCCACGCTGCTGGCGCGTGAACCTGAGGCGCCGGTGCGCGAGCCGCACTCGCTGCGTCAGGCCGTCGCGTTTCCGCTGAAGGATTTCTTTCAGCGCAACAACGCCTGGCTGCTGATCACCTTAATCATTCTCTACAAGCTGGGCGACGCGTTCGCCGCTTCGCTCACCACCACCTTTCTGATTCGCGGCGTGGGCTTCAGCGCCGGTGATGTCGGTCTGGTGAATAAAACGCTTGGCCTGCTGGCGACCATTATTGGTGCGCTGTACGGCGGCGTGCTGATGCAACGCCTGAGCCTGTTCCGCGCGCTGATGATCTTCGGCGTGCTGCAGGCAGTATCTAATTTCGCTTACTGGCTGCTGGCGGTAACGCCACCGCATCTGTGGAGCATGGCCAGCGCGGTATTTATCGAAAACCTGTGCGGCGGCATGGGCACCGCCGCCTTTGTGGCGTTGCTGATGACGCTGTGCAACAAATCGTTCTCGGCCACGCAGTTCGCGCTGCTGTCAGCGCTGTCAGCGGTTGGACGCGTGTATGTCGGTCCGGCGGCTGGCTGGCTGGTCGAACTGTGGGGCTGGCCGGTATTTTACGCCTTTACCGTGGTGGCCGCCGTACCGGGCCTGCTGCTGCTGTGGGCATGTCGCGGCACGCTGCAGGCAATGCAGTACAGCGGTGAATTCATGAAGCGCAGCCTGTGGCCACAGGGTTATCGCTGGACGGTACGCCTGTTCGCGGCGGGCTGTACGCTGCTGGCGCTCTGGCTGCTGACGCTGGCACTGCGTGCGGCGGATATCTGGCACAGCGCGACGCTGCCAACCCATCTGTTTGAGGCAGGGATGGCGCTGGCGCTGCTGGCGGTGCTGCTCGGCATGATGCTGGACTGGCTGGCATTAAGAAAAACAGCGTCAAATCGTGCACATTAACGCTGCGCTATTTGCCAGACGGGGATAAATCGCTTAAAAATAGCCCCCGGCGAATTTTAAGCGATAGCATTTTTTTTAACGCGAAATAGAAACATTAAATTAACAAACCCGCGTAATATTTAAATCCGGTGAGCAATTAATTTGTAGAAATTTCATCGCTAAAATGATGCAGAATTGTTAAATAAATGAGTATTAAAACTCCGGTTTATGCTTTCCCTGTTTTCTCTGCGGTTAATGTCATTGGTTTTTGTTATATTGCCGCCAACTGCTTGTCGCAGTTAATAATTTGTCACCCTGCGCAACATCTGTGACACCCTTAGCAAAAGGTGTCAACAGCCTTCTGACACATCCTTAAGCTGGTTTACACTGCATAAACCTTCCCGTAAAATGCGCGCACACTTAAACGACAATAGAGCCCTTTGTCATTGAGGTCGTTAAATGAGACTCAGGAAATACAATAAAAGTTTGGGGATTTTGTCATTAATTGCAGGCGCTGTATTACTCAGCGGCTGCGATAGTGCGTTGTTAAATCCCAAGGGACAGATTGCACTGGAGCAACGTTCACTGATTCTGACAGCTTTCGGCTTGATGATGATCGTCGTTATTCCGGCAGTCTTAATGGCTGTTGTGTTCGCCTGGAAATATCGGGCAACCAATACCAACGCGAAGTATAGCCCTAACTGGTCACACTCTAACAAAGTGGAAGCCGTGGTCTGGACCATTCCGATCCTGATCATTCTCTTCCTCGGCGTGCTGACCTGGAAATCAACCCACGCGCTGGAGCCGAGCAAACCGCTGGCCTCTGACGTGAAACCGGTTGAGATCGACGTAGTGGCACTGGACTGGAAATGGCTGTTCATCTACCCGGAACAGGGTATTGCAACCGTCAACCAGATTGCCTTCCCGGCAAATACTCCGGTGAACTTCAAGATCACCTCGAACTCCGTCATGAACTCCTTCTTTATTCCTACGCTCGGCAGCCAGATCTACGCCATGGCGGGTATGCAGACCAAACTGCACCTGATCGCCAACGAGCCAGGTACGTTCGACGGTATCTCTGCTAACTTCAGCGGTCGCGGTTTCTCTGGCATGAAGTTCAAAGCCATTGCCACCAAAGACGATGCGGAATTCCAGCAGTGGGTTGCCAAAGTTAAAGCGGCACCTAACACGCTGACCACTATGGATGATTTCGAAAAACTGGCTGCGCCAAGCGAAAATCACCCGGTGGAATATTTCTCAACTGCTAATCCGGAACTGTTCAAGCAGGTTATTGATAAGTTCATGATGAGCCACGGGAAAATGGACATGTCGCACGAAGGCATGGACATGAATCACGCCGCAGCTGCGGGAGCCGAGGAATAATACGATGTTCGGAAAATTAACACTGGATGCAGTGCCCTACCATGAACCCATTATCATGGTTACGGTCGCCGGTATCATCATTGGTGGTCTGGCGCTGATCGCTGCTATTACCTATTTCGGTAAATGGCAGTATCTGTGGTCTGAATGGTTAACCTCCATCGACCACAAAAAACTGGGTATCATGTACATCATCATGGCCTTCGTCATGCTGCTGCGCGGCTTTGCCGATGCGGTAATGATGCGTACCCAACAGGTGATGGCTTCCGCCGGGGAAGCAGGCATACTGCCACCGCACCACTACGACCAGATCTTCACCGCTCACGGCGTGATCATGATCTTCTTCGTGGCGATGCCTTTCGTGGTGGGTCTGATGAACATCGCGGTTCCGCTGCAAATCGGTGCCCGTGACGTTGCCTTCCCGTTCCTGAACAACCTGAGCTTCTGGTTCACCGCTATCGGTGTGATCCTGGTTAACCTGTCACTGGGTGTGGGCGAATTCGCACAGACCGGCTGGCTGGCTTATCCACCGCTCTCGGGGGCAGAATACAGTCCTGGCGTCGGGGTCGATTACTGGATCTGGAGTCTCCAGCTCTCCGGTATTGGTACCACGCTGACCGGTATCAACTTCTTCGTGACCATTCTGAAGATGCGTGCACCGGGCATGGACCTGTTCAAGATGCCGGTATTCACCTGGGCAGCACTGTGTACTAACGTCCTGATTATCGCTGCGTTCCCGGTTCTGACCGTGACGCTGGCACTGTTGACGCTTGATCGTTACCTCGACTTCCATTTCTTTACCAATGATATGGGCGGTAACATGATGATGTACGTCAACCTGATCTGGGTCTGGGGTCACCCGGAGGTGTACATCCTCGTTCTGCCGGTGTTTGGTGTCTTCTCTGAAGTCACGGCCACCTTCTCGAAAAAGCGTCTGTTTGGTTACACCTCGCTGGTGTGGGCAACCATCGCCATTACCGTTCTGTCGTTCATCGTTTGGCTGCACCACTTCTTCACCATGGGTGCCGGTGCGAACGTTAACGCCTTCTTCGGTATCATGACGATGATCATCGCGATTCCGACCGGGGTGAAAATCTTTAACTGGCTGTTCACCATGTATCAGGGTCGTATCGAGTTCAACTCGGCGATGCTGTGGACCATCGGCTTCCTGGTCACCTTCTCCGTTGGTGGGATGACCGGCGTACTGCTGGCGGTGCCAGGCGCAGACTTTGTGCTGCACAACAGCCTGTTCCTGATTGCACACTTCCACAACGTTATCATCGGTGGTGTAGTGTTCGGTTGTATGGCTGGCGTGACCTACTGGTTCCCGAAAGCCTTCGGCTTCACCCTGAACGAAACCTGGGGCAAACGTGCTTTCTGGTTCTGGATCATCGGCTTCTTCGTTGCCTTTATGCCGCTGTACGCGCTGGGCTTCATGGGGATGACCCGTCGTCTGAGCCAGGACATCGATCCGCAGTTCCACTCTCTGCTGGTGGTTGCAGCAGGCGGTGCGGCGCTGATCGCCTGCGGTATTCTGTGCCAGCTTATCCAGTTCTGGGTATCGGTACGTGACCGTGAGCAGAACCGCGATCTGACCGGTGACCCGTGGGGCGGCCGTACGCTGGAGTGGGCAACCTCTTCGCCTCCGCCGTTCTACAACTTTGCTGTGATCCCACATATCCACGAGCGTGATGCGTTCTGGGAAATGAAAGAGAAAGGTGAAGCGTACAAGCAGCCAGAAAAATATGAAGAAATTCATATGCCGAAAAACAGCGGCGCGGCCATTGTTATCGCTGCCTTCATGACAGTCTTCGGTTTTGCCCTGATCTGGCACATCTGGTGGCTGGCAGGTCTTACTTTCCTTGGCACCATCGTGACCTGGATTGTGAAGAGCTTCGATGAAGACGTGGATTACTACGTACCGGTTGCTGAAATCGAGCAGATCGAGAAGAAGCACTTTGATGACATCAGCAAAGCAGGTCTGAAATAATGTCAACTGAAACCGTTAAACACCACCACGACGCCCATGCGGAGCATGGGCATCACGATGCGGGAGCCAATAAAGTCTTTGGCTTCTGGATCTACCTGATGAGTGACTGCATTATCTTCGCAACCCTGTTTGCGACCTATGCGGTCATGGTTAACAACACTGCCGG
>Ga0153917_1000688_pt1 | contig 18893 bp, 19 predicted proteins | sample TSFL001MetaG_FD_104695 | JGI IMG/M metagenome (GOLD analysis project Ga0153917, IMG submission 104695) | Attine ant fungus gardens microbial communities from Florida, USA - TSFL001 MetaG | ecosystem: Host-associated > Fungi > Mycelium > Unclassified | place: USA: Florida, Paynes Creek Historic... | reverse complement strand
TTGGCATGGATCGTGCCCATCGAGCCGTCGTGACCCGTGTTCATCGCCTGCAGGAGGTCGAAGACCTCCGGTCCGCGCACTTCGCCGACGATGATGCGTTCGGGACGCATGCGCAGGCAGTTCTTGATGAGGTCTCGCATGGTGATCTCGCCCTCGCCCTCGATATTCGGCGGGCGGGTTTCGAGACGCACGACATGCGGCTGCTGGAGCTGAAGTTCGGCCGAGTCCTCGCAGGTGATGACCCGCTCGTCCCGGTCGATATAGTTGGTGAGGCAGTTGAGCAGCGTCGTCTTGCCCGAGCCGGTGCCGCCGGAGATGACGAGGTTGCAGCGAACGCGGCCGATGATCTGGAGAAGCGCCGCGCCCTCCGGCGTGATCGAGCCGAAGCGGACGAGCTGGTCGAGCGTCAGCTTGTCCTTCTTGAACTTTCGGATGGTGAGCGCGGTGCCGTCGATGGCGAGCGGCGGGGCGATGACGTTGACGCGCGAGCCGTCGGGAAGGCGGGCGTCGCAGATCGGGCTCGATTCGTCGACGCGGCGGCCGACCTGGCTGACGATGCGCTGGCAGATCGAGAGGAGCTGGGCGTTGTCGCGGAAACGGATCTCCGATTCCTGCACCTTGCCGCCCACTTCGATATAGGTCTTGCCGGCGCCGTTGACCATGATGTCGGCGATGTCGTCGCGCGCCAGCAGCGGCTCCAGCGGGCCGTAGCCGAGAACGTCGTTGCAGATATCGTCAAGCAGTTCCTCCTGCTCGGAGATCGACATCGCGAAGTTCTTGATCGTGATGATGTCGTTGACGATGTCGCGGATTTCCTCGCGCGCGCTTTCCGTGTCGAGCTTTGCGAGTTGCGACAGGTCGATCGTATCGATCAGCGCGGAGAAGACCTGGCTCTTGGTATCGTAATAGTCTTCCGTGCGCGGCGAGCGGCGGCGGCTGGAAGCGGCGGGCGCGGGGGCCGGAGCCGCCACCGGCGCAGGCGCCGGCTCGAAGACGGGCTGGGCCACGGGCGTGGGCACGGCCGGCCGTTCGGCCGTCACCGTCGCGGCGGCCGAAGGCGCGGCATGGGGCATCTGGCCCGCTGCGCCGCTCTTGCCGAAACCGTCATTGCCCCGTTTGCCGAACATGCCACGTCATCCAGTCTGTTGCATCGCCCCTTCGGGCCTATTTGCGTCCGATCAGGCCCAGCATCTTGCCGAGCCCGGCCTTCTTGGGTTTCTTCACCGTCGCGCGGCCCGTCACGAGATGGGCGATCTGCGAGAAGGTTTCCGCGGTCGGCGACTTGCGGTCCATTTCCGCGATCATGCGGCCGCTGTTGGCGGCCGTGCCGAAAAGCTGCGCGTCGAAGGGAATGATCGCGACCGGCTCGATGCCGAGCGGCTCGCAGAAATCCGCCGGGGCGATTTCCGGGCGCTTCGGCAGGCCGACCTGATTGAGGATCAGGTGGGGCTGCTTGTCGTTCGGCCTGAGCTTCTTCAGCGCGTCGAGCATGTTCTTCACGTTGCGCAGGCTCGCAAGGTCCGGCGTCGCCGTGATGATCAGCTCATCCACCTCGGACAGCAGCGTGCGGGTCCATTCGGACCAGGCATGCGGCACGTCGAGCACCGTCACCGGCGCGCTGCGCTGCAATACTTCGAGGACCGGCTGGAAGGAGCCGCGCTCCAGATCGTAGGCGCGATCCAGCATCGAGGGGGCGGCCAGAAGCGAAAGATGCTCCGAGCATTTCGTCAGGAGACGGTCGAGGAAGACCTCGTCGAGGCGGTCCGGCGCATAGATCGCCTCGGAAATGCCCTGCGGCGGGTCCTGATCGAAGTCGATATTCGCCGTGCCGTAGGGCAGGTCGAGGTCGGCGAGGATCACCTCGGTCTGGAACAGGTTGGAGATGTCGAAGGCGCAATTGTGCGCGATGGTCGAGGAACCCGCACCGCCCTTGGCGCCGATGAAGGCAAGCGAGCGGCCGAGGGGCTCGGCCTCCGGGTCGATGAAGATCGCCGCCATGGCGTTCAGCACCTCGGCCATGCCGACCGGGCCGACCATATATTCGGAAATGCCGTTGCGGATGAGATCGCGATAGAGCGCGATGTCGTTGTAACGGCCGACGATGATGACCTTGGTGGAGGGATCGCAGACCTCGGCGAGCGGCGCGAGCTCGTCCATGATGGCGTGCGGCTCCGCCGAAGTCTCGAGGATCAGGAGGTTCGGCGTCGGCGCGCTGGCGAACATGTTGGCCGCCGCGGCGATGCTTGCGCTGGAGATGCGCAGGCTGACCTTCGTCATGCGCCGGTCCTGTCCGCACCGTTCCATGGTGCGCAGCATGGCCTCGCTCTCACAGAAGGCGTGCACGGAGATGCGCGGCAGCGGGCGCACGGCCTCGAGGTCCGTCGGACGCACGGCCTCGTCCGCCTGATCCTGCGCGGTTTCGCTCGTGAAGGTGTAGTCGACCGTGCTCATCGTCACATTTCCTTCAGTTCGGTATAGGCGCCGCGATAGCGTTCGAGCGCTTCGCCGCGCTGCGTCGCGTCAGCCGGCGTCATGCGGCGCGGACCGAGAAGGTCGTTCGGATCGGCCATCTGGGCGGCAAGGTTGTTCTGCGTGGCGCAGCCGAAATTGTAGTAGTTCTTATTCTCGAAGGTATTGATCGTCAGGTCCTCCGGCCATTGGCCGCAAGCCTGCGTCGAGGCCGCGATGGCGAAATAGCTGAGACGGATCGGCGCCGCCTCATCCGGATCGGCGGCGGAATAGCTTTCGATCATGATCTTGCGGGCCGGTATGCCGTGGCGCCCGAGCAGCTTGCGGATCTGCCGGCCGGCGACCGATGTCGCGGCGTCGTTGCGCGCGCCGCGCGGCAGGATGACACGGAACATGCCGGAGGAGTCGGCGGAGTAGCCGGAGGCGAAGCCGGCGATGACCTCACTCTGGCCGCGGGTCAGCTGGCTGGCGCCGGTGGCGATCGGGATATCGATGGTGCGTTCCTGCTCGCCGACGACGATGGGATGGCGCGTGCGGTAATCATCCGGCAGCGAGCCCGTCGCGCGGCGGTCGGCGCAGCCGGCAAGGGCGACGGCGAGCGCCGCCACGGCGAAGACGGCGACGGTGCGGCCGTTCCGGGCGCGGCCATTCCTGGTGCGGGTGGTGTGCATTTCGTTTGCCATTGGCTGGGTCCGTCCCTTCGTCACGTCGCACCCGATCACTTGTAGATGAAGCCGACGCTACCTTCGTAGCGCTGGGCCGGCAGGCCGTTCTTCCGGCCGTAGAGCTGGTTCACCTGGCCGAGGAAGACGCTTGCCGCGTCATTCGCCGGATTGAAATTGTCGTCCGGCCGGGCCAGCGCGTTCCGGTTCACCGGCTTGACGAGATAGGGCGTGGCGATGATCACCAGTTCCGTCTCGTTGCGCTCGATGGACTTGCTGCGGAACAGCGCGCCGAGGACCGGCACCTTGGAGGCGCCCGGCGTTCCGGACATGGTCTGTTCCACGTCGTCATTGATAAGGCCCGCCAGTGCGATCGAGCCGCCCGAGGGCAGTTCGACGACGGTTTCGGCGGAGCGACGGCGATATTCCGTCCCGGTTGCCGATTTCACGGGCTCGGAAACCTTTGTCTGGATGCGCAGGCCGATGCGGCCGGAAGAGAGCACGGTCGGCGTGAAGCCGAGCGAAATGCCATACTGGTAGGTTTCGATCCGGACACCACCGTTACCGTCGGGAACGGAATAGAGCCGCTCGCCGCCAGAGTTGAACGTTGCCGACTGGCCGGAAATGGCTGTCAGCGTCGGCTCGGCCAGCGTGCGAATCGCCTTGGCCTGTTCGAGCGCGCTCAGGGCAGCGTTGATGCCGAACTTGCCGATATTACCCGCGACGTTGCCGGTCAACCCGGTCTCCGCAGCATTGAAAACCAGCGTGTCCAGGCTGGAGCCGGATTTGTTGACGCGGCTGAAGGTGTTGTCGAAACCGAGCTGTTTGAGAACCTCGCGGCGGATTTCGGCGACCGTCACCTTCAGCGTGACCTGATCCTCGCCCTCGATCTGCAGCATGTTGACGACCTGGGAGGTCTGGCGCCCTTCGCCGAAGATCGCCGAATCGCCGTTGTTGCCCTGCGAGACCACCGTGCGGGTGGTCGCTTCGCCGCCCTTGAGGAAGATCTGCGCGAGATTGACCGCCTGGGTGGCATCCTGCGGCGTGCGCACGGAACCGGAGAGCACGATATTGTCGGAGATGATCTCGACCTGGATATCGGAATCGGGGATGAAGCGGCGCAGCTGGGTCTGCAGCCCGCTGACATCACGCTCCACATTGAGGTCGATGCTGACGATCTCCTCGCCATTGGGCCCGAAGACGAAGATGTTGGTCTGGCCGACTTCCTTGCCGAAGAGATAGATGCGGCGTGAGGTGCGCGTGACGGCATCCGCCTTGACCGGATCGGCGACGAGGATGTCGTGCGCGTCGGTCGGCAGGTCCACGACGATGGCCTTGTTGAGGCCGAGGCGCACCGACTTGCGCACGCCCGCGCCACTTTCCTGGATGCGGATGATCGACGACGTCGCCGCCTCGGCGACCTGGCCGGGAAGCGGGAGACCGGCAAAGGCCAGGCAGAAGCTCAGCCCGCCCGCGACAGAAGCCCGAAAAATCCTTGTGATTGCAAACACGGGTCAGCTCCTGCTCATTGCTCTGCGGTTGCGGCGGCGGCAGTGGTGCCGTTGACGATCGAACCGGTCTTGATCACCTGGATCTGCGGCCGGCCCGCGCCGCCGCTGAGGAGATAATCGGCTGCCCCGGTATCGGCTTCCTGGGCGTCGGCGACGCTGCGCAGCGCCAGCGACAGGCGCTCGGCCATCTGCTGGGCGACGGCGATCACCTTGGTCTGGTCGGGGGTCAGTTCGAGTGTCGCGGTGGTGCCGACGACCGCCTTCGAACCGTCCGGATTTTCCTGGATCTGCTGGTCGATGGCGAGGACGCGGACGTTCGACAGGATCGTCTCGGTGAGGTAGGCGCCCGAATCGCCCTTGCGCACCATCGTCACGTCGACGCGGTCGTTGGGCAGGATGAAGCCGCCGGCACCAGTCGCGACCGAGATCTCCGTCGCGACGGCCCGCTTTCCGGCGGGAAGCAGCGACGACATGATGCGGCTCGAGGAATCGGCGATCTTCTCCTGACGGATCGGTTCGCCGTTGAAGATCGGCATGCGTGCGATGGCGCCCTTGAGGGTCTCGATCGCATCCGGCCGGCTCTTGTCGGTGATGAAGCCTTCGACGACGGAGCCTTCCGGCCAGGCCGCCCAGGCGACCACATCGGGATTGAGCCGCGCGCCGACCGGCAGGCTTTCCTTGGCGACGAGTACGTTGATCGTGGGCTCGCGCTCCACGACGGTCTGCGTCTCGATCACCGAGGGGCCGCCGCGGGCAACCTGCAAGGCAAGAAATCCTGCCACGCCCGCCGAGACGACGGCGACTGCCAGAATGATGATTCGTGCCGGTTTCATGTGGTTTCCCTGAGCTGCGGAGTCTCCTGTCAGCCCACATTGACCGGCAATGGTGTAATTATGGTTAATAAGCGCCTTACGGCTATGGTTAACGGCAGGTTGACGCCGCCCTCAACCGCCGAGCGCGGCGAGCATCAGCGGGGAAGACGGATAGGCCATGAAGGCCCCGATGCCGATAGCGATGCCGTAGGGTATCTTCTTCGCCATGACGAGGGAGTCAGGCATAGGCAGGCCGCTGGCGAGAATGGAGTTGGTGTGCGCCCGCAGCGACAGGATAGCCAAGGTCAGGACACCGCCGAGGAATGACACATAGACTAGAAATTCGATTAGCGAAAATGTCAGGCCGAACCACACCGCGCTCGCCGTCAGAAGCTTCGCATCGCCACCACCCATCACATTGAAGGCGAACAGCGCGAAGCACGCCGAAAAGACGATGGCACCGGCTGCAAGATGCATCGCGATCTCTGTCATACCGAGACCGACGAGGGGAGCCACAATGAAAAACGATGCAAGAAGGATTGCAGACACCCGGTTTGGAATGAGCATCGTGAGGAAATCTGAACAGGCGGCAACTGCCAGGCAAAGCGGGAAAACCACAAAGATGATCGCCTGAGTCATGATGATCTCCATTTTGAAGCAGAATGCATCTGGCAGGTTTCAGGAAAGATAATCCTGAAAACAGAAAGCCGCCTTTGCATGAAAGGCGGCTTTCTCATCAAGCAAGTTTCATTTAGTTGGTGGGGGCGGTCTTGGTCGTACCGTCCGCGCCGATGTTCATTTTCTTCGACAGGCCCGTGAACTGGTTATTCAGCGAGCCGCCAAGCGCGCTGGCGCCGGCGATGAGGGCGACGGAAATCAGGGCGGCGATCAGGCCGTATTCGATGGCGGTTGCGCCAGACTCGTCCTTCATAAGGCGAGCGAAAATCTTGGTCATGGTATTCTCCTAGCTCCACGATGTTGGTTCAGCACGTCCGCCAACTGTTTCCGTTGTTCGGATGACTGCAACCTACAGGCAGGCCATTTCCATCGACTTAAGGAGTTGGGTTACCGAAACCTTAAGAAGAGGTCGCTGGATTTAGGGTTAACGATGCGTAAAATGCCGGTATTTGCACGCTCTTTCGCCGCTTCGGCCGTTTTCGCCGCAAGAACGCGCCCTGAGCGCCAGGGTTGAATCGAGAATGCCGGACTTCCGCTTAAACCTTCATTCACCATTCTTGGCGATGCTGTGGGCGTTTCTTTATCGGGATGACTGTTTATGGGACGCGACCGGACCTTCGCTGCGGGTGCAGCAACGCTTGCGACGACCGCCTTCGTGTTGCTGTCGGCGGCCGCCGATGCGGCGGCGCAGGAGCAATTCCTGCGCGTCTATATGGATCACGCTCGCGTCCTGCGGCTCGATCGTCCGGTCAGCAAGGTCATCGTCGGAAATGCGGCGGTGGCGGACGCGACCGTCGCCGACGCCCAGACCATCGTGCTCACCGGCCGCAATTTCGGGACCACCAATCTCGTGCTGCTCGATGCGGACGGCAACGCCATCGTCGACGAGCGCGTCCTCGTATCGATCGACGAGGGCAATACGGTGCGCGTCTTCCGCCAGACGGACCGCTCCGTCCTCTCCTGCACGCCCAATTGCGAGCAGCATGCCAGCAAGACGGCCGGCAGCAACTGAGCCGCAGTCCCGCTTCGGGCGTCCTGATGCGGGAAACCGGTCGAATCTTCACGGCCGCACACACGAAATATAAAGGGTCTGCCGCCTAGTCTGGCCTTCTCGATCCTTGGGAACCGCTCGCGATGTCGCTCGATCATGACACAGCCCCCCGGCGGCGGCCGGTTAAGGGCCTGTTCCGACGCCTCCTCCGGCGCCGCGACGGCGCGACGGCGATCGAGTTCGCGATCCTCGCCATTCCCTTCTTCGTCATCGTTTTCGCCTCGATCGAGACCTTCGTGGCCTTCATGGGCGACCAGCTGCTCGCCAACGCCACCGACACGATGGCGCGCAAGATCCGCACGGGCGAGATCCGCGCCGCCTCGGCCGCGACGAACGCCACGACGGAGGCGCAGTTCCGCACGGCGTTCTGCGAAGAGATCAAGATTTTGATGCCCTGCTCGGCGACGGAGGTGGCAAAGCCGGACAAGCTGTTCCTCGACGTGCGGCATTTCGACAAATATTCCGACATTCCGTCCACCGTGCCGCTCGTCGACGGCGATCTCAGCACCAAGGACTTCAAGTTCGATCCCGGCGGCAAGAAGACGATCAACATCGTCCGCGCCTATTATCGCTGGGACGTCATAACCGATCTCGTCCGCCCGATCCTGTCCAACATCCGCGCCGCCGACGGCTCGCGGCAGAACTACCTGATGGTGGCGACCGTCATCATGCAGAGCGAGGACTATCCGTGATGGGCAAGACCATGGCGACGTCCGGATCGGAATCAGGCCTCCTTCGGCACCTGCGCCGCTTTGTGGACGACCGCCGCGGCGTCGGCGCCATCGAATTCGCCATCGTCGCGCCGCTGCTCCTCATGACCTATATCGGCGCCTTCGAGATCACCGTCGCGGTGACGATGTCGCGCAAGATCAGCCGCGCCTCGAGCACCGTTTCCGACCTCCTGACCCGGACAGAGACGACGAACAAGACCACGCTGGATTCGATGAAGGACGTCACGAAGAACATCGTCGCGCCCTTCTCGCAGGACGGTTACTCGCTGAAGATCACCGGCATCGCCATCGACAGCAGCGGCAAGGCGACCGTCGCCTGGTCGCGCGACCAGGCATCGGCCGTTCCCTATCCCAAGGGAACACCGGTGACCCTTCCCACCGAGATGGACGCGAAGGGCACCTTCATCGTGCGCACGGAATTCTCCGTGCCGCACACGATCTTCCTGATGGCGCCGGGGCTGGCTTCCAATATCAACAAGATCAATCTCTCCAAGACCAGCTATTTCCGCCAGCGCACCGGCACGGCAATCGCCTGCGGCGATTGCTGACGCGCCTCCCCGGGACGGATTTTCCTTGAACGCCGCTCGGCGGGCATGCCATGTCAGACAGTCCAGCCGCCGTGCAAGCGGGCGGCGCGAACGATCGACGGGTGACATATGGCGCGGGCTTTTCTCTTCGTTCTCGATTCCTTCGGCATCGGCGGCGGACCGGATGCGGCGGCCTTCGGCGATCTCGGCGCCAACACGCTCGGCCATATCGCCGAGTTCTGCGCGGCGGGGGCCGCCGACCGGCCGGGGCTGAGACAGGGGCCGCTCCACCTTCCCAACATGTCGGCGCTCGGGCTGCTGCATGCGGCGCGCGCGGCGACCGGCTTCTTTCCGTCGGGCATGGACGTGCCGCCGCGCGTCTTCGGCTATCACGGCGCGGCCAGCGAGGTTTCCAACGGCAAGGACACGCCGTCCGGCCACTGGGAGATCGCCGGCACGCCGGTCTCCTTCGACTGGGGCTACTTCCCCACGGAGGGCGACGCCTTCGAGCCGGAGCTCGTCGAAGCGATATGCGCCGCCGGCAAGGTGTCCGGCATCCTCGGCAATTGCCACGCCTCTGGCACGGATATCATCGCCAGGCATGGCGTGGAGCACCGGCGCACCGGCAAGCCCATCTGCTACACCTCTGCCGATTCAGTCTTCCAGATCGCCGCGCATGAGGGCTCGTTCGGCCTCGACCGGCTGCTGACCTTCTGCGAGACGGTGCGCGGGATCCTCGACGCGCGGCTTGGCGGACGTATCGGCCGGGTCATCGCCCGGCCCTTCATCGGCGAGACGCCGGAGACTTTCGAGCGTACCGGAAATCGCCGCGACTATTCCGTGCTGCCGCCGGAGCCGACCCTGCTCGACCGGCTGACGGAGGCCGGCCGCACGGTGCACGCCGTCGGCAAGATCGGCGACATCTTCGCACACCAGGGCATCGGCACGCTGGCCAAGGCGAACGGCAACATGGCGCTGTTCGACGCGACGCTCCGCGTGATGGACGAGGCGAAGGACGGCGACCTGGTCTTCACCAATTTCGTCGATTTCGACATGCTCTACGGCCACAGGCGGGACGTGGCCGGCTATGCGGCGGCGCTGGAAGCCTTCGACCGGCGCCTGCCGGAAGTGGACCGCAAGCTGAAGCCCGGCGATATCGTCATCCTCACCGCCGACCATGGCTGCGACCCGACCTGGCGCGGCACCGACCATACGCGCGAGCGCGTCCCGATCATGAGCTTCGGCCCGGGCATCCGCTCACGCCTCCTCGAAACCCGCACGACCTTCGCCGATATCGGCGAAAGCATCGCCCGGCATCTCGGCATCGCGCCCGGCCCGCATGGAAGGAGCTTCCTGTGACCGAACCCATGCCCAAGGCGGAGCTGCACTGCCATATCGAGGGCGCGACGCCCCCTGCCCTCGCGCTCTCGCAGGCGCGGCGCTACGGCATCGACACGTCCGGCTTCATCCGGGACGGCGAATATGCCTGGCAGGATTTCACGAGCTTCGTCGCCAGCTACGACGCGACCGCCAATCTCTTCCGCACGGAGGAGGATTATGCGCTGCTCGCCGAAACCTATCTCACGGAGATCGCCGGAGCCGGGGCCATCTACAGCGAGCTTATCGTCTCGCCGGATCAGGGCGACGCCGTCGGCATCGGGGCGGATGCCTATATAGCCGGCCTTGCCGAGGGTGCGGAGCGGGCGAAGGCGAAAACGGGCATCGAGACGCGGCTTCTCATCGTCGGCATCCGCCATTTCGGGCCGGAGCGGGTGGTCAGGGCCGCCGAATATGCCGCGCGCCGGCCGCATCCGCTGATCACCGGCTTCAACCTTGCCGGCGAGGAGCGCATGCACCGGGTCGCCGATTTCACCCGCGCCTTCGACATCGCCCGCGACGCCGGCCTCGGCATAACCATCCATGCGGGCGAGCTTTCCGGCGCCTTCAGCGTGCGCGACGCGCTCGACCATGTCCGCCCCTCGCGCATCAGCCACGGCGTGCGCGCCATCGAGGATGCGGCGCTGGTGAAGCGGCTGGCCGACGAGGGCGTGGTGCTGGAGGTCTGCCCCGGCTCGAATGTCGCGCTCGGCGTCTTTGCCGATTTCCGGAGCCATCCGCTGCGGGCGCTGCACGAGGCGGGCGTGCGCGTCACGCTCAATTCCGACGACCCGCCCTTCTTCCACACCTCGCTTGCCCGCGAATACGAGGTCGCCTCGACGATCATGGGTTTCAGCGACGCGGACATCCTCGGCATGACGCGGACCGCCATCGAGGCGGCCTTCGTCGACGAGCCGACCCGGCAGAGGCTTCTTTCCGCGCTTTGAGGCACAAGCGGGCTGGGGATGTTGCCTCCGGCCGGCTCTCTTCTCTTGCAGGTCCCGGCCGTTCCGTGGAAAAAGAAGGCATCACTTACTTTCGGAAGGTTGGCCATGGACGGCGTCACAGTCATCGATCACCCGCTCGTGCAGCACAAGCTGACCATCATGCGCAAGAAGGAAACCTCGACCGGCAGCTTCCGCCGCCTGCTGCGCGAAATCTCCACGCTGCTCTGCTACGAGGTCACACGCGACCTGGAACTCACCACGGCACGCATCGAGACGCCGCTGGAGGAGATCGACGCTCCCGTGCTGGAAGGCAAGAAGCTGGTCTTCGCCTCGATCCTGCGCGCCGGCAACGGCCTGCTCGAAGGCATGCTGGAGCTGGTGCCGTCGGCCCGCGTCTCGCATATCGGCGTCTACCGCGATCACGAGACGCTGGAGGCGGTCGAATATTTCTTCAAGGCGCCCGACAGCATCGACGAACGCCTCGTCATCGTCGTCGACCCGATGCTGGCGACCGGCAATTCGGCCATCGCCGCCATCGACACGCTGAAGAGCCGCGGCGCGACGAATATCCGCTTCCTCTGCCTGCTGGCCGCGCCGGAAGGCATCAAGAGCTTCCGCGCGCATCACCCGGACGTGCCGGTCTATACCGCCTCCATCGACCGCCAGCTCAACGAGAAGGGCTATATCGTGCCCGGCCTCGGCGATGCCGGCGACCGGATGTACGGCACGAAATAGGCGCATCCGCCGGCCGGCCTGAAGGCCGCGTCATCTCGATTGCGAAACAGGCGGGGGAAACCCCGCCTTTTCTTTTGCCGCCGCCCACCGGGCGGGCTTGACGAGCGTTTCGTCAAAATGCCCACTTTAAACGATTGATAGCGCAGGCAGAGAATTGTATTTCTTTTGTCGACAAGGGGATTTTCAATGACCGATACCGATTCCAGCTCCCTGCCCGAACGAAAGCGCGGCTCCGGCGTCAAACTGGTCTATGACCTTTTGCGCGACGAGATCCTCGATCTGAAGCTCGCCCCCGGCAGCCCGATCGACGAAGTGCAGCTTGCCGAGCGGTTCAAGATGTCGCGCACGCCGATCCGCGAGGCGCTGGTGCGGCTGGCTGGCGAGGGGCTGATCGAGACGCTGCCGAACCGCTCGACCATGGTCGCGAATATCGACTTCCTCAACCTCCACACCTTCTTCGACGCGCTGGTGCTGATGTACCGGGTGACGACGCGGCTTGCGGCGCAGTATCACCGTCCGGAAGACCTCGCCATCATCCGCGGCTTTCACGAGGACTACGCCCGCTCGCTCACCGAGCGCGACACGCTGGGCATGATCGCCAACAACGCCGCCTTCCATGCCGCCATCGCCGAGGCCGGCCGCAACCCCTATTTCACCAGCCTGTTCCGCCGGCTGCTGGACGAGGGCCGGAGGATCCTGCGGCTTTATTACCAGTCTTACGACGAGCAGTTCCCGCAGCTCTTCGTGGACGAGCATGCCGCCATCCTCGCCGCCATCGAGGCGCGCGACGTGGAGAAGGCCGACCAGCTCGGCAAGGCCCATGCCGAGCAGATCGTCGCGCAGGTGCAGAAGCTCTTCAACCGCAACGACAGGCTCGACATCGCCTTGTGACCGCCGTGTATTTTTCTTGTCGACAAATAAAATACAAGCTGCTATAACCATCATCGAGAGAGGGGGAGGCTTCGTGCAAGGTGCCGGCCGACCGCCCGACCGAACCGCCCAAAGGAGATCGACATGAAGGCCAAGATTTTTTCCGGTGTCATTCCCGCCCTGATGACCCCCTGCAAGGACGACCGCACGCCGGACTTCGACCAGCTCGTCCGCAAGGGCAAGGAGCTTATCGAGAAGGGCATGTCCGCCGTCGTCTATTGCGGCTCCATGGGTGACTGGCCGCTCCTGACGGACGAGCAGCGCATGGAAGGCGTCGAGCGCCTCGTGAAGGCCGGCATCCCGGTCATCGTCGGCACCGGCGCCGTCAATACGGCTTCGGCCGTCGCTCATGCCGCCCACGCCCAGAAGGTCGGCGCGCAGGGCCTCATGGTCATCCCGCGCGTTCTTTCCCGCGGCTCCGTCGTCGCTGCCCAGAAGAACCACTTCAAGGCGATCCTGTCGGCCGCCCCGGACCTGCCGGCCGTCATCTACAACAGCCCCTATTACGGCTTCGCCACCCGCGCCGACCTGTTCTTCGCCCTGCGCGAGGACCACAAGAACCTCGTCGGCTTCAAGGAATTCGGCGGCGCCGCCGACATGCGCTATGCGGCCGAGAACATCACCAGCCGCGACGATGACGTCTCGCTGATGATCGGCGTCGACACCTGCGTCTTCACCGGCTTCGTCGATTGCGGCGCCGTCGGCGCGATCACCGGCATCGGCTGCGTGCTGCCGAAGGAAGTGCTGCACATGTGCGCCCTCGCACAGGCCGCCGCCAAGGGCGATGCGGATGCCCGCGCCCGCGCGCTGGAACTGGAATCGGCGCTTGCCGTCCTCTCGTCCTTCGACGAAGGCCCGGACCTCGTCCTCTACTTCAAGCACATGATGGTTCTGAAGGGCGACAAGGAATACACGCTGCACTTCAACGAGACCGACGCCCTCTCCGAGAGCCAGCGCGGCTATGTCGAATCCCAGCTCAAGCTGTTCGACACCTGGTATGGCGAATGGAGCAAGCTGCCGGGCGCCGTGCAGAAGTACAAGGCCTGAGCTTCAAGCCTTCCCAAATGAGAGAAAGGCCCTCCGCGAGGAGGGCCTTTTTGATTCCTGCCGCAGGTGTAGCCCCCCTCCGTCATGCTCGGGCCTGTCCCGAGTATCTGCAACGTCTCCATTCTTTCAATGCGTTGGCAGATCTTCGGCACAAGGGCGAGGATGACGACAGCGGTGGGGCACGGCTGCCGGAAAACTGAAAAGGCCCTCCGCGAGGAGGGCCTTTTCTTTTGGCGGCAGGCGAAGGGAGGGCGCGATCAGGCGATCGCATCCAGCCCCTTTTCCAGCAGGTGGTCGAGCTGTCCCACCTCGGCGGCCGTCAGCGTGACGCCTTCCGTTTCGGACTTCGTACGGGCGACGAAGCGGCGCTGGGAGGGGAGGCGCGCGCCCTGGCCGACGATGGCCTCGAAGAGGGTTTCGGCGCGGGCGAAGGGATCGCCGGGGCGACCCTTGGCGAAGGCTTCCGGGGACATGGCGATGATGAGCTCGCCGTGGAAGGGGGCGAGCGTCGTCGTGCCGAGATAGTCGAGCACTTCCGGGCTCGTCAGGTCACCGATCATGATGCCGGCCAGAAGCTCGATCATCGTGCCGATGGCGGAACCCTTGTGGCCGCCGAAGGGCAGCATGGCGCCGGCGAGCGCGGCTTCCGGGTCCGTCGTCGGGTTGCCGTCGGCATCGATCGCCCAGCCCTCGGGAAGCTGCTTGCCGGCGCGGCGGTGCAACTCGATCTCGCCGCGGGCGGCGACGGAAGTGGCGAAGTCGAAGACATAGGGCGAGCCGTTTTGGCGCGGCCAGCCGAAGGCGAAGGGATTGGTGCCGAGCAGCGGCTTGTTGCCACCCGTCGGCGCGACCGTCGCATAGCTCGGGCACATGACGAGGCCGGCAAGGCCTTCACTGGTGACGGCCTCGACTTCCGGCCAGAGGGCGGAGAAATGGGTGCAGTCGTTGATGACGAGCGCGGCGATGCCGAGTTTTCGCGCGCGTTCGGCAAGGGCGGGGACGCCAAGCTCGAAGGCGGGATTGGCAAAGCCGCCCTTGGCGTTGACCTTGACGATGGCCGAGCCCTCGTTGCTGTCGAGTTCCGGCACGGCGTCCGGCTTGACCTTGCCGGCCTTAACGGTGCGCAGCGCGCCCTCGATGCGGTAGATGCCGTGCGACTTGCAGGCATCCCGCTCGCCGGCGACGATGACGCGGGCAAGCGCGCCGGCCTGCACGCCGTTCAGGCCAGCCTTCAGGAAGATGGCTTCGACCCGTTCCTGAAGCGCGGCAATCGACAGAGTGGTGGTTTGCGTCATCTTTCTCTCTTCAACGGCTGGTGCCGACCTTTGCAGGTTGGCGATTGAACATTTGCATACATAGAGTATACAAGATTTCGACAAGTGCAATTCGCCCCGCCGCTTCCTATATCGGGCGAGCATCATTCTGCAAGAAAGGTACGTCAAATGGCTTTCACCCCCAACGGTAAACACCTCGTCGCAGGCGAATGGCTGGACGGCAACGGCACCTTCACCTCCTCGCCCGCCCATGGTCCCGCCCACACCTTCGCCGTCGGCACGGTCGAGCTGGTGAACAAGGCCGCGGAAGCCGCGGAGGAAGCCTTCCTCAGCTACGGCTATTCCTCGCGCGCCGAGCGGGCCGCGTTCCTGCGCGCCATCGCCGACGAGATCGAGGCCCGTGCGGACGCCATCACCGAGATTGGCACGCAGGAAAGCGGCCTGCCGGTCGCGCGCCTCCAGGGCGAGCGCGGCCGCACTACCGGCCAGCTCCGCCTCTTCGCCGACCATATCGAGAAGGGCGACTATCTCGACCGCCGCTTCGACGCCGCCCTGCCGGACCGCCAGCCGGCCCCGCGCCAGGAAATCCGCCTCGTCCAGCGGCCGATCGGCCCGGTCGCCGTCTTCGGCGCCTCCAACTTCCCGCTCGCCTTCTCCACGGCCGGCGGCGACACCGCCGCCGCGCTCGCTGCCGGTTGCCCGGTCGTCGTCAAGGGCCATTCGGCCCATCCGGGCACCGGCGAGATCGTCGCCGAGGCCGTGCTCGCCGCCATCAAGAAGACCGGCGTGCATCCGGGCGTCTTCTCGCTCATCCAGGGCGGCAACCGCCAGGTGGGCGAAGCGGTCGTGCAGCATCCGCTGATCAAGGCCGTCGGCTTCACCGGGTCGCTGGCCGGCGGCCGCGCGCTCTTCAACCTCTGCGCCGCCCGTCCCGAGCCGATCCCGTTCTTCGGCGAGCTCGGCTCGGTCAACCCGATGTTCCTGCTGCCGGAAGCCATGAAGGCCCGCGCCGAAGGCCTCGGCCAGGGCTGGGCGGGCTCGCTCACCATGGGCGCCGGCCAGTTCTGCACCAATCCGGGCATCGCCATCGTCGCCGACGGCCCGGATGCGGACCGCTTCACGGCCGCCGCCGTGGAAGCCCTCGGCAAGATCGGCGCGCAGACCATGCTGACCGACGGCATCGCCAAGGCCTATCATGACGGCAAGGCACGCTTTGAAAGCCGCAACACCGTCAAGCCGCTCTTCACCTCCGACTCCGCCGGCCGCGACGCGCTTCCGAACCTCTTCGAGATCTCCGGCGAGCAGTTCCTTGCCGACCATGCGCTCTCCGAAGAAGTCTTCGGCCCGCTCGGCCTCGTCGTGCGCGTTTCCTCGGTCGACGAGATGCAGCAGCTTGCCCGCAATTTCGAGGGTCAGCTCACGGCGACCATCCACATGGATGCCGGGGATCTCGACGATGCGAAGCGCCTGCGTCCGATCCTCGAGCGCAAGGCCGGCCGCGTCCTGATCAACGGCTTCCCGACGGGCGTGGAAGTGGTCGATTCCATGGTGCATGGCGGTCCCTATCCGGCCTCGACGAATTTCGGCGCGACGAGCGTCGGCACCATGTCGATCCGCCGTTTCCTGCGCCCGGTTTCCTACCAAAACATGCCGGAAGGCCTGCTGCCTGAGGATTTCCTCAACTGATTCAAGCCGCTGGCTTGCACCGGGCCGGGTTTTCCGCGAGGGAGACCCGGCCCATTTATTTTCTCCGATAGGGATATACTTTTTGTATATTTTTTGTATTTTGTGAGACGGGTTTACGCTCTTGGCGCAGGACGGACCTCCGCCCGCGTGAACTGCCAGATCAATCCAGGGAGAGAGTAATGAAGAAGACCTCGGTCCTCGCCTTCGGCCTCGTTGCCGCCACCGCTCTGACCAGCCCGGCCAAGGCCGACAAGCTGGACGACATCATCTCGTCCGGCACGCTGCGTTGCGCCGTCGTCCTCGACTTCCCGCCGATGGGCGCCCGCGACGAGAACAACAACCCGATCGGCTTCGACGTCGATTACTGCAACGACCTTGCCAAGGCGCTCGGCGTTACGGCCGAGATCGTCGAAACGCCCTTCCCGGAACGTATCCCGGCCCTGATGTCCGGCCGCGTCGACGTCGGCGTCGCCTCGACCTCCGACACGCTGGAACGCGCTAAGACCGTCGGCATGACGATCCCCTACTTCGCCTTCCAGATGGCCGTCACGGCCAACGACAAGTCGGGCGTCAAGTCCTTCGAGGACATGAAGGGCAAGACGGTCGGCGCCACCGCCGGCACGTTCGAAGCCATCGCGCTCGAAAAGTCGGTGAAGGAATGGGGCGTCGGCGAATTCCGTCCGTACCAGACCCAGGCTGACGTCTTCCTCGCCCTCAGCCAGGGCCAGATCGACGCGACGGTCTCCACCTCGACGGTTGCCCAGTCCAACGTCAAGAGCGGCAAGTTCGCCGGCATCTCCGTCGTCGGCAACGCACCCTACGACATCGATTATGTCGCGCTCTTCACCAACCGCGAAGAATACGGCCTGATCAACTACCTGAACCTCTTCATCAATCAGCAGGTTCGCACCGGCCGCTACAACGAACTCTACGAAAAGTGGGTTGGTGGCGAAGTCCCGGCCCTGTCCGTGAACGGCGTTTATCGCTAATCTGCCGCTTCCCCGGCGGCGCGGAACACACCGTTCCGCGCCGCCGATCGTTTCAAAGGGTGAGACGGCAATGTTCAGTTACTCCTTTCACTGGAACCAGGCGTTCAAGGCCCTGCCGCAGATGCTGGACGGCGCGCTGGTCACGCTGCAGGTCGCAATCCTGTCCATGGTCATCGGCCTTGCGGTGGCGCTCGCACTGACGCTCTTCCGCCTGTCCGGCAACCGCATCCTCAGCGGCTTCGCCACGGGCTGGGTCGAGATCGCGCGCAACACGCCGGCGCTCTTCCAGATCTACATGGCCCATTTCGGGCTCGGCAATTTCGGCATCCACCTCAGCCCCTATACGGCGCTCCTGGTCGGCATCGCCTTCAACAATGCCGGCTATCTCGCGGAGAACTTCCGCGGCGCGCTGAAGGCGATCCCGGAGACGCAGACGCGGGCCGGCCGATCGCTCGGCATGACCTCGCTGCAGGCCTTCCGCTACATCGTGCTGCCGCAAATGCTGCGCGTCGCCTTCCTGCCGGCCACCAACCAGATGGTCTGGGCGATCCTGATGACCTCGCTCGGCGTCACCGTCGGCATGAACACGGACCTCGCCGGCATCACGCAGGAACTGAACGCCCGTTCGTTCCGCACCTTCGAGTTCTTCGCGCTCGCGGCGGTGATCTACTACGTCATCGCCAAGATCGTGACGCTGGCGGCACGCCTCGCCGCCGCGCGCATGTTCCGCTACTGAGAGGGGTAAACCATGTTCGATACCGCTCTCTCCTGGGCCGATCTCGGCTTCCTCGCGCAAGGCGCCCTGATGACGCTTGCCGTTACCGCGGTCTCCGTCATCGCCGGAACCGTGCTCGGCGTCATCTTCGGCGTCATCCGCAACCAAGCCGGCCCCTACTGGTCGATGCCGCTCACCTTCCTGCTCGACATCTTCCGTTCCGTGCCGCTGCTGATCCAGCTCGTGCTCGGCAACGCGCTGCAGTCGATCATGAAGCTCGGCTGGGCGCCCTTCACCACCTCCTGCGTGGTGCTGTCGCTCTATACGGCGGCCTATTGCACCGAGATCGTGCGCGGCGGCATCTCCTCCGTTCCGCCGACCACGCGCCGCGCGGCCCGCTCGCTCGGCATGACCTGGTGGCAGGACATGCGCTACATCGTGGCCCCGCTCGCCACGCGCGTCTCGCTGCCCGCCTGGATCGGCCTGACGCTCGGCGTCATGAAGGACTCCGCCCTCGTGCTCTGGCTCGGCCTGATCGAGCTCCTGCGCGCTTCGCAGATCCTCGTCACGCGCCTGCAGGAACCGCTGTTCATCCTGCTCATCTGCGGCGCCATCTACTTCATCATCAGCTTCCCCATCGCCCGGCTGGGCGGGTATCTCGAAAGACGGTGGTCCAATGATTGAGATCGAAAACGTCCGCAAATCCTTCGGCCAGCTCGAGGTCCTGAAGGGGATCAACCTCACCGTCCAGA
>Ga0153917_1000686_pt1 | contig 18927 bp, 15 predicted proteins | sample TSFL001MetaG_FD_104695 | JGI IMG/M metagenome (GOLD analysis project Ga0153917, IMG submission 104695) | Attine ant fungus gardens microbial communities from Florida, USA - TSFL001 MetaG | ecosystem: Host-associated > Fungi > Mycelium > Unclassified | place: USA: Florida, Paynes Creek Historic... | reverse complement strand
TGTCAAAAACGGCTGTCATCCTAACCATTTTAACAGCAACATAACAGGCTAAGTGACACCGGACACCCAATAAAACTACGCTTCGTTGACATATATCAAGTTCAATTGTAGCACGTTAACAGTCTGATGAAATCCTCGTAGCGGTTTGCTAGCCTTTGTCACAAATTTTCAATAAACCAACTAGTTGCGCAGATTAATAGATAAACGAAACGAATCCAATGCACAAGGGCTTTCAGAACGGGTAATATCATTGATAAACATAAGGATAACCCGCTTCCATTAACATAGTCTGTGGCAGTTTATTAAGGAAACAGTTTAGCTTTTTTAATTTGTTATGGAACGTTATTTCGGTGATTTCTGTTGCAATTTTGTAAATTCGCGCTGCGTAATATGTTGATGTGCATCACATTTTTATCTGCTAACTGTCTAAAAAGAGAACAAAAATGCATCTGTCTATCGTGCTGGTCGCACCGGCAAGAGCTGAAAATATCGGCGCCGCCGCACGCGCTATGAAGACCATGGGATTTACCGATCTGCGCATCGTCGCCAGCGAGGCGCACCTTGAAGCCGGTGCCCGGCGGGTAGCACATGGTTCGGGAGATATTATCGATAATATAAGCACTTACGATACGCTTGAGGCTGCGTTAGCGGATATTTCTTTCACCGTCGCTACCACCGCCCGCAGTCGGGCGAAGTTTCATTACTACGCCACGCCCGAAGAATTGCTGCCGATTCTGAAAGAGAAAAGCCAGTGGTTAACGAAAGCGGCGATTGTATTTGGCCGTGAAGATTCTGGTCTGACAAACGAAGAACTGGCCCTCGCCGACGTGTTGACCGGCGTGCCTATGGTGGCGGATTATCCTTCCCTCAATTTAGGCCAGGCAGTGATGGTTTACTGCTATCAATTAGCATCCTTAATGCAAATTGCCCCTGTGGCCCGGGCCGCAGCCGATGAAAACCAGCTGGCGGCGCTTCGGGCGCGTACCGAACGTCTGCTGTCGACTCTGGGCGTGGCTGACGACCAGAAAATGGTCGATTGGCTGCAGCAGCGAATCGGCCTGCTGGAGCAGCGAGACACCGCCATGTTGCACCAGTTACTGCACGATATTGAAAAAAAGCTGGCAGAGTAATGTTCTGCCATCACTTTTTGTTATGGTTAAAACATCCGGTTTGTGGGGCTGTTTCGGTTCGATCTGGAATGAAATAAAACCTCAGGCAGCGCGACGTGAAAAATGGCCCCGACGGGCTAAAAACAGAAATTCGTTGACTTAGCCGGCCGGATACTTTAACCGTATAGAGATACAGCACAGACAGATAATAATGACAGAGTACACAACATCCATGAAACGCATCAGCATTACCACCATTACTACAACCACCATCATTACCACCGGTAAGGATGCGGGCTGACGCGTACAGGAAAAACAGAAAAAAGCCCGCACCTGAACAGTGCGGGCTTTTTTTTCGGCTAAAGATTATGAGGTAATACCATGCGAGTGTTGAAGTTCGGCGGTACATCAGTGGCAAATGCAGAACGTTTTCTGCGGGTTGCCGATATCCTGGAAAGTAATGCCAGACAGGGGCAGGTAGCAACCGTGCTCTCTGCCCCGGCAAAGATTACTAACCACCTGGTGGCGATGATTGAAAAAACCATCGGGGGCCAGGATGCAGTTCCGAACATCAGCGACGCCGAACGTATTTTTGCCGATCTGCTGCAGGGGCTTGCCGATGCACAGCCCGGTTTCCCGCTTGCCCAGCTGAAAGCTGTCGTCGAGCAAGAGTTCGCCCAGATTAAACACGTTCTGCACGGTATCAGCCTGTTGGGGCAGTGCCCTGACAGCATCAACGCGGCGCTGATCTGCCGTGGTGAAAAACTCTCTATCGCTATTATGGCGGGCCTGCTGGAAGCGCGCGGCCATAACGTCACCGTGATCGATCCGGTGGAAAAACTGCTCGCCGTAGGCCATTACCTCGAATCTACCGTTGATATTGCCGAATCAACCCGTCGCATCGCGGCAGGGAAAATTCCTGCTGACCATATGATCCTGATGGCGGGCTTTACCGCCGGAAATGAAAAAGGCGAGCTGGTAGTGCTGGGCCGTAACGGCTCCGACTACTCCGCCGCCGTGCTGGCCGCCTGTCTGCGCGCCGACTGCTGTGAAATCTGGACCGACGTCGATGGCGTTTATACCTGCGACCCGCGCCAGGTGCCGGATGCGCGTCTGCTGAAGTCGATGTCTTACCAGGAGGCGATGGAGCTCTCCTACTTTGGTGCCAAAGTGCTTCATCCGCGCACCATCTCGCCGATTGCCCAGTTCCAGATCCCCTGTCTGATTAAAAATACCGGTAACCCGCAGGCGCCGGGCACGCTGATTGGCGCCAGCAGCGATGAAGACGGCCTGCCGGTTAAGGGCATCTCCAATCTGAATAATATGGCGATGTTCAGCGTCTCCGGGCCGGGGATGAAAGGGATGGTGGGCATGGCGGCCCGCGTCTTTGCTGCCATGTCGCGTAACGGTATCTCCGTGGTACTGATCACCCAGTCCTCCTCAGAATACAGCATCAGCTTCTGCGTGCCTCAGGCCGACTGCCTGCGTGCCCGTCGGGCGCTGGAAGAGGAGTTTTATCTGGAGCTGAAAGAGGAGCTGCTGGAGCCGCTCGCGATTCAGGAGCGTCTCGCTGTGATCTCAGTTGTCGGCGACGGTATGCGTACGCTGCGCGGCATCTCCGCCAAGTTCTTTGCCGCCCTCGCGCGGGCCAACATCAACATCGTGGCCATTGCCCAGGGCTCGTCCGAGCGCTCTATCTCTGTGGTGGTGGATAACGACGATGCCACCACCGGCGTTCGCGTCGTACACCAGATGCTGTTCAATACCGATCAGGTGATTGAGGTGTTCCTGATTGGCGTGGGCGGGGTGGGCAGCGCGCTGCTGGAGCAGGTTAAACGCCAGCAGGCGTGGCTGAAGAAAAAACATATCGATCTGCGCATCTGCGGCGTGGCGAATTCAAAAGCGCTGCTGACCAACGTGCATGGCCTGAATCTGGAAAACTGGCAGGCAGAGCTGGCGGAGGCCAGAGAGCCCTTTAATCTCGGCCGCCTTATCCGTCTGGTGAAAGAGTACCATCTGCTTAACCCGGTGATTGTCGACTGTACCTCTCACCAGGCCGTCGCCGATCAGTATGCCGACTTCCTGCGCGAGGGCTTCCACGTGGTGACGCCGAACAAAAAGGCCAACACCTCGTCGATGGATTACTACCATCAGCTGCGCCACGCTGCCGCGAAGTCGCGCCGTAAATTCCTCTATGACACCAACGTGGGGGCAGGGCTGCCGGTTATCGAAAACCTGCAAAACCTGCTGAACGCCGGTGATGAACTGCAACGCTTCTCCGGGATCTTATCCGGATCCCTCTCCTTTATTTTCGGCAAGCTCGATGAGGGGATGAGCCTCTCCGAAGCCACCAGAGAGGCCCGTGAACTGGGCTACACCGAGCCGGATCCGCGCGACGATCTCTCCGGCATGGACGTGGCGCGCAAGCTCTTGATCCTCGCCCGCGAAACCGGACGCGAGCTGGAGCTGAGCGATATCGTTATCGAACCTGTGCTGCCGGAGTCCTTCGATAATAACGGCGACGTCGCGGACTTTATGTCCCGTCTGCCGCAGCTGGACGATGCCTTTGCCGCCCGCGTAGCGAAAGCCCGTGATGAAGGCAAAGTATTGCGCTATGTTGGCAACATTGAAGAGGATGGCGTCTGCCGGGTAAAAATCGCCGAGGTGGACGGTAACGATCCGCTCTATAAAGTGAAAAACGGCGAGAACGCGCTGGCCTTTTACAGCCACTATTATCAGCCGCTGCCGCTGGTGCTGCGCGGTTATGGCGCAGGTAATGATGTGACGGCAGCGGGCGTATTTGCCGATCTGCTGCGTACCCTGTCATGGAAGTTAGGAGTTTAACATGGTTAAAGTCTATGCCCCGGCTTCCAGCGCCAATATGAGCGTCGGGTTTGATGTGCTGGGCGCGGCGGTAACGCCCCTTGATGGCTCTCTGCTGGGGGATACCGTCACGGTAGAAGCGGCCGATGCGTTCAGCCTGCAAAACGTCGGGCGTTTCGCCAGCAAGCTGCCGACAGAGCCGCGTGAAAATATCGTTTATCAGTGCTGGGAGCGCTTTTGCCAGGAGATCGGTAAAAACGTGCCGGTCGCCATGACGCTCGAAAAAAGCATGCCGATCGGCTCCGGACTCGGATCCAGCGCCTGTTCGGTGGTGGCGGGCCTGGTGGCAATGAATGAACACTGCGGCAGGCCGCTTAACAACGGCCGCCTGCTTACGCTAATGGGCGAGCTGGAAGGGCGTATTTCCGGCAGCATTCATTACGATAACGTTGCCCCCTGTTTCCTCGGCGGCATGCAGCTGATGATCGAAGAGAACGGTATCATCAGTCAGCAGGTGCCAGGCTTTGATGAGTGGCTGTGGGTGCTGGCCTATCCGGGCATTAAGGTCTCCACCGCCGAAGCGCGCGCGATTCTGCCGGCGCAGTATCGCCGTCAGGACTGTATCGCCCATGGCCGTCATCTGGCGGGCTTTATTCACGCCTGCTATACCCGCCAGCCAGCGCTGGCGGCAAAGCTGATGAAAGACGTGATTGCCGAGCCATATCGCACTAAATTACTGCCGGGCTTCAACGAGGCGCGCAGCGCCGCGCTGGATATCGGCGCGCAGGCCTGCGGTATCTCCGGATCCGGCCCGACGCTGTTTGCCCTTTGCGATAAACCGGATACCGCGCAGCGGGTCGCAGAGTGGCTGGAAAAAAATTACCTGCAAAATCAGGAAGGCTTTGTTCATATTTGCCGTCTGGACACGGCGGGCGCACGAGTACTGGGATAATCAATGAAACTCTACAATCTTAAAGATCATAACGAGCAGGTCAGCTTTGCGCAGGCCGTTACTCAGGGGCTGGGTAAAAATCAGGGGCTGTTCTTCCCGCACGATCTGCCGGAATTTAGCCTGACTGAAATCGACGCCATGCTGGAGATGGATTTTGTCAGCCGCAGCACCAAAATTTTATCCGCGTTTATCGGCGATGAGATCCCCCAGCAGCTGCTGGAGGAGCGCGTGCGCGCCGCGTTTACCTTCCCGGCGCCGGTAAGCCAGGTTGAACCTGACGTCGGCTGCCTTGAGCTGTTCCACGGCCCGACCCTGGCGTTTAAAGATTTCGGCGGCCGTTTTATGGCTCAGATGTTAACCCACATCAGCGGTGACAAGCCGGTGACGATCCTCACCGCCACCTCCGGTGACACCGGCGCGGCCGTGGCGCACGCCTTCTACGGCCTGAAAAACGTTCGCGTGGTTATCCTCTATCCGCAGGGCAAAATCAGCCCGCTGCAGGAGAAGCTCTTCTGCACCCTTGGGGGTAACATTGAAACCGTGGCCATCGACGGCGATTTCGACGCCTGTCAGGCGCTGGTGAAGCAGGCTTTCGATGATGAAGAGCTGAAGGTAGCCCTGGGGCTCAACTCTGCCAACTCCATTAATATCAGCCGCCTGCTGGCGCAGATCTGCTACTACTTTGAAGCGGTCGCGCAGCTGCCGCAGGAAGCGCGCAATCAGCTGGTGGTCTCGGTGCCGAGCGGTAACTTCGGCGATCTCACCGCCGGTCTGCTGGCAAAATCGCTGGGCCTGCCGGTGAAGCGCTTTATCGCCGCCACCAACGCCAACGACACCGTACCTCGCTTCCTTGCAGAGGGGAAATGGGCGCCAAATGCCACTCAGGCTACGCTCTCTAACGCTATGGACGTAAGCCAGCCGAACAACTGGCCGCGCGTGGAAGAGCTGTTCCGCCGTAAAATCTGGCGTCTTAACGAGCTGGGCTACGCTGCCGTAACGGATGAAACCACCCGCGCGACCATGCGTGAGCTGAAGCAACTGGGATACACCTCTGAGCCACACGCGGCGGTGGCCTACCGCGCCCTGCGCGACAGGCTAAATCCGGGCGAGTATGGCCTGTTTCTCGGTACGGCGCACCCGGCGAAGTTTAAAGAGAGCGTGGATGAGATCCTCGGCGAATCGCTGCCCCTGCCAAAAGAGCTGGCCGATCGCGCCGATCTGCCGCTGCTGTCGCACAACCTGCCCGCCGACTTTGCCGCGCTGCGTAAGCTGATGATGACGCGCGCATAAAGCCAGAACGTCATACCGCTTCAGGCCGGGTAGGGCGATATCGCCTCCCGGCTTTTTTGTGAAGAAATTATGGAGAAAAAGAGCAGGAAAAAAGCAGAAATTCCCAATAAATGCGCACACTTACAGAATAGGATTGCAGAGAATAACAACCCGGCTCTTCCTCACGTAATCTCCTTACATCGGCCCACGTCGGGCAAGATTATTAAGGAGTAACCTATGTCTAAATTGAAACCTGCTCTGCTTGCACTTTCTCTGATGCTGGTGGCTCCCATGGCGGTACAGGCAGCCGAAATTACCCTGGTACCGGCCGTAAAACTGCAGATTGGCGATCGGGATAACAGCGGGCATTACTGGGATGGCGGCCGCTGGCGCGACCATAGCTGGTGGAAGTCACATTATGAATGGCGTGATAACCGCTGGCATCCTCATGACGATCGTCGTGACCATCACGATAATCGCCACGATGACCACCGTCCGGGTCCGGACAGAAGACACCATTAAAAAAAACCGCCTGACGGCGGTTTTTTTACTGTTCGTGGCGCTTAAAGACCAGGTCGCCTTTTTCAGACGCCTCTTCATCAAAGAAATAGCCTTCGCTGTTAAAAGCTTTCAGCTGTTCCGGGGTCGTCAGACGGTTTTCAATGATATAGCGGCTCATCAGCCCGCGCGCCTTTTTGGCGTAGAAGCTTATCACCTTAAACTTGCCGTTCTTCTCATCGAGGAACACCGGCTTGACGATCTCCGCGTTGAGCTTTTTCGGCTTCACGGATTTGTAGTACTCATCGGATGCCAGGTTAATAACAACGTTATCTCCCTGAACCTGCAGAGCCTCATTCAGCTTGTCTGTCACAATCTCGCCCCAGAACTGGTAGAGGTCTTTCCCTCTGGCGTTTTCCAGACGGATCCCCATCTCCAGCCGGTAGGGCTGCATCAGATCCAGCGGGCGCAGCACGCCGTACAGGCCAGAGAGCATACGCAGGTGCTTCTGGGCAAAATCAAAATCCGCTTCACTGAAGGTTTCTGCCTGCAGGCCGGTATAGACGTCACCCTTAAAGGCGAGGATGGCCTGGCGGGCATTCGCTGGGGTAAAGTCCGGCTGCCAGTCGTGGAAGCGGGTGGCGTTCAGGTCCGCGAGCTTATCGCTGATGCCCATCAGCGTGGCGATTTGCGGCGCGGAGAGTTTACGCACTTCACTAATCAACTGCTGGGAGTGATCCAACAGCTCGGGCTGGGTATAACGTTCGGTGGCAAGCGGGCTCTGGTAATCGAGCGTTTTGGCAGGTGAAATCAGAATCAGCATATCCAGTCCTTGCGGGAAATTTGCGGCGATTTTAGCAAAAAAACCGCCGCCATTGATCGATAGCTGTTATTGACGCGGCAAATCATCCCAGCTGCCGGGGACGATCTGGGCGCTAATTTCTGGATAGCGGGCGGCGTTAAACACCGGCTGAATGCCGAGCTTACGCTGACGCAGATAATCCCGGGCAATCAGCATGACGATTGGCGAGAGCAGCAAAATAGCCGTCAGGTTAGTGATGGCCATCAGGGCCATAATCACATCGGCCAGTTGCCAGACCAGCGGCAGGCTTAGCAGTGAGCCAAGCACCACCATCAGCGCAACGCCTGCGCGTAATACCCAGCGAGATTTACGGGCGTCCGGGTGAATAAAAATCAGGTTGTTTTCAGCGTAGATATAGTTCACCACAATTGAGCTAAAGGCGAACAGAAACACGATCAACGCGACAAAACCGGCGCCCCAGCTGCCGGTAAGGTTAATCAGCGCCTGTTGCACCAGCTGGATGCCGGCGGTGTTTGAATGCGTCTCTGGCGGCCCCGCCAGCAGCACAATCATGGCGCTGGCGGTACAGATAACAATGGTATCAATGAAGACGCCCACCATCTGGACGATCCCCTGAGCGGCAGGGTGCGGTGGCCAGGAGGCCGCCGCCGCCGCGGCATTCGGCGTAGAGCCCATGCCCGCTTCGTTAGAAAACATGCCGCGCTGGAACCCTGCGGTCAGCGCCTGGCTCAGGGTATAACCCATGGCGCCCGCCGTTGCTTCACGCCAGCCAAAGGCGCTCTTCACGATCAAAGTGAAGACCTCGGGCAGCTGCTCGATATGACACGCCGTAACGGCCACGCTGGCGGCGACCCATAAAAATGCCATCGCGGGCAACATCCACTGCATCAGCCGGGCAACTCCTCTGATGCCGGTGACCATCACCAGCAGCGAGGCGATTGCCAGCGCGCCGCCAGCCAGAATTTCCGGACAGTCAAAGGCAAAGCGCAGCGCGTGGGCAACGGAGTTGGCCTGCACCGAGTTAAAAATCAGTCCGTAGGCGATCACTAAAAAGATCGAAAACAGCACGCCCATCCAGCGCATCCCCAACCCGCGGGCCATATACCAGGCGGGACCACCGCGAAACTGGCCCTCTCTGTCTGGTTCTTTGAAGAGCTGCGCCAGTGAACATTCCGCGAAGGAGGTCGCCATGCCGATGATGACGGTTACCCACATCCAGAAGACGGCGCCCGGGCCACCGGCGGAGATCGCCAGCGCCACGCCGGCCAGGTTGCCGCTGCTGACGCGTGCCGCAAGGCTGGTGCACAAGGCCTGAAAGGAGGTTAACCCACCCGGCTGCGGGGAGAGGCTGTTTTTCAGATTTTGACTAAGCCGACGCAGGGAGCGGAACTGAATGAAGCCCGTGCGAAAGGTAAACCAGATACCTGCCGCTAAAAGCAGGTATATCATGACTGAGCCCCAAAGGATTTCATCTATAAAATACAGAAAATCAGGCACTAACGTCCCTCTTGTTGATGCCGAAATAAAGTGTAAGCGCTGATAGGTCCGTAATAGCGGGGTACTTAGCAGGCTGTTAATTTTGGCAGTTTATCATACTATCCTTAAGCGCATTGTCTGCGGTTGCGCTGTCATTCCGTCGTGTTATCATCAGGGCAGACCGGTTACATCCCCCTAACAAGTAAACCTGTCATTTTTCCGTTCCCGGCACGCTGCGGGTAACGTGAATTATCCAGGGCCAGTAAAGAGAAACACTATCATGACGGATAAATTGACCTCCCTTCGTCAGTTCACGACTGTTGTCGCTGACACCGGAGATATCGCGGCAATGAAGTTGTACCAGCCGCAGGATGCCACTACTAACCCTTCTCTGATCCTTAACGCCGCCCAGATCCCTGAATACCGCAAACTGATCGACGACGCTGTAACCTGGGCTAAAAGCCAGAGCAACGATCGCGCGCAGCAGGTTGTGGATGCCTCGGACAAACTGGCTGTTAACATCGGTCTGGAGATCCTGAAGCTGGTTCCGGGCCGTATCTCTACTGAAGTTGATGCCCGCCTCTCCTACGACACCGAAGCCTCTATCGCTAAGGCTAAACGTCTGATCAAACTGTACAACGATGCAGGCATCAGCAACGAACGCATCCTGATCAAACTCGCTTCCACCTGGCAGGGCATCCGTGCCGCTGAGCAGCTGGAAAAAGAGGGTATCAACTGCAACCTGACGCTGCTGTTCTCCTTCGCGCAGGCGCGTGCTTGTGCGGAAGCGGGCGTATACCTGATCTCTCCGTTCGTAGGCCGTATTCTGGACTGGTACAAAGCCAACACCGACAAGAAAGAGTATGCCGCTTCTGAAGATCCGGGCGTGATTTCCGTTACCGAGATCTACGAATACTACAAACAGCACGGTTACGAGACCGTTGTGATGGGCGCAAGCTTCCGTAACGTCGGTGAAATCATCGAGCTGGCGGGCTGCGACCGTCTGACCATCGCCCCTGCGCTGCTGAAAGAGCTGGCAGAGAGCGAAGGAACCATCGAGCGTAAACTCTCCTGGACCGGCGACGTGAAAGCACGTCCGGAGCGCATTACCGAGTCTGAGTTCCTGTGGCAGCACAACCAGGATCCGATGGCGGTAGACAAACTGGCGGACGGTATCCGTAAGTTTGCCGTTGACCAGGAAAAACTGGAAAAAATGATCGGCGATCTGCTGTAATCATGCCGCGTGGCCGGGCTCCCGGTCACGCTACTTCTTCTGTTCCCTGTCTGAATTTCCCCTCTGCGTGTATCATTCCCCTTAATCAGTACTGGTTGAATGGAATGAATATGAATACCTTACGTATCGGCTTAGTTTCGATTTCTGACCGCGCCTCCAGCGGTGTGTATGAAGATAAAGGCATCCCTGCTCTGGAAGCATGGCTGGCCAGCGCGCTGACGACCCCTTTTACCATAGAGACGCGTTTGATCCCTGATGAGCAGGCGATCATCGAGCAGACCCTGTGCGAACTGGTGGACGAGATGAGCTGTCATCTGGTGCTGACCACTGGCGGTACCGGCCCGGCGCGCCGTGACGTGACGCCTGATGCTACCCTGGCGATTGCCGACCGCGAAATGCCGGGGTTTGGCGAGCAGATGCGGCAGATCAGCCTGCATTTTGTGCCGACGGCGATCCTCTCCCGCCAGGTGGGCGTTATCCGTAAACAGGCGCTGATCCTGAACCTGCCCGGCCAGCCAAAATCGATTAAAGAGACCCTCGAAGGGGTAAAAGCGGATGACGGCGCGGTAGTGGTGGCGGGGATCTTCGCAAGTGTACCGTATTGTATACAGCTACTGGAAGGGCCGTACGTGGAGACGGAACCGCAGGTAGTAGCAGCTTTTCGCCCGAAAAGCGCTCGGCGCGAGACGATATCCTGAAATTAACCCATTTGTGACATAAGCTACAGCCCGGATAGCGTGGCGAGCAATTTACGGTATAGTAATTTTTTCTTTACGATAGCTGTAAAAATATAACAACGCTATGAAGGGTTTGCTATGTCACACTCCACCCGGCCTCTCAATCGTCAGGACTTCAAAACGCTAACGCTCGCCGCCTTAGGCGGCGCGCTGGAATTCTACGATTTTATTATCTTTGTCTTCTTCGCCGCCGTGGTGGGGGAGCTCTTCTTCCCGGCGGATATCCCGGAGTGGCTGCGCCAGGTGCAGACCTTTGGCATTTTTGCCGCAGGCTATCTGGCGCGACCGCTGGGTGGGATCGTCATGGCCCATTTTGGCGATCTGGTCGGGCGTAAAAAGATGTTTACCCTGAGCATTCTGCTGATGGCCGTGCCGACGCTGGCGATAGGCCTGCTTCCCACCTATGCCACGCTGGGCATCCTTGCCCCGCTGCTGTTGCTTTTGATGCGTATTCTGCAGGGGGCGGCTATCGGCGGCGAGGTACCGGGCGCATGGGTTTTTGTTGCCGAGCATGTCCCGGCACGGCGCATTGGTATCGCCTGTGGAACCCTGACGGCAGGGCTGACCGTTGGCATTTTGCTGGGGTCGGTGGTCGCGACCATTGTGAATAGCAGCATGACCCAGCAGGCCGTCCATGAGTGGGGCTGGCGTATGCCGTTCCTGCTGGGCGGGGCGTTTGGGCTGGTGGCGATGTACCTGCGCCGCTGGCTGCAGGAAACCCCGATTTTCCTTGAGATGCAGCAGCGCAAAGTGCTGGCGCAGGAGCTGCCGGTCAAGGCGGTGGTGCTGCGTCACCGGAGCGCGGTAGTGGTATCCATGCTTCTTACCTGGCTGCTGTCGGCAGGTATTGTAGTGGTGATTTTAATGTCACCCGTCTGGCTGCAAAAACAGTATGGCTTCGCCCCGGCGGTCACGCTGCAGGCCAACAGTATCGCCACTATTATGCTCTGCTTTGGTTGTCTGGCCGCCGGGCTGGCCGTTGACCGGATCGGTGCAAGTCTCACTTTTATTGTCGGCAGCCTGCTGCTCGCGGCGTCGAGCTGGGCGTTCTACCATCTTGCCGGTAACCACCCTGAGCAGCTGTTCCTGCTGTACGGCGTGGTGGGGCTGTGCGTGGGCGTTGTCGGTGCGGTGCCTTACGTGATGGTACGTGCCTTCCCGCCGGAGGTGCGCTTCACCGGGATCTCATTCTCTTATAACGTCTCGTACGCCATTTTCGGTGGCCTGACGCCAATTGCCGTAACCCTGCTAATGGGCGTGTCGCCGATGGCGCCGGCCTGGTATGTGCTCGCGCTGTCGCTGATGGGGCTGGCGTTAGGCTTCTGGCTGCGCCAGAAGCCGGTAGAGGCCGTAGTCCTGGCGCACTAGTGGCTGTTTCGCTCCCTTGCCGCCCGTTTGCCGGATACAAAGCAGATCATCGGCAGGGGAAGCGTTACGATAAACAGCATCCATAGCAGGGTATATACCGCATCCACACCGTCGTTTTGCAGGTTGGTATAGAGCTTTACCGGTATCCCCTGCGGGAAATAAGCAAAAATCATGACTATCCCGAACTCTCCCACCGCGCGAACCCAGGCGAGGGTCACGGCAGAGGCCAGCCCCGGCAGTGCCAGCGGCAGTGTCAGAAAGCGAAAACGATTCCAGCCTGATGCGCCCAGCGTTTGCCCCGCCTCGAGAATGCTTTTGGGGACCGTGGCAAAGGCCGAACGGGCCACCACAATAAACCACGGCAGGGCGCCGTAGACCTGCGCCAGCACAAAGGCCGCCGGGTTGTTTACAAGCGTAACGCCGAGCAGTGACAGCCACTGACCAAACAGACCGTAGGGCCCGAACGCAGATACCAGCAAAATCCCCATCGCCAGCGGCGGCGTGAGAAGCGGGATCATCACCAGCAGCTCGCCGACTATTCTCCGGCGACCGGTAGCCTGTGACAGCCACCATGCCACCGGTACGCCGATAAGGATAACGATCCCCAGCGAAAGCAGCCCCAGCCCCAGAGAGACGGCAATGGCGTTGTCGTCCCGCCAGGCCAGCCGCAAATGATGCCATGAGGTGACGCTAATCAGCGTAATAAAAGGAATACTTAGCAGCAGGATCGCGGGCAGCGACAGCCAGCCCGCAACCCGGCCCGGACGACTTAGCGGGCGTATATGCTCTCTCCTTTCGGTTCAGCGTAGCCGAACGCTTTGAACAGCTTCTGCCCTTCGGGACTTTTCATAAAGGCCACGAATTTCTGACCCTGTTCCACCCCGTTTGGTGCGTTTTTCAGTACCGCTGCGTAGAACACCATTGGCTGGGTATGGAGCACCTGATCCTGGCCTTTGCTGTCCTTAATGGTGAAGCTGACGGTGTCATACCACGGTTTCGCCATTGACGGGTTGCTCAGGTTGATCTCATCCGGCAGGGCGACGTAGGGCAGATGGGCAGAACGCACTTCGCTCTCATACCCTGCCGCCGCATCTACCTGGCCGCTCTCCAGGCGTGCGAGAAGGCCGCCTTCCTGGTGCGTCTGCTCCGGATTTTGCAGCGAGCCCAAAATCTTATCGGCGATACCCGGCATTCTGTAGTACTTCTCGGCCAGCATCAGGCTAAAGACAATATTCTGCCCTTTAGGATCAACGTACGGATCGGTACGACCAAAGGTGACATCTTTCTGTGCCAGCAGCTTCAGCCATGAACCGTCTTGTTTCCGGCTGGCTTGTTCAAACTGCGCCGCGTGTCTGCCCTTAGGGCTCCAGGCGATCACCATGCTGGTGCTGGCAACCGGGACGGCGTCATCAATCAGCCCTGCATCCTTCAGGATCTGCATTGGCCCCGGGGTAATAGAGACGAACACATCGGCCACAATTTTGTGGCTTGCCAGCAGACGCGCCATCCCGTAAGCGCCTTGCCCCTGGCCCTGATACTCGCCGTTATCTGCTTTGGCAAACGCCGGGCCTAACCCCTGATCCATTACCTTGCCCATTGAACCGGCATAGGTCACGCGGATATCTTTTGCCAGCGCCACAGACGACATTTGCAGCAGCGCCACCGCTGCCAGGGCGAACTTCATTTTTCCAATAGCCATACACTCTTCTCGTTATATATTTATTTACATAGCGAGTATCCTGGAAAGCGATACCAGTGACAATGTCTGCAGGGAGGCTGTTGAGATTAGGTTGATGAAACGCCTAAGCCGGGCCGGAGCCCGGCGTAGTTGTCAGTGCGAAGGGGTATAGCTCAGGATGATGTTATCATCGGGAATATGCGTAAACCGGGTAACGATCGCGTGGTAGTCGGCCTGCGGATCGAGGTCTTTAAACAGCGTGGGATAGAAGATTTTACTCAGCGTCTCAATAGCGATGATGTTGTAGGGGTTGTTATAAAAGTGGTGATAGAGCGCCCCGGTATGACCTTGCGCCACGGCCGGAATGGTAGCCACGCCCTGACGCGCTGTTAAGGCATTAAAGGCTGCCTGTACGTCGCCTTCCGGGACGTTATAGCCAAAGGGGATAATCGCCGTGCCTCGGCCCGGGCGCTTAGAGCCGGTCATCAGGTAGTAATCCGGGTTCATGGCGATAATTTTTTCTACCGAGACGGTCCCGGTCGCGCCCGGCAGCAGCTGTGAACCAATATTAGTGCCGCCCGCAGCTTCAACGAGGCCGCCCCAGCCGTTACGCGCGTGGGTAAAGCAGCAGCCGTTATCCAGGCCGCCAACGCCGGCAATGGGTTCAATAAACACCAGCGGTTTTTTGCTGACGGTGGCCAGGCGCTGGTGGATCTTATCCAGGCGCTGTTGATAGAAATCGATATAAGCCTGCGCGCGCTCAGTCTGGCCCATCACCTTGCCCAGCAGGGCAATACTGGGGATCGTGTTCTCAACCGGGTGCAGCTCATAGTCCACAAAGATGACCGGAATATGCAGCGCTTCAAGCTGCGCCAGCACGCCGGTTTGCACCAGCGAGGGTTTGGCCCGCAGCTGGGCGATCATCAGGTCCGGCCGGCGGGAGATCACCGTTTCAAGATCCACATTTCCCTGGTCGGAAAACTTCATATCGAGGATTTTTTCCGCTTCCGGCCACTGGCGCTTCAGCAGATTCCAGGTTTCGGTATCCTGCTTTTTCGGCAGGTTATTCCATGCCACCACCTTCGCAAACGGGTTATCGCGCTCCAGCAGGGCGAGGGCAAAAATGTCCCGTCCGTCCTGCAGAATGATGCGCTGCGGCGGGTGTTCAACGGTGACGGAACGGTTATCCAGATCTTTGACCGTAACGGGCCAGCTCTGCGCCTGAGCGAACAAAGGTGAAAGGAGTAATGCCAGGCCAGCGGCGGCAGTAATAAGTTTCTTTAGCGCCATGTTTGTCTCGTTATTTTTGTCAGAATGTCAGGCCGTCGACTACCACGTGCGGCAGCCCACGGGAGCAGTATTCAACCCGGCCCTCCACGCCGTACACCGTCGCCAGATTGGCAGGGGTCACGACCTCACCCGGCAGCCCGCTGGCAATCAGCTCGCTGCCTTTTAGCATCATGGCGTAGTTGGCATGGCGCAGGGCAATGTTGATGTCGTGGATCACCACAACGGTGACGATATTGCGCAACCGCGTTTCACGGGCGACGATATCCATCACGTGAAACTGATAGTTGAGATCGAGGGCGCTTAAAGGTTCATCCAGCAACAGCAGGTCCGGCTCGCGGATCAATGACTGCGCGAGGCCAATCAACTGCTTTTGTCCACCAGAGAGCTGATCGAGGAAACTCATCGCCAGGTGGCCGACACCCAGCTTTTCAAGAATGGCATACGCCTCTTGCTCAACGTTATGCCCCGGGGCGCTGCCGCTGGCCCGGCGGGCCACAATTACCGACTCCAGGGCATGCAGATGCACCCCCTGCGGCAATGATTGCGGCAGATAAACCACCTTTTGCGCACGTTCTGCTGACGGCAGCGTCATAAGATCCCTGCCGTTGAGCCGCAGCTCTCCCGTCGCGGGGTTCAAATCGGCGAGCGCGCGCAGCAGGGTCGATTTCCCCGATCCGTTTGGCCCCAGCAGGGCCGTAATTTGCCCACGCGGCAGCCGTGGGGTGGTGAGCCCATTAATGATCTTTTTCTTGCGGTAACCGGTGTGGAGATCGCGAATCAGCAGGCCGTCGGTCATACGTTGCCCCGGTTACGAATAATGATGCTCAGGAAGAAGGGGACGCCAACCAGCGAGGTCACAATACCCACGGGAATGATGACGTCAGGAACAATGTTCTTGGAAAATACCGAGGCCAGGGAGAGCACCAGCGCGCCAATAAGCATGCTGCCCGGCAGATAAAAGCGGTGATCCTCCCCGAAGATCATACGGGAGATATGGGGGGCGACCAGGCCGATAAAGCCTACCGGGCCAACAAAGGCGACCGTCAGGGCAGAGATAATGCTGATGCGCAGCAGCGTGGTCATCCGCAGCTTCTTCACGTTAATACCGAAGCTGACGGCCCGATCTTCACCCAGACGCAGCGCCGTCAGTTTCCATGCATTTTTCATCGACAGCGGCACGATAATCAGCAGCGCCACGGCCAGAATCGCCAGCTTATCCCACGAGGCTCTTGCCAGGCTGCCCATCGTCCAGAAGACCAGCCCCTGCAGGGTATCTTCACTGGCGACGAACTGCAGAATGGAAATCAGGGCGTTAAAGGTGAAGACCAGGGCGATACCGAAGAGCACCACGCCGGAGGTTGCCACGCGCGTCCAGCGGCTGATGCCGTCGAGAATAAAGCAGGCCAGCAGCGCAAAGAAAAAGGCGTTGGCGGGAATAAACCACTTATCGTCGATGCCGGGAATGCCAAGTCCCAGTACAATCGCCAGCGCGGCACCAAAAGAGGCGGCGGACGATACGCCCAGGGTGAACGGACTGGCAAGAGGGTTGTTGAGGATGGTCTGCATCTCCGCGCCTGCCAGCCCCAGCGCCATGCCCACGGCGACAGCCATTAAGGCGAACGGCAGGCGAATATCCCAGACGATAACGCGCGTGCCGGCGTCGGCAGCAGCCGAATTGATTAAGGTGTGCCAGAGCGTCGAAACCGAAATGCCGGATGGCCCGATGGTAAAGTCGAGAAGCAGAGAGCCGACAATGAGTACCACAAGCACGCCTGCCAGCGCGAAACGCCTGACGAGGAGCTTACGATATTGTAACGCGACGGTGGTTTCACCAGACCGCTCGCTGGCGGCAAGGCTGGAGTTCATTGGATAACCTTATGATGCAACACAACAAAATTGTTGTATCTCCCACCTGTCCTGTGGAGAGTGCTGCAAGATATCCATTATCCGGGAGATACCGGGCGACGATATTGAAATTGATAATGCTTATCAATTCAAAAATAAAATTATGCGTGGTTCATTGACGGATTATTTGAGTTCTGACGAAAAAATAGCCGAACCAGAGCAAGGAGACGTGTCTGCGGGTGCAGACACGTCGTAAGAGTGATTAGTGTTTTTCACCAATCGGCAGTACGGTGCGGCCAAACTGTTCGTTCAGCACTTCGCCCATTGCCAGATAGATAGCGCTTGCGCCGCAAGCCAAGCCAACCCAGCCTGCTACATGGATGATGCTTTCGCTATCCGCCAGGTGGCCAATCGCCAGCAGGGCGAACAGCACGGTCAGGCTCAGGAAGACGAACTGCAGCGCGCGGTTGCCCTTCAGGGTGCCAAAGAACATGAACAGCGTGAACACGCCCCACAAGCCCAGGTAGACGCCCATAAAGTGCGCATTTGCCGCATTTGCCAGGCCCATTGCAGGCATCAGGATAATGGCGACAAGGGTCAGCCAGAAGGAACCGTAAGAGGTAAAGGCGGTTAAGCCGAAGGTATTGCCTTTCTTATATTCCAGCAGCCCCGCGAAGATCTGCGCGATACCGCCGTAGAAAATGCCCATCGCCAGGATAACGCCATCCATCGGGAACATCCCGATGTTATGCAGGTTCAGCAGAATAGTGGTCATGCCAAAACCCATCAGGCCCAGCGGAGCCGGATTAGCCAACTTAGTGTTGCCCATAAGTCCTCAAAAAAATCATCATTAAATGGTGAAATGGTTAAACCCGCGTCAATTCTCCCTGACGGGGCGCGGCATCATAATGGGCGCTACAGGCGGCGTCTATGATCTGAACAGGGTGAATTTAAAAAATTTTTTAGGGAGCCCCCTTGATGGATGCCGTTGCGACCCCATCTTGTAGACAACCGCAGTGAGTGGACCTGAAAAAATTCAAATCTGGGCAGTTGAAAAAGCACCTTCTGCCCTTATTACAGGTACACAACCACATGTTGATCGAATTTTTAGTGGAGACGTTTAGATGGGTAAAATTATTGGTATCGACCTGGGTACTACCAACTCTTGTGTAGCGATTATGGACGGCACCACTGCACGCGTGCTGGAGAATGCCGAGGGCGATCGCACCACGCCTTCTATCATTGCTTATACCCAGGATGGTGAAACTCTGGTTGGTCAGCCGGCTAAACGTCAGGCAGTGACAAACCCGCAAAACACCCTGTTTGCAATCAAACGCCTGATTGGCCGTCGCTTCCAGGACGAAGAAGTTCAGCGTGATGTTTCCATCATGCCGTACAAAATCATTGCCGCCGATAACGGCGACGCATGGCTTGATGTGAAAGGTACCAAAACCGCACCGCCGCAGATCTCTGCTGAAGTGCTGAAGAAAATGAAGAAAACGGCTGAAGATTACCTGGGCGAACCGGTAACTGAAGCGGTTATCACTGTTCCGGCTTACTTCAACGATGCGCAGCGTCAGGCAACCAAAGATGCCGGCCGTATCGCGGGCCTGGAAGTAAAACGTATCATCAACGAACCGACCGCAGCGGCGCTGGCCTACGGTCTGGATAAAGAAGTTGGCAACCGTACTATCGCGGTTTACGACCTCGGTGGTGGTACCTTCGATATCTCCGTTATCGAAATCGACGAAGTTGACGGCGAAAAAACCTTCGAAGTTCTGGCAACCAACGGTGATACCCACCTGGGTGGTGAAGACTTCGATAC
>Ga0153917_1000685_pt1 | contig 18927 bp, 14 predicted proteins | sample TSFL001MetaG_FD_104695 | JGI IMG/M metagenome (GOLD analysis project Ga0153917, IMG submission 104695) | Attine ant fungus gardens microbial communities from Florida, USA - TSFL001 MetaG | ecosystem: Host-associated > Fungi > Mycelium > Unclassified | place: USA: Florida, Paynes Creek Historic... | reverse complement strand
GGCGCGGTGCGCAGCTTCGGGCCGACGCTGGCGCGTGCACGCGTCTCGGCGGATGTGGCCGCGGCCAATCTGCGCGCCCTTCGGCTGGCGGCTCGTCTCGGCGGCTGGCAGGGGCTCGACGAGGCCGACCTGCGCGCGCTGGAATATTGGGAACTGGAACAGGCCAAGCTGCGGGCGCAGGGCGCGCTGCCGCCGCTGGCCGGCCGGGTCGCCGTTGTCGGCGGCTGCGCCACCGGCATTGGGCGCGCCGCGGCCGAGGCGCTGCGTGATCGCGGCGCGGTGGTCGTGGGGCTCGACATCAATCCCGCCGTCAAGGACCATATGGATCGTCCCGGCTATGAAGGCATCGTCGTCGAACTGACCGATGAAGCGAAGGTCAGCGCGGCGCTACGGCAGGTCGTGAACGACTATGGCGGCCTCGACATCCTGGTCTCCAATGTCGGCATCTTCCGCGCCGGCGCGAATATCGAGGTGCTGGACGATGCGGCATGGGACGCATCGCTCGCGGTCAATCTGACCTCGCATCGCAAGCTTCTGAAGCAGGCCGTTCCGTTCCTGCGTCACGGCGTCGATCCGAGCGTGGTCTTCATCGGCTCCCGCAACGTGCTGGCGCCCGGCGCGGGCGCGGCCGCCTATTCCGTCTCGAAGGCGGGGCTGACGCAATTGATGCGCGTCGCCGCCCTCGAACTGGCGCCGGAGGGTATCCGGGTCAACGCGATCCATCCCGACGGCGTCTTCGACACCGACCTGTGGACGCCCGAGGCGCTGGCGACGTCGGCGCGGCGCTATGGCCTGACGGTCGAGCAATACAAGGCGCGCAACCTCATGCGGACCGAGGTCACGTCGAAGGACGTGGCACGCGCGGTGGTCGCGCTGGCGGACAGCACCTTTTCCCGGACGACGGGCGCACAGATTCCGGTGGATGGCGGCAATGACCGGGTCATCTGAACCGGAGGAATACCAGGCGGCTGGATCGTAAAAGGCCAGCTTCCGAAGAGCGACAGCAGGAAGAACCGGTTGTAAAGCAAGCACCAGCACAAGAGGAGGATAGGATGCGAGGCTTTTTGAAGGGACTGACCGCGGTATCGGCACTGTGCCTGATGGCAGGGGCCGTGTCCGCCAAGGACTACAAGGTTGCCGTCATCCGGTGGGAACCGAACGACATCTATTTCAACGGCGTCGCGCTCGGCCAGCAGCAGGAGGCAAAGCGCATCCAGACCGCGACCGGCGACACGATCACGTTCAACGTCTTCGGCGCGAACGATGCCGGCCAGCAGCTCAAGGCGCTTCAGGCACAGTTCGACAGCGGCGTGGACGGCGTGCTCCTGACGCCCTGGCGCGGTGAGGCCATGCGCAGCATCGTCAAGCAGCTGCAGGAGGCCAATATTCCGGTCGTCACGACCAATGCCTGGGTCCCCGGCGTCAAGCAGACCTTCGTCGCCTTCGACAACGAGACGGCCGGCCGCCTCGGCGGCGAGGCGCTGGTCAAGCGCCTCGACACGCTGCGCGGGGAGGGCTGGGCCGAAAAGGGCGGCGTCTTCATCGAGTTGCGCTGCATCATCACCGCTTCCTTCGACATCGCGCGCCACACCGGCTACCGGTCGGTGCTCGATCCGATCGCCGCCAAATATCCCGGCGTCAAGATCGTCGAGCAGGAAGCAGGTTGCGACGGCGGCAAGGCGCGCAAGGTGGTCGACGACGTGATCTCGCGCGAAGGCGCGGACAAGATCCTGGGCATCGCCAGCATCGACGGCACGATGGGCATCGGCGGCGCGGTTCCGGCCTTCAAGGCGCAGGACCTGCTCTTCCCGATCGACGATCCCAAGCACATCCCGGTCGCGACCATCGACGGCACGGTGCCGGAATTCCAGTCCATGGCCCGCGGGGAGATCGACCATATCTCCGTGCAGCCGGCGACGGGCGAGGGCATCATCTCCATGCGGATGCTCCATACGCTGATGTCCGGCAACGCCTTGCCGGAAGAAGGCAAGGTGCTGCTCGACGGCGAAGATCCCGTCTGGGCGCCGGTGAAGGTGTTGAAGCCCGACGCGATCGAGGGTTCCTGGTACCAGACGCAGGCCTATAGCGTGCCGGGCGATGCGAACTACGACGACCCGCACAACTGGGCGAACGAAATGACGGTCGAGCAGACGGGCAAGATGCCCGACTTCGGCAAGTAACCGGGCCTCGGCTGCGGGCGTTCAGGCGCTCGCAGCCATTCCCGAAACAGGAGTTCACATGACACTGGACCCTTCGCTGAGCTTCGCGGTGCAAGGCGTGACCCGCCGGTTTCCCGGCGTTCTGGCCGTCGATTCCGTCGATCTGGGTGTCCGCAAGGGCGAGATACACGGTCTGATCGGCAAGAACGGCGCAGGGAAGTCGGTGCTCGTCTCCATGGTGGCGGGATTGCTCGCACCGAGCCAGGGACAGATCGTTACCGAACACGGCGCGCTGACGCCGACGCATTCCGGCCCGGCGCGTGCCAAGAAACTCGGCATCGCGCTCGTCACCCAGGAGCCGGCCTTCGCCGCCGACCTTTCCGTGGCGGACAACCTTTTCATGGGGCGCCATCCGGGCGGCCGCCTGAATTTCCTTGCCCCCTCCGTGACGCGCCGGCAATCGGCGGAGGTGATACGCGAGCTCGGTCTTCGCGCCCGCCCCGAGGATCGCATGGGGGACCTGCCGCTGGAGACCCAGCAGCTTCTCGCATTCGGCCGCGCGGTCTTCATCGAGAAGGCGCGCACGATCCTCCTGGACGAGATCACGGCATCGCTGACGAGTGAGCGCAAGGAGAGCCTGCTCGGCCTCCTGCGCCGGTTGATCGTCGACCAGCCGGACCTGTCCTTCACCCTCATTTCGCATCATGTCAGCGAGGTAATGGGCTTTACCGACCGCGTTTCCGTGATGCGCGACGGCGAGCGCGTTGCGACGCTGGAGACGGCGGCGACGACCGGCAGGGAACTGGCCGACTGGATTGTCGGCGACGTCGCGCGAACCGAGATCAACTATACCGACCAGCCCGAATTCACCGCTCCGCCCGTGCTCACCGTGCGGGGGCTGAAGGCCGGCCGCTCCCTCGCGCATCTCGACCTTGCGCTTCATCGCGGCGAGGTGCTGGGTTTTGCCGGCCTGGAAGGCTCCGGCAAGGACGCGGCCATCGAGGCGCTTTACGGGCTCGTTCCGAACCATGGCGGCTCCATCGAGATGGACGGCGTCGAGGTGCATCTGAAAAGCCCCAAGGCGGCCCAGACGGCGGGTATCTCCTTCCTGCCCAAGCATCGCGAGGAGCAGGCGGTGATCCAGAACCGCTCCGTGCTGGAAAACGCGATCATCGCCGGCCTTCCGGTGCTGACGAACCGGCTCGGCTTCGTGCGGCGCGGCGAATGCGAGGCCGTCGCCCGGTCCATCGTGACGCGCCTCAAGGTCAAGACGCCCGGCCTCGACGTGCCGATAGACGGCCTTTCGGGCGGCAACAAGCAGAAGATCCTGCTTGGCCGTCTCTCGCTGACGGCGCCGCGGCTGGTGCTTTTGAACGAGCCGACGCGCGGCGTCGACATATCGGCCAAGCCGGACATTCTGAAGATGATCCGCGAGGACCTGTCGCGCGATGCGGGCGTCATCATGATCTCGGAGAGCGAGGAAGAGCTGGCCGAGATCTGCGACAGGATCCTGATCTTCTATCAGGGGCGTGCGGTCCGGGAATTGAAGCGCGGCATGCCGGGCTTCGATGTCGAGACGATCTACAAGGCGATACAGGGCGTAGAGGTGCGGGTATGACTTCGGTGAACAAATTCGTTTTTCTCATTCTGGAAAAGCACCTGATCTGGGCCCTGCTCGCGCTGTTGTGCCTTGCGGGGCTGGCGGTGCCGGGCTTCCTGTCGGCGCGCAACATCCTGAACGTGATGTGGGCGGCAGCCCCGCTCGGCTGCATGGTGCTCGGCCTGTTCTTCGTGCTGCTGACGGCCAATGTCGACCTGTCGCTGGAATCGACCTTCGCCCTCGCGCCAGCGCTGGCCGTCGTGTTCTTCTTCCAGGGGATGGGGCTCGACAGCTATCCGATCGTCGCCGTGCTCTGCACGTTGCTGTTCGGCGCCATCGCGGGGCTGGTGAACGGCCTGTTCTCCGTCAAGCTGAGGGTCAGCTCCTTCCTCGTCAGCCTCGGAACGATGCTGCTGATGCGCGGCATCGTGGTCTACCTGATCCCGGAAGGCGTCTATTATCTGCCCGAGGGCTATGTCTATCTCGGTTCGGCCAAGCTCTTCGGCATCCTGCCGGTGGCCGTGCTGGTGTGGATCGCGATCTTCGTCCTGGCGTGGCTGATGATCGACCGCCACCGGCTCGGCAAGGATATCCTCGCGCTCGGCAACAACGAGCATGCCGCCTTCGTGGCGGGCGTGAACATCGAGCGGACCAAGATCGTCTGCTTCGTCATCGCCGGCTTCCTGGCGTCGCTCGGTGGCCTTCTTGAGGTCGGCCGCCTGGAATCCGTCGTGGCCGACATGGGGCAAGGCGATATCATGATGGTCTTCGCCGGCACCATTCTCGGCGGCACGGCCCTCACCGGCGGCAAGGGCAATGTCGGTGGTGTCTTCGCGGCGGTGCTGGTGATCTCGATCATCGAGAACCTCATGAACCTTCACGGCGTCGCCGCCTCCGATCCGGAAGGTCGTCTTCGGCGGCGTGCTTCTGGTGGCGATCTATCTCGCCAGCCTGCAGGAGCGGCTGCGCCACGCACGGCTGGAGTCCTGAAATGCCGGCCTATCTTCTGGGGCTGGACAGCGGCCTGACCGTCACCAAGGCCGTCGTCTTCCGGGACGACGGCAAGGTCGTGGCCCTTGCCCGCCGCGAGATCGCGCAGATCAAGGCCGTGCCCCGGCACGTCGAGCGCGACATGGCGGCGCATTGGCAAGCCTCCGCTGCGGCGATCCGCGAGGCGCTGGAACAGGCGAGCGCCAGCGTCGGCGCGACGGTCCGCCCGGCCGCCGTTTCCGTGGCGGGCCATGGCGACGGCCTCTATCTGCTCGATGGTGACGGCGCGCCGCTCGGCCTTGCCGCCACCTCGCTCGACAGCCGTGCCCAGTCGTTGCTGCGCTACTGGGATGAAACGGGCATATCGGAAAAGGCGCTGGAATTGACGGGGCAGCGCCCCTTCGCGTCCTCCCCGGCGCCGTTGCTCGCCCATATGAAGGCGCATGAGCCGGACCGCTTTGAGCGGATCGCCGCCGTCCTCTCCTGCAAGGACTGGCTCCGCTTCTGCCTGACGGGCAGGGTGGCGACCGATTTCACCGAGGCAAGCGTCGCCTTCACCGACATAGGAACGCAGCGCTATAGCGAGGAGGCGCTCGCCCTCTTCGGCCTCGACGCCGTCGCAGGTGCCCTTCCGGATGTGCTGATGCCCTGCGAGGTCGCGGGATATGTCACCGAGGAGGCTGCCCGCGCGACGGGGCTTGCGGCCGGCACGCCGGTTGCCACCGGATTGCATGACGTGACGGCCTGCGCCGTCGGAGCCGGGGTGACGAAAGCCGGTACGATCGCGGTCATCGCCGGCACCTATTCGATCAATGAAATGCTGGTCGACATGCCGAGAACGTCGGCGGGCTGGAACGCGCGCAATGGATTGCGTCCCGGCCAGTGGATGAACATGTCGGTTTCCCCCGCCTCCAGCGCCAATCTCGACTGGTTCCTGGGCACGGCCGCGCGGGACGCGCTGGCGGGCGGTGACCCCTTCGCCCTGCTTCAGGCCGAGCTGGACGCCGTCTCGGACGATCCGTCCGACATCGTCTACCTTCCCTATCTCTATGGGTCTCCCCATGCCGAGGATGTGCCGGCGGCCTTTCTCGGGCTGCGCGGCTGGCACGGGCGGGGCCATATGCTGCGCGCCGTTGCGGAGGGCATCGTCTTCAACCACCGCCATCATGTCGATCTCATCGACCCGGACGGGAGCGTCGGCAAGGTGCGGCTGACGGGCGGAAGCAGCCGCAATCCCTTTTTCGGCCAGCTCTTCGCCGATGCGCTGAACCGCCGCGTCGAAGTGCCGGAAATGCCGGAGGCCGGGGCGCTTGGCGCGGCCATCGCGGCGGGAATTGCCGTGAACGTCTATGGCGACTGGGAGGAGGCGACCGCGCGGACCGCGCCGGACCTGCGCATCTACCAGCCGGGCCGGGCCGTACCCCGCCTTCAGGCCGGCTATGGCCGCTATCGCGAGGCCATCGACACGGTCATGCACCGCCACAAGGAGAAGACCGCCCCATGAGCGCAGGCGACACCACGCGCGAAGCCCGGCTGGAGGCCCTGCGCCGCATCGGCCATGTCCCCATCCTGATCGTCGGCGGCGGGATCAACGGCATGGGAACGTTCCGCGACCTCAGTCTCCAGGGCGTCGGCTGCCTCCTCGTCGAGCAGGGCGATTTCTGCGCCGGCGCCAGCAGGGCCCCCTCACGTATGATCCATGGGGGGCTCAAATACCTGGAAACCGGTGAATTCCGGCTGGTCAGGGAATCCGCCGAGGAACGCAATCGGTTGCTGCGCAATGCCGCGCATTATGTCCGGCCGCTCGAAATGATCATCCCGATCCACTCCTGGTTCGGCGGCATCGTTCCGGCATTGCGGAAGTTCCTGCGCATGCCGGCAAAGATCACGGAGCGCGGCGCGCTGGTGATCAAGCTGGGCCTCTGGCTCTACGATCTCTATGGCGCGCTGAACCGGACTATGCCGCGCCACCGCATGATCGCGCGACAGGACATATTGCGCGAAATTCCCGATCTGGACCCGGACCTGAAGATCGCCGCCTCCTACTACGACGCCTGGATCACGTCGCCCGAACGGCTCGTCGTGGAACTCGCCCTCGACGGCATGGCGGCCAATCCGGGCAACATGGCGCTGAACCACCTGCGTTTCAGCGGGATCGACGGCAACCGCGTCGAGCTTCAGGACGTCGACACGGGCGAGGCGTTTTCGCTGACATGCGACGTGCTGGTCAACGCCGCGGGCGCCTGGATCGACCGGGTGAATGCCAGCGCGGCCCCCGGGCGCCGGATGATCGGCGGCACCAAGGGCAGCCACCTCCTGCTCGACCTTCCGGCCCTCGCCGAAACCCTGCACGGCCGTATGATCTATTTCGAGGCCGAGGGTGGGCGCATCTGCATCCTGTCGAACTTCATGGGGCATGTGCTGCTCGGCTCCACCGATATCCCGGTCGACGATCCCGACGGCGTGGCCTGTGAAGACGACGAGGTGGATTATCTCCTCGGCGCGTTCCGGCGGCTCTTCCCGCAGGTTCCGGTCGATCGTTCGAGCATCTTCTTCAGCTATGCGGGCGTCCGCCCCCTGCCGGCGAACGATGCAAGCGACCCCGGCGCCATCAGCCGCGATCACTCGATGCCGGAACTGCCCCCTGAAGGCGAGCGCCGTTTCCCGATCGTCTCGCTTGTCGGCGGCAAATGGACCACCTTTCGGGCCTTTTCGGCCGAAGCGACCGACAGGATACTCGCCCATCTGGGCAAGCGCCGCTCATCTTCGACGACGGATCTGCCCATCGGCGGCGGAGCGGGCCTTTCCCAGGACGCCGCTCCGACGGAGCGCCTGTTGTCCGCCATCACGGATGAGCACGGGCTTTCGCGCCAAAGAGCCCGCCAGCTTGTCGCCCGATACGGCTCGCGCGCAAAAGCAGTCGCGCCGGCCCTCGCGAAGGGCGAAACCTTCTTGGCCTCCTTGCCGGAATTTTCTCGGGAGGAGATCGCGATCATCTGCGATACGGAGCTGGTCCTGCACGCCGAAGATTTTCTCTTCGGGCGCAGTTCGGTGTTTCTGGAGCGGCCGCTGGGCCACGATGCGCTGGAGGAACTGGTCGGCGTCATCGGACTGTTTCGTCGCTGGGATGACGCGCGGCGGGCGGCGGAAATGGAGCGGTTGGTATATCGTTACCGCAAGCTGCATCGGATCGACGTGTCCGGGCTGACAGGATCGCGGCCTCGATTTATCTGAGGTCGCGGAAGGAGCGCGGAGGGCCCTGCCGATGGACGACGCCATCGCCACTTTCATTCTGGACCAGATGGCGGACGCCCTGATCTTTGCGACGGTCGATGGAAAGATAGCCGGGTGGAACGGCGCGTCGACTGCGCTTTTCGGTTTCGAAAAGGACGAGGCCATCGGTGGATCGCTCGATCTTATCATTCCGCCGCATCTGCGGAACGCGCACTGGGCCGGCTTCGATTCCGCCGTCAAGGCGGGACAATTGAAGCTGAATGGCCGGCCGACACTGACCAGGGCAACACACAAGACGGGGCGCAGGCTTTATGTCGAGATGAGTTTCGCACTCGTCCGGTCCTCCGATTGCGTCGTCGGTTCCGTTGCCGTGGCGCGAGACGCGACCGAAAGAGTTGAGCGAGAGCGGGCAAAAGCGGCCCGATAGCCGCTGCGTTCGCTGTCAGACCGGATTTCCATGCGAATACGATGTCGTGGGTTGCCGGAACGCATGTTGCCGTCGGGACACAAGAAGAACTTGTCTAAGGGTGCCAATTTCTTCGTTTAAGCCGATGGCCTGTGCAGGCATCTTCTGACTTGCCTCATGGGAATCGTGTGATGACGAAAGCACTTGTCACGGGGGCGACGCGTGCTCCCGGACGCGCGATCGCCACTTCGCTTGCAAAAGTAGGCTGGGAAGTGCACGCGCTCGGTCGTGACCGCGTCGCGCTTGACGAGATGCGCGGCGAACACGGGATCGTGCCGCTGGCCATGGATCTGACGGATCGCGAATATGTCCGCTCCGTTGCGGAAGGCCTCGAAACCGATGTCCTCGTCCATGCCGCGCTCCGCTGGCCCGAAGAGAACCGTTTTCTCGGTCTTGCGGAGGCGGACATCGACATGGCTCTTGAAGTCAATCTGTCCGCCATGCTGCATGTCACGCGCGCCGTCCTGCCCTCGATGATCGAGCGAGGCCGCGGTGCGTTCGTGATGCTCTCCCTGGATGGCAGCAACGCGAATGGTGCGATCGAACGGACCGTCGCGGGGGCGATCGACGGGTTTTCGCGCGCGCTTGCCGATGAGACCCGGGGCAGCGGCGTATCCGTTCATCGCCTTTCTTTGGGAGAGCCGCCGTTCCAGCATTTGGGGCCGCAGGTCCTTTCGCTGCTGTCAACAGGCGGCTTTCAATCTCAATTCATCGAACGACAGGAATACGGACATGGAACGTAATGGAGGGCAGCTGCTCGTCGAGTGCCTCCTGGCGCTGGGCGCGACGAAGAGCTTCGGGGTGCCGGGGGAAAGCTATCTCGCGGTGCTCGATGCGCTGCACGACACGGGCGGGCGCCTCGACTACGTTCTGTGCCGCAATGAGGGCGGGGCGGCATTCATGGCGGCGGCCTACGGCAAGCTGACCGGCCAGCCGGGTATCTGCTTCGTGACCCGTGGTCCGGGCGCCACCAATGCCTCGATCGGCGTGCATACGGCGATGCAGGATTCCGCGCCCATGATCCTTTTCGTGGGCCAGGTCGGAACCAACATGAAGGGCCGGGAAGCCTTCCAGGAAGTGGACTACAAGGCCGTCTTCGGCACTATGGCGAAATGGGCGGTCGAGATCGACCAGGTCGAGCGCATCCCGGAAATCCTTTCTCGTGCCTGGACGCTTGCCGTCTCGGGTCGTCCCGGCCCGATCGTCATCGCCCTGCCAGAGGATATGCTGACTTCGCTCACCGCGGCCGCGCCGCTGGCCGGTCCCGTGGAGATCGCCGAACCCGCGCCGTCGGCCGTGGGCATGAAACGCGTGCGGGAGATGCTGGAAGGCGCTAAGCGCCCCGTCATTCTCTATGGCGGCTGCAACTGGGCCGAGGGCTCCATGGCCGCCGTCCAGCGGTTCGCCGAGGCATCCGACATTCCGGTCGTTTCCGTCTTCCGCTATCAGGATCAGTATGACAACACCTCGCCGACCTTCTGCGGCGAGGCCGGGGTCGGGATGGTCGCCTCCGTCAAGGAACTGCTGCGCGAGGCCGATGTCATCCTCGCCATCAACAACCGTTTCGGGGAGAATTCCACGGACGGCTACACGCTGTTCGATGTTCCGCAGCCCCGCCAGCAGATCATCCACGTCCACGGCTCGGACCTTGAAATCGGCAAGGTCTATCGGCCGGCGCTCGGCATTCACGCCGGCCCGAACGCCTTCGCGCGTGCGCTCGATGCTCTGGAGCCCGTCAAGGGCGGATGGGCGGAATGGCGGGCCAAGGGGCGTGCCGCCTATGAGAAGGGCTTCGATCTCCCCGACCTGCCGTCGCCCGTCGACATGGGCAAGGTTACGGCGCTGCTGAACGACGTCCTGCCGGAGGACGTGATCCTGACCAACGGCGCGGGCAACTTCACGGTCTGGCCCAACAAGTTTTTCAGGTTCGGGCCGAAGGCGCGGCTTCTCGCTCCGCAATCGGGTGCGATGGGCTATGGCGTGCCGGCGGCCGTGGCCGCAAAGGTCGCCCATCCCCAGCGCACGGTCGTCTGTTTTGCCGGCGACGGCGATTTCCAGATGAACTGCCAGGAGCTGGCGACCGCCCTTCAGCATGGGGCGCAGCCGATCATCCTGCTGCTCAACAACGGCATCTACGGCACGATCCGCGCCCATCAGGAGCGGCATTATCCCGAGCGCGTTTCCGGCACCACGATGGTCAATCCCGATTTCGTCGCGCTGGCGAAAGCCTATGGCTTCCATGCCGAGCGGGTGGAATCGACGGCGGACTTCGCCGCCGCTTTCGAGCGCGCTCGCGCATCGAAGACCGGCGCTCTCCTCGATCTCGCTATTTCACCTGAGGCGTTGACCCCTCGCCAGACGCTGAGCCAAATGCGCAAGGCAGCACTTTCTGCAAAGGAAACCGCATGACACAGCGTCACGACATTCGCCTCGGTGCCGATATCGGTGGGACCTTTACCGACATCGCGCTCGATGTGCGGGGCAAGCTCTTCTCCACGAAGGTGCTGACCAATTATGCGGCTCCCGAGCAGGCGATCCTCGACGGCATCGAGATCGTGGTGCGGGATGCGGGGATCGCGCCGAAGGATATCGACATCGTCATCCACGGCACGACGCTCGCCACAAACGCGCTTATCGAACGCCGTGGCGCCAAAACCGCGCTGGTGACGACGGAAGGCTTCCGCGACGTCATCGAGATGCGCACGGAAAACCGTTTCGAGCAATACGATCTCAGCCTCGTCCTGCCGAAGCCGCTGATCCCGCGCGAGGATCGCTTCCCGGTCAAGGGCCGCATCGATGCACAGGGCAGGGAGCTTCAGCCGCTCGATGAGGCGGCGCTGGAGGCTCTGGCGGACGTCATCGCGGAACGCGGCTTCGGGGCCGTCGCCATCGGCTTCATCCATTCCTATATGAATCCGCGGCACGAGGAGCGCGCCCGCGAAATCCTGTCGAGAAAACTCTCGATCCCGATCTCGATCTCGTCGGAAGTCTCGCCGCAGATGCGCGAGTTCGAGCGCTTCAACACGGTCTGCGCCAATGCTTATGTGCGCCCGCAGATGGCAGACTATCTCTCGCGCCTGCAGGTGCGGTTGAAGGAGATGGGGGCGGAATGCCCGGTCTTCATGATCCATTCCGGCGGTGGCCTCATCTCGGTGGAGACGGCCTCCGAATTTCCGGTGCGGCTCGTCGAATCCGGCCCGGCGGGCGGGGCGATCTTCGCCGCCGATATCGCCCGCCGCTTCAGCCTCGAGCGCGTCGTCTCCTACGACATGGGCGGCACGACGGCGAAGATATGCCTCATCGAGGACTATCAGCCGCATACGGCGCGCACTTTCGAAGTCGCGCGCACCTATCGCTTCTGCAAGGGTTCGGGCATGCCGATCTCCATCCCGGTGATCGAGATGATCGAGATCGGCGCCGGCGGCGGTTCCATCGCCTGGGTCGATGCCATGGGCCGCATCCAGGCCGGTCCTGAATCCGCAGCTTCGGAACCGGGCCCGGCCTGCTACCAGCGCGGCGGCGAACGCCCGGCGATCACCGATGCGGACCTCGTGCTCGGCAAGCTCGACCCCGACAATTTCGCCGGCGGCAAGATCAGGCTTTCGGTCGACAATGCCAGCGCGGCGATTGCTCGCGATGTCGGCGACAGGCTGAAGCTGGCGACCGAAGCCGCCGCCTTCGGCATCGTCGAGGTGGTGGACGAGAACATGGCCAATGCGGCGCGCGTCCATGCGGTCGAGAACGGCAAGAACATCTCGGAAAACATCATGATCGCCTTCGGCGGCGCAGCTCCCCTGCATGCCGCCCGGCTCTGCGAGAAGCTCGGCGTCGACCAGTGCCTCATCCCGCAGGGGGCGGGCGTGGGCTCGGCCATCGGCTTCCTCAAGGCGCCGTTCGGCTATGAAGCGCTGGCCTCCAAGATCATGCGCCTGTCGAAATTCGATGCCGGCGCGGTGAACACCATGCTCGACGACCTGAAGGCGACCGCCGAAGGCTTCGTGCGCGCCGGAACGGATGGCGCGATCGTGCGTGAGATCACCGCCTTCATGCGTTATGCCGGCCAAGGCTGGGAGATTCCCGTGGCGCTGCCCGATCGTGCCTTCACGGCGGCGGATACCGCAATGATCGAGGCTGCCTTCAAGGAGCGCTATGCCCAGTTCTTCGGCCGTGCGGTCGAAGGCCCGGAAATCGAATTCGTCACCTGGTCGGTGAAGGCACAGGACGTCCGTCCCGAAGGCGAGCGCTTCACCCTTGAAACGGATGGTGTCGTCGCATCCGTGCCCGTGACGAGAGCGGTCTTCGATCCCGCGTCGGGCAAGGCGCTGGAGACGGCGATCGTGCCGCGCGATACGCTGTCGCCGGGCGCGCGGGTAACCGGTCCCGCCGTCATTGTCGAGCGGGAAACCTCCACCATCGTCACGTCGCCGTTCGATGCCGTCATCCAGATCGACGGCACCATTCTTCTCGTGCGCAAGGGTCACTGATCATGAGCGATATCAATGAAATTCGCATGCAGGTCATGTGGAACCGCCTGATCTCGGTGGTCGAGGAACAGGCGCTGACGCTGCTGCGCACCGCGTTTTCCACTTCCGTCCGCGAGGCAGGCGACCTTTCGGCCGGTGTCTACAACGCCAAGGGCGAGATGCTTGCCCAGGCCGTCACCGGCACGCCCGGCCACGTCAACACCATGGCCGAGGCGGTGCTGCATTTCATCGCCGAAATTCCGCGCGAGGAAATGTATCCGGGCGATACCTATGTGACCAACGACCCGTGGAAGGGCACCGGCCACCTGCACGACATCACCATGGTCTCGCCCTCCTTCAAGGGCGAGGAACTGATCGGCTTCTTCGCCTGCACGGCGCATGTGGTCGATGTCGGCGGACGCGGCTTCGGGGCGGACGGCAAGTCGGTCTATGAGGAAGGCATCCAGATCCCGATCATGAAATTCGCCGAGCGCGGCGTGGTGAACAAGGATCTCCTGAAGATCCTGCGCCTCAATGTGCGCGAGCCGAACCAGGTGATCGGCGACTTCTATTCGCTCGCCGCCTGCAACGACGTCGGCCACAAGCGGCTGATCGAGATGCTGGTCGAGGTCGGCTACGACAATCTCGACACGCTCGGCGACTTCATCCTGTCGCGCACGCATGCGGCGACGATGGAGCGTATCGCCGGCCTGCCGAAGGGCGCGTGGACGAATGACATGCTGACGGACGGCTATGACGTGCCGATCAGGCTCGCGGCCGAAGTCTCGATCACCGAGACGGGCGTCAATGTCGATTTCTCCGGCACGGACGCGATGAGCCGCTGGGGCATCAACGTGCCGCTGATCTATACGAAGGCCTATGCCAGCTACGCGCTGAAATGCGTGGTTGCGCCCGACATCCCGAACAACGCGGCGTCCCTTGCCGCCTTCAACGTGTCGTCGCCGACCAATATCCTGAATGCCGAGCGGCCGGCCCCGGTTTCGGTGCGCCACGTCATCGGCCATATGGTGCCGGATCTCGTTCTCGGCGCGCTCGCCAAGGCGCTGCCCGGCCAGATTCTCGCCGAAGGCGCGGCCGCCCTGTGGAACATCCACATTTCGGCCCGGCCGGTTGCAGGCTCCGCCGGCCGCCGTGCCGAGGTGCTGATGTTCAATTCGGGCGGCATGGGTGCGCGCCCGGGAATCGACGGCCTGTCTTCGACCGCCTTCCCTTCCGGCGTCCATACGATGCCGATCGAGGCGACCGAGCATACCGGCCCCATCGTCGTCTGGCGCAAGGAGTTGCGCCCCGATTCCGGCGGTGCCGGCAAATATCGCGGCGGCCTCGGCCAGATCATCGAGATCGCGCCGGCGGAAGGTCATGAGTTCGACTTTTCGGCGATGTTCGACCGCATCGCGACCCCGCCGCGCGGCCGCGACGGCGGCGAAGACGGAGCGCCGGGCTCGGCCAGGCTCGATGACGGCACGAAGCTGCGGCCGAAGGGCTGGCAGCATGTGCCGGCAGGCCGCAAGCTGGTGCTGGAACTGCCCGGCGGCGGTGGCTTTGGAAGCCCTGCCGAGCGCTCGGCCGAGGCAACGGCCGAAGACCTTTCCAAGGGCTATGTGACGGAGAAGAAGCAATGAGCCATATCGCCAGCCGGCTTTCCGCCGTCAAACCCTCCGCCTCCATGGCCGTTTCGCAGGCCGCCAAGGATCTGGCGGCCACCGGTGTCGACGTGATCGATCTCGGCCTCGGTGAGCCGGATTTTCCGGCCCCCGCCCACATTACCGAGGCCGCCTTCGCGGCGGCGCGCAAGGAGCGCATGCTCTACACCGCCTCGCTCGGCACGGTGGAACTGCGCAAGGCGATCGTCGGAAAGTTCAAACGCGAGAACGGCCTCGACTATGCCATCGACGAGATCGCGGTCGCCAACGGCGCCAAGCAGATCATCTTCAATGCGCTGATGGCGACGGTGGAGGAGGGCGACGAGGCGATCCTGCCCGCACCATACTTCGTCTCCTACCCGGAAATGGTGAAGCTCTTCGGCGGCGTGCCGGTCACACCGGTCTGCCCGGCTGAGAACGGTTTTCGCCTGACGCCGGAAGTGCTGGAGGCGGCGCTGACGGACAAGACCCGCTGGCTGTTCCTCAACATGCCGGGCAATCCTTCGGGCGCAGTCTATACCGAGGCGCAGTTGAAGGCGCTTGGCGCGGTGCTCGCGAAATATCCGAAAGTGATGGTGCTTTCGGACGAGATCTACGAGCACATCCTCTTCGACGGGCGCAGCTTCGTCTCCTTCGGTGCGGCCTGTCCGGAATTGCGCGACCGTTCGCTGATCGTCAACGGCATGTCCAAGGCCTATGCCATGACCGGCTGGCGCGTCGGCTATGCCGCAGGCCCGAGGGACCTGATCAAGGCGATGGCGACGATCCAGAGCCAGTCCTGCACCTCCGTCTCGGCTCCGGCGCAGATCGCGGCGAGGGCGGCGCTGGAGGGGCCGCAGGACTGTGTCGCCGAGTTCCGCACCGCCTTCGAGCGCCGCCGCAACCTCGTTGTCGAGGGCATCGCGAAGATCAACGCGCTGAGCCTCGACCCGCCGGAGGGTGCCTTCTACGCCTATATCGGTTGCGCCGCGCTGATCGGCGCGAAGACGCCGGCCGGGAAGACGCTGGAAGACGATGTCGCCGTCGCGAAGTATCTTCTCGACGAGGGCCATGTGGCGGCCGTTCCCGGCACGGCCTATGGCCTGTCGCCGTTCTTCCGCATCTCCACCGCGACCTCCGACGGGGTTCTGGCCGAGGCGGTGAAGCGTATCGGCGAAGCCGTTTCCAAACTCGAATTCTGATTGGAAGGAAGAATGTCCAAACCCTACAAGACCATCCTGATCACGGGGGCGGCCGGCCGTCTCGGTACGGAACTGCGCCGGGGCCTTTCGCCACTGGCCGACCGGCTGCGGCTCGCGGATGTCGCGGAAATCAAGGATATTCAGCCGAACGAAGAGGCGATGGTCTTCGACCTCGCCGACGAGGCCGCCGTGATGAAGGCGGTCGAGGGCGTCGACGCCATCGTGCATTTCGGCGGCGTGCCGCTGGAACGCCCTTGGGAAGATATCCTCGACGCCAATATCCGTGGCAGCTACCACATCTATGAAGCCGCGCGGAAGTACGGCGTCAAGCGCGTCGTCTACGCTTCTTCGGTCCATGCGATCGGCTATCACACGCTTGAAGGCCATATCGATACGGATGCGCCGGTGCGGCCCGATAGCCTCTACGGCGTTTCCAAATGCTTCGTCGAGGCGCTGAGCCGCTTCTACTGGGACAAGTTCGGGCTGGAGAGCGTGTGCCTGCGCATCTTCTCCTCCTTCCCGGAGCCGGCGGATCGCCGCATGCTCTGGTCCTGGCTGTCCTTCGAGGATTGCATCCGCCTCGTCACCGCCAGCCTGACAGCGCCGCGCGTCGGCCACACGATCAGCTTCGGCCTCTCCGACAATGCCGTCAAGCCGGTCGACAATTCGAGGGCCGGCCATCTCGGTTACGTGCCGCAGGACAATACCGAGCGCTTCCGCGCCAGTGTCGAGGCGGAAAAGCCGCCGGTCGATCCCAAGGCGCCGTCCACCCTTTATCTCGGTGGTTGGTTCGTCGATATCGGCCACCCCAATGATGAGGCATCGAAATGAAAGACCAGTATGACGTCGTCATCGTCGGCGGCGCGGTGATCGGCTCCGCCGTTGCCTATTATCTTGCGGCCAATCCCGATTTCGGCGGGTCGGTGCTCGTCATCGAGCGCGATCCGACCTATCTGCAGGCGGCGACCTCGCTGTCGTCCTCCTCGATCCGCACGCAGTTCTCCAACCCGATCAACGTGAAGATCAGCCAGTACGGCTCGCAGGTCATCCGCAATTTCGGCGAGATGATGCAGGTCGAGGGCGACAGGCCGGATCTCGGCTTCCATTCGGGCGGCTACCTGTTCCTGGCCAATACCGCCGAGCAGGCGCAGGTTCTCAGGGAGAACCACGAGGCGCAGGTTTCCTGCGGCGCCGATGTCGTGCTCTGGAACCGCGACGAACTGGCAGACGCCTTCCCGCATCTCAATGTCGCGGATATCGAACTGGCCTCCTATGGCCGTTCCGGCGAGGGCTGGTTCAACAATACCGGCCTGATGTACGGCTTCAAGAACAAGGCCCGCTCGCTCGGCGTCGATTATGTCACGGACGAAGCCGTGGCCATCGGCCGTGACGGCGACCGGGTGACGTCGGTGACGTTGAAATCGGGCGCGGTCGTCAAGGCCGGTACGGTCGTCAACGCCTCCGGTCCCCGCGCGGCGCTCACCGCCCGCATGGCTGGCCTCGATATTCCGGTCGAGCCACGCAAGCGCACCCTGTTCGTGTTCGATTGCGCCAGCACGCCCGAGGGGACCGCGCGCGTCAATGAGGGGCGGCTGCCGCTGATGATCGATCCCTCCGGCGTCTTCTGCCGGCCGGAAGGCCGTTTCTTCCTGACGGGCTGCGCGCCCGTCGAGGACCCGGCGGCCGACTGGGACGACTTCGAGCCGCGCTACGAAGAGTTCGAGGAAATCATCTGGCCGGCGCTCGCCGAACGCTCGCCCGCCTTCGAGGCGATCAAGGTGGTGAACCAGTGGGCGGGTCATTACGACTTCAACACGCTGGACCACAATCTGGTCGTCGGCCGCCATCCCGCGGTGCGCAATTTCGTCTTCGCCAACGGGTTCTCCGGCCACGGCCTGCAGCAGGGACCGGCAACGGGGCGGGGCGTTTCCGAACTGATCGTCTATGGCGAGTATCGCACACTGGACCTGACGGAAGTCGGCTATGAGCGGATCGTGGAGAACCGCCCCTTCCTCGAAAAAGCTGTGATATAACGACCGCCGGCTCCGCCCGCGCGACGGGGCCGGTCGTCATTGAAAATCGCCTGCCGGAGGGTGACTTGGCTGGACAACATACGCGGCTTCCCCCTCTCAATGCATTGCGCGCCTTCTGGGCCGTCATGCGCCAGGGGACGTTTCGCAGCGCGGCGGACGAGCTTCTCGTCACGCCGCAGGCCATCAGCCAGCAGATCAAGCTGCTTGAGGATACCCTGCACGTTCCGTTGTTCGAGCGGAAGGCGCGGGTCATCGAGCCGACCGAGCATGCGATCATCCTCTCGCATTTCATTCAGGCGGGATTCGACGAATTTACCGAAGGCATCCGCCGGGTCACCAATTCGACTTATCGCAACCGCATCAACATCAATGTCAGCCCGTATTTCGCCACCCGTTACCTGATGGAGCGGCTCGAGCGCTTTCGCCAGCTCATGCCCGGCGCCGATATCCGCCTGACGACGATGGTGAATGTCCGCGACTTCGCGGCGGACGAGGTGGACGTCTCCATCCAGTGGGGCTTCGGCAACTGGAAGGAATATGATGTCCGGTTGCTGATGCACGATCCGAAGATCATCTGCTGCTCGCCGGAACTGGCGAGGCAGATCTCTTCGCCCGCCGACCTCGGCCGCATGACGCTGCTCCATCCTGTCATGGCGCGGGACCTCTGGCGCAAGGTGCTGGCGCATCTCGGCCTGCCGTCGATGGAGATGGCCGGCGAGATCGAGTTCCAGGACGCCGCGACGATGCGCAGGGGCAGCATTTCCGGCATCGGCGTCGGCCTCGTTTCAAAGCTCGATGCGCTCGCCGATATCGAGGCGGGCACGCTGGTCGCGCCGCTCGGCATCGATATCCTCGAGACGATGGACAAGAAGGACGTCCCCGGCTTCTACCTCGTCGTTCCGAAAGCCCATAAGCGGGTGAAGATCATCTCTGTCTTTTGCGAATGGATTTCTGCCGAACAATGGTGAAGCGGCACGAAGGGGCGCTAGAGCGCCCCTTCGTGCAACCGGCTCAGAGGGCCTTCTCAAGCTCCGGGAGGATTTCGAAGAGATCGCCGACGAGGCCGTAGTCTGCGACCTGGAAGATCGGCGCCTCCTCGTCCTTGTTGATCGCGACGATGACCTTGCTGTCCTTCAT
>Ga0153917_1000683_pt1 | contig 18930 bp, 17 predicted proteins | sample TSFL001MetaG_FD_104695 | JGI IMG/M metagenome (GOLD analysis project Ga0153917, IMG submission 104695) | Attine ant fungus gardens microbial communities from Florida, USA - TSFL001 MetaG | ecosystem: Host-associated > Fungi > Mycelium > Unclassified | place: USA: Florida, Paynes Creek Historic... | reverse complement strand
GCAACGCCCTGTCCATGATGACGTACATGGAGTAGTTCAGGTAGGCGTTTTCCGTGAATTCATGTAGCGCGAGGCGCTCTGCCATATCGCTCATTACGTGTGATTCCTCAACTCAGAAACCGAAGGGTTTCAGGCAATATTGCCGCAGATACTACCTCATCTGACGAATTGAGTCACAAAGAAAAAGGGCCGCATAAGCGGCCCTTTTCGGGTTATTTGTTCAGCTTGATAACCTGCTTCACGTCGATTTCAAACTCGTTCCAGTCTTTATCGACTTTACCCTGCAGCTCTACTTTATCCTGCGGGGTGACGGTCACGCCGTTCCAGCGCTTGTGGTCAATCTCAACCACCACCGTGCCGGACTCGTCGCGGAAGGTGTAGCGGTCATCGGACAGGCGCTCGGTAATGTTCCCGCGCAGCTTCACCCAGGCATCGTCCTTCAGATCTTTCACTTTAGCCGCGGTGGTGAGGTTGGCGTTGTTATCGACAAAACCGCCCTGCTGGGTTTGCGTCTGGGTCTGTGTCGCAGATGGGCCAGTAAAGCCGCCCTGTGCGGCAAAGACCGGCGCGGTGGTCATCATCATGATGGCAGCAATTGCAGCGAATTTTTTCATCTTCATCTCTCCCTTTAATGTCGTTTCGCAATCCATTAAACAGGGTAAACCTTAACAACTTCTTAAGGGGAAAATTTATTTATTTTTACTGTACAGCAGGCGCTTGCAGAGGGTTTACTGACGGCATCAAGGAGGGAACATGCGCATTTTACTGGTAGAAGACGACAGGTTAATCGGCGATGGCATCAAAGCAGGCTTAAGCAAACTGGGCTTTAGCGTGGACTGGTTTACCGACGGGAAAACCGGGCAGGCCGCGCTCGCCTCAGCGCCCTATGATGCCGTGGTGCTTGACCTGACCCTACCGGGAATTGACGGTCTGGAGATCCTGCGCGCCTGGCGCGAAAGCGGCCGCAGCGAGCCGGTACTGATCCTGACCGCGCGGGATGCGCTGAACCAGCGCGTTGAAGGGCTGCGCCTCGGTGCGGACGATTATCTCTGTAAGCCGTTCGCGCTGATAGAAGTGGCCGCCCGTCTGGAAGCCCTGGTGCGCCGCAGCCACGGTCAGACCCGAAGCGAGCTGCGCCACGGCAAGGTGACGCTCGATCCGGCAAGCCTCGTCGCCACGCTGGAGGGCGAAACGCTGACGCTTAAACCCAAAGAGTTCGCCCTGCTGGAGCTGCTGATGCGCAACGCGGGCCGGGTGCTGCCGCGCAAGCTGATCGAGGAAAAGCTTTATACCTGGGACGATGACGTCTCCAGCAACGCCGTCGAAGTCCATGTCCATCATTTACGCCGCAAGCTCGGGAGCGAGTTTATCCGCACCGTGCACGGCATCGGCTACACCCTGGGTGACGCATGAAGCTGAGCCTGAAGCTGCGCCTGACGCTCCTCTTTTTAGCGCTGTCTCTGACGGCCTGGTTTGCCGCCAGCCTGGTGGCGTGGCAGCAGACCACCCACAAGCTCGATAAGCTGTTCGACACCCAGCAGATGCTGTTTGCCAAACGGCTGCTGACGATGGATCTGGACGAGATCCGCGCGCCGGAGCGCATGCGCGAGGTGCCGAAAAAGGCCAAACACGGGCATCTGGACGATGACGCGCTGGCCTTCGCTATTTACGCTTCAGACGGCACGATGCTCCTTAACGACGGCGAAAACGGGCGCGATATCCCGTATCACTATCGTCGTGACGGCTTTGATGACGGACGGCTTCAGGATGACAACGATGAATGGCGCTTTTTATGGCTGACGTCGCCAGACGGAAAATACCGTGTCGTTGTCGGCCAGGAGTGGGAGTACCGGCAGGATATGGCGCTGGACGTGGTCAGCTCGCAGCTGACGCCGTGGCTGGTGGCGCTGCCGGTGATGCTACTGTTGCTGATCGTCCTGCTGAGCCGGGAGCTGAAGCCCCTGAAAAAGCTGGCCCAGACCCTGCGCTCCCGCTCGCCGGACGCCACCGACGCCCTGTCCACTCAGGGCGTGCCGGCGGAAGTGCGCCCCCTGCTCGACTCGCTGAACCATCTCTTTACCCGTACCCAGGAGATGATGACCCGCGAGCGCCGCTTTACCTCCGACGCCGCCCACGAGCTGCGCAGCCCGCTGGCGGCGCTGAAGGTGCAAACCGACGTGGCGCAGCTTTCTCAGGACGATCCGCAGGCGCAGGAAAAAGCGCTGGCTCAGCTGCACGCGGGTATCGACCGCGCCTCCCGGCTGGTGGATCAGCTCCTCACCCTGTCGCGCCTGGACTCGCTGGACAGCCTGGACGGCGTAGAACAGATAGCGATGACCGACCTGCTGCAGTCTGCGGTAATGGATATTTATCCTTCGGCACAGCAGGCGGGTATAGATATTCGCCTGCACATCAACGCGCCGGAGGTGACCCGAACGGGTCAGCAGCTGCTTCTGAGCCTGCTGGCGCGCAACCTGCTGGATAACGCCACCCGCTACAGCCCGCGCGGCAGCGTGGTAGACGTGACGCTGAACACCCGTAGCGTTACCGTGCGCGACAATGGCCCGGGCATTTCGCCCGATGCGCTGGCGCGTCTCGGCGAGCGCTTTTATCGTCCACCGGGTCAGGACGCCACGGGCAGCGGGCTGGGGCTATCCATTGTGAAACGCATTGCCGCGCTACACGGCATGCGCGTCTCGCTGGGCAATGCGCCAGAAGGCGGCTTTGAAGTGAAGGTTAACTGGTAAGGGATTATTGCATTTCGCGCAAAAGACTTTGCACATTTTGCTTATTTTTCCGCTCCGTCCTCGCGCGTAGAATACCCGGCATACTCTCATCACCGAGGACAAATAATGAGCAATATTCTGATTATCAACGGCGCGAAAGAGTTCGCGCACTCTAAAGGCCAGCTGAATGACACCCTGACCGAGGTCGCGGACGGTTTCCTGCGCGACGCCGGGCATGATGTTAAGGTCGTGCGCGCGGACAGCAACTATGACGTGAAGGCCGAAGTGCAGAACTTCCTGTGGGCCGATGTGGTTGTCTGGCAGATGCCGGGCTGGTGGATGGGCGCGCCGTGGACCGTGAAAAAATACATGGACGACGTCTTCACCGAAGGTCACGGTTCGCTGTATGCCAGCGATGGACGCACCCGCTCAGACGCCTCTAAAAAATACGGCTCCGGCGGCCTGATTCAGGGCAAAAAATATATGCTCTCCCTGACCTGGAACGCCCCTCTGGAAGCCTTCACCGAAAAAGATCAGTTCTTCGAAGGCGTGGGCGTAGACGGCGCGTATCTGCCGTTCCACAAGGCGAACCAGTTCCTGGGAATGGATCCGCTGCCGACTTTTATCGTCAACGACGTGATTAAAATGCCTGACGTCCCGAGCTATATCGCAGAATATCGCAAGCATCTCGCGAAAATTTTTGCTTAACTGGTAGCCTGGAATTAAAGGAGTAGTAACCATGCTTACAGTAATCGCAGAAATCCGTACTCGTCCAGGTCAACATCACCGCCAGGCGGTGCTGGATCAGTTCGCGAAAATCATCCCAACCGTACTGAAAGAAGAAGGCTGCCACGGCTACGCGCCGATGGTGGACGCCGCTACCGACGCAAGCTTCCAGGCCACTGCGCCAGACTCCATTATCATGGTTGAGCAGTGGGAAACCGTCGCGCACCTTGAAGCACACCTGCAGACCGCGCACATGAAAGCGTGGAGCGATGCGGTGAAGGGTGACGTGCTGGAGACCCACATCCGTATTCTGGAGCAAGGGGTTTAAAACCTGCCTTCCCTCTCCTTACGGGGAGGGAATTCTCTCTGACCTGCTATGCTTATTCTGACTTCATGATTAACAGGAGGATGGAATGGGTCTTTTTAACTTCGTGAAAGAAGCAGGCGAAAAGCTATGGGATAACCTGACCGACCACAAAGGTCAGAGCGACAAAATCACCGAGCACCTCAAGAAACTCAACATTCCCGGTTCAGACAAAGTTCAGGTTAACGTTACCGACGGCAAGGCCAGCGTGACGGGTGACGGGCTGACCCAGGAGCAGAAAGAAAAAATCCAGGTCGCCGTCGGCAACATCGCGGGCGTCAGCGAGGTGGAGAACAACATCACCACGACCGATGCCAAAGATGAAGCCACCTACTACACGGTAAAATCCGGCGACACCCTGAGCGCTATCTCCAAAACCGTGTACGGCGATGCCAACCAGTACAACAAGATTTTTGAGGCTAACCGCCCGATGCTCTCCAGCCCGGATAAAATCTACCCCGGCCAGACGCTACGTATTCCTAAAGCGTGATCCGCGAGTCGGGGGTCGCCCCCCGACCGTTTTTACCAGTACAGTTTCCAGCTCTGCGTAAAGCGCACCAGCGCCTCCACGTAGAAGTAATCTCCCCAGCTCGCACACTCGTCCACCCCTTTGTTGCTCGCCAGATGATAGACCGAGTGCTTCAGCAGCCCGGTGCCCTTCTCCTCTTTGCCCATCAGGTAGTGCTTCGTCAGTGACGACATAATGCCTTTGGCCCACTCCAGATACCGCTCCCGGTCCGGATCCGTCACGGGCAGGTGCTTCACCAGCTCCAGCAGCCCGCACACCGCAATCGCCGCCGAGGACGAATCGCGCAGCGCGTCGGTCCCCACCAGCGCCAGATCCCAGTGGCAGACGTAGTCTTCCGGGAGTCGGTTGAGGAAGTAGTTCGCCAGCCGCTTCGACAGGGCGATCATCGTCTCGTCGCCGGTATAGATATAGCTCAGCAGGAAGCCGTAAATCCCCCACGCCTGCCCGCGCGACCAGCAGGAGTCATCGGCATAGCCCTGCTGGGTATTGCCGTAGCGCGGCGCGCCGGTTACCACGTCCATATAGTAGGTGTGGAACGTGGAGGCATCGTCGCGGATGAGATAGTTTGCCGCCTGCATGACGTGCGCTTTTGCGGCGTCAGCAAAGCGCGGATCCCCCGTCTGCTCCGTCGCCCAGTAGAGCAGCGGCAGGTTCATGTTGCAGTCGATGATCATCCGTCCGGCCTGCTCCGGGTCTGAAAGATCGCCCCACGCCTGAATGATTTTCGCCTTCTCATGAAAGCGCTCCAGCAGGGCTTCAGCCGCCAGCAAGGAGAAACCGCGCGCCTCGCGGCTGCCGGTGAGTCTCCAGGCCGCCACGCAGGAGAGCGTGTACAGGAAGCCCAGATCGTGAGTGTTGGTGTCGCTGCGCCCGGCGATGCGCAGGCCGAAGGAGCGCACGTGTTTTTCCGCCATCGAGCGGAATTTCTCCTCGCCGCTCATCTCCCACGCCAGCCACAGCTGGCCGGTCCAGAAGCTGGTTGTCCACTCTACGTTGTCGGTCAGCGGGTAATAACCGTTCCGGCATGTTTCCGCCGGGAACTGCTCTCCGAATGCCGTTAAATGACGGCTAATCAGCTCGAGGACGTGGCTACGCGCAGAGATCAGTTCATCGCTAAACAGGCGCGAGTCTACGGGAGCAGGAATGGCAGACAGGCGTTCCTCTCTGATACGACTTAACATATTTCGGTTCCTTGTGGTCAGCGTGATGAAGGTTCTGCTACGTTCAGCGGGCGGGGGCCGCGCCATTTGCTCTGGCAGGCGGATAACGTAAAGGCAGAAATAAGGGTAAAGATCAGCGCCGTCGCCCCCATGATGATATAGGTCTGTTCAAAGCCGATGCGGTCATACATATATCCGGCAGGCGAGGAAACCACCACGTTCCCCACGTACAGCATCGCCTGATAGCCCAGTAAATACATGGTGGCGTTCACGCGCTTGTCGAAATGCTCCGCAATATATTTAAAGACCGACACCAGCAGCAGGCAAATTTCTATACCGTATAGCGGCTTGAGCACGGAAATTAACAGATGCGAGTCGCACATCCCGGAAATAATCAAACGCGCCCCGACGATCAGCCCGACAATTAATAGCCCGCGCCTGGCGCCAATAAAGTTAACGAACAGTGGGACAACCATATACATGACGAATTCTATGCCCGACTGCACGGTACCGAGATAGCCAAACACCGCGTTGCCCTCATGAATATCGTCAAAGAAGGTAACGAAATAGCGCGAGAACTGCTGCTCGGCGATAAACATCATCCACGCCACGCCCGCCACGTACAGGCAAAAAGCCCAGAATTTACGGTTACGCAGCAGGGCATACACATCTGCGGGGGCAATTTTCTCTTTGGTCAGTACCGCATCGGCATGAACGGAGTTAGTGTTCACTTTCAGGCTGAGCAGGACAACCAGCATCACTATCGACGCCACGCTGCCCATAATGAAGTTATAGGTCGGTGAGAGGTTGAACAGCAGGCCGGAGAAGGACGATGCCACCGCCCAGCCGAGCGAGCCCCACATACGAATTTGCCCGAACTCCATGCCATTTAAGCGGCTGAAGCGGTCGGAATAAGATTCACACGCCGCCACGCCCGCATACCAGGCAAAGCTTAAATAGAGCGCGCCGATAATAATCCCCAGCAAGGTGCTGGACATTAACAGCGGCTGATAGACGTAAATAAAAAACGGCGCCATCAGGGCCGACATGGCGACCACAAAATAGAGCAGATATTTGCTCATGCCGATTTTATCGAGAATATAGCCGTAGATGGGTTTAAGAATAACGGAAAATATTCCGTTCACCGCGAACACGGTTCCAATTACCGTCCCGCTGAGATTCGCTTTTTGACCCAGCCAGATCGCCAGCAGGCCAATACTCGCAGACCAGGTAAAGAAATAGAGAAAAATAAAGCTGCTGATTTTGTAATATTCGGTTCTGTTGGTTGTCGATGTATTTTTCATACCATCCTCGCCAAGGTGTAGGGTCAGAATTTTTATAACGTGAACGACAGCAGACGTTCGCCTCCAGGGTCGCGGATTACGACCCGGTTATGGTTCATATCCAGCTGCGGCGCGGCCGCAACGTTCTGTTTTTCACTGGCAATGACGGCGCAGCAGAGCCAGCGCTCTCCCGGTTGGAGATCGGTTTTTAACAGCGGAATGGAGGCGCACTCCGGGAACATGATGCTGCTGTTCGGCGGCGTGACGATGCTGTCCGGGGTGCGTTCAATGAGAGGCGACAGATCGACAATCGCACTGCTGCCGTTTTCTGCCGCCAGATAACTGCCGCGCGCGCGGATTTGGTGCTCCGTTTTCATCACGGCGAAACCGCCCTCCGCCGTTTGCAGCGTGCGCGCGCTGTTGATGCGGTGCAGGCGCAAATGCCACTCGCCGAAGGGGATTTGCCAGGTCTCGATGCGCACGTCGTGCCACGGCGACCAGCGTGAATAGATGTAGTTTTCATCCACCCGCACCGCGTCGCACTCGCGACGGCCGCGGAAATAGTTATCCCCGTCCGCCAGCAGCAGCATGGAATCACAGGCCGCATGCTTCAGGCCAAAGCGCCCGCGCTCAATGGTGAAGCCAAAGCGGCTGGAGTAGGCAAATTTGGTGTATTTCGCTTCGGTGTTGACGTAGTTGTTCAGCTCCAGCTGACCGGCGGTGAGCATGGTGACGTGCTGAGAGTTCGTCGAATGCATCAGGATCTGCTGCGCGCGCGGGATGACGTGCTTCTCCGCCAGCGCGGGCAGCGGCTGTTCTTCTGCCTGCCAGAACGGATGCGTCTCCGGCAGCGCCAGAATCAGGTAGCTTTTTAGCGCCCAGTAGGGCGAGCCGGGAGAGTTATAGTCCTCACACATGGCGAGGTTCGGACAGGCAAAACCGAGGGTCAGAATGCCGTCCCGGTCGGTAATTGTCCGCTGCTGCCACCAGCGGAGATGGCGCAGGATAATGCCCTTCACAATACCCGGCGTGAACACGTCAAGTTCAGAGAAGGCAACCGTGCTCCAGAAGGCGACCATCGCAAAGCGGTAGGTCAGGCTGCGGCCAAACGGTACCGACGCGCCGTCCGCGGCGGACCAGTAGATAAAGTCCTCCGCAAACAGACGCGAGCGCTCGCGCAGCACTTCTGCCCTCGCCTCGTCGCCGCTTAAAGTGGCGTAAATCAGGCCGTAGAAGTGGAACGCCATGGAGATGTAATAATCTTTCGGGCGACCCGCGCCGTCGGAATACCAGCCGTCACCCAGGTAATAGGCCTCCATCAGCGCAAACCGATGGTCGATGGCGGCCTGATCGTACGGCAGCCCGGCGCGTTTGAAGCCCAGCTGGACCATAATGGCAAAGTAGTTCCAGTTGCTGTCGGGCATCTGCGCGTCGGCAATCTGATTCAGCCACGCGTGCAGGTTCATCACCTCGCGCTCGCTGAAGCAATCGGTGAGTTTATTCCCCAGCAGGGAAAGCCCCAGACCGTAGGATGCCATCTCGACCAGACGCTGATCGTACGGAGCGGTTTCGCCCCAGTAGCCCGGACTTTGCGGATCGGTGCCGATCCTGATGGCCTGCATGTACTTCTCGCTAAACGGCGAAGCATCGCCCGAAGCCAACAGCGGAAACAGCCCCCATAGCGCGCGGGAGAGCCCCTCCATCTGCGCGATATCCGTCGCGTAGTGCGCGCAGGTATCACCCAGCGAGAACCGCGAATGATTTACCGGAAACTGCTTATCCAGCGCGCCAAGTAAGGTATTCAGAGACGCCACAACGTCCTGGCGTGAAGACAACAGATTTGATTTTTCTTCGCTTTCCGCCCGCATAGTTTCACCCTCGTCATCAACTGCGGCCAAGCATAGTGAATGCGTAAGGTGGAGAAATGTTAGCCACGTCACAGGTGAGAACGTTCGATAAACCTGCGGTTGATAAAATTTAAAAAGGTGGTTTATAAATCTCTTCTGACGGGGAAAAGTTGAGTTTTATTGCACTATGCATGACGCGCCCATAACCGATCGTCTTGAGCTTATTACCTTAAACGACACCGTGGCGTCGTTCAGCCGCCTGTTCGCTAACACGGTGCGTTACCACCACTGGCATCAGTGTCTTGAAATTCTCTATGTGGAAGAAGGGTTTGGCGTCGCGATTGTTGATAACCGTCACTACACCATGCGCCCCGGACGCCTGTTTTTCTTTCCGCCATTTACCCTGCATAAAGTCAGGGTGGACGAACAGGCGGAAGCGATTTACCGGCGCACGATTATTCACCTCGACCACCATGCGGTGCTGAAGTGTCTGCGTGATTTTCCGCACACGCAGCAGCGGCTGGAAAAACTCTCGCGTCGCGGCTCAGAGGCGTGGGTGGTTGACCTGGCACACTGCCACAGCCATGTCGATCATCTGTTCAGCTGTTATCCGCCGCCGATGAGCAGCGAAAGCATCGCCGGGCTGCTGATTAGCCTGTTTGCTATGTTGCCTGACGATCGTACCGGCGCACCGGGCAGCAGCTCGGGGATCGCCAGCCAGGTGATGTTCTGGCTGGACGAGCATTATCAGGAGAAATTCCGCCTCGACGCGCTGGCAGCGGAACTGGGCAGATCGCGCAGCTACGTGTCGCGAAAATTTCATGCGGAGACGGGGGAGAAAATCCACCACTACCTGAACACGCTCCGCCTGCGTAAGGCGTGCGAATGCCTGCTGCACAGTGACGCGAGCGTGCGGGAGATTGCCGCGCGGGTGGGATTTTCTGACGTGACCTGGTTTATCAGCGCGTTTAAGAAGGGGATTGGTGAGACGCCGCTGCAGTACCGGAAAAACCATCGTGCGGTATGACACCCTCACCCGCCCCTCTCCCGCGGGAAGAGGGAGGCAATCAACTGCTTTTCTTGCCCGGCTTTAGCCCACGGTGAAGCTCGTTGATGCGCTTCATCGACTTGATGGTGCGCTGCGGCTCGGTGGAAGCGACGGATAAAACAATCATCTCCAGGCACAGCAGCACCGTGCCGTGGAGCGGGATTTTGCCCTTCTCGCCGCCGCGCGGAACGTGGATCACCACGCTGGCCTCTTTGCTGAATCGCGAGTCGGTGGCATTGGTGAGCAAAATGGTGGGGATCCCCAGCCGTTTCGCTTCGCGCAGCGTGGTCTGCCCTTCCCGATGCGCGGATTTTTGCGCCATCATGATCAGCACATCCCCGCGCTGGAGACCTATCAGCTGCTCGGCCAGCCCTATTCCGGTGCGGTTAAGCGGCGTGGCGGGTAGCCCCATCCGGCTGAACAGCCTGGCGGTGTAGTCGGCCAGAATGCCGGACGCGCCAATCCCAAATATGGCAACCTGCCTCGCCTGCGCCAGCAGCGAGACCGCCTGCGCCATCGCGAAGCGGTTGTGGGGTTCAGACAATACTTCACACGTATGCTGATGCCCCTCCAGCACGAAATCAATGCTCGCATTGACGTCGCTGGTCAGCGTATTCACCGTGGTGGAGATCTTTTCGCTGGAGGTCACGACCGGGCCAAACCACTGCTCCAGCGTCTGCTTGAGATCGCGCAGCCCGGCGAAACCCAGCGCCTGGATGGCGCGAACAACGGTAGCGTCCGACGTTTTCAGCAGCGTCGCGATCTCCATTGCCGTCTGCTCCATCACCGCTTCACGATTTTCATTGATATAGCGCGCCACCTGCAGCAGGCGCGGCGTGAGCTGGTGCGACCGGGAGCGGAGGCGGTCGCCGAAGAGATCAACTTTACGGCTCATCGTGACGCCTCCGGCAGCGGACGCCCGGCAATCTGCGACTGGACCTGCGCGGCCATCAGCCCTAACGAGGCGAACGAGTTCGAGATGGCCTCTTCACGCGAGATCAGCACGTAATGTCCGGTCCGACAGGCATTCAGGAACTGACACCAGCCCGGCATAACCGCATCCATCGCCGCCAGCTCATCCTGCGGTTTGCCGCCCGTATCCCCGCGCCAGGTGGCGAAAACGAAATCCGCATCCAGCTCCGGCAGCCGCTCGGCGCTGACGTCAATGCGTCCCCCTTCCGGGATGGACTCAATCAGCGGCGGGAAGGTGAACCCGGCATCACGCAGCACGCGGCCCAGCGAGTGATAGCTGTGCATGGCGTTGATTTTCCCCTGATTGGCCTGAATCACCGACACGCTCACTTTGCGGGTATCAATAGTCGCTTTCAGCGCCTTAATTTGCTCCTGATAGCGCCGCTCCAAAACCTTGAGCCGCGCCTGCGTGCCCGTCAGTTGCGCCAGCTTGCGGTAGATCTCCGGCGCGCCGCCGTCGAGATGATCGATACTCACCGTCGGGGCAATTTTCTCCAGCTGTTCCACCGGGGTATTGCGCGTCGGCTCGGTAACGATCAGGTCAGGCTTTGCGGCGGCGATGGCTTCAATGTCGATATCCGCAGTGCCGATAAACTTGATGTCGGAATTATCGAAGTCGACGCCGGTCAACATGCCGCTGGAGCGCAGAAAATGGCTGCCGTCCGGCCGGGTGCGGCCATGGCTCGCCACCGGCGGCACGCCAAGCTCAATCAGCGGAATAGTGATGTCCAGGTCGTGTAGCGAGACGATCCTTTTCGGATGCACCGGCACCACCACCTTACGGTTCAGATCGTCAGTAAACGTCTGCGTCGGCTCGGTCGCGCTCGCCGCAAACCCCACCAGCAACAGCAATGAAAACAGTATGCGCATGTTAATCCCCTAAAATCTGTCCCGACGCTGCCAGAGCAGCAGCAGGAAAAACGGTCCGCCAATCAGTGAAATCACAATTCCCGCTGGCAGCTGCAGCGGGAGGAATGCCAGCCGCCCGACGTTATCCGCCAGTAGCACCAGCAGCGCCCCCAGCACGGCGCTACCCGTCAGGAGCGCCGTTTGCCCGCCGCGGAGCAGCAGGCGCGCCATGTGCGGCGCAATCAGCCCGACAAAACCAATGCTGCCCACGCAGGAGACGCAGGCCGCCGTCAGCACTACCGGGGCGAGAACCCTTAGAAGCGCCAGCCGGTTTGTGCGCACGCCAAGGCCCGCTGCGGTGTGGTTACCAAGCAGCGCCACGTCCGCAGCGCGGGCGGTAAACAGCAGCAGCGCAAACGCCGGAAGCGCCCAGGCAGCGGCAATGCAGACCAGCGTCCAGTTTGCCGCATGGAGGCTGCCCGCCAGCCACAGCATCGCCGTCTGCACGTCGCGCACGTCCGCCGTGGTCATAAAAACGCCCATTGCGGCGGCAAAGACCCACGACACGCCGATGCCGATCAGGATGAATCGCGGACGTGAGATATCGCGCGCCAGGACCACCACCAGCAGCGCGGTGAGCATCCCCCCGGCCATGCCAACCAGCGGCCGCCAGGCCAGGCCCAGCGCCGGGAACTGAAATATCAGCAGCAGTACCGCCGCGCTACAGCCCTCTTTCACCCCGATAAGCCCCGGATCGGCCAGGCCATTGCGGGTAATGGACTGCATTGCCGCCCCCGCCATGCCGAGCATCCCACCGCACAGCGCCGCCATCAGCAGGCGCGGCAGGCGGATATCCATCACGATGTAGCGCGTCTCTGACGTCAGGGTTTCTGGATAAAACAGCGCGCGCCCGATGGCGGAAGTGGGGATGGGCAGAGAGCCGTGCGTCAGGCCAAACCCCGTCAGCAGGCAGGCGGCCAGCGTCAGGATGACCAGACATACCAGCGCCTTTGGGCGGACCAGCGCCGAGAAGGTGCCAACGCGTAGCGCACGCAGTCCGGCGCGGTTCATTTAAACATCCTCGAGGCCATGAAGATAAAGACCGGGGCGCCAACCAGCGCGGTCATGATGCCGGTTGCCAGCTCCCAGGGCGAAAAGAGCGTGCGGGCAGCGATATCCGCCAGCAGCAGAACCAGCGCCCCGCACAGGGCGGACAGCGGCACCATCACGCGCAGATCGACCGACACCAGACGGCGAACGAGCTGAGGCACCACGAGGCCGATAAAGCCGATCGGCCCGGCGAGGGAGACTGCCGCACCGCAGAGCAGCGCGATGGCCATCAGGGCAAGCAGTCGGGTTTTCAGCAGCGATACGCCAAGCCCCTGCGCCATTCTGTCGCCCAGCGCCAGCATGTTGAGCGAGGGCGACAGCCAGAGCGCCAGCGCAAAGCCCACGCCAGCCACCCACAGGGCAGCGGCAATCGTTTCACCGCTGACCCCCGCTAAATCCCCCGCCAGCCAGGTGCGCATGGCGAGCAGCGTCTGTTCATCGAGGATGAGCACCGTGGCGGTAATCGACGAGGCAAACGCCGACATCGCCACGCCGCACAGCGTGACCTTCATCGGTGTAAGCCCGGTGCGTCCGGACGAGGAGAACGTGAGCACCAGCAGAAACAGCGCCGCGGCTCCGGCGGCGGCAATCAGCGGGCGCCCAAACGGCAGCGTCATCCCCAGCGCGCTCGTCAGCACCACAGCCAGCGCCGCCCCGGCGTTGAGCCCCAGAATATGCGGTTCGCCGAGCGGGTTGCGGATCGTGGATTGCAGCAGCACGCCCGCCACGCCGAGCGCGGCCCCCGTCACCATCGCGGCGCAGAGACGCAGCAGTCTGAGCTTGATGATGATGTTATGGTCGAAATTGCGCGGATCGAAGTGGAGGATGGCCTCCACCACCGTTTGCGGGGCGATAAAGCGGGCGCCGATCCCCAGATGGGCAATCGCGCCCGTTGCAAGCAGCAGGGCGAACATCAGGAAAGCCAGAGAGGTGCGCATCATGGCTGTTTTGCGACCTGGCGAAACGGCATAAAGAACGGTTTACCGGTCAGCGGATTGATGGACATATGCACGTCGACATCAAACACCGCTTTAATCAGCTCCGGCGTGCAGGCGTCCCCTTGATGCAGTACGCCCTCGACTTTTCCCTGGCGTAAAAAGACCAGCGAATCGCCGTAGCTCACGGCGAAGTTGAGATCGTGCAGCACCACCACCACGGTACGTCCGTGCTCGCGCGTCAGCGTATGCAGCAGTTCGAGGATCTCCACCTGATAGCGGAGATCGAGGAACGTGGTGGGTTCATCCAACAGGATATAGGGCGTTTGCTGCGCCAGCGCCATGGCGATCCAGCAGCGCTGACGCTGGCCGCCGGACAGGCTTTCGACGGGCATGTGGGCAAACTCGGCCGTGCCGGTCAGGCGCAGGGCCTCCTCCACCGCCTGCTCGTCCTCGTCGCTCCACTGGCGCATAACGTTCTGCCAGGGAAAACGCCCGCGCGAGACCAGCTCAAAGACGGTTAACCCTTCCGGCAGCAGCGGAGACTGCGGCAGGATGCCAAGCTGGCGGGCGACGGCTTTCGTCGGCTGCGCGTGGATCGCCTTGCCGTCGAGAACCGCCGCGCCGCCAAGCGGCTGAAGCAAACGCGCGATGGTACTCAGCAGCGTGGATTTTCCGCAGCCGTTCGCCCCCACCAGAACGGTGATTTTCTGCTGGGGGATCGCAAGGGAAATATCATCAACGATGATTTTTTTCTGATAACCGGCAGAAAGATTCTCCAGAACCAGACCCGGTTTTGTCGTGTTGTGAGCCACGTGCATGCCAACGTAATAAAAAAGGAAACAAATATAAATAAAAATCATTCTCTTTTGAGAGTTTGAGGCCGCGCCATGTAGTAGTCAAGGGAAGAAACACCCTGAAAAAACCAGGGATAACGGTGTGCTACTACACTGGCCGGTAAAACAATAAAGACTTAATTTTCAATTAATTAGTTGATTACCCCTGTGCTTTTCCGTTACGTTTCAGAGATGTAGCCGATTTTTAGCTTTTTTCATTTACTACTACATTTCCGCATGATTGAATGATTCTCAATTACATGTTCGATGCCAGTTCTGGCTAACGGGCAGACCATAAAGGGCAATGACTCACAGGTTCTTCCGTGAAGCACCTTCACGGATATTTTGGGATAACAGTTGTAATGGCTACGTTCACACCTTCACTCTCTGGGATAAAAGGGCGCGCGCTCTTTTCACTGCTGTTTATGGCGCCGCTGTCGCATGCAGCAGACACCACGGCTAAAGACGGCGAAACGCTTACCGTCACCGCCGATCCAAATGCTACGGCGGAGGCCACCAACGGCTACCAGCCGCTGAATACCTCCACCGCCACGCTGACCAACATGCCGATGCTGGATATCCCGCAGGTGGTGAATACCGTCAGCGATAAGGTGCTGGCGGATCAGCACGCCACCACGCTCGATGAAGCGCTCTATAACGTCAGCAACGTGGTGCAGACCAACACCCTGGGCGGTACGCAGGATGCCTTTGTGCGCCGCGGGTTTGGCGCAAACCGCGACGGCTCGATCATGACCAACGGCCTGCGCACCGTGTTGCCGCGCAGCTTTAACGCCGCAACCGAACGCGTGGAGGTGCTGAAAGGCCCGGCCTCAACGCTGTACGGCATTCTCGATCCGGGCGGCCTGATTAACGTCGTCACGAAGCGCCCGGAGAAAATCTTCGGTGGCTCGATTTCTGCCACCTCTTCCAGCTTTGGCGGCGGCACCGGACAGATCGATGTCACCGGTCCGATTGAGGGCACGCGCCTGGCGTATCGCCTCACGGGCGAGTATCAGGACGAGGATTACTGGCGCAACTTCGGCAACGAACGCAGCACCTTTATCGCCCCGTCGCTGACCTGGTTCGGCGACGATGCCACCGTGAGCGTGCTCTATTCGCATCGCGACTATAAGACGCCGTTCGATCGCGGAACGATCTTCGATCTCAACACTAAAAAGGCCGTCGACGTCGATCGCAAAACCCGCTTTGACGAGCCGTTTAATGTGACCGACGGGCAGTCCGATCTCGCTCAGCTTAACGCGGAATACCGCCTCAACAGCCAGTGGACCGCGAAGTTCGACTACAGCTACAGCCAGGATAAATACAGTGACAACCAGGCCCGCGTCATGGCCTACGATTCAAAAACCGGCACCCTGACCCGCCGGGTGGATGCAACCCATGGCTCGACCCAGCGCATGCACAGCACCCGTGCGGATCTGCAGGGCAACGTGGATATCGCGGGCTTTTATAATGAGATCCTCACCGGCGTGTCGTATGAAAATTACGATCTGCTGCGCACGGACATGATGCGCTGTAAGAACGTCAAAGGTTTCAATATCTATAATCCGGTTTACGGCAAACTCGACGAGTGTACAACCGTCTCCGCCGCTGACAGCGACCAGACGCTCAAGCAGGAGAGCTACTCGGCCTACGCCCAGGATGCCCTGTACCTGACGGATAAATGGATTGCCGTCGCCGGGCTGCGCTACCAGTATTACACCCAGTACGCGGGCAAAGGTCGTCCGTTTAACGTCAATACCGACAGCCGCGACGAGCAGTGGACGCCGAAGCTGGGGCTGGTTTACAAACTGACGCCCGCAGTCTCGCTGTTTGCCAACTATTCGCAGACGTTTATGCCGCAGTCATCCATTGCGAGCTACATTGGCGACCTGCCGCCGGAAACCTCAAACGCGTACGAAGTAGGCGCAAAGTTCGATCTGTTCGACGGCATTACCGCCAATATCGCGCTGTTTGATATTCACAAGCGCAACGTGCTGTACACCGAAAGCATCGGGGGCGAAACCATCGCCAAAACCGCGGGCCGCGTGCGCTCTCAGGGCGTGGAGGTGGATCTTGCCGGGTCACTGACCGAGAACACCAATATTATCGCCAGCTACGGCTATACCGACGCGAAGGTACTTGAGGACCCGGATTACGCGGGTAAACCGCTGCCGAACGTGCCGCGCCATACCGGCTCCCTGTTCCTGACGTACGACATTCATAATGCGTTTGCCGGAAATACCCTGACGCTCGGCGGCGGCGGACACGGCGTAAGCCGCCGCTCGGCGACCAACGGTGCGGATTATTATCTGCCGGGCTATTTCGTGGCGGATGCGTTTGCGGCGTATAAGATGAAGCTGCAGTATCCGGTGACGCTGCAGGTGAACGTGAAGAACCTGTTTGATAAGACCTACTACACGTCGTCGATTGCGACCAACAACCTGGGCAACCAGATTGGCGACCCGCGCGAAGTCCAGTTTACGGTGAAGATGGAGTTTTGATGTAAAAAAGCCCGGTGGCGCTAATGCTTACCGGGCCTACGATCCATTCCCTCTCCCTGTGGGAGAGGGTTAGGGTGAGGGCATCAGGCCTCAATATCCGCCATATCCCCTTTCTCCTGCAGCCAGTTACGTCGGTCTTCCGAACGTTTCTTGGCGAGGAGCATATCCATCACGGCGTTGGTTTGCTGTTCGTCTTCGTCGCTGATCGTCAGCTGCACCAGGCGGCGCGTGTTCGGATCCAGCGTCGTTTCGCGCAGCTGCATCGGGTTCATTTCGCCCAGCCCTTTAAAGCGCTGCACATTTGGTTTGCCCTTCTTACGCTTAAGCTGCTCCAGCACGCCCGCCTTCTCTTCTTCCGTCAGCGCGTAGTAAACCTCTTTGCCGAGGTCGATACGGTAGAGCGGCGGCAGCGCCACGTGGACGTGACCGTTTTTCACCAGCGTGCGGAAGTGTTTAACAAACAGCGCGCACAGCAGCGTGGCGATGTGCAGACCATCGGAGTCCGCATCCGCGAGAATACAGATCTTGCCGTAGCGCAGCTGGCTCAGATCCTCGCTGTCCGGATCGATGCCGATCGCAACGGAGATGTCGTGCACTTCCTGCGAGGCCAGCACTTCGTCTGAAGAGACTTCCCAGGTGTTCAGGATCTTACCCTTGAGTGGCATGATCGCCTGATATTCACGATCGCGCGCCTGTTTGGCCGACCCACCCGCCGAATCCCCTTCCACGAGGAACAGCTCGGTGCGGTTGAGATCCTGCGCGGTGCAGTCCGCCAGCTTGCCCGGTAGCGCAGGGCCGCTGGTCAGCTTTTTACGCACCACTTTCTTCGCGGCACGCAGACGACGCTGGGCGCTGGAGATGGCCATTTCAGCCAGCATCTCAGCCGCCTGAACGTTCTGGTTCAGCCACAGGGTAAACGCATCTTTCACCACGCCGGAGACGAACGCCGCGCACTGGCGCGATGACAGACGCTCTTTGGTCTGACCGGCAAACTGCGGATCCTGCATCTTCACGGAGAGCACGTAGGCGCAGCGGTCCCAGATATCTTCCGCCGAGAGCTTCACGCCGCGCGGCAGAATGTTGCGGTATTCGCAGAACTCACGCATCGCGTCCAGCAGTCCCTGACGCAGGCCGTTGACGTGGGTACCGCCGAGCATGGTTGGGATCAGGTTAACGTAGCTTTCGGTCAGCAGCTCACCGCCTTCCGGCAGCCACAGCAGCGCCCAGTCCACCGCTTCGGTATCACCGCTAAAGTTACCGACGAACGGTTTTTCCGGCAGCGTCGGCAGGCCGTTTACCGCTTCGCACAGGTAGTCGTTCAGGCCATCGGCGTAGCACCAGGTCTGCTCGGTGTTGTTGACGTGATCTTTAAAGGTAATTTCCACGCCCGGGCACAGTACCGCTTTGGCTTTCAGCAGGTGCGTCAGGCGAGAAACGGAAAAACGCGGGCTGTCGAAGAAGCTTTCGTCAGGCCAGAAGTGGACGCTTGTGCCGGTGTTGCGTTTAGCGCACGTGCCGACAACCTGCAGATCCTGCACTTTCTCGCCGTTTTCAAACGCGATATTGTAGACCTGACCGTCGCGACGGACGTTCACTTCCACGCGTTTGGACAGGGCGTTCACCACGGAAATCCCCACGCCGTGCAGGCCGCCGGAGAACTGATAGTTCTTGTTGGAGAACTTACCGCCCGCGTGCAGACGGCAGAGAATCAGCTCAACGGCAGGCACGCCCTCTTCGGGGTGGATGTCCACCGGCATGCCGCGACCGTCGTCGATGACCTCCAGCGACTGATCGGCGTGCAGGATGACGTCAACGCGTTTGGCATGGCCCGCCAGCGCTTCGTCCACACTGTTATCAATAACTTCCTGGCCCAGATGGTTCGGGCGCGTCGTATCGGTATACATCCCCGGGCGGCGGCGAACCGGCTCAAGCCCGGTGAGTACCTCAATGGCATCAGCGTTATAGGTTTGCGTCATGATTTAAACTAGCAATTCGCATTGATTGTCAGTGGCTGTGCAGTCCAAGAAAATCGACAATCTGGGTG
>Ga0153917_1000682_pt1 | contig 18939 bp, 16 predicted proteins | sample TSFL001MetaG_FD_104695 | JGI IMG/M metagenome (GOLD analysis project Ga0153917, IMG submission 104695) | Attine ant fungus gardens microbial communities from Florida, USA - TSFL001 MetaG | ecosystem: Host-associated > Fungi > Mycelium > Unclassified | place: USA: Florida, Paynes Creek Historic... | reverse complement strand
GCTCACTTTGTCAGCAGATACGTGAATGTTATTTGCTTCGATTGTCAGGTGATCTTCCTCAACCGTTCCAGCAAGCACCTCACCGCCGGCATACAAATGGATCAGCTGTGCAGCCCGTTCTGCTGCAAGACGTACACGCGCAGGATCAATTCCTTTTTCAAACCTTACGCTTGATTCACTTCTCAAACCAAGGTCTTTCGAAGCCTTGCGAACCGTCTGCCCGTTGAAATAAGCAGCCTCAAGCAAAATTGTTTTCGTATCTTCCTGAACCTCTGACTCTGCTCCTCCCATGACACCGGCAACGGCTTGCACTTTCGTTCCGTTTGTAATGACAAGGTGATCGGCAGACAGCTTACGTTCTTGATCATCAAGAGTGACGATCATTTCATTCTCAGCTGCTTTTCTTACTACGACTTCCTTAGAGCCAAATCTGTCATAATCAAACGCGTGAAGCGGCTGTCCGTATTCCAACAGGACAAAGTTTGTGATGTCAACAACGTTGTTGTGCGGACGAATGCCTGCATTCATCAGCTTTGTTTGCATCCAAAGAGGTGACGGAGCAATCGTGACATTTTTTATGATTTTTGCAGCATACAGCGGGTTCGCTTCCTGATCTTCGATTTTGACAGCAATGTAATCAGACGCTTGTTCTGAAGCAGCCGGGTAATCCGTTTGCGGAAGCTTTACCTCAGTGTCTAAAATCGCCGCAACCTCGAAAGCAACACCAAGCATGTTCATGGCATCCGCGCGGTTTGGTGTTAAGCCAAGCTCAAGAATCGCATCGTCAAGCTGTAAAGCAGCTAAAGCATCGCTTCCTGTTTCAGCGTCATTCGGGAATACGAAAATGCCTTCTGCATACTCCTTCGCCACAAGTTTGCTTTCAATCCCAAGCTCCTGTAAAGAACAGATCATGCCGTTTGATTCTTCACCGCGAAGCTTGGCTTTTTTGATTTTGAAATTGCCCGGCAGCACCGCTCCGACTGTTGCAACTGCGACTTTTTGTCCCTTATCCACATTCGGCGCGCCGCAAATGATTTGTACAGGGGCTTCAGCTCCGATATCCACAAGGCACTTATTCAGCTTATCAGCATTCGGGTGCTGCTCGCGCTCCAGCACATGGCCGATGACAACGCCTTTGATGCCTTCTCCTTTGTATTCAATTCCTTCAACCTCAATACCGGCTCTTGTAATTTTTTCAGCAAGAACAGCCGGGTCCATGCCTTTTAAATCAACATAATCCTCTAACCATTTATAAGAAACAAACATCCTTCATCCTCCTCTTACGCCTGTTTAAACTGCGAAATAAATCTGACATCGTTTGTATAGAAGTGGCGGATATCATCAATGCCGTATTTCAGCATTGCGATGCGCTCAACACCCATTCCGAATGCGAAGCCCTGATATTCCTTCGGATCAAAGCCAGCCATTTTAAGCACATTCGGGTGAACCATGCCGGCGCCGAGGATTTCGATCCAGCCTGTTCCTTTACATACTGAGCAGCCGTTTCCACCGCATTTAAAGCATGTCACATCCACTTCTACTGAAGGCTCAGTAAACGGGAAGAAGCTTGGGCGGAGTCTGATTTCGCGGTCTTGCCCGAACATTTTTTTCGCAACGAGTTCAAGCGTTCCTTTTAAATCACTCATGCTGATGTTTTTGTCAACGACAAGCCCTTCAATTTGCATAAATTGATGAGAGTGCGTCGCGTCATCGTTATCACGGCGATAAACTTTACCCGGGCAAATGATTTTAACAGGCCCTTTGCCTTCATGCTTTTCCATCGTCCGTGTTTGGACAGGAGAAGTTTGCGTTCTCATCAAAGTTTCCTCTGTGATGTAAAAGCTGTCCTGCATATCGCGCGCAGGGTGTTCTTTTGGCAGGTTGAGCGATTCGAAATTGTAGTAATCCGTTTCAACCTCTGGCCCTTCTTCGACTGTGTAGCCCATCCCGATAAATAAATCTTCAATTTCTTCAATGACAACAGTGAGCGGATGGCGGCCGCCGACTGCAACAGGATTCCCAGGCAGCGTGACGTCAATTGTCTGTCCCGTAAGCTTCTGCTTCATTTCCTCTTCTTCAAGCTTCTCGTTTTTGTCAGCAATCGCATTAGCGATACGCTCTCTTACTTCGTTCGCGAGCGCCCCCATTTTTGGACGTTCCTCTGCAGAAAGTTTGCCCATTCCGCGCAGCACTTCTGTAATCGGCCCTTTTTTTCCGAGATATTGCACCCGAATATCATTGACAACCTTTAATGAGCTTGCTGCTTCTACTTGTTCTATGGCTTCTTGTTCCAGCTGTTTTAGCTTTTCTTCCATTTTGCATCCTCCTTTTATGTAAACAAACCGTCATATGTCTTTAGAAAATAAAAAAAACCCGTCCCTTGTACAAGGGACGAGTTGTGGCCGCGGTACCACCCTTATTTCAGACAGACTGATGCTGTCGTCAGCTTCATTGACATAACGGAATCAGATTCCGGTTCACCTTTACGCGCAGTGTGCGCGGTCCCGGCGACAACTCAAGAGGTGAAGCCAATTTCCGGCTGCGTTAAAAATGCTCTCAGTCAGCGGCATTTTCTCCCTGGAAAGCAGTTGATCAGAAATTGAGGTCCTCTGTCACGGTTTTTAAAATATTATGTTCTATTATAGAGAAATCCAACGCTTGGCGCAACACTATCCTCGCAAGTGATACACGAGGATGGCAGCCGCAACCGCAACGTTTAATGATTCAGCCTGTCCGTAAAGCGGCACGTACAGGTTCAAATCCGTTTTTTCCAGCAATGCAGCATCCACCCCTGCGCCTTCATTTCCTACAATGAGCGCAAAGGATTCAGACCGAGGGATCTCCCGGTAAGGCGCTCCGTTTTGCAGCGCCGTGCCGTACACTTTTACGCCCTCTGCCTTCAATTCGTCCACATATGACTGCAGGTTTTTTCTCACAACAGGAATATGAAAGTGAGATCCTTGCGCAGACCGCAGTGTTTTTCCGTTAAAGGCGTCCGCCGTGCCGTCACCGAGTACAACCGCATCCAAACCGGCCGCATCAGCCGTTCGAATCATTGTGCCGAGGTTTCCCGGATCTTGAACAGCGTCAATCAGCAGCACCTTGCGTGCCGTTGCCAGCTGTTCTTCAGGCATATGGCATACAGCGGCAATCTGCTGCGGCGTTTCGGTTTCAGTAACAGTCGAAAACGCATCTTCACTCAGCACATAGCACTGGATACTCGCCTCAAGATCTGAAGGAATCTTTGTTTCATCCTTTACAAGAATTTCTTTCACCGTACCCGGGCTTTTCAGCGCCTCTTCAACGAGGTGTTCTCCCTCTATCAGAAATGTATTTGTTTTTGTTCGTTCTTTTTTTGTGTGAAGCTTCTTCCAATCCTTCACTTTTTGGTTTTTTGCTGATTCTATATGTTTCACTGTCTGTGCGGCGCTCCTTTTTTTAACATGATGTTATTATATCGCAAGAACAGCACATAATAAACCAGGTGCAGGGTTAGAATATACGTATTACATTTTAGGAAAAGGAGCGTTTTACATGGATCTTAATTTACGGCATGCCGTCATTGCCAACGTAACCGGCAATAATCAGGAGCAGCTTGAGCATACAATTGTAGATGCGATTCAAAGCGGGGAAGAAAAAATGCTTCCAGGGCTCGGCGTTTTATTTGAAGTCATTTGGCAGCACGCATCCGAAAGTGAGAAAAACGAAATGCTGAAAACGCTTGAAGGCGGACTAAAACCCGCCCAATAAGACATGAAACCGGGTGACTGCGCCCGGTTTTTTTCTTATATAATAAAAACATGATGAGGGGGAACGCCATGTTTTCACAGCCATTATTAGCAAAAAAAATTATTGCTGAAGTCAAAAAAATGTACGAACGTGAGGTCATTATCGTAAACACGGACGGCCTTATTATGGCGAGCACAAACGATGAGCGGGTCGGAGAATTTCATGAGGGAGCGCTTCTCTGCGCAAAAGAAAAACACAGCGTCATTATTACAAAGGAAGATGAAAAAAGGTTAAAAGGAGTAAAGGCAGGCATCAACCTCCCTGTATTTTCTGATCATGATGTGATCGCTGTCTTCGGGCTGACAGGTGAGCCGGCTGAGATTCAGCCTTACGGGGAGCTGCTTCGAAAAATGACAGAGCTGTTCATTAAGGAATCATGGCATTTAGAGCAGTCCCAGTGGCGTGAAAGAATGCTGGAGTCTTTTATGATCGATTGGCTGCAATTAAAAGAGTGGTCTTCGGGTTTTCTTGAGAAAGCTCAGCTTCTTGGTGTGGACCTTGCCTCCTGGCGTCAAATGATTCTGATTCAGGGGTATGAGTGGTCACCTCATGATATCGAGCAAATGGCACGTATCTGGAAATCCTCGTACCCTGCGGATTTGTTCATCAGGTGGGGAAATGAACGGATTTTGATTAATCACGAAGTGCCACAGCATGAACAAAGAGATCGGCTTTTACGGCAGATCCTTCACATTTGTTCGTTTGCAAATACCGCAAACAGCCAATTGGCAGCAGCTGGCGCCGGAAGGGCTGTTGCAAGCTCCAGCCTGTCAGAATCATACGAGCAAGCGGAAAAAGCGCTGGCTGTCAGCCTTAAGCGAAAAACGCCCATATTCGAAGAGGATCTGAAGCTTGATATGTGTCTGACGGAAATCAGCCCGGGGACCAGAAACGAATTTCCGCAAAGAGTATTCGGAGAGACGCTTCGGCATCAGGAACTAATGAGAACGATACGGACCTTCTTCCTACATGATTTGTCTTTGAAACAAACCGCAGAAGATATGCATATTCATATCAATACATTGCGTTATCGTCTGGCTAAGGCTGAACAGCTTACCGGTTTGCACTTTGACCGCACCGAGGACATCGTCACGATGTACGTCGCACTCTATTTTTTAGATCAAGATACAAAATAGAAAGAGTTTTAGCTTCATTTTTTGTATGTTTCTCCATGGAAAGCTTTGCTTTTTTTCTTTTACAATAGATTGAAAGCGTTTTTCAAAAGGGGGATTGTGGTGAAATGATCACAAAGGATGTAAAAGGACAGCTGATTCAAATCGTCGGACCCGAAAACTTTGATGACTCAAAAGCCGGCCGGCTCGTTTATTCTTATGATGCGACGCCGCAGTTTCAATCTATGCCTGAGGCCGTGATTGCGCCCAGGAATACAGATGAAGTTTCACAAATTTTAACGATTTGCAGAGAACATCGCGTGCCAATCGTTCCGAGAGGATCAGGGACAAACCTATGCGGCGGCACGTGCCCGACTGAAGGCGGACTTGTGCTTCTCTTTAAGCACATGAACAAGATTCTTGAGATTGATGAAGAAAATTTAACTGCCACAGTTCAGCCGGGCGTCATTACGTTGGATATGATCCGTGCAGTTGAAAGCAAAGGTTTATTTTATCCGCCCGATCCGAGTTCTATGAAAATATCAACAATCGGCGGAAACATCAATGAAAATTCCGGCGGGCTCCGCGGATTAAAATACGGCGTTACTCGCGACTATGTGATTGGTCTGGAGGTTGTGCTCGCAAATGGAGACATCATCCGCACCGGAGGAAAACTCGCGAAGGATGTGGCCGGATACGATCTGACGCGTCTTTTTGTCGGTTCAGAAGGAACACTCGGCATTGTGACAGAAGCCATCGTCAAACTTGTTCCAAAACCGGAAACCAAGAAGACGCTGCTTGCCCTTTATGAAAGCATCGATGCCGCTGCTCAAACGGTATCGGACATTATTTCCGCGAAAATGATACCCGCAACGCTTGAATTTCTGGACCAGCCTACACTATTGGTAATAGAGGATTATGCCAAAATCGGACTTCCGACAAGCGCAAAGGCAGTTCTGTTAATTGAACAAGACGGGCCGCTTGAAACCGTTGAACGGGATATGGAAAAGATTGAGGCGATCTGCAAAAAAGGCAACGCCGTTTCCGTTCAGACCGCACAAACGGAGGAGGAGGCATTCGCCCTGACTGAAGCACGGCGCTCTGCACTTTCTGCCCTTGCACGCCTCAAGCCGACGACGATTTTAGAGGATGCGACTGTTCCTCGCTCAGAAATCGCCAATATGGTTAAAGCGATTAATCATATAGCTGCTAAATACGATATTTCCATTTGCACCTTCGGCCACGCAGGAGACGGAAACCTCCATCCGACATGCACGACAGATATACGCAATGAAGATGAGATGGAGCGTGTCGAACAGGCTTTTGCCGAGATTTTTGAGAAAGCGATTGAACTTGGCGGCACGATAACCGGAGAGCACGGAGTCGGAGCCATGAAAGCGCCTTACTTGGAAATGAAGCTGAAAAAAGAAGGCATTGATGCGATGAAAGCGTTGAAAGCGGCATTTGATCCCCAGAACATATTAAATCCGGGCAAGGTGTTTGCAAAAGATGCCAGAAAACGTGTGGTGGCACAAAGATGACAACAGAAAAAGAAATGAAACAGATCCAAAATGAATTTAAAGAGCGTATGGATGAAGGTGAGTTATTAAATTGTATGCGCTGCGGATTTTGTCTCCCTTCCTGTCCGACCTATATCGAATCGGGATTTCAGGAAACACACTCCCCGCGCGGGCGTATCGCCTTAATGAAAGCCGTTGCGGACGGTATGATTGAACCGGATGATGATGTCGAACGTTCGCTGTCACTTTGCCTCGGCTGCCGAGCCTGTGAACCCGTATGCCCATCCGGCGTGAAATACGGTCAGCTGCTGGAGGAAGCCAGAGATATTATCCACCAAAATAAAAAACACTCGCTTGGCGCACGTGTCATGCGAAAGACGGCTTTTCACGAGCTGTTTCCGCACCAAAACCGAATGCGCGCAGCTGTAAGCCTTATCGGTTTGTATCAGCGGTCAGGACTGCAAACCGCTGTGCGAAAAACCGGTATGCTTCGCGTCCTGCCTGAGCATTTGCGGACGATGGAAGCTGTTCTTCCTGATATTCCAAAAAGCAAAGAAATGAACAATCGGCCTCGTTTCCTGCCGTCCATTGGCCCCATGAAAAAACGGGTCGCCTTTTTTTCAGGCTGCTTAATGGATACGATGTTTTTACCGACTAACAATGCCACATTGAAGCTGCTGCAGCTGGCGGGCTGCGACATTGCCATCCCGAGTGAACAGGCTTGCTGCGGGGCATTGCATGGGCATAGCGGTGAAAAAAACGCAGGGAAAGAGCTCGCGAAACAAAATATCGCTGCTTTCGAAGCATTAGACGTGGATGCAGTCATTACAAACGCAGGAGGATGCGGAGCCTTTCTTACCGAATATGATCATTTGCTGAAGGATGACCCGGAATGGTCGGAGCGGGCAGCCGTTTTTGTTCAAAAGCTGAAGGATTTTTCTTCTGTTTTGGTTGAACTCAATTTCCATCAAATGGACTTAGTGCTCGAGACGCCTCAGGTCGTTACCTATCAAGATTCATGCCACCTAAGAAATGTAATGCATACGTCGCTTGAGCCCCGCCAACTGCTCCAAAGCATCAAAGGGGCTGAATTCAAAGAAATGGAGAAAGCAGACAGCTGCTGCGGGTCAGCGGGAATTTACAATATCGTCGAAGCTGAAATGTCTATGAAAATACTGGACAGTAAGATGGCTGCCGTCAAAGCAACCGAAGCGATCCTCATTGTAACAGCAAATCCCGGCTGCCTGCTGCAGATGAAGCTTGGGATTGAACGCGAAGGACTAAGCGGTAAAGTCAGAGCCGTTCACCTGGCTGATTTGCTATTGGAAGCAGCCGGGCAGAGAACAACATGAGAAAGCCCAAAACAGAAATTGTTTTGGGCTTTTGTTCGTTATTCCATCGGACTGCAAATTTCGATATAATGTCCATCCGGATCTGCGATATAGGCGACCGTCTGCCCCCATGGTTTCACTTTCGGCTCCCCGATAATCGAGACGCCTTGTTCTCTCATCCTTTTAATGACAGTCTCTACATTTTCAGTAACAAACCCGATTTCAAATGTGTTTGAAGCTGATGTATCCGGAATGTCCAGCGCCGTGATGTCTCTGGCGCTTTCCCGCGTATTAAGCGCCAATATCGTAGACCCTGTTTCAAATTCGACATACGTGCCGTGTTCAGCACGAATCGGCAGTCCTAAAATATCGCGGTAAAAATGAACAGCCCGCTTGCTGTCTGACACGTATAGAATAAGATATTTCATTGATAGATTCATTGCCATCCCCCTCAGCATTTTCTATAGTCCTTCTAGCCCGGTATAGATGCTTCCATCCTTAAACTCGGATCTTTCCACATCTGTGCCCACTTTTTCACGGCCGCCACGATAATGATGAAGCCTAACACCAGCATGATGATAGATAATACGCCATTCAATACACTATATCCTGCTGCTTCAGGGTTAAGATATACATGGCGCACCATCCAATAGCCCGCATAGTTGACAGTGACATATAAATAGGCAAGCGGGATAAGACAGGTCAAAATGTATCGGCGTTTATCGGCGATTTTCAACACGATGGTCGCTCCGATAATCAGCCCTACTGACGCCATCAGCTGATTGGAAACGCCGAACAGCGCCCAAATGGAACCGATATCTCCTGAATACAGCAAGTACCCCCACATCAAACAGGCAAGCGCGCTGGCAAATACAGAACCCGGAATCCAGTCTGTTTTCTTCAGCGGTTTATACACCTCTCCGAAGAAATCTTGGATCAAATAACGGGCAACTCGTGTGCCGGCGTCAATCGCTGTTAAAATAAATACCGCTTCAAACATAATGACAAATTGGAAAAAGTATGAGGCCAAATGGCTGAAAAACGGCATTCCGGTAAAAATATAAGTCATACCCACCGCAAGCGTGACCGCTCCCCCAGTTCTTCCTTCTAGGTCCAAGCCGATTTCCCTGCTCAATTCAGGCAGATGTACGACATTCATGCCAAGCGTACGGAAAACCTCAGGCGTGCTGTTAATTGCGAAGTAATCAGCAGGCTGCAAGGCGGTTGCCGCAATCAGCGCCATGATGCCGACAAGACACTCAACAAGCATTGCGCCAAAGGCCACCGGCTTCATGTCACTCCATTTATTCAGCATTTTCGGTGTCGTTCCTGAGCCGACAAAGGCATGGAACCCAGAGATCGCCCCGCAGGCGATGGTTATTGAGATGAACGGCCAGACAGGTCCTGCCAGCACAGGCCCGCCGCCTTTTACGAATTCTGTAAACGCAGGAAACGGAATGGACGGATTGACGACAAACACACCAACAATCAAAGCGATAAAAACACCGATTTTCATAAAGCTGCTTAAATAATCACGCGGTGCGAGAAGCAGCCAAACAGGAAGTGCAGCGGCAAAAAACGCATAAACAGGGAGCGCGATTGCAAGCGTTTTCGTATCTAGTGTTAAAAAGTCACCGAGCGCGGTAGTCTGTACCCATGGGCCGATAAAGACTCCTGCCATTAAAAAGAGAAAACCGACCGTTGACGCGAGCTTTAAATTTCCCGTTTTCTTATAAAATAAGCCCACGCCCATCGCAATCGGAATCGTAATCCCTACCGCAAATGTCCCCCACGGATTGCGTTCAAGCGCGTGCAGCACGACCATCGAGAGACCCGCCATCGTAATCGTGATAATAAACAGCATGGAAAGTCCCGTACAAAAGCCGGCAACAGGGCCAAGCTCATCCTTCGCCACTTCCGACAGCGATTTTCCGTTTTTGCGCATTGATGCAAACAGCACAACAATATCATGGACGGCTCCCCCTATTACCGCCCCGATTAACAGCCACAATAGCCCCGGCAAATAGCCAAACTGCGCCGCCAGAATTGGTCCGACCAGCGGCCCGGCCGCTGCGATCGCGGCAAAATGGTGTCCGAACGAAACCCATTTATTTGTAGGCACATAGTCTTTCCCATCCTCAAGCACGTGAGCAGGTGTCGGCTTGTCATCATTTACTTTGAGAACCTTCACCATCATAAATGTTCCGTATAAACGATAGGCAATAGCCAAAATACACATTGACGCTATCACAATTGTAACCGCATTCATTTTCTCCCATCCCCTTTGCTGTTTTTCATAAATATATCATAATTTCATGGGGAAAAGCGGTCATTTTTTCCTATACAAAAAGCCGGCTGGGAAGGGCCGGCTTGAGGCAGTTAGTTTAGTTCAATGTCTCCAGATGTTGTACGAACTTTTAAACGGTTAGAGGGGCTATCACCTACATAACCTACAATACGGTGCTCTGATTTTTCTTTATACAAGATGTGATCGAGATTGGCCGCGGCATCACCTGAGTCTGCCTGAAAATCCACTGCCAAAGAAGCAGGTTCTTTCTGATACTCTACTGACACACTTCCACTCGTAGTGACGATGTCGACCTCTTCGTTCTGATGAGCCTGAAGAAGATCAATATCCCCGGAAGTTGTCTTATAGTTCACCTTTTCAGCTGTTGTGTGGCTGCTTTTTATTGATCCGCTTGTTGTCTTTACTTCACCTTGACCGAATGAATTTTGGTCAGTTTGAACATCTCCGCTCGTTGTTTTTAGCGTCAGCTCGTTTTCGATGCGTGTATGCTTCAGCTCAATATTTCCTGATGTAGAGTCAGCAGCTGATTGATCCGTTTGCGTATTTTCTATCAAAATATCGCCAGAGGTTGTCGTTACGGTTATCTCATCATACTTCTTTTCCGGAATCGTGATTGTGATTTTCATATCCTTTTCGCTGCCCCACGGTATAAAAGAGATGATATTCTCGCGTGCTATTTGATTGATTGTTAATGAATTGCCATCTTGTGTCACATCGAACAGCTTTTTGCTTTTATCACTGACTTGTCCTTCAGCAGCTACCTGAATATCATCCGTTTGCCCGCTTTTGACCTCTGCATTCATCGAACTCGTTGTTACCTCAATTTTTTTAATATCTTCAGGATCATATGTTTCGGCAGCTTTCACCTCTTCTCCTGTAAAATCCGAGGCAGCCGCAGAGATGACAGCTCCGATTACCCCGACTGCAAATACTGCGATCAATCCTATTATGATTTTTTTCATGTCTGCGCCCCCGTCACCAGCTTTAAATTATATCTGATATATCGCAAACTCATGCCATACAGCAGCTTGCCTAAATGCCACATCCCTATACACAAGAGCAGTCCCAGACTGCCAAACACGAGTGATAAAAAGAACTCCAGCATCATGTGCGTATTCATTTGAAACATCACCATGCCGACAAACATAATTGGTGATACAGAAAGTGCAAGCGCCGCCCCGCATAAACCCACGTACACTCCAAAAATGCCAATAGCTGGTCCCAGCACAAAAATCAAATTTAAGATGCTTATCGCTGCTGCTGAACATGCCATCTGAAAGAGGTTCTTCTTAGGGCGCTGCACTGCTGGAGCCGTTTCCGTGACATCTGGCACCAATTCCTTTGCTATTTGTTTTAGGGAGCCGAGTTCCCTGATGATGTCCGCTTCCGGCCTGCCTTCTTTCATCCCTTCTGTAATATGTTCTTCAAAATCAAATAAGATCTCATTCCGCTCTTCTTTAGAAAGCGGCTGTAACGCTTTACTTAACTCCTGTAAAAACTGTTCTTGATTCATCGTTCTCCTCCCCTTGCCGCATCAATGATTTGATTGACAGATGCTGTGAACTGATCCCATTCTGCCAGCAGCAGTTTCATTCGCATGAAACCAAGCTTTGACATCGTGTAATATTTTCTGGCAGGCCCTTCGGAAGACGGCGCCATATATGTTTCTAAATACTCTTCTTTCGTCAGTCTCCTGAGAAGAGGATATAAGGTGCCTTCAGCAATTACCATGTGCCTGGAAATGTTTTGAGAAAGCTCATATCCGTATTGGTCTTTTTCGGATATTAATACAAGCACACATAGCTCTAATGCTCCCTTTTTGAATTGAGCATTCATCATAAGATCCTCCCTGCGGCTGGTCAATTTTGTTTATTTTTCCCACCACTTATCTATATGGTAACATCCACTACTAAACATTACAAGGTACTGAATGATATCTACTGAGAAAAAAAGAAAAACCGGAGAGAAATCTCCGGCTTTGCTTCTCTTATGACTGTTTTTTCAGGCGGATCACATTCCAGGAAAGCGGCGTGAAATGAGCAGTTAAGCCGTTTTCGCTGACAGACGATGTTCCGTTGGAATGCGGGACGACATTTTTTCTGTTATGCTGGTTTGTCGCTTTGATATCCTGATGCTCAAGTACGATGTGCTCTGCGATTTGGTAGGATTCAAAGCCTCTGAGCGAAACCTCCGTCTCCATCTGATCCTCAGCCTTGTTTACCGCAAAAATAGTGAGGGTTTCTTCCTCTTCAGAGTACACAACAGCAGCATCAACATATGGCACATCAGTAAAATCAGAACAGTCGTACTTCGGAGAAGAAATAAGCGGTTTCAGTGACTCACCCCTTCCGTAAACAGAAGCATGCATGTATGGATAGAAAATCGGCTGTCTCCATGCTTCTCCGCCTTTTTCCGTCATGATCGGCGCGATGACATTTACAAGCTGCGCAAGACACGCGATTTTCACACGATCTGCGTGCTGCAGCATCGTAATGAGGAGCGAGCCAACTAATAAGGCATCTTCAAAATTGTAAATATCCTCTAAAATCGGACGCGCAGTGATCCATGGCTCGACTTTTTTATCAGCCTCATTTGAGTGATACCATACGTTCCATTCATCCAAAGAGAGATTGATGGTTTTCTTGCTGCGTGTTTTTGCTTTTACATAGTCACAGGTTGCGGCGACAGATTTAATGAAATGATCCAGATCCATGGAACGGGCCAAGTAGTTTGGAAGATTGTTATCCCGGTTTCCGTAGTAGGTGTGAAGAGAGATATAATCGACATGCTCGTACGTATGCTCCAGCACCTTCGCTTCCCAATCGATAAAGGTCGGCATGCCGCTGTTTGAGCTGCCGCAGGCAACAAGTTCAATTGATGGATCAACCCATTTCATGACCTTTGCCGTCTCTGCGGCTAGCCGTCCGTATTCATCAGCTGTTTTGTGGCCGATCTGCCACGGTCCATCCATTTCGTTTCCTAAGCACCATGTTTTAATGCCGTACGGCTGTTCATAGCCATGTGATCTTCTTAAATCACTCCAGTAAGAGCCTTTCGGATGGTTGCAATATTCAACGAGATTACGGGCGGCATCTAGGCCTCTTGTGCCGAGATTGACGGCCATATTGACCTCGGTGTTCACCTTTTTTGCCCAAGTTAAAAATTCATTTGTTCCCACTTCATTGGTTTCTGTCGTTTGCCATGCTAAATCAAGCCGTCTCGGGCGATTTTCGACAGGTCCGACACCGTCCTCCCAGTTGTATCCAGATAGAAAGTTTCCGCCCGGATAGCGGATGATCGGAACCTGTAATTCTTTGATCAGCGACTGGACATCTTTTCTAAACCCATCTTCATCCGCTTCAGGGTGATCAGGCTCATATATGCCTTCGTATACCGCACGCCCCATATGTTCGATAAACGATCCGTAAATCCGTTTATCTACTTCACCGATTTTATATTCTTTGTCTACAATCATTCGTGCTTTTTTCATCACACGTTTCCTCCTTCATTAACCTTTGACTCCCCCTACCGTCAGGCCGGAGATAAAGTATTTTTGGAAAAACAAGAAAATGATAATGACCGGCAAAATCGCAAATACCGAGCCGGAGATAAGCATGTCATAGTTGTTGCCATAAGGGCTCAGCAAGCTGGACAGCCCAATTGGAAGCGTAAACATTTCTTTCGACCGAAGCACAATCAGCGGCCACAAGAAATTGTTCCAGCTGTTTAAGGACTGAAGGATGATCATCGCGCCGAAAGCCGGTTTCATCAGCGGTGCCATAATCCTGAAAAAGATGCCAAATTCCGTACAGCCGTCCATCCTTGCAGAATCCAACAGATCTCTTGGAAGACCGAGCGCATATTGCCTAAAAAAGAATACGGCAACAGGTGAAACGATGAACGGCAATATGACACCCGTATATGAATCGATCAAGTGCAGCCCGACGGTAAGCTTAAACAGAGGAAGCATCATGACCTCCAGCGGAACCATCATGATAATCAGCACAAGAACAAAGATGATACTTCTGCCTTTAAAATTATAAACTGCAAGCCCATAACCGATCATCGAAGAAAAAAACAGGGTGAGCACCGTTGTGAAAAGCCCAAGTACAAGACTGTTAAAAAACCATTTGAAATAAATGCTGCCGCCGTTAAACAGAAATGTATAATTATCAAGACTCATTACTTTAGGATCAATGTCAAGATTCAGCCCCACACGCAAAAGCTCAGATGACGGCTTTAAGGATCCTAAAAGCAAACAGAAAATCGGAAAAATATACAATAGGCTCAGCATCATAAAAAACAGAGTCAGCGCAATTCTGTAAACGCTAAACTGAGGACTGTGCCGCAACATTTATCCCTCCCCCTTAAACGAGCCTGACAGCTTTAATGAAATCAGGCTGACAACAAGTATCACAATCAAAAGCACAATGCCGATGGCCGCTCCGTACCCCATTTCGTTGTAGGCAAGCCCCTGCTGATACAAATATCCGACAAGAGTCAGACCAATATTACCCGGGGAATTATTCTGCCAAAGCACGTAGCTTTCCTCAAACATTCTGAAGCCGCCGATAATGCTGATGGTCAGCACATATACGGTAACAGGCTTGAGAAACGGCAGCGTGATGTGCAGAAATTTTTTCATCGTATTCGCGCCGTCTATATCAGCGGCTTCGTACAGCTCTTTCGGCACATTTTGCAGGCCTGCTAAAAAGTAAAGGATGTTGATTCCCATCCATCTCCACGAAGCAAGCAGCACCATCAAAAACATGCCGGTATGTTCATTGTTCATCCAGTTCTGAGGTGATAGACCTAGTTTGAGTAGGATGGAATTGGCCAGAGACGTTTCCATTTCTCCGAAGATCAGCCGAAAAATGATCCCCGCGACAATGGTGGAGGTCAATGCCGGTATGAATAGCGCCGATTTAAATATATTTCTAAATTTGACCAGCTTTGAATTCAGGAATATGGCCAGAAGCAATGGGACAGGAATCAGCACGATCAGCGTCCAAAAGGTGTATTCCAGCGTATTCCAAAGGGCGGTATAGAACGTCGGGTTGTTTAGCGCTGTATAATTAGACAATCCGACAAACGACACCTCTCCCGGCAAAATTCTTTGAAAGCTCATGATGAAGACACTAATGATGGGGTATAGAAAAAATACGAGAAAGGATAAAACGAATGGCGCTGTAAACAGATAGGGCGCCGCTTTTTTCGAATAAAATAGATCTCGCCAGCCTGATTGTTTCGCAGCTGAAGGAACGGGATGAACCGTTCCCGTTTTCACAGGTTTCATGAGAACCTCCCCGCTTTCACTTTTTGAATGGGATTCTATTTCTGTTTCAGTTCACCTGCCGCTCTGTCCAAGGCTTGTTTAGGCGTTTTTTGCTGAGATTTAAGCGCGTCGAACAATACGCTTCTGTTGACAAGGTCTGAAGCCTTGGCAAAATCCTCATGTAAATAAATTGGATTGATTTCATCCTTGATATCGAGCAGCACGGAAAAAATGCCTGTTCCGTTTTGGAAGTAATCCGTGTATTTGTTTTTCTCTTTCAATTCCTTGGAGCTCCAAACATCCCAGCGAAGCGGGTCAAACCCTAGTACGCTCCAGAGCTTTTTGTTTCCTTCTTTAGAGCCCTTCGCAAAGGCTAAAAACTCTTTTGCTAACTCAACATGCTTGGCTTGCTTCGGCACAACGGTTGCCGTACCGCCCAAGCCTGCCGAGCGGTCGCCTCCCTCTTTCCATGCCGGGAGCGGCCTGATGGCAATCTTCCCTTTCAGATCAGGCATATAATCGATAAATCTTCCCATATACCAAATCGGCATGAGGACTGAAGCAGCTCCTCCTTGGTTCATAAAGCCGTAGTATTCTTCACTGTGATGCCCGCCGCCTGGAGCAGGAATCATCGTTTTATCATTGATCATGTCCTTTAAATACTGAAGTGTTTTTACGTTGGTGTCATTATTGAGGATCAGCTTGCCTTTTTTATCAAAATAACCTGAGTTTTGCTGTGAAATCATAGATAAGAACGTTCCGGAATCATTTGTTTCCACCGTTCCCATCGGCTTCCCGGTCACTTTGCGCACTTTCTGTCCGGCTTTATGGTAATCATCCCATGTTTTAATATCGTCAGGATTGACGCCGGCTTTTTTCATCACATCCATGTTATAAAACATGACCGTTGTCCCTACATGCGTATCGAGTCCGTAAAGCTTTCCGTTTTTGCTGTACAGGGTCAGCCGCGCCTCAACGAATTTATCGCGGTCCTTTTTAATCAGCGGAGTCAAGTCGGCAAGCGGTATGTCAGAGCCCTTCAAAAAGTTTGAAAAACGGGCCAATTCGACATCGGCAATATCAGGGACGCCTTCTCCCGCTATTAAGGAGATAGATAAGTTATCGTGCATTTGTCCATACGGATAAACGACCGTATTCAGCTTAATTTTGCGGTCAGGATATTTTTTGTTCCATTCCTTCACCATTTCCACATAAAACTGCTCATGAAGCCCGTTAAATGTCCAAAAGGTCAGCTCAGTTTCATCCGATTTGCCGGATGACTTTTCTACTGAACACCCGCCAACGAGTAATGTCAGCAGCATCATGAGCACAAGAAAACAGACAGTCATTTTTTTCATCTCGTTACCCCTTCCATTCGAGGTGCGGGCTATTCATATAGACCATGATTGATCAGCGTTTTGTTTTCATTGATGATTCTTAATCCGGTGCAGCGGTCTCTTAAGGTGTGCGCGTGTCTGAAGGCATTTTTGACGGAATCCTGCCCGACACCGATTTCGTCAAAATACGCAGGGCCTCCGGCTGATCTCAGCCAATCAGCGAGCACTTCCCCTTTCGGGAGTGTTTGATAAGCCGATTGGATGGCTTGCCGCCGGCTTGGTGAAAATTCGTTCAATCCCTCATCCTTAGCGAGCTTTCTGTATGTGTCAGTTAATAAAACAGCGGCACAGCCCACCTTTGCCCCATGAAGAATCTGAGGCCGTTTTTTCTCCATTAACTCCATCTCAATCCAATGTGAAATATGATGCTCGCCGCCTGATGCCGGACGGGAATGATCTAAGGCCAGCATGACAAGCCCCGATACGATTAAAGACTCCATCAAAACCCGTATGCCAGTTTCCGTTTTCATCGCGATGTCTTCTGTGTGTGCGATACAGGCGTCAAGCGCCTCCTGAACGATCTTAGCTCCTGCTGGCGAATAAGGCTCGCCGGCAAGATGCCGGGATATTTCCCAATCTGCTAAAGATGTTATTTTACCGAGCATGTCACCAAATCCAGCCGCCACCATTGATTGCGGTGCCGCTTTTAATAGATCCAGATCAGCGAACAGCGCAGATGGGGCCTTCGTTTGAATGGTTGTTTTCGTGCCGTATAAAATAATCGGCGCCCCGGCTGATGTAAAACCGTCTACAGATGGAGCAGTCGGATAAGAAATAAACGGCAAATCTCTCTGAAACGCCGCAAAGCGGACGATATCATGAATCGTGCCCGAACCGACTGCAATCATGACATCCGTTGTTTGTTTCGTATGGATCAGCGCATGAATGAGTGATCGTTCATCAGCTGTCACATCTCCGGCTTCATTTTCTGGAATGATCAGGCACTCGGCCTGAAATCCTTCTTGATTCAGTCGGTTTTCCAAATCCATTCCTGCAATGCGGTGTGTATTCGCGTCGCAAACAAGGACAATATGTTTGTTGTTTTTTCGTTTTACATAATCCAAAAGCGAATCAGCTGCTTGTTTACCGAGAACAATTTCTTCAACTTCTATAGGAGACGTCTCTTCTCCGGCGTGTTCAAAAGCACGCTGAACGTCAGCTGCGATACGATTCATATCAGAATCCCCTCCTCAGCCAATTTGGTTACATCCTCTATGGACTCCAGCACATAATCCGGCTTATACAAACGCTGTTCTCCCGGTTTCGCAGAACCAGTAAGCACTAAGGCGCTTTTCATGCCATAAAGCTTTCCCATTGCAATATCAGATTCAATGCTGTCTCCTATAATCATGCATTCATGTGCGGACAGCCCCATTGCTGTACAGGCAGCCTCCGCCATCAGCCATGACGGCTTTCCGACAACAAGTTCAGTCTTCGCTTGAGCTGAAGCCTCTATCGCCCCAATCATTCCGGCAACATCAATGGCATTTCCGTCTTCGTTCGGAAAAGAGCGGTCTTTGTTTGTAGCAATGATACGAGCGCCGCCGGCAGCCGCTTGAAAGGCTTGATTTAAATCGTCGTACGTGAGCGTTTCATGAAGGGAGATCACGAGCCAATCCGCTTCCTTCGGTTCGTTCGCACGCTGCACACCGGCCAGTCTCAGCTCGTCAACCAAACCCTGTTCTCCAAGCATCCATACCTTTGAAAAACGATAATGTTTTTTCAGAAAGGCTGCCGTTACACTAGACGACAGAACAATGTCGTTTACATCCGCTTCAATCCCCGCTCCAAGAAGTTTTTTTCTGCACATGGCACGGGAGATATTCCCCCGATTGCTTAAAAAGACAATTTTCTTCCCCATTCCCCGAAGTGTATGGATCGCTTCTCTTGCCCCTTCAATCAATTCTTTTCCTCTGAATATAGTACCGTCCAAGTCAATCAGAATGCCGGCCGGTGACACAGCGAAATCATGACTGGCCATAATACGCACTTGCTCCGTGTTTTCGATAAAAATGCTTTTCATGCAGGACTGTATTGATTGGGGTTACATCCTTGTTCAGCATAATGGAGTGGTAGGCCATTTCGGCAACCGTTTCTAATACAACTGCGTTATGAATGGCATTTAAGGCGTCAGTGCCCCAGCAGAACGGTCCGTGATTGTTCACGAGCACACCCGGCACCTGTTCGTAGTTATGATGCTGAAAGGT
>Ga0153917_1000675_pt1 | contig 19072 bp, 19 predicted proteins | sample TSFL001MetaG_FD_104695 | JGI IMG/M metagenome (GOLD analysis project Ga0153917, IMG submission 104695) | Attine ant fungus gardens microbial communities from Florida, USA - TSFL001 MetaG | ecosystem: Host-associated > Fungi > Mycelium > Unclassified | place: USA: Florida, Paynes Creek Historic... | reverse complement strand
TCTGCAAGGTGCAGAAGGGCCGAAACCAGGAAACAGCTGCGGTTACGACGCCGAGACGCCGAACAGCAGGCCGAGCAGGTACGTCACCGCGGCCGCGCCGTATCCGATGAGCAGCTGCCGGAGCGCACGCTTCCACGGCACCGTGCCGGAGAGCACGCCCACGACGCCGCCCGTGCAGAGCAGGGCGAGCCCGACGAGCACGGCGGCGACCACGACGGCGGTGAGGCCGGTCAGGCCGAAGAGGTAGGGCAGCACGGGGATGATCGCACCGGAGGCGAAGAAGCAGAAGCTGGAGAGCGCGGCGCCCCACGGCGTGCCGATCTCCTCGTGATCGCCCTCGGGCGCGGTGCCGGCGAGGCGCAGCGGTCCCGAGTCGGGGCTCGCGCTCTGCAGCGCGAACGCGCGCTGGGCGTGCACGGCGGCTTCCTCCTCCGACATGCCGCGGGCGCGGTAGACGAGCGCGAGCTCGTTCGCGTCGACGTCGAGGGCGGGGATGAGGGCGGCGGTCTCCCGATTCGGCTTCGATGCCTGCAGCAGCTCGCGCTGCGACTTGACCGAGACGTACTCCCCCGCGCCCATGGAGAGGGCGCCGGCGAGGAGGCCGGACAGACCCGTCGCGAGGATGAGCAGCGGCGAGGCGCCCGTGGCGCCGATGCCGAGCACGAGCGCGAGGTTCGAGACGAGCCCGTCGTTGGCGCCGAACACGGCGGCCCGGAACGTGCCGGACATGCGCGAGCGGCTGCGCATGGCCAGGCCCCGCACGACCTCCTCGTGGATGCGCTCGTCGGCGGCCATCTGCTCGGTGGCGTGCGGGTCGGTCGCGTAGGGAGTGCGCGCCTCGGTCTGCTGCACGAGCGCGAGCACGAACACGGAGCCGAAGCGGCGCGCGAACCAGCCGAAGAAGCGGGTGCCGAGGCTGGCGCGCACGCGGCCGTCGGCGTGCGCGCCGAGGAGCCGCTGCCAGTGGGCCTCGTGGCGGCCCTCGGCATCGGCGAGGGCGAGCAGGATGTCGCGCTCCTCGCCCGTGCGCTTGCGGGCGAGATCCCGGTAGACGGCGGCTTCGGCGCGCTCGTTCGCGAGGTAGCGCCGCCAGCGGCGGAGGTCGGCGGGCGTAGGCTGCTCCGGGGCCGCCGAGCGGGGCACGGAGGAGGGCGTGGTGGGGGGCACGTGCGACGAGTTTACCCAGACGAGACGGTGATTTCGCGGGTTCCGCGATGTTCGTGGAGGGGAACTCGCGAGGTCGGCGAGCGGCGTCGCGGCCACGACCACCCGAGCTTTCGAGCACTAAGGTGTGATCTTTGCGCGACCGTGGTGCGAGCATCCCGGCGGCGCCCTCGAGGCGCCGCCGCGACGAGGAATCGCCCCGAGCGGACGCGCGAAGGGGCGATCGTCGTGAAGGCGCGAGCGGGCGATCGGGTGACCGGCGCGCGGCCCGCGGTCGGGGCTCGGGGTTGGCGGTCGGGCCGACACGGCTACGCGCCCAGCGACCCCGCATCCGTCACGGTGACGTCGGCGCGCGTGAAATTCCGGTACGAGCGGGATGCCGTGGGGCCGCGCTGACCGAAGTAGCGCGACTTGACCTCCGCCGAGCCGTAGGGCCGGTCGGCCGCGCTGGAGAGCTGGAAGAAGCAGAGCTGCCCGATCTTCATGCCGGGCCACAGCTTGATCGGCAGCGTGGCGACGTTCGAGAGCTCGAGCGTGACGTGCCCCTGGAAGCCGGGGTCGATGAAGCCGGCCGTGGAGTGCGTGAGCAGGCCGAGACGGCCCAGCGAGCTCTTGCCCTCGAGACGCGCCGCGACGTCGTCCCCGAGCGTGACCTGCTCGAACGTGGAGGCGAGCACGAACTCGCCCGGATGCAGAATGAACGCCTCGTCGGCATCCACCGTCACGAGGTGCGTGAGCTCGGGCTGCTCCTCGGCGGGGTCGATGAAGGGATAGCGGTGGTTGTCGAAGAGCCGGAAGTAGCGGTCGAGCCGCACGTCGATGCTCGACGGCTGCACGAGCGACGCGTCGTACGGATCGAGCCCGATCCGCCCGGCGCCGATGCCAGCCTTGATGTCGCGATCGCTCAGAAGCACACATCCAGGCTACGGGATGCGCAGCGCCGGTTTGGGCGTTCAGGACGCCGTGTGTATGCTCGGACGTGCTTCGCGATCGGCGGGATTCCGCCGGAGTGAGGTCGCCACGCGGGCGTAGTTCAATGGTAGAACTTCAGCTTCCCAAGCTGATAGCGCGGGTTCGATTCCCGTCGCCCGCTCCACGAAGGCCCCGGCGGGAACCCGCCGGGGCCTTCCAGTTCCCCACGGCATCCACGGGATGGGGTGTTCTCGGTCGGATGGCATCCGACCGAGAACAACCCATCCCGATGAGGAAGGACGCGGGCGCGCGAACCTCAGCGGTCGAGCGCGAACTCGCGGATGCGGGCCGATTCGCGTCCCTCGGCGAGGTCGGCGCCCAGGCGGCCGATCTCGGGCACGAACTTGAACCCCTCCCCCGCGAAGCCGGAGAGCACGACCACCCGGCCCTCGCGCCCGATGACGAAGCGGCCGTCGGGCGCGGTCGTGTAGGTGCACGAGATCGGCTCGGCGCGCTCGACGTCGACGCCGGGCAGCCAGCGCCGGGCGTACTCGCGGATGCCGTCGAGGTGCGCGCGCACCGGCTCGAAGTCGCGGCGGTCGGGGTCGACGGCGGGGCCCACGAGGTGCCAGCCGACCTTGATGCCCTCGCCGGGTGTGAGCATGCCGTAGACGGGGGCGAGGAGCCCCTCCTCGACGAGGTCGCTCGGGTATCGGTTGAAGCTCGGCCACGCCGCCGCGGCGTCGAACTCCGGGAAGTGCACCGGCGTCTCCTGCGTCACCCGCAGCCGCGGCGCGCGCACCACGCCGTCGAGGAGCTTGCGCGTCCAGGCGGCGGTCGCGACGACGACCGTGCGGGTGCGCACGCGCTCCCGCGGCGCATCCGCGATCTCGCCCGCCGTCGACCAGCGGGCGAGCTCGACCGTGACGCCCGACTCGTCGGGGGCGAGCGCGACGGCGCGCAGCCCGCGCGTGACGGATGCGCCGTGGGCGATCGCGCGGTCCTCGAGCGCCCCCAGCGCGGCGGCGGCGCGGATGCGCCCGGCCCGCTCGCACACGACGACGTGCTCGGCGAAGCGCAGGCCCGGCCACCGCTCGGCCGCGTCGGCGGGCGACCAGCGCTCGGCGGCGAAGGAGGTGCCGGCGACCGACCGCACGACGCCGTCGAGGAACTCCCCGCCGTCGGCCCCGGATGCGTGGCTGACGAGGCCGACGAGGTCGAGGAGCGTCGTCCCGGCATCCGCCTCGAGCTCGCGCCAGCCGTCGTAGGCGCGGCGCACGAGCGAGACGTAGGGCTCGGCGGTGTAGAAGGGGTTGAAGTTGCGCGTCGCGCCGTGGGAGGCGCCGAGGTGGTGTCCGCGCTCGTACTGCTCGACGAGGCGCACGGTTCGGCCGCGGCGCGCGAGCCGCCAGGCGGTCGACAGGCCCATCGCCCCGCCGCCGACGACGAGCACGTCGACGTCGGTCGGGGCATCGGCGTGCTCGCCGGAGGAGGAGCCGGGCCGGGCATCCGCGGCGACGGCGTGGGCGCCCGGCTTCGTGGCGTTCGCGTGCATGGCTCCCCTTCGGCGGCGGTCGGACGGTTCGATTCTCCCGCTCGGGCGCCCGCGGCGCCGAACGCGGAGGATACGGCGTCGCTCCGCAGAACAAGGAGCGCACCGGTCGTACGCTCCGGGGCTCGGCGCCGCGGAGCGCAGGAAGGGCCCGCATCCATCGTGCGGATGCGGGCCCTTCGAAGGCGTCGGCCGGCGACGCGATGCGGACTACGCCTGGAGCGCGGCCTGCGCCTCGATCGAGATGGTGACGTCCTCGCCGAGGAGGAGGCCGCCCGACTCGGTGGCGGCGTTGTAGGTGAGGCCGAAGTCCTTGCGGATGATCTTCGTGCGTGCCGAGAAGCCGAGCTTGCGGTTGCCCCAGCCGTCGGTCTCGAAGCCGCCGAGCTCGCCGCGGAAGGTGACGGGGCGGGTGACGCCGCGCATCGTGAGGTCGCCGTCGATGAGGATGTCGTCGTCCTCGGCCCGGACGCCGGTGGAGACGAACGTGAGCTGCGGGAACTCGTCGGCGGCGAAGAAATCGCTCGTGCGGAGGTGCTCGTCGCGCTGCGCCTGGTTCGTGTTGATCGACTTGACCTCGACGGCCGCCTCGATCTTCGTGTCCTCGATGGCGTCGCCCGTGACGATGGTGCCCGAGAACTGCTCGAAGTTGCCGCGGACCTTGCTGATCGCGAGGTGGCGGATCTGGAACGTGACCTCGCTGTGCGTGGGGTCGATCGCCCACGTGCCGGCCTGCCAGCCCGAGAAGTCCTGCGCCGAAAGCGTCATGTCGTGCTCCTGTGTCGTCTCGCTCGCCGCGCCCTTCACGGCCTTGCTTTAGTTGTAGCGTAAACCAAACTGCATGCGTATGCAAGCATGCGTTCGCAGGCCTCCGGCAGGGGCTCGGAGTCGGGCGCTCGACGGGCGCTCGACCGCAGCCCGACGCCCTATCGCCCCTCGAGGTGGTACCGATAGCGCGCCTCGAACGGGGCGTCACACTCGCGAGAGCGGCATCTTCTCGCCGGCCTCGATGGCCACCGAGAGGTGGTTGCTCGCGGGCGGGAGCGGGCAGGTGGCGAAGTCGGTGTAGGCGCACGGCAGGTTCGTCGCGCGGTTGAAGTCGACCACGACGGAGCCGTCCGCCGCAGGGGCGGGCACATCGAGGGTGCGGGTGGCGGCGTAGGTGGTGACGCCGCTCGTGACGTCGGTGAAGAGCACGCGCAGCGAGCCGGGGGTCGCGCCGTTGAACGCGACGAGGCGCTGCGGCACGCCGCCGACGGTGAAGGCGAGCTCGCCGGGCGAGCGGTCGACGCTCTCGAGCCCCTCGACGACCGAGCCGATCGTGACGTCGCGCGGCTCGTCGTAGGCCTCGAAGCGGGCCTGCACGGCGAACTTGGGGTCGGGCAGGTAGGCGGGCGTGCCCGGGTAGGTGGCGAGGTAGGGCGCGCGCGGATCCCGCGGCCGCACGATCACCGTGTCGCCGCGCAGGGCGATCTCGATGTCGACGTCTCCGGAGCGGGCGATGATCCCCGCCTCGTCGACCGGCCCGAACTCGTGACGGCCGCCGACGGTCTCGCCGCCGACCTCCAGGGACTCGCCCGGAGCCAGCTCGACGACCGGGCGGTCGCCCTCAGCCAACCAGCGGCCGGGGATGCCGTCGATCTCCTGCGGCTCGTCGTAGAGCCAGGTGATGCTCGTGATCGCGAGGAACCCGTGCGGATCGGCGCGGCGCGCCTCGTGCGCGTCGTGCCATCTCGTCCAGGCCGCCGCGAACGCCGCGTGCTCGGCGGACACGCCGTCGAGCGTCGGGGTCTCGGACAGTGCTGGGTTCGTCTCGTTGCTGGTCACGGCCCCGATGGTATGCCTCGCCTCTGACATCGACTCCCGCGTTTCCCGTTGTTGCGCTCCGCGCGCGACGAACGCGTCGCACGGCTGGGGAACCCGGGCGGCACGGACGGGACGGGCGCGATCAGCGCCGGCGGTAGGCGTCTCGCCGGTGGGTGATCGAGACGACCTCGATCACGAGTCGGTGCTCCTCGAGCCGGTACAGGACGCGGTATTCGCCCCGCCTGGCCGAATACAGGGGAGCGAGCGGCTCCAGCAGGGGCTTGCCCACCCGCCGCGGGTGCTCGCGCAGCGCGCCCATGATGAACTCGAAGGCCGCGGCGGCGACCTTCTCGGGGAGCTCCGACTCCAGCGCGCGCCGGGCGGCGCGGGTGAAGACGACGTCGTACCGCGCGCGCTCGGCGGGGCCCGCGCTCACGACGACAGACGCCCGCGCTCGATCATGACCCGGCGCACCTCGTCGGCCGACGAGACCTCGCCGGCTTCGAGGTCGGCGATCCCTCGTCGGATCGCCTCGACCTCGTCGGGGCGGCTCAGGACGTCGACGGTCTCCAGCAGGGCGTCGTAGTCGTCGGCGCCCAGCAGGACCGCGACCCGGTCGCCGTTCCGGGTCACGTCGAAGCGTTCATGGGTGCTCGACGCCGACTCGACGATGCGAGAGAAGTTGGCGCGGGCGTCCGCGACGGAGAGCGTTGTCATGTACAGAATTATAGCCATGCTGCCCACGTCAGTTCAGGCGGCATCCGGCATCCCGGACGGGCGGCGAGACGGCGGGAACCGTGCGGCGACCGCGACGGGTACGCTCGCCGGGGCGGTTCGAGCGCCGGAGAGCGCGCGGAAGCGCAGCGCCGACGCACGAGCCGGACGGAAGGGACCATCGGGGACGACATGACGAGCACCGACCGCGGCTTCCCGCTCCACGGATTCCTACTCGCGATCGGCTCGGCCGCAAGCTTCGCGCTCTCCGGCACGTTCGCGAGCGCCCTCATGTCCGCCGGCTGGTCCCCGGGGGCCGCGGCGACCGTGCGGATCTCGCTCGCCGCGCTCGTGCTCGCCGTCCCGACGGTCGTCGCGCTGCGCGGGCAGTGGTCGCGCGTGCGGCGGGCCGGCGCCCCGATCCTGCTGTTCGGGCTGCTCGCCGTCGCCGGCTGCCAGCTCGCGTTCTTCCTCGCGGTCGAGTTCATCCCGCCGAGCCTCGCGCTGCTGATCGAGTTCATGGGCCCCGTGCTGCTCATGCTCTGGACCTGGGCGCGCAGCCGCGTCGCGCCGTCCGCACTCACCCTGCTCGGCGCCTCGATCGCCGTCGTCGGCCTCGTCGCCGTCTCCGGCGTCGTCACGGGCGAGGCACTCGACCCGATCGGCGTCCTCTTCGCGCTCGGCGCCGCCGTCGGCAACGCGGCCTACTACGCCGCCGGCGCCTCGAGCGACCACGGCATCCCGCCCCTGCCGTTCGTCGGCCTGGGCCTCGCGGTGGGGGCGGCGACCCTCCTCGTCACGAGCGCGTTCGGCACGCCGCGCTTCGCCATGACCGACGCGCCCGCCGTGATCGCCGGCGCCCCGCTCTCCCCCGTGATCGTGGTCGCGGGACTCGTGCTCGTCTCGACCGTGCTCGCCTACGTGCTCGGCGTCGCCGCCTCGCGCCGGCTGGGGGCGATCGTGTCGAGCTTCACCGGCTACTCCGAGGCGCTCTTCGGCATCCTCTGGACGATCGTGCTGCTCGCGATCGTGCCCTCCGGGTGGGAGTGGCTGGGCGCCGCACTCATCGTGACGGGCGTCGTGACGGTCAAGGTCGGCGAGCTCGCGGGCGAGCGACGCGGCGCGGCGGCCGCGAGCCGGGCGCCGATCGCGGAGGCCGACATCCTCCCCGACGTCGAGCTCGGCGACGGCGCCCGACGCCCCACGGAGTAGCCGCTCGACGAAGAGCCCTGAGCGCGCGACGCCGGGCGCGCTGCGAGAAATGCGGTCCTGGGGGCCGACCTCGACCGTATGGCCGCAGGTCGGCCCCCAGGACCACGGTTCTCCGAGGGGTGCGGGAGGGGAACGCCGACCCGCCTGGATCTCAGCCGCGCGGCCCGCCCGTGGAGACGGGACCCGTCGCGTCCGACACGAGCTCGCGACCGTCGACGCCGGTCTCGGCCTCCGCGAGCGCATCGGCATCAGCATCGGCGGGTGCCGTCGCGCTCCGCGCCCCGGCGCCCGAGCGGGCGTCCGCCTCGAGGCGCTCGGCCTCCTCGCCGCCCACGGCCTCGCCGCGAGCCACGAGGCCAGCCACGTCGGAGAGCGGGATCTGCTTGAGGAACAACGCCAGCACGAACGCGACGCCGACGAAGGGCAGCAGGTACCAGAACACGGGGGCGAGCGCATCCGCGTAGCCGTTCACGATGCCCTCCCGCACGGCGTCCGGCAGCTGCGCGAGCGTCTGCGGGTCGAGCTTCGCGGTCGAGGCGGCCGCGTCCGTCGCCGAGGCGCCGGCCGACGCGAAGACCTCGCGCAGGTTGTCGCTCAGGCGCGTCGTGAAGAGCGTGCCGAACACGGCGACGCCGAGCGAGGCGCCCACCTCGCGGAAGTAGTTGTTCGTGCTCGTCGCCGTGCCGATCTCCGCCGCCGGCACCGCGTTCTGCACCACCAGCACCACGACCTGCATGATGAGGCCGAGGCCCGCGCCGAACACGAACAGGTACACGCAGATCAGCCAGATGGGCGTCGAGGCCTGCAGGCCCGTGAAGAGCACCATCGCGATCGCCGTGACGACCGTGCCCGCGATCGGGTAGATCCGGTAGTTCCCGGTCTTCGAGATCAGGATGCCGGAAGTGATCGACGTGAGCATGAGGCCCGCCATCATGGGCAGCATGAGCAGGCCCGACTCGGCCGCCGACGTGCCCGACGACATCTGCAGGAACGTCGGCACGAAGCCGATCGCCGCGAACATGCCGAGGCCCAGCGTGAAGCCGATCGCCGTGGCGTTGATGAAGACGGGGTTGCGGAAGAGGCTCAGCGGGATGATCGGATCCTCCGCCTTCGCCTCGGCGGCCACGAACGCGACCACCGCGGCGAGGAGGCCGACGCCCCACGCCCACGTCTCGACCGCGCCCCAGCCGTGCTCCTTCGCGCCGCCGAAGTCGGTGAAGAAGATGAGGCAGGTCGTGGCGATCGACAGGAGCACCACGCCGAGGACGTCGATGCGCTTCGTCGCCTTCTTGTCGGGCAGGGTGAGCGCGAACCAGGCGATCGCGAACGCCGCGATGCCCACCGGGATGTTGATGTAGAACGCCCACTGCCAGGTCAGGTGGTCGACGAAGAAGCCGCCCAGCAGCGGGCCGCCCACGGCCGAGAGGCCGAAGATCGCACCCAGCGGGCCGAGGTACTTGCCGCGCTCGGAGGCCGGCACGATGTCGGCGATGATCGCCTGCGACAGGATCATCAGCCCGCCGCCGCCCAGGCCCTGCAGGGCGCGGAACACGACGAACATCCAGAAGTCGCCCGCGAAGGCGCAGCCGATGGAGGCGAGCGTGAACAGCGCGATCGCCACCAGGAAGAGCCGCCGGCGCCCGAGCACGTCGCCGAACTTGCCGTAGATCGGCATGACGATCGTCGTCGCGAGCAGATAGGCGGTCGTGATCCACACCTGGTGCTCGACGCCGCCGAGATCGCCCACGATCGTCGGCATGGCCGTCGAGACGATCGTCTGATCGAGGCTCGACAGGAGCATGCCCGCGATGAGGGCGCTGAAGATGATCCAGATCCTGCGCTTGGTCAGGAGGAAGGGCGTGTCGGGCGCGATGGCTGACATGCGGGCACCTTTTCCTTTCGGGGAGTGATGTGTGACGGTGTCTGTCGGATGCGAGGGCTGAAGGCGGCTCGCTCGCATCGGGGTCGGAGGGGCCGCGCGCTCCGTACGGAGGGGCGCGCTTGCTCACGCCTCGCGATCGCCGTCTCGGCGTGCTCGGATATCGCTGCGCACGCCCCTCCTCCCGGAACGCGCTGCGCGCCCATGAGGGCACGCGGACGCGACCGGCTGCGCCGGCCGCCGCGGCGTGAAGGGTCGGCTACGCCGGCGTGAGAAGGAAGTCGGGCGCCGACGAGGGGGAAGAAGAGAGGAGGGGGAGCTCGCTGCGCTCGCCGGCGCTACTGGGGGGCGAAGAGGGAGCGGGCGACGGCGATGCGCCGGGCGAGGCTGGCGCGGAAGTCGACCTCGCCCGTCTGGAAGTGCTCGAAGACGGTCATGCGCACGAGCGCGCCCACGACCTGCACCAGGATGCGGGGGCGCTCATCGCCCGCATCCAGCCCCAGACGGCGCTCGATGAGCTCCGTGTCGCGCCGCTCGTTGTGCGCCATCTCCTCCATCGCGTGCTGGAAGAGCTTCGGCTCGCGCTCGAACAACGTCTTGATCTGCTGCGCGTCGTCCTGTGTGGGCGTGAAGCGGTCCCAGCGGGCGGCCATCAGCTCGGCGAAGTCGTCGACCACGGACGTCCGCCGCTCCTCCGGGGAGGAGCCGGGGCGGTCGGCCGCGAGCGCGAACTCCTCCTCGACGTCCGCCGTGACGCTGCGCACGCGGATGCCGAGGACGGCGAGCTCCTTGGAGGCGAAGTGGTTGAAGAACGTGCGACGCGAGACGCCGACCTCCGCGCACACCTCCTCGATCGTGAAGCCCGAGAGGCCCCGATCGATCGCGAATGCGCGCGACACCTCGGTGAACCGCCGCGACGTCTCGGCGACTCGGCGCTCACGCAGGCTCACTGCACTCTTGCTCATGTTGTGCAATCTTACACTTCAACATGCGAAATGCAATCTTGCATCGATGCAGAAACCTGCGAGCTCCCTCGAAGGCGGCGTTCCCGGCGGGCGGATCGCCCGACGCGGGCGGGAGCGGCGACCTGCGACGAATAGTGCGTCAGCCGGGCTCAGGGACCCGTGTTCGGCGATCTCGCCGACGAGCGGAGCGGCGCCGGCCGGAGCAGCACCGGCGGCCGCAGCGGCCCCGACCGCTCCGCCTAGACCCCCGCCGTCCGTCGCTTCGCGTCGCCCACCGAACGCATGAAGCGCAGCACGTCCTGGTCGACGAAGATGTCGCGCGGCTGCAGCGGGCGGGTCAGGAAGAGTCCGTCGAGCGAGCGGATGCGCGAGAGCGCGACGTAGGTCTGCCCGGGCGAGAACGCGCGCGAGCCGAGGTCGACGATCGCCCGGTCGTAGGTCTTCCCCTGCGACTTGTGGATCGTCACCGCCCAGGCGAGCCGCAACGGGAACTGGGTGAACTCCCCCACCACCTCGCGCTTGAGCTCCTTCGTCTCGGGTGAGTAGGAGTACTTCAGCTTCTCCCACACGAGCGGTTCGACCTCGTGCTCCTCCCCCTCGACCTCCACGTAGACCGTGCGATCGATGCGCGACACCGTGCCGATCGAGCCGTTGACCCAGCGCTGCTCGGAGTCGTTGCGCAGGAACATCACCTGCGCGCCCGGCTTGAGGTCGAGCGCCTCGTCGGCCGGATACGTGCGCCCGCCGAAGTCGCCCGACACCTCGGCCTTCGCGGTCATGGACGTGCCGGGTAGCCGCGCCAGGTTCTCGGCGTTGATGCGTCCCACCATCTCGTTGCGCGTCGCGAGGGTGATCGTGCCGTCGGTCGGAGCGGGACGCGCGCCCACCTCGTTGAGCCGCTGCGCCATGGGCGCGGTGACCTGGCCGTAGCGGACCGCGGTCAGCAGGTCGCGGAACTCGCGCTCGTGCTGCCGGTGGATCTCCCGCAGCGCGTGGATGCGCAGCGGGGTCTCCAGCCACACGCGCGCGTCGAAGAACCACAGCGAGCGGTAGTGGTCGCGGAAGTAGGCGCGCTCGTCGGGGTCGCTCGGCGGCACGGGCGAGAGCTGGAACGGGTCGCCGAACATGACCACCTGCACGCCGCCGAAGGGCTCGTGCGGGCGCTGCCGGGCCTGCCGCAGCGAGCGGTCGACGGCATCCATGAGGTCGGCGGAGACCATCGAGATCTCGTCGATCACGAGCGTGTCGATCGTGTTCAGGAGCTTCCGCAGCTCGCTCGTCTGCTCGATCGGATGCGAGCCGATGACGCCGATCGGCAGCTTGAACAGCGAGTGGATCGTCTGCCCGCCCACGTTGAGCGCGGCGACGCCCGTGGGCGCCGAGATGACGACCTGCTTCGAGGTGTGCCAGGCGAGGTGGTTGAGCAGCGTGGACTTGCCCGTGCCGGCGCGGCCGGTCACGAAGAGGTGGTCGCGCGAGTGCTCGATCGCGTCGAAGACGGCCTGCTGCTCGGGCGTGAGGGTGATCGTCATGCGCGGGGCCCCCGCGAGGAGTCGCGCGCGGCGACGGCATCCGCGGATGCCGGGCCGGGCGTCGCCGAGCCCGCCTCGGCCGCCCCGTCGCCGGCCATCTCCGCGATCGCCTCGGCGCGCGCGGCGACGCCGCCCGCGGTCTCGCGGCGGCGGGCGTCCGCGTTCGCGAGGGCGCGCAGGCGCGCGTTGTACGCCTCCAGGTCGGCGTCGCCGTCGCGAGCGGCCTTGCGGTCGAGGCGCTTCGCCTCGCGCGCGTCGGAGCGCGACCACTCGAGCGCGACGAGCACGGCGAGGAACACGGTCGGGAACTCGCCGAGCCCCCACGAGATGGAGCCGCCGAGCTGCTGGTCGCCGATCGCGCTGAGCCCCCACGGGCGGCCCATGGCGCCGTACCAGTCGGCGAGCAGGAGCCCGGTGCCGCTCATGACCGCGAGTCCGAAGAACGCGTGGAACGTCATGACGAGCACGAGCGAGATGAACCGCATGGGGAACGGCGCCCGGTAGCCGGGGTCGGTGCCGATGAGCGACTGCACGAACAGATAGCCGACGATGAGGAAGTCGGCGACCATCCACATGTGCCCGACGTGGTCGGTGACCGCCCAGCGGAACAGGGGCGTGTAGTAGAAGACGAGCAGCGACCCGGCGAACATGATCGCGCAGACGATCGGATGCGAGATGAAGCGCGCCCACTTCGACTGGACGATCTTCAGCACCCACTCGCGCGCGCCCATGCTGCCGTCGGTCCGGGCGTGCACGGCGCGCAGCAGCAGCGTCACCGGCGCGCCGACGACGATGAAGATCGGCACGATCATCGTGAGCACCATGTGCTGCGTCATGTGCGCCGAGAACAGCACCTTGCCGTAGACGATGAGCGGCCCGTTCACCAGGTAGAGGAGCACCGCCATGCCGAGCAGGAAGGAGATCGTGCGCCGCACCGGCCAGGAGTCGCCCCGGCGGCGCAGGCGCACCACGCCCGCGACGTAGAAGAAGACGGCGAAGCCGACGATGGTCGTCCACATCGGGTCGAGCGTCCACTCGGTGAGCAGGCGGAACGGCTCGAACTCGGGCGGCAGCGGCTGCCCCGTGAGGATCTGCGCCGGGCTCGGCGAGGAGAGCTGGTCGGCGGTGAGCTGCGGCACGGGGGACTTCGTACGGCCGAGCGCGGCGGCCAGTCCCGCGACGACGCCCATGACGGCGGCCTCGAGGCCGAGCAGCATGACGAGCGGGCGGCGCGCCGGCCTTCCGGCATCCGTCGCGGCGCGCATCCGGCCGATGAGCAGGGTGCGCTGCATGACGCCGAAGACGCCGAGTGCGACGAGCACGACGGTCTTCGCGATCACGAGCCCGCCGTAGGGCGTGGCGAGCGCCGCCCAGTCGCCCAGGTTGAGGACGCTCACCACGACGCCCGAGCCGGCGACGGCGACGAACGCCATGAGCGCGAGCGTCGAGTAGCGCTCGAGCACGACGAGCCGGCTCGACGGGCTCGCCTTCGGCAGCAGCAGGCACAGCAGCACCAGCCCGCCGAGCCAGACGGCCGCTCCCGTGATGTGCAGGGTGATGCCGCCGACGGCGAGCTCGTGGTTCGCGGCGCCCGCGGCGTGCCCCTGGGAGCCGACGGGCCACAGGCTGAGCAGCGCGAGCGCGGTCGCGAAGGCGACGCCCCACGCGCTGCGCACGGCGAAGGCGAGCGTCGACAGCACGGCGACCATGACGAGCGCCAGCACCCAGAGCCGGCCGACCTCGATGCCCGTGAAGAAGAACCAGAGCTGCTCGCCGAACTGGTCGCTCGCCGAGAGCGGCACGTTCGCGATCTGCATGAACGTGAAGAAGGCGGAGGCGAGCGTCGCCACCACCCACGCCGTCGCCCCGGAGGAGGCGATCTGCATGGCTCGCTCGAACTCGGGCCCGTCGCGGCTCACGATCGTGAGCGCGAAGACGAGGGCGCCGATGGTGACGGATGCCGTCAGGTTGAAGGCGAGGCGGGCGACGGGCACCCCGTACATGACGATCGGGCCGGGGTCGGCGAGCTGCAGCGGCTTGGCGCCGCCGCCGTAGGCGAGACCGAGGAGGAGCACGACGAACGCCGCGAGCAGGAGCAGCGCGGGGCCCACGCGCACGGCGAGGCGGTCGCGCGCCGACCACTTGAGGGCGGCGGCGACGGCCGTCGCGGCGGCCGACTTCGCCCCGCCCGCCGCGCCGGTCGCGCGCGCCGGGGCCGCGGTCGCGTCGGCGTCCGGTTCGTTCCCGCCTGTCCCGCGGGATGCGGTCGCGGAGGTGGCAGCGGGCTTCGAGCGGGCGTTCGACATGGTCCTTCAAGGGTACGCGCGGGCGCCGACACCGGCCGACCGCGCCACCGGCCGACCCGGCTCCTGCAGCGCGCCGGCTCCTCGACCGGAGAACCTGGCCCTCAGGCGAACAGATGCCGCTATTTGCCTTGCCATCTCTCGCCGTGAGCGCCAGGCTTTTCGGCCGACCGGGCGGAGACGCCGAGGCCCCGAGACGCGGAACGGCCGCTCCCCCGGTTCGGGGAGCGGCCGTTCGGTCGCGGATGCGAAGGACTACTTGACGGCGGCCTTGAGCTTCGAGCCGGCCGAGATCTTGACGCCCTTCGAGGCGGGGATCTCGATGGCCTCGCCCGAGCGGGGGTTGCGGCCCGTGCGAGCGGCGCGCTCGGTCTGCTCGACCGCGAGCCAGCCGGGGATCGAGACCTTCGTGCCCTTGGCGACGTTCCCGGCGATCGTGGTGAAGAACGCGTCGAGCACGCTCGACACCGTCGCCTGGCTCTGGCCCGTCTCAGCGGCGATCGCGGCGACGAGCTCGGTCTTGTTCACGGTGTTGTCTGCCATGTGTCCTCCTCGGGACGTCTACCCGCGAGTTGCAGGTGCTGTCGATTGTGGCGAGTTCGCCACCGAGGATGCCGGGGTCTCGGCGCTCCGCGTTGGTGGCAACGACCGCCAAACTAGCACCGGGGCGGCGTGTTGCCAGTAAATACGCCGAACTTCGTCGGGTTTGACGCCTCGTTGCGGCCGGATTCCGCTGTCCGCGATCGAGGGTATGGACGTCGCCGGGACGATCCGTCCGTGATCGCTCCGCGCTCGACGCCGGCTCTGGAGCGGTCCGACGCCGAGGACGCCGGCCCGTGCCGGACGGAGACGACCCGAGACGACGAAACGGGGCCCGGATCTCTCCGGGCCCCGTTCACGGTGCGATGCCTACCAGCTCGACTTGGTCACGCCGGGCAGCTCGCCGCGGTGCGCCATGTCGCGGAAGCGGACGCGCGAGACGCCGAACTTGCCGACGTAGCCGCGGGGGCGGCCGTCGATGGCGTCGCGGTTGCGCAGACGCACGGGCGACGCGTTGCGGGGCAGCTTCTGCAGGCCCACGCGAGCGGCCTCGCGCGACTCGTCGGTGCCGTTCGGGTCGACGAGCGCCTTCTTCAGCTCGGCACGACGCTCCGCGTAGCGGGCGACGATGGCCTGACGCTTCTCGTTCTTGGCGATCTTGCTCTTCTTGGCCATGCTTAGCGCTCCTCTCGGAATTCGACGTGCTTGCGGATCACCGGGTCGTACTTCTTGAGCACGAGACGGTCGGGCGTGTTGCGACGGTTCTTCTTCGTCACGTACGTGAAGCCCGTTCCGGCGGTCGAGCGGAGCTTGATGATCGGACGGATGTCCTGACCCTTCTTCGCCATTAGAGCTTGACCCCCTTCGCGACGAGCTCAGCGACGACCGAGTCGATGCCGCGAGCGTCGATGACCTTGATGCCCTTCGCCGAGAGCGTGAGCGTCACGTTGCGCTTGAGCGACGGGACGAAGTAGGTCTTCTTCTGGATGTTCGGGTCGAAGCGACGCTTCGTCCGACGGTGCGAGTGCGAGATGCTGTGGCCGAAACCCGGCACAGCCCCGGTCACCTGGCACACGGATGCCATGATCTTCTCCTTCAATACCGCGAGAGCAGACGCTCTCGCCCAAGATCTCTTGTCTGCACCCGGATCCGCAGAGGCGCGGGCGGGCACGGCAGGTCCGAGGGGAGCTCGGACAGCCAAGGATCGAGCTTACATGGCGACACGCCCGGAGGGCAAGGAGCAGTTCGTTCGGCTGGGGTGTTCGGGGTCGCTGCGCGGTTGTGCGCCTGGTCGGTTCGGTGATGCCCGTGCGGGCGGTACGGAGGGTGTGGGGATGGTCTTCGGAGCTCGCTTCGCTCGCGGCTGCCTATCGGCAGTCGGGGCAGAGGCCGAAGAGGTCGATGACGTGGCGGTCGTGGGTGAAGCCGTGCTCGGCGGCGACGCGCGACGCCCACTCCTCGACGGGCGATGCTGAGATCTCGACGGTGCGCCCGCACGACCGGCAGATGAGGTGGTGATGGTGCTCGTGCATGTCGCACGCGCGGTAGACGACCTCGCCGTCGACCGACTGGAGCGTGTCGGCCTCCTCGGCCGCGGCGAGCGAGGCGAGCTGCCGGTACACCGTCGCGAGCCCGATCCGCCGCCCCGATGAGGACAGGATGCCGTGCAGGGTCTGCGCGCTCACGAAGCCGGAGCTGCTCGCCAGCGCGTCGCGCACGGCCTCCCGCTGCCAGGTGCGCCGACGGACGGGGGCGGCGGAGTCCGCCTCCGCGGCCCGATCCACGGCATCCGTCTCGGCGCCCGAGGCGCTCCCGTCGCGCCCCGCGTCGGCTCCGGCGCTCGCCTGCTTCATCTCGTCGCGCTCCCTCGTCGTCTCCCCCATGGTCGCAGATCCCCCGGTCATGCCGCCGCGACGGCCCGGCGGCGTCCGCGGCGGGCGACCTCCACGAGGCGGCAGACGCCGTAGATCGCGAAGGAGATCGTCGTCACGTAGGGGCTGATTGGCACGGATCCGCCGAGCGCGAGCAGGATGCCGCCGACCACCGAGGCGAGCGCGAACAGGACGCTCAGGATCGGCACGACGACGGGCGACGCCGAGAGCCTGATCGCCGCGGCCGCGGGCGTGACGAGGAGCGAGAGCACGAGCAGCGCGCCGACGATCTGCACCGAGATCGCGACCGCGAGGCCGAGCAGCACCATGAACGCGATCGAGACGGCGCGCCCCGGCACGCCGCGGGCGGCCGCGACGTCGGGGTCGAGGCTGTCGAAGGTCAGCGGGCGCCATATGAGCAGCAGGCCGACCGCGACGACCACGCCGATGCCGAGCAACCAGCCCAGCTGCGGATTGTCGACGGCGACGATCTGCCCGGTCAGCAGCCCGAACTTGTTCGCGCTCCGACCCGGGTAGAGGGCGAGGCAGAGGATGCCGAGGCCGAGGCCGAACGGCATGAGCACGGCGATGATCGAGTTGCGGTCCCTCGCCTTCGCGCCGAGCACGCCGATGAGCACGGCAGCCGCGAGCGAGCCGAGGATCGACCCGAGCACGACGTCCATGCCGACGAGCAGCGCCACCGCGGCGCCCGCGAACGAGAGCTCGCTGATGCCGTGCACGGCGAACGCCATGTCGCGCTGCATGACGAAGACGCCGATGAGCCCGCCGATGACCCCGAGCACGGCGCCCGCGATGATCGAGTTCTGCAGGAGCACGAGCAGCTCGCCGTAGTTCGCGAAGTTGAAGAGCTGCGACCAGAGGTCGCCGTCCGCGGCCATCGCGATCATGCGTCGCGCTCCTGTCCTGCTCCGTCGTGGTCGTGGCGGTGCTCGTGATGGTGGTGCGTCTGCGCGTCGGGGATGCCGGCGACGACGATGCGGCCGCCCACGTCGAACACCTCGACCGGGGTGCCGTAGAGCTCGGTGAGCACGTCGCTGCGCAGCACCTCCTCGGGGGTGCCGGCGCGGAACCGGCCGCCCGCGAGGTAGAGCACGCGGTCGACCAGGTCGAGCACGGGGTTGACGTCGTGGGTGACGAAGACGACCGCGTTGCCGTGCTCGCGCCGGCGCGCGTCGATGAGCTCGCTCACGCCGCGCTGGTGCTGCAGGTCGAGCGAGAGCAGCGGCTCGTCGCACAGCAGCAGCACGGGGTCGTCGGCGAGCGCCTGGGCGACGCGCAGGCGCTGCTGCTCGCCGCCGGAGAGCGAGCCGACGGGGTCGTTCGCGTAGCGGCGGGCGCCGACGGCGTCGATCAGGCGCTCGACCCGCTCGCGGTCGGCGCGGCGCCGCACGGGGATGCCGAAGCGGTGCCCGTCGACGCCGAGGCCGACGAGATCGCGGGCGCGCATGGGCGTGCCCGGGCCGATGAGCTTCTGCTGCGGGATGTACCCGATGCGACGGTCGCCGCGGCGCACGGGGCGGTCCTGCAGCTCGATGACGCCCGAGTCGAGGCGCTGCTGGCCGAGCACGGCGCGCAGGAAGCTCGTCTTGCCGGAGCCGTTGGGCCCGAGCACCGCGACGAACTCGCCGGGCCGCACGGCGAGGTCGAGCCCGCGCCAGAGCGTCCGGTCGCCGAAGCCGAGGGAGGCGTCGCGCACGCGCAGCACCGCCTCGCCGTCGGGGGCCGACGTCGAGGCGGTGGTGCGATCCGTCAGGAACGGCCCGCTCACTGCTTGCCGAGCGCCTGGGCGATCGATTCGAGGTTCTCCGACATCCACGTCGGGTAATTCTTCCCGGACGGGAGGGTCTCCGTCACCTTGACGACGGGGATGCCGGCCTGGGCGGCGGCGTCCTCGACCTGCTTGCTCTGCGCATCGGCGGTCTGCGCGTTGAGCACGAGCAGGTCGACGGCGTGCGCCGGGAAGAGGGCGAGCGTCTCCTGCAGGACGGCGGGCGGCACGTCGTCACCCTGCTCCACGGCGTGGCTGAACGCGTCGGGCGTCTTGTCGTCGAGGCCGATGGCGTCGAGCATGTAGCCGGGCACGGGCTCGGTGATGGCGACGCCCTTGCCCGCGTCCTGCGCCTTGAGCTCGCCCTCGCGCGTGATGATCGCGTCGAGCTTCGCGGAGAAGTCGGCGGCGTTCCGGGTGAACTGGTCGGCGTGAGCCGGGTCGGCCTTGCCGAGCGTCGTGGCGATCTCGGCCGCGACCTTCTGCACGGTCGGCAGGTCGTACCAGACGTGCTCGTTGAGCTCGCCGTGCTCGTCGGGCTGCTTGCCCGAGACCTGGACGGCGTTGACGACGGCGACGGTGTCGTTCTTCGCGCTCTCGCGCAGCTTGTCCATGAAATCGTCGTAGCCGCCGCCGTTCTCGATGAGGACGTCGGCCTTGGAGATCGCCAGCTGCGTCTGCGCGTTCGCCTCGAAGGAGTGCGGATCCTGCGCCGGGTCGGACATGACGGAGACGACGTCGGCGGCGTCGCCGGCGATGGCCTGCGCGATGTCGCCGTACACGTTCGTGCTCGCCACGATCTGCACCTTGCCGCCGCCGGTCGCCCCCGCGTC